>Ga0164295_10005417_pt1 | contig 10075 bp, 5 predicted proteins | sample GEODES006metaG_FD_111798 | JGI IMG/M metagenome (GOLD analysis project Ga0164295, IMG submission 111798) | Oligotrophic lake water microbial communities from Sparkling Lake, Wisconsin, USA - GEODES006 metaG | ecosystem: Environmental > Aquatic > Freshwater > Lake | place: USA: Sparkling Lake... | reverse complement strand
TAATACTCCAGCATTATTAAAAAAAATATTGAAAAATCATTTTTAAGTATAATTTATGTTATTCTAATAAATAAAAATTAAAAATTTTTGCTTATTTTTCTGTTTAGATTTAAAAATAATTATTTTACCACATAATGTTTATGTGAACTATTCTTACAATTATTAAAAAATTACAGCGATTATTTAAAAATTATAGTAATTTTATAGAATTTTATTATATTATAATAAATAATTACCGCAATCTCTATAATATAGCCGTAATTTTTAATTTAATATTCACATTTACGTGAACTAGGAACATTATTATTTTAATTGCAATCAATAATTTTATTTTTTTTAATAAAAAAAATTAAATTTTTAATTAAATTAAGTTAAAAAAAATAGTTTTTAGAAATAATGCTTAAAATATACTATAAATATATAATTTTCTTTTCAAATAATTAATTAAAACATTAAACTATAAAAAAATACATAAAATTATGTATTTATTTTTTAAAATTTATAATTATATTATTAAATCTTTACAAAAAAATTATAATTTTTTTCTTAAAAAATAATTAATTTTTAAGGGAAATTTATAAATTATCTACATGATTTATTTTCAAATAAAGCCTGAAATTTAAATTATAAATGATTTAATGAAAATATAAATTATTTTCTAATAAAATACTTTTCTTATAATTATTCTCACTTTTTGTGAGTAACAAAAATAAATCTAATTTAAACAAATTACTTTTTTTTTAAATTAATTGCTTTGAAATTTTTATTGTCTGATGTGGCACTAAAAATTTTTATGGGATTATTTCAGAAATTAAAGTAATTTGTTTGAATTAATTTTATTTTTATTACTCACAGAAAGTGAGAATAATTATAAAAAAAGTATTTTATCAGAAAATAATTAATATTTTCATTAAATCATTTATAATTTAAATTTCAGTCTTTTATTATGAAATAAATCATATTATATAATTATTATATAATATTTAAATTTTTGAAATATTTAAAATTAATAATAATTTAATAAATTTAAATTAAATTAGTATTAAAAAATTAAATTTTCATTTTATATTTAAATAAAATTAATATGAATTGATATTAAAGCTATATTAATTTGAATTTAAAAATTTATTTTATATGAATTAATTAGCAACTTATTAAAGACCTAGATTTAGGCGGTTTATTAAACAGAGACATCAGTTAATTATCAGGAGGTGAACTACAAAGAACGGCAATTATGATAGTCACAATGTAAAATGTCGGAATTTACATGTTCGATGAGCCATCTTCATATCTAGACGTGAAACAAAGAATAAAAGCTGCAAAGACTATCCGAAGTCTGGTTTCCAGTGAGAATTATGTAATCGTTGTTGAACACGATTTAGCCACATTAGATTATTTGAGCGATTTTGTGTGTTGCTTGTATGGAGAGCCAAGCTGTTATGGAGTCGTGACCATGCCCTTTGGAGTTAGGGAAGGAATTAATATATTTCTGGCAGGATTTGTGCCTAGTGAAAACATGAGGTTCAGAGATGAAGAGCTTACATTTAGGATTTCGGAAACAGTAGAAGAAATTGAGATTTAACAGCATCAATAGTTTAAATATCCTGCATTATAAAAAGTTTAAGGAGATTTTTCTTTGTCCATCGAGCCAGGTAAATTCAGTTCATCCTAAATAACTGTTATGTTAGGAGAAAACGGAACTGGCAAAACAACTTTTATTCGTATGTTAGCGGGAGTAGATAAAGATGTACCAGGCGTCCCTGAACTTTCAATATCTTACAAACCCTAGAAAATAACACCTAAATTTGAAGGATCTGTTAGGGAATTACTTCTTTCGAAATTATAAACGACTTACTCTCATCCTTAATTCAATTCTGACGTTTGTAAACCTATGAGGCTTGAAGACATTATTGATCTTTAAGTTTAGAAATTGTCAGGAGGAGAGCTTTAAAGAGTTGCTCTAATATTGGCTCTTGGAAAACCTGCCAATGTGTATTTATTGGATGAGCCTTCAGCTTACTTGGATTCTGAACAAAGAATTATCACCTCTAAAGTGATAAAGAGATTTATTATTAATTCGAGAAAATCTGCATTTGTCGTTGAACATGATTTTATTATGGCCACTTATTTAGCGGATCAAGTAATTGTATTTGAAGGCACTCCTGGATCTAAATGCGTTGCCAATAGTCCACAATGTTTGATAGATGGAATGAATAAATTCTTATAATTGTTGGGAATTACTTTTAGAAGAGATCCTAATAATTTTAGGCCGAGAATAAATAAACTTGATAGTACTAAAGACAGGGAATAAAAAGAAAGTGGAAATTATTTCTGTGTCGAAGAATGATTTATAATTTTAATATTATATATTCGTTAGTTTTTATTTTTATTTATAAATTTTTTAATTATATATTAATCTTAAATAATAATTTCAAAAATAAATTATTTTAATAACAAAATTTTCAAAGAAATTATTTATTATTATTATTATTTTTTGTTTTTTCTTATATTTAATCTTTATTGACATATATTTATTTTAAAACATTTAAAGGATTTTTATTTTATGTTTTTTTTTATTTAATATTCTTATAATTAAAAAAATTTACTTTAATTCTAAATGTTTTTTACTAAGATTTATCTACGCTATTTTTTTCTGAAGATTTTTTAGATTATATACTTATTTTAGAATTAAAAGAATCAAGTTAATTTTTTTATCCTGATTTTTATTTAGGAAAACAATTATTCCACTATTTAGAAACATTTTATGATGACTAAGGACTCTAATATTAATAAAATTTTACTATTGAATTACTAAATTACTATCCTTAATTATATTTTATATTTAAAGCATTTATTTTCTTTATGTTATTTTAATTTTAAAATATCATAAAATTTATCTAGCTTTTAGCCAAATTTTTATTTTTAAGAAAACTATTGTCTTAAGTGCTTTCATTTTTAGATTGACACGCTTTGTTATTTATAATTTACAATGAGGAAATTTTATCATCGGAATAAATTCTTCTTTTTTTTAAATTCCTAATATAGGTTTTAGATAAACTATTTTTTTTTATTTTTAGTTAAATTCTTCATTTTCATAAATTATTTAAGCATTTTAAGGGAAGTTTTTTTTATAATCATTGATGATTTATTAAACAAATGGGATATTATGAGGCAAATAAACATATGCAATATTTAAGGCTTTGTTTAAAAAAAATTCACTTTTTTATTAATTTAATACCTTTTATAATTAATATAGTTTTAATTTTCAAAATTTTTAATTAAACGGGTTTCAACGGAAATACTATAAAAGCAAAAAGCCATATTTGAAATCTATTTAAAATAATTCTACAGTAAACAAAATATTATCTTCATTTATATATTATGTTTAACTTTTAAAGATTTCGAAATTTTTCAGATAATTATATTAAAAAAAAGATATCAAATTTTAATTTAAAATATCTTTTCCATTCATGCTTAGATTTTAAATAATATATTGAATATTAGGTGCAGACTTTATAAATTTAGAAACTTTAATTTAATAAAGTTTTAAAATAAAAATATCTTAAATAAAATAGTTATATCGAATTTTATAATTAATAAAAAATTAAAATCATTTGCATATTCCCATATTATTTTAAGTATAATTTTGCTTCAAAAAAATTCTATTAAAAATATAAAATTATTTAAAAATTAATTGTATAATATGATTTATATTTAAATTTCTAAACTAAATAATAATAATAATTAATGAAAATAAAATAAATTATTAAAATAATTTCTTAACAAAATCACAGAAAAACTAATTAATTAATTTATTTTATTACAAAAATAAATTCATGGTAACATCTTTATTTAAATTTTGATAAAATTTAATTTTCTGAAAATTTTTTTTAATATTTAAATTTAAATATATATAAAAAATTTAATTTTCTTTTAGTAAATATACAAAATGATTATATATAGAAAAAATATAATCTTTTTATGGAATTGTAAAGATAATATTTAAAATATTTCAAAATATGTATAAAAAAAATATCAAATCTTTTAAAAATAAATAATAAAACTTATCTAATTTAATTAAAAAATGAAAATATACAAAAAATAAATGAAATTTTTTTTTTGATATAAAATAATCTAAAATGATTTTTTTCAATGTAATTAATAATTACCGTAAAAGTCGTTCATGCCCCCCCTAATATCCATTTTTGGGGAATAGTTGAGGGGTGGAGCATGAGGCCCTGCAAATTAAAAAATTTTAAAAATTTTAATTTTAATTCAAAATCATATTTTATTTTTTTTTCCGTAATTTAATAATTTTATATTATAGAATATAAATTTCTATTTATAATTCATAATGATTATTTCATTTTAAAACAAAAATTTAAAATAATATAACAAATTAAATGTAAGAATTAAATATAATTTATTAAAAAAATTTTTCTTTATAAGAAAAACTTAAAAGTTAGGGGGGGCATGATGACGTGCACTGAAAATTCTAAAAAAAAAAGTTGAAAGGGGGAGAATGACCTAGGGGGAAAGTCATGACCTCGAATTTTACTATACTTAAATTTCAAAATAAACTTTAACTTAAAAATTCACTTAATTATTAATTTTAAATTTAGATTCAATTTGTCAAATAAAATTATAAATTTAAAAAAATCAGCAATATAAAAATAAAGAAAATATCAATTTAATTGAAAAAAGTGATTTTACATTGCAAGTTATCAAAATAAAAATAAATAAATTAATTTTTGCTAAATATCATTATTTTATAAAATTTTTGTGTATTTTTAATCCTTTCTTAAAATAATATTATTTTTTACTTAATTTTTAATTATTTACAAGAAAATTAAATTTTTTTTATCATAATCATATTTTTAATTTTTAATGTTTAAAAAATAATTTTAAATTTACTAAAATAAAAAATTTTTAATACAGATAATATCAATTTTATATAAATAAAAAATATAAATAAAAATTTTAATTCATAAAATAAAATCAAATCTTATATATATTTTAAAAAAAACTCATATTATATATTATGAATTTATTTAATTAAAAAAATTATTCATGGTTCATGTAAATGTGAATTATTTTAAAATTATTAAAAAATGGTGACAATATTTTTGTGTATTTTTATTATATTTAAATAAAAAATTTCCATAATTTTTTAATCTAAAATTAACGTTTACATTAACTAAAAGTATTTATATTCTTCAAATCATATTTATAATAAAATAATCATTTATTTGATTGATATTTATTATAAAAAAAATTTAAGTATTAATAAAAGATCATAAAATTTTATTAATAATTAAATCTAATAAAAATAGAATATCTTTTATAGAAAAATTTAATTTTTTATAATATATTGAAAAATTTTATTTGTAATAAAAAGATAAAATTAAAATTTATTTTTTAACTAAATTTTTATAAAATAAATAACTTTTGTTCTATAAAATTTTAATAAATTTTATATTATAATAAATTATGATTTTATTGAGATAATTTTACTCAAATTATATTTTTATAAATTTTAAAATTAAGATAAGTTTTTCTTTAAAATATGTTTTCTTTATATTTACCTTCTTCTTTATTGTAATTCATCCCCTCAAAGATTAAAAAAATATTTTTTAATTTTTTTCTAAATTCTCTCTTATAATTTTTGAAAAATATTTCATAAATTTAAATTATATAATTAAATTAGAAATTTTAATTAAGTTTTTTTAAATATTTTTAGGTTATATTCTCAACTTGCTATTAAAAGTTCGAGAACCGATTTTACTTGATAAAATCAAAAAATTTTAAAGAATAATTTTATTATAAACAAAAATTTAATGATTTATTGAATTATTTTAAAAAAATTTTATTTTTTATTTTAATTTCTATTCCCAGTTCACGTAAATGTAAATTTTTGATTTAAAAATTGCGGCAATTATTTATTAAAATATAATAAAAACACAATAAATTGCTGCAATAATTAAATAATTGTAACATTAATTCACATTTACATAAACTGGGAATAAATTTTTCTAAAAACTATTTTTTATCACAACTAAAGACATATCATTTTACTTTAAATAAAAATATTTTTTTGATTTTTTATGGCGAAGAAAATTAATTGCTAAATCTTTTTAAAAATTTAAAAAAAATATTATGTATATTTTATATTTATAAACCATAATGAATAATTACTATAATAAGATCGATTAAAAAAATATAAATTTTTAAAAAAATATTTTGAATTAAAAAAAAGAAAAATAAATTTATGTATTTTTAATTATTATAAAATCTATTACAATTATCTTAAACAAAAGTGACTATATTTTAAAAATAATATAATTTATAATTTTTTATAAAATTATATTATAAAAAATATGGGAAATATTAATCTATAAAAAAATAAATCTGTGAAATTTTTTCTACAATTCTCAAGAATTATTAAGGGTTCTTCGAACTAATTTTATAGTTTTTAGCGAAAACTTACTCATTAAAAATTGATTAAAAAACTCTTTTAAAGCAAAATTATTTTAAAATTCGTTATATCTTCAATCAAAGATACAGAAAAGTCATTTTTAAATGAAATTACTGTATAAAAATCTTTTTTTTATTTTTAAAAAAAAATTTAAAATTTTAAAAAGAAAAAAAAATAAATATTTTAAGAAATAAATCTTTTATTTTTTTTATGAAATATAAAAAGATTTTTTATTTTTTGTATCTCAAAATTTTTTCTATTTTTTTTCTAAGATTCATTTTTGTCAAAAAGCTTATTCTAGTTATGGAATTCCATAATTAAAATAAGAAAGTTATAAAAAAATACACATTAAATTATGTGTTTTTTTTTTATAATTTTCTCTTTTTAATTAAGAGATTCCTTAACTAGAATAAGCTCTTTGACAAAAATTATTTAGAAAAACAATAAAAAATAATTTTAAAATTAAAAAAAAAATTTACGATTCAAAAAATAAAAATCTTTTTTTATATTTTATAAAAAAAAATAAAAATTTATTTCTTAAAATATTTTTTTTTGTTTTTTTAAAATATTTAAATTTTTTTTTGAAAAAAATAAAAAGATTTTAATAATTGATTTTATCGTATTTTAAAAAAAAAAAAATTTTTTTTTTTTAATTTAAAATATTTTTCTAAAAATTTATATTTTTATAATCGATTTTATTAAATATTATAATCTGAAGTGTGAGGTTGAATTTTTACTTATAAATATATTAAAAGTTGTTTTTTAAGTAAGGTGCAATAATTATTTTAGTGGTATAAGTCAAACTTTATAGTAAATTTTTCTTTTATAAATATTTATTTTAATATTTTATTTTTAATCAAATAAATCATAAATATTATATTTTAAAAATCTTTTTAAATGAAACTTTTTTTTTAATGCTTTATTGTAAATGTTTAGTTCATTAAAAATATTTATCTTATATGTTTATAATTTAAAAAAAATTATAAATTATATTTAAATAAAATATTCTTTATTACTCAATTATTTTTATAATTTTAACAAAAATTACATTTATTTCTTAATTCTATCTAATGAATATTAAAATCTAATTTTAATTTTTAATTAATTTTTAAGAAATAAAATAATAAATTTATTAATTATATTTTTTATAAAAAAATTCTAAATTTTATAAAATTTTAATATAGTATTATATTTTGAGAAGCAAACCTCCCAAATCATTAAAAATTGGTAAATTACTAAGAATCGTATGTAATAAAACAAAAAATTTATATGTTATAATTATTTTATAAAGAAAATGAGGAAGCAGAAAGCAAAATTATAGTATTTAAAAAAGATTAGATAATAAATATAAAAAAATTATAATTAGGGAGATTTTCATCACAAAATATTATTATTATTATTTAAAACTACCATTTTAAAGTTCTTAAATGCAATTTTCTAATTTTATATTTTTATTTTTTTAAAACTCATTCATTTTTTAAAATATATCAAGAAGTAATGACAGTATTGATTAAATATTATCTTTTTCATAAATTGGATTATTTTCATCATATTAAGTTAAGTTATTATTTCTTTTAATAATTAAATTACTTCGTTTATAAATTTTTTGATACTTTTTTTTTAATAAATTAACAATAGCATATAATTATTTAATAATAAAATACTTAATGCAATATTTTTATAGCCTCTTCCATTTCATTTAATGCTTTCTTAATAAAATTTTTTAAATATTTAAATTTATTTTTATTATTTTAATTTTAAAAGACTATTTTAATTATGATTTTCGTAATAAAAATTTTAATTATATATAATTGCCGTGATACCTGTTGTATTGCCCTACCACCCATTTCTTCATTTTTCACTCTTTTGGGGGGGAGGGGGTAATACTACGAGAATACAATAAAAAAATTATACTATGTTTCCCGTTTTATTTCCTTACTATTTTTTCATTTTTTACTCTTTTTATGGGGGGGAGATAATAAAACGAGAATGAAAAAAAAAATTAGAGAAAAGGGGAAATACAACGGGTATTACGGTAATACAATATTAAATAAATTCTATTTTATCATTAAATAATTAAGAAATTTTATTTTATGATTTAAAATTGTATTATATTTTATTAATATGAAATCAAATTTTAAACCAGTCAAAAATAATAAAAATTTTGTCTATTAGAATTATAAATATAAAAATTTTCTATTTAAGAATATAGTTTAAATTATATTGAATAAATAAGCATATTATTAATATTTATTTAAAAATAAAAAAATTATAAGTTTTTAAATGTATAAATAAAAATAATTTGTAATTACGTGTAGAATAATATTAATCTAATATAATTTATGTTTTATTTTGAAATTTAAAATGAATATATCCTATAGTTTAGATAGAAATATTAAAATACCTTATTAAAATAAAAATTCTTTAATAAATAAAAATTATAATAAATTATAATTTATTTGTTAATTTAAATACCTAAAAAAAATCTAAAAAGAATTTTATTGAGGGTAAATTTTATTATTTTTATAAAAATAAATTTTTATATAAAGCTATATTTTGATATTTTAAATATTTTAAATAATAATTTGATTATATTCTTTATTAACAAATATATATTTATATTTAGTTTAATTATATTAATTTTTTAAAACTAATCCCTAAATTTTTATATTTTGATTATTTTGATTATTTATTGATGATGATTATTATTAACACTTTAAATTTAACTAAATTTCTTTATTGATTAGTTATTATTTTAAATAATTTAAATTTTTATAACAATATAAGTCCTTTGAATTTAAATTATTTTAAAATAATATTTTTAATATAAATATGAAATTAATCTAATAATTTATATTAAAAATGTATTTGAAAATTATATTAAAAACTAAATTAAATACTTCATTTAATTCCATTTTGGAAAACATAAGAACTTTCCAAATATGAATTTTGTATCTAATTTTTTGATATTTTAGTTTCTGAATTATTACTTAATCTTAATCATTTTTAAATAAAAACTTAATTTATGTTTAAACTTTTATTTTTTTAAACTTTATTTATTATATAGCTTTTGTAAAACAATCCAATGACTCATCAAAAAGTCCAATAGTGTAATAAAAAACTCCCATATTTTATAGGTTTAATACTATAGTATCAAGTTAAACAAAAATATTGTTTTATTCACAATATTAAATTAAGTAGTTGATTTTCTTCAGATTTATAAATAATTCTTTTTAATTTCTTTCATTTATATTTTAACAAATTCTTTCTCTAATATCATCTATGTGTAAAACTACAGTATTTATACTCACTTACTCATATTGATTATTTATAACTTATTTTTTTTATTAAACAACTTAAATTTTAGCTGGTTCAGATACTAAAATTAAAAGTTCTTGAAGTCTAGCATTTTAATAAAAGAATTAATTGTTAGGATTTTTTTCAGCCATATAATATATTAAATATAGTATATTTATTATAAAATTTTTATATATTATTAAAATTTATATTTATAAATTATGTTTTATGGAGTTATAAAAAAAAACATTAATAATATTTCAAATATTTATATAAAAAATTGAGATAATAATTCTTTGGGGT
>Ga0164295_10005416_pt1 | contig 10076 bp, 8 predicted proteins | sample GEODES006metaG_FD_111798 | JGI IMG/M metagenome (GOLD analysis project Ga0164295, IMG submission 111798) | Oligotrophic lake water microbial communities from Sparkling Lake, Wisconsin, USA - GEODES006 metaG | ecosystem: Environmental > Aquatic > Freshwater > Lake | place: USA: Sparkling Lake... | reverse complement strand
GGGTTTGAAATGCTTCGGTTGAGTGTCGTGAATGACGACCGCTGTTGTTTATGTGAACGTTAACACGACAGACGCGACAACGGTGCTACGGCACTGTGTGTTCATACTGAAATAACGACCGCGAAGTCCACAAGGACTCTCGTGTCATGCAATTCTACTCGCGCACGCAGCAGCCGGGAGCTTCACAACACGGCTGGGTCGCGCCAGCCGGGAGCTTCCCCAACGCCGTCGTCACGCCTGATGGCTGCTTCCACCTCGGGATGCCTCTGCGCGGTGCAGCTTCAGAAGATCGCCCCTCGCTCGATCCCCTCTCCAATGGCTCACCGCCGTCGAGCGGAATCCTCGTTCTCATGCACCCCGGAGCTCCAGATGAGAACAGCTCGCCCCGCGCACCGCTTTTGGTGGGACTGCTTTGCGACTTCATAGTGCTGATTGCCATCTTGTATGAGCTTCGATGGCGTGAGGTGGAGACCGAATTTCTGCTCACGATTGGGTTGATGGGCCTCGTGGTGGCGGCCGTTGGGTTCTTCAGCTGCTACTTCCGGATGCCGAGCATGCTCGGCTTCTTCGCGATGCTTTGCTTGTGGCAAGGCGTCGCATCTGCGCTGCCGTGCCAGTCGATGCCCCAGCTCTTACATGTGGTGTTGCAGCCATGCCTCGTGAGTTTTTCCCTCACACTCCGCCGCACGCGCATCCCCATGTGCTTCAATACTGGGAGGACACGTCGCCGATGAGAAAAGACGAGCTGCGAGCTCCGAACCCGAGCTGTGCCGCGCAGCTTTTTGCGGCCGATGCTTTCGGGCGGCGCCCGTCCGCGTCGTCTGCGTCTGCCGTCCGTCTCCGTTCGGTCTTGGGCGACGCCAAAGACGTGCGGTCCGCGCCGCATTTCAGAGGGCCTGAGTCTGCCTCTTACTCCACTTGTACTTTAGGCAACGAAGTACTACTTCCAGACTTCACCACGCACTCACACGGCACCGTAGTGTTCTAGTGTAGCCGCGTTGGGACCTACCCGGGCCGGGCCGCGCGAGCCTGCGCTTGGGACCTACCCGGGCCGGGCCGCGCGAGCCTGCGACGACCCCGCCGCACGCCCCGCCCCGCCCCCGGGAGCCCATGCGGGAGCCCCGGCGTCGTCCCGCGACCCGACCGATTATTTTGAATTCGCCGAGTGATTGACCCAAAGGGGTAGGGGGAGGTTTTCTTTCTTCATTCTTGATTCACACACCCTATCCCCACCACCACCGCCGCGCACCAGGCTGAGATTTTGAATTCCCGTGACGGACCCGGCTCCCGATAGCCGCCCACGCCAGGCCCGCTAGCTCGCCATTGCCAGCACCACCGTCCACCCCCCCCAGCACGCCACATGCCCCGCAAGATCTTGCGAATCCACAGACAAATTGTGCTATAGCAATGGGGGATTTTGCGACGCTCGCCGCCCCCACATAAAGCTCCATGGAGCCGTTCCTCTCCTCCAGCGCACCGAGTGCGGAAAGGGTCCTCGCACGCGTCGGCATCATCGTAATAGAGGGCATCGTCGCACTCGCAACGTTCGATGACGCACGCCGTGTCGGTCCTCGGGCTACCCAGTACATGGGCACATGGACACACAGCCTCAAGCCCCTCGGCCATGCTCACATCACTCTGTACGGAGCCGTGCCCACGCCGCTACGTGCCACCTCTGTGCACTCTGTGGAATGGCCATAGCACACGTCATGGCGTGCCAGCTGCGCTCAGATGGCGATGCCGCGCTGCTTATTCTGGAACCAGTCGTAGTTGCGCGAGCCCCAGTGGCCCGCGGCTTTGTCGATGACCGTGCGGAAGGCAGCAGGCACCTGCTCGCGCGGCAGGTCGACGAAGAGACGTTTCTTGAGCCTCGGGATGACTTTGCTCACATGCGTCTGCTTGAAGCACGGGAAGCGCGAGCCAGTGCCCACGATCTCGACGATGGTGCAGATCGTCGCTGCGTGGTCGTGCGCGATCACCATGGCCTCGATGCATGCCTTGCAGTACTGCTCGTACACAGGTGAGCCGACGCCGTCGAGTAGCTCTATGTACTCGCGCGTCAGCTTGAAGGGCGAGCACTCGACGAGCCCGCCGATCTGCTTGCCTGTCGAGTGGCCCAGGCAGAAGCCGAAGTCGATGTGGAAGTAGTGCCCTGAGTCCGAGAGCATCAGATTTCCATTGTGCCGGTCACGCAGCAGCAGGAGCCACATCACGACCGAATAGGCTGCGAGTGACCGGACAAAGTTGCTCTGTGCCTGCAAGAACATCTCCGAGCCGGGCGCGCCGTGCCGCTGCACGAAGAGGTTGCGCAGCGTCGTGTAGCCCTCCCGCCTTTTGAGGGCATCCAGGTCGAAGGACGCAATGATCGTCTCAATCAACCCAGTGTCGGGCCCTGTCGCGAGGATATGGTAATAGTTGAGCCAGCAACTGGCCGGCCAGATGGAGCCGAAGTACTTGATCATTTGCATGATGAACACCTCCTGGCGCAGGTCGTCGTTGGACTTGACGATAAACGAGCGCAGCTCCCATCCTTTGACGCTCGAGAGCTGTGACGTCTCGCGTAGCCGCTGCACCTTCTTGGCCCACGGCTCTCGTTTCTTCTCGGCCATCGTGGGCACCACTGCGCCCTCACGGGATGGCGAGGAGAGTGGTGACTCGAGCACAACCACGCCAAGGGTCGCGGACACGGCGGCCGCGCGCGCGCCACCCTCCATAGGCGCGCTCGAGACGTGCTCTGCGATCGAGCCCACGGTGTAGGGCTCGCGCCGTGTCTCGCAGATGAGCATAAGCGGGCAGCGCGCTTTCGTATTGAAGACGATGGACTCGCCGGTCGGAAAGCGCAGCAGCGAGCTGCACTTCTCGTCCGAGTGCGAGAGCGGGAAGTAGGAGCGCTGCGGCAGCTGAATATGCTCGAGGTGATGCTGCAGCGCCGCCTGCCGCGCCGTCGGCGCGAGCGCGCGCAGCGACTCGGCCGCGTCGGTCATTGCGCGCGTGAACTCGCGCTGAGAGTTGAAGTACTCATAGATCTTGCGTGCGCGCAGCATCGAGTCGGCGAGGCCCCCGTGGGATTTCATGTACGTCGCGTACTGCTCGTCCAGGAACGCGTCGAACTTCTCCGAGCAGTGCCCCTCGCGTGGCGTCTCCTCTTCGTGGAGCTTCTCAATTACATTCTCGAGGAGCTCCGACTGTCCCTTACTGGGCATGCCGGGAGGCGCGGGCAGTGCCGAGAGCGCGGTGAGCTTGGTGATCCAATGCTTCATCTCGGCGGCCGACGCCGCCTGCAGGTGGAACACGAGCCCCGTCTGCTTGCACGTGAGCACAAAGTAGTGCTCGTACCGAGAGCTCTTCGGTGCTGTGATGGTCGCCGTGTTCAGCGCCATCGAACCCTTTGGTTTGTCGAGGTGGTGCGAGGCGCTCGCGCTGTCGGGTTGGTTGTAGTAGTAGAAGACGCGGTCACGTACCTCGCAGTAGCGCTGGTGCCAGTTGCGCCGTCCGAAGCGCGAGAAGCCCCCACCCTTCTTATTCAGCGTGCCGCTAATCGAGATCTCACCCACCTTCGAGTCCGATGCCGTCGGCACGCCACCGAGCACCGCGTCCGTCACGGACGCGCACTCCCTCATCAATTCCGCCGTCTTGCCCTCGAGGTTCGGGTGCGTGCCGTACACCACGCACTGCTCGAGCTCCACTATCAGCCGCGCGCAGCGCACGTACTTGGTCCGGTCGCCGCCGCGCTTCGGTCGGTTTTCCTGCAGGGATGCGAAGAGCATCCAAAACAGTTGTAGCGCCTGCATCGGAGCGAACCAGTGGGCGCATGCGTCAGAGATCGTGAGGCTATGCGCTGCATCAAGGCAGCCGCAGCTGAGGCATTTCCGGATCTCGCGTGTGGTGCCCCTCTCACCAGGTGGATCGAGATCTGAGAAACGGAGAGAAGGTAGCGCTCGATGGCCGCAACGTTGGCCACGCTGGTTGGGAGCGCGATGACAATGTGCGCAAACTGCGGTAGGTACAACTCAACCGTACCCAGCTCCTTTGGTGCGGCCTCGAGGAGCGCCTGGCAACATTTCGCAACTGTCGGCCCGTCATTCCGGTTCCTCCAGAGCTCGAGGAGGTTGCTTTCCACTGCACTGGTCATTCCCGAGGCAACTCTGTACGCGTGAACGTCGCTCTTCACCTGCTAGGCAGAGAGCTCGCGAGGCAGTGACGTCTCGCCGGTCGCGCTGCCGCGAGAGAGCCGCCGGGCAAACGAAAAGCCGCGGGCGATTCGTTCACGATTCGGGGTGCGAACGTGTCCGAGTTCACAGCCTTGCCGACGGAAAAAAAGCAAACAGCGCTGTTCCGGTGTTCCGGCCGTGGGGTGCTCCCCATCCCATGTTGGACTCAACCTGGCTCCGCCAGATCAGGTTGAGGCGGGAGCCCTACCCCATATCCGTCGCTTAGTTTTTTTAGACTTTAGTCCAATGATGCTTTAGTCTTATTTACCCTTTAACGGACGTGTGCCCGCCGCGCCGGGGTCCCGGGCTGCCGGGCCCCGGGGCGCGGCGCCCGGCGCGGGCGGCCTGGTCTCTCGCTACACTGTACACTCTAATTCCTACTCTCTAGTAGTTTCCCCGACACATAACCATACAATAAACTAAGGCTGGGCCTCGGTCTCACCTGATGATCCGCTGCTCTTGCAGCTCGCTCGCACGCCCCGGCTGCGGACTTGCCGGGTCCGGTGCGAGCAGCGGTGTGGTCTCGAACCTCTCGTGGCTCTCGCGGCTCGTTCGAGTCGCACGGCCCTGGCGCAAGCGCTTTAAGCCGTCCTCCTCGTCGCCCAGCCCGGTGGATGGCGCTCGCCGATGTATTCCGCGCCCGGTGGCGGACGGCGCCTGGTCCTTTTCGGGCGACGACGGCATCGAGTGCTTGCCTCGCTCATCGAGTGACAGCGGCGGCGCAGTGCCGGCGGTAGGCTGAGCCGGCGGGAGCATAGCAAAGAACCCCCCAGACTCGACTTCGCTCTCGACGGGCCACATGATGCGTAGGCAGATGAGGAGTGCGCACAACGGCCAGACGACGAGCATAAGCATCATCACGAAGGCGCGGCGCAGCGCGAGCATCACGAAGCTCAGATCCCTCGGGTCGGCGGACCGCGACGGCTCCGAGAGGGGCGGCGACAGGTCTGCTGCGGCGACCTCGGGCGGCTCCGCAGCCTCGCGCGCGCGCCGCAGCTCAAGCGGGCTCGGTGCTCGCAGCAGAGCGCGCACGGCCAGGTAGGGCGGCACGAACGGGAAGAGCAGCGTGAGTAAGATCAGCTGCAGCCAGCCCAGAGCGATCAGCCGAAGCAGCGTCCGGTCGCGCCGCGCGGGAGGGATCGGGAGCTCGGAAGGGGCCGGCAGTGCGGGCGCGCCGCTGGCGGAGCGGCGGGCGGAGAGCCATCGTCGGGCCGACTCACGAGCGAAGAACTGCGCCGTGTCGTCGTAACCGGCCGCGTAAAGCCGCCACAGCGTCTGCTGCGAGGGCGGGAGCACGATCCAGTGCGGCGGCACGAGCAACGGCAGTTTGACGTGCGCAGTTGGCCAGCCGAGGCCGCTGATCTTGAGCACAGCGTCCGAGGCATCGAAGGCGCGCCACATGTACATCATCGACGGCCAGAATAGGCCATCGTAGAAGGCGCCTCGCGAGGTGCCGTTGGAGTTGCGCACGTTGTAGGGCGCCAGCCCGCCGAGCACCGGGATGTGGCACGAGGCGCGTAGGATCTGCGCGAGCTCGTCCCGGCCGCCGAAGGTGCTGATCGCCTCTGGACGCAGCACCCAGCGCTTCCAGAAGCGCCACGTCATCCGCGTCACTAGCACGCGCAGTCGGTTCTGCGCTTTAGTGTGCGCATCCGCGGGCAGGAAAAGGCGGAGCGCCTCCTCCGCGCACGGTAGCATGCGCCACGGGTTGAATTCGCACTCGGGTTGGCATTCGATGACGAAGCGTGTGATCGCCTCAATATCCACGCCGGTGCAGAGCGCCGCTGCGACAAGCGCGCCGCCAGAGGACCCCGAGAAAGCAGCGCTATCTACGGGCAGCGCGGGAAGGATGTGCTGCTGCAGGTACTGCGCGGTGCCAAGGTGGTACACGTACATCCAGCCGCTCGAGTCGAAGCTGAAGGTCAGCTTCTGTCGTGTCTTCGACGTCTGTCGGGTCATCGGCGACGGTTGCTCGTCCCGAGCTTCCATGGATCCTTCCATGCAAATGCCGAGGTTCAAACACGATCTGTGAACAAGCACACGATTCCGCAACGACTCACGACGACGCTTTCTGTTTTCTTGCATGCAATTACACATGCCATGGGGCCATATAATTCGCTGTTGCGATGTAGAAGAAGAAGAGCAGGCACGACATCATGCAGCACGACTGCATCAGGCCTTTGAGCGCCATGCCGAGGCACGTTCTCGGGCGCACCTCATGGCGCACCTTGGCAGGCGGTGCGGACGTGGAGGGAGCGTGTTGCAGTGCCTTGTCCTCCCGCCGGTCCTCCTCCGAGCTGCCGTCATCGCTCATCCTCGGCTTCACGCTCGAGATGCGCCCGCTCTCCATCCGATCGCTGTCGCTGGGCATGTCGCTGGGTGGAGTTGTAAGCAGCGCTGCGGTGCCAGCCTCCTCCTCGTCTGCGTGCGTCTGCCGGGGAGCTATGTCGGCAGCTGTCCCCGTAAGCGTCGCGGGCTTGCCCAGCGCGTCTGTACGAGGCGTGGCGGGTATGGCGGGTTGGAAGGCGGCCATCGAGGCGTGTCCGATGGTCGAGCAGATGTTTATCTTCTGATATGTGAAGTGCCTGTTAGAACGCCCGCCGCCGCCGCCGCCTGCTTCCCCCTGGACGCCCCGGCTGCTGGTTGGGGAGCGGCTGCTCAGGCGGCCGCTGCCGATTGGTATGCCGACATCTGATGGGGTATCCGTGTTACTCGGCAGATGTGTGCGTGCCGACTGGCCGCAAGTTTTCCTGCTGCTCGCGAACGATCCGCCACGGCTGGGCCCCGCACATTCGAGAGTCGGGATGGCCACGCGGCTGAGGCTCACGCGGGCGCCGCCACCCGTCGGCCTGCCGCTGATCCTGCCGCTGCTCGCGCGGGGCGACTTGTGCCGTCGCGCCGACTGCGCGCCGCAAATTTCACCCTCGTCGCCCAACGAGACGGCGGGTGCTGCCACGGCTGATGGCCTTGTGAAGCATGCGAGCCACGGTTCGGGTGGGGGCGGTGGCTTTTGCGGTGAGCGCTTCTCCTTCAGCAGCGCGCGCAGCTCGTCAAGGCTGTCTTTGCTGAGCGTCGCATTTGCCGTCCAGCGAGCCGCCGTCGCCGCCTCGGCCTCGCTGGCAAATAACCGACGCGGCGGAGGCCGGCTCGGCAACTGGAAGCGATCGATCAGCTTGAGGACCTCGAGGCTCAGCTGCTTCTGGTCGACCTGCTCGGGGCTGGCGCTGCAGCGGGCAGATTTCGGCGGTGGACGCGGTGTGCGCGCCGAATTCATGGGCGGGCTGCGCGCACAGCGCGCCGATTGTAAACCGTCAGCACCTGCCATGGCCGCGAGGACTGGCAAGCGGTTAGAGATTCGCTTCGCAAAAACCACCTCGAGAATTTGGGTGCCGCGTTGGATAAAGTTGCAACCTTTACGAATTGATCGATAGTTGTGCATGCAACTCGTTGCGAAATTCATAATTCATCTGCACTGGACCATCATAATCTACCGCGTCGTGCCCCACGAGCCCACGAGGCGAGGGCCGCGCTTTAGAGGGGGGCTCCAGAGGGCGGGGGGCGTACAGGCCGGCGGCGCGGGGGCGGCGGGCACATGAAAGGGGGGGGGCAGGGCACGACAGGAGCTGCCGATACATGTAGCGCGATAGGCGTATACGATAGGCGCGGGGAGCGCGCGCAGCGCGTCGTTTCTTCGGCTGAGTCAGGATTAGGTCTCCGCGATATTTCGTGTTATTCGTTCTACCATGAGTGCAGAGACCGGAGGGGCCCGCGGCCAGTACAAGGCCACTCAGCGCTAGGGCAGTGCAAGGGCCCGAGCACCGCGTATACATGTACAAGCGCGTGCACCGAGAGGTGCAGTTTACCAGTTTTTCGTGAACCCGCCACCATCCCTGTCTTATTCGCACCGCCACCGGTACCGGTTTCACATGTTCACAAGTAGTTCACTACATCACTAGCGCACGCCCCCGACTCCGCCTCTCGCGTCTACACTCGAGCTCATCGGCCCAGCTAGCTGCTCATGTTCGGGGGCTGTCCTGCCGCAGTGCCGCACCGCGCCCCGCGGTCGCTAACTCGCTATTTACGAGGCAGCAGCGCAACAGCGCGCGCCTTCATTTTACCTTCATTTCGCCGATCAACGCTTTTGAGCAGGCGCGGGGAGGCGCTCTGGGAGCGGGAGGCGGCAGGGTCGGGTTCGCAGGGGGCGGCCTGGCTGTAGAGTCGGCCGCGGGGTTCGGTCGGCTCCCAACCGGGGTTGTGGCTATGTAGTCTTTTGTAGTGAGTCGGCCACGGATTCGGTCGTCGTGTGCGTTGGTAGTGGGTTGGATGGTTGTGAGGTTCGTCTGTTCCGTGTGCTTGTGAAACCCGCTTTTTACGGTATGTCCCGGCAACCCCGGTGGTCCTTTACCGGTATGTACCGGTGCAAGAACACTACCGGTACACAGTGTCTTTTTACCGGTACACAGTGCTGTAGAACTGTTCAAGCGTTTCATTGGCACGCGCTCCGTCCGAGTGGCTTGCGCGCGGGCGCCATGGTCGTCATAATACTCGATACACCTGAGTGGACCTCTGAGCCGGCTCCAGAGCGGTGGGCCGCTCTGCCCTTGGTCTCATCACACGGTTGGACGACCAAAAAGCTGAATTCCAATGATGCGCTTCCTTCTACCGATGACATGTACAGCTGGATCCTGAATGGTCCAGCACCTCCCGATGAACCGGAAGATGGAGAAGGGTCACAGAAACGGAAACCACGGCGACTAGCTCCTTTGAGGGTCTCGGCGTCGATGCCCAACCTCCCTTCGCAGTCAGACCGGAACCAAAACGTCGGTGTGGCTTCGTGGAAGCAAGCGCTGTCAACCTTGCGGCTTGCTAAGATGAAACGCAAGGAAGATATCGACTGGCGCGCCGGCATGGTGGAGCATGGGGGGGCAGCTCAGCTTCGCGAGCATGTGCGAGAGTACCTTAGCACTGAACGAGTACCGACGCCACAGTATGCAGCGAGACGAGAACTCCCACCTCTTGCTTCAAAGTGGAAGAAGATAGGCAGCCGGAAGCCGACGACAGGGAAAGAGATTTTCAACCAAACGCTTGTAGAGGCTTTGCAAACCAAAGGAGACTTCTCCCAGGATGAGCTCGACGAGATTAGGGTGCGGGACCTGAAGCCCGACAGTTTCATCAAGGTGGGTGAGGAGTACTTCATGCCAGCGGCGTTGCACCAGGTGCCAGCAGCGGTTCCTTGCGTACCGACTATGCCTCCGGCATCGCACGGATGGCAACCAGAAGGGGCGAAGAAAAAACTTGGCGATGCCTACTATTTTCACGAGCCGGGTGAGCGCGTACGGACGAATATTCAGACTCTCGATGAGTGGCGACGATTGGGAAGACGCTCTCGGCGGAAAGCCGAAGGGCGAAGGGGACCCAGCATAACTCAACATGAAGATCCCTAAACCTCGCGAAATGAAAATGTAGAATGTTCAATGTCGCATGATTGTGTGAGAACCTTTTCCAAATCCATACCATTTGTCTGATCGAGGTACAGATCTCGAGTGTCATCCACGCGGACGCCGAAGCGAACCGCGCGCGCGCCCTGCCGGCGACTCATGCGGCGACTTCGCTTACTTTCCGCATTCGATCCGGCCATCGCCCCGGCCATGGGGCATGGCCCCGGCACGCCCGCGCGCCTGGGGGAGGCCTAGGACACCCGACCCGCCCGCGACCCAACGACCGAGCGAAGCGCGGGACCGCTCCGCGTGGCACCTGAGTAAGGAAAACCGTGTCTGAGGTGTACCTCACGGGTTTAAGGACTCACTTACCGACTTCAGACTTTTCCCCGCCCGCGGCTGCACTTCACTGTGGCTTGCGCTCTCT
>Ga0164295_10005415_pt1 | contig 10079 bp, 9 predicted proteins | sample GEODES006metaG_FD_111798 | JGI IMG/M metagenome (GOLD analysis project Ga0164295, IMG submission 111798) | Oligotrophic lake water microbial communities from Sparkling Lake, Wisconsin, USA - GEODES006 metaG | ecosystem: Environmental > Aquatic > Freshwater > Lake | place: USA: Sparkling Lake... | reverse complement strand
TCGATTAAGGGACTTAGGTACCTGGATTCGGATCGATTGAGTCTGTTTTTTCATAAATTCCAATTAATAATCTACAAAAATAATAGATTAACATTAAAAAACTTCGTTAAAAATAATCTATTTGTAGATAAAAATTTGAGTAAAAAAATATTGGTTATATCTTTATAAGAAATAGAAATATACCTTTAAATAGAATTATGAAAAAAACAATTTACTCTATGCTTGTGGCAGTGATGCTTATACCAACTGCCATGCAAGCGCAAAAATGGACCAATCTTTTTGACGGAAAAACGTTTTCGGGTTGGAAACAATTAAATGGCCAAGCGAAATACGAGATTAAAAACGGAGTGATTATCGGCACAACCGTCGCCAACACCCCTAATTCTTTCATGACTACTGAAAAAACGTACGGTGATTTCATCCTTGAATTAGAATTAAAAGTGGACAACTCGATGAATTCAGGTATTCAAATCCGTAGTTTGTCAAAACCAGAATTTAACAATGGCCGCGTTCATGGATACCAAGTGGAAATAGATCCCTCGGATCGCGGTTGGTCCGGCGGTATCTACGACGAAGCTCGTAGAGGTTGGTTGTACCAAAACGAAATGAATCCTGCCGCTAAAAAAGCTTTCAAGCGTGACGCTTGGAATAAATATCGCATCGAGGCGATTGGCAGTGTGATTCGTACTTGGATTAATGATGTGCCGGTGGCCAATTTGATCGACGACATGACACCAGAAGGTTTTATTGCCCTTCAAGTGCATGCGATTGGAAAAGAAGCTACCGCTGGAAAGCAGGTTATGTGGAAAAATGTTCGCATTCAAACAGGCAAGGATATGCAACCACGCCCAGCAGATGGTGTGACTCCCGTGGAAAACTACACATTGAATACACTTTCAGAGCAAGAAAAATCCTTAGGATTTAAATTATTGTTTAATGGAAAAGATTTGACTGGGTTCAGATCTGCCTTCAAAACCACTGCTCCTCCTAAAGTTTGGACGGTAGAAGAAGGAATGTTACACGTAAATTCTTCTGGTGGAAAAGAATCTGGCAACGGAGGTGATATATTGACCAACGAGAAATTTGGGGCTTTTGAATTAGCATTTGATTTTAAACTTACCGAAGGAGCAAATTCTGGCGTTAAATATTTTGTTAACGAAACATATGCTTCTGGCATGTCGGCGATCGGCTTAGAATACCAAGTTTTAGATGACGAGAAACATCCAGATGCCAAATTAGGCAAGGTAGGTAATCGTACCCTTGCCAGTTTATATGACATCATTCCATCGAATAAAAACGACAAACGTTTTCAAAAGAAAATAGGCGAATGGAATCAAGGACGTATCATCGTTTATCCAAACAACATCGTTCAACACTGGTTAAATGGATTTAAAGTGTTAGAATACGAAAGAAATAGCAATATTTACAAAGTGTTAGTGGCACATAGCAAACATTCAAGATGGGAAGGTTATGGTGCTCAAGCAGCTGGCCCTATCTTGTTCCAAGAGCACGGAGATTCAGTTTTTTACAAAAACATAAAAATTAGAGAAATTAAATAAAATTATAAACCTATTACCATGGAAAGAAGAGAATTTATTCAAAAAAGTGCAATAGCTTCGCTAGGTACTTTTGCCTTTAGCCCTAAATCTTATAGCAAGATTTTAGGTGCCAATGACCGTGTGCGCGTGGCTGCCGTTGGTTTTTCAGATCGTCACCGTTCCTCACACGTAGGACCATTTAAAACTTTATCGAAAGAGATGAATTTTGAAATGGTAGGACTTTCAGATCTTTGGAATCGCCGTAGAGAAGAAGGTGCAGCTTATTACGAAAGCCAATTGGGATCCAAAGTGAAGACTTATCGAAATAATGATGAGTTATATGCGTCCAAAGGTATTGATGCTGTGTTCATTTCAACAGCCGATTTCCAACATGCGATTCACTTAATAGAAGCTGTAAAAGCGGGTTGCGATGCGTATTGCGAGAAGCCTTTGGCAGAAACCATGGAAGATAACCGCGCGGTTTTAAAGGCGGTAAAAGAATCCAATAAAATTGTACAAATAGGATCTCAACGTCGTTCAGGAACCAATTATTTTGCTGCTGAAGATTTTATCAAGTCAGGTAAATTCGGAGATATCAAAATGGTAGAGTTGCTTTGGAACGTAAACCAACCAGGTAGATGGAGACGTCCAGCGTTAACTAAAGTTTTAAAGGAGTCAGATATTGATTGGAATCGTTTCTTGCTAAACCGTCCAAAAGATACGTTTGATCCACGTAAATATTTAGAATATCGTTTATTTTGGCCATATTCATCTGGTATTTCGGGCCAATGGATGTCGCATCAAATTGATACCGTACACTGGTTCTCTGGTTTAACACATCCTCGTTCTGCCGTTTCTAACGGAGGTATTTACCAATGGAATGATGGTCGCGTAAATGCAGATACGCAAACAACTGTGTTTGATTACGGCCCTTCAGATGATAAAACAAAAGGATTCCAAGTTCAATTTACTTCTCGCTTCTCAAATGGAGCCGGTGGAACAAAAGAAATCTATTATTCAAATGCAGGTGAATTAAATCTTGACACAAACACAATTTCACCGAATGGTGGACTTCGCGAAAGAGATGCGAAGGAAATGGGTATGCAAGCCAACCTATTACCAAGCATGAAATTGGGTGAAGCTATTGTAGTTGAAACAAGTGCCAATACCGGTGGAGACCAATTAACATTCAACCACATCAAAAACTGGATGGAATGTGTTCGTTCTCGCAAAACTCCAAATGCTCCTATCGAAGCTGGATACCAACATTCCATTGCTACAATTATGTCAAATGCGGCATATCGTACAGGAATGCGCGTAACTTTCGACGAGAAAACGCAAGAGGTTATGGCTGGAAATAAAGTGTTTAAATATTAATTTAAAATTGAATTAATAGCCTAAAGAGACGCGATTCATCGCGTCTCTTTTTTTTACCAAAAGCTGCTTCATTTTCCATTAGACAATTTCTAATTTGCCACATATTTATTATAACTTGCAGTAAATTCGAATTAACAGCATATGGCCATCATTCCGACTCAAACTAAGAAAGATCTTTATACGCACATAGCGATCATTATTTCCTTATTTTTAGTCTTGTTTTTTGGCTTCTTTTTTGTCTATTTACCTTGGAGTACACACCACGGCGAAACCATCAAAGTTCCCAACCTAAAAGGAATGAGCGTCGAAAAAATGGAGGAATTGATCAGTGAAAATGAATTGGAATATGAAATTTCAGATTGTACTTTCACCGCTGATAAACCCCCATTAACCATTTTGTCTCAATATCCGATGCCAAATTCTTTGGTCAAATCAGGTAGAAAAATATACATAACTATTAATTCAGAAACTCCTCCCACGATAAAATTGCCCACATTGGTCGGCTTGTCTGTGCGAAGTGCTGAGCAACAACTACTCATCTTAGGTTTAAGGAAGGGAATCGTGCATGAGGTTAATGACCCAAGAATAAAAGAAGTGATTGAAGTTCAAGCCTTTGGTAGAAAAATTGAGGCTGGAGCTAGCATACCCAAAGGCACTGCTGTAGACTTATTTATAGGTAATGGAACGGCCAATGTTGAAATGGAATTGCCTGATTTAGTAGGCAAGCCGATGGACGAAGTCAATATCATATTAGCAGGAATGAATTTGAAAATAGGAAAAGTAACCTATGAAGCCAATAGCGAATTCCCAGCAGGAACTGTATTTAAACAAAGTTGCGCCACATGCACTGGAACAAGCATCCATCCAGGGGATGCGATAGATGTTTGGGTTGTAGGCGGAGAAAACCAATAAATCATGGAAGATATTCAAATAGAAGAACTTAAAAACCGATTGGATCAAGGCGAAAACTTACACATCATTGACGTGAGAGAAGAGTATGAATTTGACGAATTCAATATTGGAGCTTTATTAATTCCATTAGGAGAATTACCGGATCGATTAGATGAAATTGACGCATGGAAAAACGAAGAAGTAATTGTCCATTGTAGATCTGGTGCACGTTCTGGTCGTGCAAAGGAATATTTGTTATCGGAAGGATTTACAAATCCCCGAAATTTAATTGGCGGAATGGTCGCTTGGCAATCAGCCGGATATTAACATGAATAGTATTTCAGCCCAAGCATTCAAGCAAAACTTGGATACTCTATCCGTGTTAGATATTAGAACGCAAAGAGAATGGGACGATTTTAATGTAGGGGGAATTCACATTCCCTTAGATGATTTACTCGCACGAATCAACGAAATCTCCCAAGAAAAAAATTATACATTAATTTGTTACAATGGGACGCAGAGTCATATCGCATGCCAACTTTTAACCGCAAAAGGTTTCGAAAATTGCCAAAATTTAGAAGGGGGACTTGAAGCGTTTTTATCGCTCTAGATCTTTTAAAATTTGGTTTTTTGCTTGGTCAGGATGTAACCATACATATTCATCTTGGTGTCTAAACCAGGTCAATTGCTTTTTGGCGTAATGTCGGCTGTTTCGTTTCAACAACCTGATTAATTCAACTTCATCATATTCTTGACGTAAATAACCATATACTTCCTTATAGCCTAAAGTTTTAAGTGCATAATTGGTTTGAAAATCAGTATATTTTGTAGCTTCGTCAACAAGCCCTTTCGCAAGCATCGCTTCCATCCGGGCATCGATTCGTTGGTATAATTCCTCTCTAGGCCGATCTAAACAATATTTTAATATTTTAAAAGGACGAATATCCGACTTGCTTTTCCTGAATTCTGAATAGGTTTTGGAGGTTGACATACATACTTCCAACGCACGCACGACACGCTGCGGATTTTTTGAATCTACTTTTCCAGCGTATTCAGGATCTCGCTTCCTCAGCTCGTCCATTAACGCATCTAAACCCTCCTCTTTCAATCTAAACATCAGTGAATTCCTTAATTCCATGTCAATTTCGGGCATTTCATCTAAGCCTTCAACTAATGCCTTTAAGTAAAGCCCAGATCCTCCTGTGGCAATCACAAAATCATGTTGTTCAAACAAGGATGTTACACGCAATAATGCTTCGCGTTCAAAATCACCTGGTGAAAAATAATCATGAATGGAATGGGAATCAATGAAGTGGTGTGTAACGCCACCTTGATCCGCCAAGCTAGGCTTAGCGGTGCCAATCGATAATTCTCTGTAAAATTGACGTGAGTCGACACTAATGATTTCAGTGTTCAATTCCTGGGCTAATTGGACGCAAAGATCTGTTTTGCCTACCGCAGTAGGACCTACAATGACCAAAAGCGTTTTATTCCCCCACTCCATTGAAATTAATAATTATTGCTCTTCCCATACCACTTTTTGCCCCCTTTGGCTTTATCAAACGACCTCGGCGATGCGGCGGGAGTTGAATTGCTTGGTTTGAAATCAGCAGAAGATCGCTGCCCACCTCCACTGCGTCCTTGTGGTGATTTTGCGGCCTTCTCAACTTTAAATACTTTCATGGGATATAAATGATCCTCGATAATCGGCACTTTTTTACCAATCAATTTTTCGATATCCCTTAAGTATTCTTTTTCTTCAATGTCGCAGAATGAAATAGCTGTTCCTTTGGCTCCAGCACGCCCTGTACGACCAATTCGATGCACATAGGTCTCAGCAATGTTCGATAATTCAAAGTTAATCACGTATTCTAATTCATCCACATCGATTCCCCTCGCGGCAATATCAGTGGCCACCAAAACGCGTGTGGTTTGCGCCTTGAAATTTTTCAAGGCTGTTTGCCTAGCATTTTGGGATTTATTGCCATGAATGGCTTCGGCTTTGATGCTCTTGGCCAATAAAACTTTTACCACTTTATCTGCGCCATGTTTGGTTCTTGTAAATACCAAAGCCGTTTTAATGCTTTCATCTTGTAAGATGGTCAGTAATAGGGCATTTTTATTTCCTTTGTCCACAAAATAAACCGATTGATTAATGATGTCAACGGTCGATGAAACGGGAGTAACTGAAACCTCAGCTGGATTATGCAAAATCGTACTGGCCAATTTTACAATTTCAGGAGGCATGGTGGCCGAGAAAAATAAGGACTGGCGTTTACGAGGTAAAACGGATAATAACTTCTTAACATCATGGATAAAACCCATGTCAAGCATACGATCGGCCTCGTCAAGGACAAAATATTCTACATCGTTTAAACTCAAATGCTTTTGATTCATCAGGTCCAATAATCGGCCTGGAGTTGCGATAACAACATCTACCCCATTTCGTAAGGCAGAAACTTGGGGACTTTGACCTACACCGCCAAAAATAACGGTACATTTTAAATTGGTATGTCGGGCGTAAGCATTAAAGCTTTCGCCGATTTGTATGGCAAGTTCCCTTGTAGGGGTAACAATTAAACCTTTTACTGTCCTACGGACACCTTGAGGTCTATTTGACAATAATCTTTGTATAATCGGTAAAGTAAATGCAGCTGTTTTTCCAGTTCCTGTTTGTGCGCAGCCCAATAAATCTGCTCCTTTAAGAACAATGGGGATGGCTTGTGCCTGGATGGGTGTGGGTATACTATATCCCTCTTCTTTGAGCGCCCGTAAAATTGGCTCAATGAGGCTTAATGATTCAAATGTCATAAATTTTATAAGAATGTGTGCTATGAGAAATAAAACATCATCCTCATAATTTTCACAAAGATAGCGCTTTAATTTTTGCTAATCGTAAAAGGTGATTTAAGCTAGCTGAAAGGTAAGCCCCAAAAAACTATTTATTCGAAGGAAACAAAGCGATTTTTTTGATGACTTCTTGTAATTCTTCTGGCTTTTGGGTGCCAATTAACAACCTGGATCCATCCTTAAAGACTAATTGTAAACCTTGGTTTCCACTCACATTATAGACTTTTCCCGCACCTCCAAGACCATATTTGATCCCCCAACCTCCATATTCGCCCAAGGGGCTGTAAGTTCTTACGCTGCAATTTTCTAATTGATCCCACGCAATAAAAATCTCTTTCAAATGAAAGGGGATAAATCGAATATAGATTCCATTCTCCTCTATTCTTGTTTTAAGCCTTAAAAAATAAAATAAGACGGGAATGATAAATACAGAAATAATTAAACTAAAATTTGTCCAATTAAAAAGTGAATCAGCCATTTGAATCGTTTGAATATTGATGTAAATGGAAACACCCATGGCACCCAATATGATTGCCCAGATCCACCATTGATTGAATCCTTGGCTTTCTTCAAAAAGTATTTGATCCTTTTTCATATATAAAAAATGGGTTATTCAGCAAAGAGCTAAATAACCCATTGTATTTCTAAAAATTGATTACCAAAAATAGGTATATACCAAAGTTAAAAACAAGCAAATCACCACGGTTCCAAAAATGAAGGTTGGCGATAACTTGAACATTTTGGCGTCGATCTCTAATCCTTGTGGATTATTTTTGCTTTCAGGATCTGATAGGGTAATGACCACCATCGAAACAATACAGAATATAAATACCCAACCCATACGGTCCATAAATGGAATCATCATGGTACCGGTTTCATCGGCAAAAGCGGTATAAAACATGGTATCATTTAATCCAGTCCAAGTAGGTATAAACTTGGTAATGATGGAAAAAGTTACTCCCCCTAAAAGTGCAAATAAAGCAGCCTTTGACGTCGTTCTCTTCCAAAAGAAACCCATGGTAAACAATGCGAAAATACCTGGAGATACATATCCGGTATACTCTTGGATAAATTCAAAACCACCTTTTTTATCGATGCCCATTAAAGGGGCAATAACCACTGCAGCAACCATTGACGCGACAACAGCGATCCGCCCGACACGAACTAAGGTTTCCTCATTTGCCGTTGGGTTCAAGTATTTCTTATAAATATCGAGCGTAAAAATGGTTGAAATGGAATTTGCTTTTCCAGCCATCGACGCAACTACCGCAGCAGTTAATGCTGCAAATGACAATCCCTTGAGGCCTGTTGGCAATAAATTCAATAACACAGGATACGCGCTATCTTGGTTTAAAACTCCATCCTTTAACATTTCCGTTTGGAACATGCCATCCTTATATAATAAATAGGCGGCAATACCCGGTAAAACAACGATGAAAGGCATCATTAGTTTCAAAAAGGCTGCAAATAGAATACCATTACGAGCCGTATTTAAATCAGCACCTAAGGCTCTTTGAGTAATGTATTGATTACATCCCCAATAATTTAAATTGATAATCCACATACCGCCAACCAATACCGCCAAACCGGGTAAACTTGGGTAATTAGGATTTAATAATTTGCCATCAGGGCCTAAATCCTTATTCAAAATCATGTGAAAATGCTCGGGAGCTTTGTTCAACAAATGGCCTATTCCGTCAAATACACCGGATCCACCAAAGCGATCTGTCACCATGGTCAAGGCCAAATACGAAGTGGCCAAGCCACCCAAAACCAAGAAAAATACTTGGATTACATCTGTATAACCTATCACTTTCATCCCTCCTAAGGTGATGATGATCGCAAAAACCGACATACCAATCATACAAATGGTCACGTCAATGCCTGAAATAGTCGTGATAGCCAAGGCTCCTAAATATAAAATCGACGTAAGATTAACGGCAATATAAAGCATCAACCAAAAAATGGCCATGATTAAACTCACGGAAGGACTATACCGCTGCGCCAAGAATTGAGGCATCGTGAAAATCTTATTTTTTAAATAGATAGGCATAAAGAAAATAGCCACAATCAATAAAGTAGCTGCAGCCATCCATTCATAAGTGGCAATTGCCAAACCTAGTCGGAAGCCATTCCCAGACATACCTATAAATTGTTCAGCTGAAATATTGGACGCAATTAAAGAAGCGCCAATCGCCCACCAAGTCAATGAGCCCTCGGCCAAGAAAAAATCGTTTGAAGTAGTAATTAAAGCTTGTTTCCGTTGGTAAATCCAGTATCCATAGCCTGCCACCACAACGAAATAAAATAAAAATACGAGGTAATCTAACGTTTGTAAACCTTGGGATTGCATAAATTTTTTGGTTAGTAAGTATTCTTGTAAATGCTAATTTAGAGGAATAGTCAACAAAATAAAAGTTTTGTGAATTTTTAAGGAGAAAATGATATTTATTCAATGAGCTCAGGTTTGACCAAAACGACTTCTTCCTCTCGATCCACGATCATTTGACCTGCCAACAAGTCTTTCGTTTTTCTCACATATTTTTTGGGAGTAACAATCACGGGACACAATGAGTCCGATTGTCTTTTTGAAAAATAAGCAGCTAATCCCGCGGCTTTTTCAACCACATATTTAGGAACTACTTTCTGGTTAGGATTTCTAATGATGACATGTGACCCTGCCACATCTCGTGCATGCAGCCATAGATCAAATTTTTTCGCATATTTAAGGGTCAACAAATCATTATTTTTCGCACTTTTTCCAACCCAAATAACCCAACCATCCACCTCAAATTGCTTAAAAGGTATCTCATTTCCTTCCGCCTCTACCTTTTTAGTTTGCGATAAAATAGCTGCAAAAGATTTTAATGCTTTGCGCGTTTCAGCGATCTCCACGGCTGCAATTTGCTCATGAATGTGTATGATTTCTTGGCTTTTTTTATCCACATTGGATTGCCAATATGCCACCTCTTTGCTGTAATTTTTAGACTTTCGGTAATAGTTTTCAGCATTCTGAGCAGCCGAAATCGTTGCATTCAATTTTATTTTAATGGGTTGATTCCGGTAAAAATCCTCCAAAATAACTTGTGAAGTGTTCGTAGGAATTGCGTGCAAATTAGCCATCAAAATATTGCCAATTTCCTCGTATGGAACGTTCGAATCCCGAAGAACTTTTTGGCGATGTAAATCATCCAAGTAGTTTTGAGTCTTGGTCAATTTTCGATCAAAGGCCGCTAAAATCATATTTTTCTCCTTCTTAAATTCGCCTATAGAAAAATGAAAGCCATAAAGTTTGTTCAAGGCTTCCATGGGATCGGTCGACTTATACAAGTACTCATCTACTGGAAATAAGGTCAAATAAACCCCCTTTTCAGATTCGGCAATAAAAAATGATGGTTGGTCTAAAACGTCAAGCATTTGCTC
>Ga0164295_10005412_pt1 | contig 10080 bp, 8 predicted proteins | sample GEODES006metaG_FD_111798 | JGI IMG/M metagenome (GOLD analysis project Ga0164295, IMG submission 111798) | Oligotrophic lake water microbial communities from Sparkling Lake, Wisconsin, USA - GEODES006 metaG | ecosystem: Environmental > Aquatic > Freshwater > Lake | place: USA: Sparkling Lake... | reverse complement strand
CAACGACTTCGTCGCGAACGTGGACGAGGCCATGCTGCGCATCGAGGATAAAGACGCGCAGCGCTACTACTTCTTCCGGAACGACCGTCTCTGGAAGGTCCTGGTCGCCTACTCCTCGAACGTTACGCAGCAGACGCCGTTCGTCGACTTCGTCGGTCAGGTGCAGGGGAAGTACGGGCGGCCTCTCAACGTCGATTGGGTGACCCCGCCGGGCGCACCGAAGCGCATGGTGTCTGCGTCTTGGGATGACCCGTCCACTCGGCTGGTCGTCGAAGACCGCACCGAGTTCTTTGGCACATACTGCATGAAGTTCTTGAGCCTCTCCGAGGGGGTCGCGCTCGAGGACGCCCTAAAATCGAAAGGACCCGCGCGTTCCAGTGCGATGGACGACCCGGGGGTGGCGTCCGCGCTCGACGAGATCACCGCGGACACCGGCGCCGCCCAAGACGACGTGGTGGATCGGCTCACGGGCACCCAGCGCTCGCTGGACCTCAGGGGCAACCGACCGGATGACGCGCAGGACATCTACCAGCCTGCAGGTCAGAGCGTTGACGACGCCACCGATCAAGGTGCAGATCCCACGCGCGGCGAGAAGAAGCCGAAACGCAAGGGCAGCAAACCCGACAAGGGTTCCAAGTCGTCTGGCCGTCCCGAGTCGGCGGGTCCATCGAAGCCCGTCATCATTTACTGAGTTCACGTCGAGACGTCTCGCGCTGCGGGACACGGAGCGGCGGCGCCTTGGTCTGCGACCGCCGGTGGAGTTGCGGTGAGCCTTCGCTCTGCTTGGTTCTTGTCAGGGTGGGTGGCCGCCGGCCTTCTGGTCGGCGCCGGTTGCGGCGAAGAGGACACTGGGCCGAGCCCGCCGAATCCGTACGCGGACGTCCCGTCTGAACGCGCGACCACGCTCGACGATGGCCATTGGGCGGTCGCTCAGCGCGGCGTGGCGATTGACGCCGAGGACATTGGCATCATTCAGGAGGTCGAGAGCTCGGCGGGCGTCGCGGTCGACGCACTCGAGAGCAAGTTCGGACACCTCGTCCTCAACCTGCCGGTCGTCGACTACCTCAAGGGCGCGGCGACGGGCGACTGCGTGCCGCAGGACCGCGCAGCCGCTGCTCGGCCATTGACGGTCGCGCGGGACTTGCGCGCCCGCTTCGAGGACACGCGCGGCCTGACCTTCGAGAAGGTCGCCATCAACGTCGATCTGCTGTCCGCTCGCCGGACGCGGCTGCTGCACGAGTGCTTCAACATCTCGGCGGAGCCGCGCTTCGGAGAGCCGCAGCACCGTGCTCAGGTCGTGGCGGCCTTGACTGAGCTCGCCCAGCTCGACGGCCTCGGCTGGATCACGGTGGGCCTCGACATGAACCGGTACTACCATCTCAGGGACGATGACGGGCGCGACCGCAGAGACGACTACGCCAACTTCGTGACGCTCTACCGAGACGTCTACGCAGCGGTGAAGGCCGTGAACCCCGACGTGCGCGTCGGTCCGGGCCTGAGCTGGGACTTCTTAGTCGGCGTTACAGCCGTTGAGGTCGCGAGCGAGCTCGGGGATGTCAGCGGGGACAGCGTCCAAGCCTTCTATCGCGCCTGGCAGCGAACCGTCCTCCCCCTCCTCGAGGTCCGCGCCGAGGGGCCGGTTCGACCGACGGCCGACTTCGTCGGGTTCTCGATGATGCCGGAGTCCATGTCACCGCCGTTCAACGATGACCCTGCCCCCGCCGATCCGTCCGCAGTGGCGGCCATCGAATCGTATTATCGCCGGATCGAACTGGCAGTGCAGACCACTGCGGGGCCGATCCCTGTCGTGCTCCCCGTCGTCGACTGGCGCAATGATTCCGCCGGCGCGTCCGTCAAAAAAGCCAATTTCCTCACATCTCTCAAGCACGGCGTGAGCCACGTCGAGGTCGAATGGGCGGCGTGGCGCCGCCTGAGCAGTCTGCCGACCCGTACGCAGGGGCAGACCCCGCCCTGCGACCGGTACACCACGCCCGACGATGATTTTCATTATCGCCGTGACTTCTGTAACGCGGGCCTCGTCGCCGCGTCGGGTGAGGTCGGTGAGGTTTTCGCCGAGCTCACCACCGACCCCTGACGCGGGTGGCACGCCTGAGAGACCTTCCATTCGAGCTCGCGGTCGCCTGGCGCCACCTGCGTCCACGCGTCGGCTCAGGCCGCGGCTTGGTGACCTCGCTGGCTGTTCTGGGCGTCGCGCTCGCGGTCGCGTTCTTGGTCGGCGGCTTCTCCGTGACTGCGGGCTTCGAGACGGCATTCCGCGAGAAGGTGCTCGGGGTCACGGCGCACGTCTTCGTTCGCGAGTACGGCGTGCGCTTCACGACCTATCGCGAGGTCGAGGCGCGGGTCTCCGAAGTGCCCGATGTGCGCGCGATCTCGCCGATGACGTTCAACGAGGCGATGGTCTCTGGACGAACCGGCACTCAGGGTGGCATCGTCAAGGGCATCGACCCAACCCGCGCGGGCGCCGTCTTCACCCTGCCGGGTGTGGCTGAGTCTCTGGACGCGCTCGCGAGTGGCGCGAATCCGCAAGTCCCACCTGTGGTCTTGGGTGCCGAGCTGGCGCGCCGCGTCGGGGCGTCCGTCGGGGACGCGGTCACGCTCGTCTCGCCCCTGCGGTCCGCCGATCCCGAAGCGTGGACGGCGCAGGCCCGCACGCCGACGTCCGGCAGCTTTCGCGTCGTCTCCATTTTCGACGCTGGCTTTCACGAGTACGACTCGCGACTCGTGCTGATGACACTCGAGGACGCGCGCGCCTTCTTTGGTCTGGGTGACACGATCACGGGGTTCGAGGTCGCCGTCGCGGATGCCAACCACGCAGACGTCGTCGCCGAGCAGATCAGGACGCAGGTCGGTGAGGACTACTCCGTCATGGACTGGCGGCGCCAGAATCGGAATTTGTTCACGAGCCTGCTCTACCAGCGCGTGGTCATTTTGATCGTCCTGTCCGTCATGGTGGTGCTCGCCTCGTGCCTAGTCTCCGTCGTTCTGGTCATGCTGGTGATGGAGCGACAGCGCGAGATCGCGATCCTCAAGGCCATGGGCGCCACTCCCGGTCGCCTGATGCGGGTCTTCCTCGCTCAGGGGGTCTACATCGGCGCGACGGGCACAGCGCTGGGTGTGGTCCTCGCTTTCATCTTCTGCGAGGGCTTTCTGTCGCGAGGCGTCGCGCTCGACCCGAAGGTCTACGGGATCGCGCGCCTCCCTGTCGTCTTCGATGCGGCGGACTACGCGGTCGCCGCGGCAGGGGCGCTCGTCATCACGGCGATCGCCGCGGTGGTGCCGGCGTGGCACGGCGCCCGCATGGATCCGGTCGAGGGGCTGCGCGCAACCGCTGGCGAGTAAGTCGTCCCGTGACCGGGACGCGTTGATCTCGCGGGTGTCGTGTGATAAGCGGGCAGGCCATGTTCGTCCACCTCTACTCACTGAGCGCCCGAGTGGTCGGATGCGCGGCCCTCGCCGCGTCGCTGGCGGCATGTGGTCCGTCTCAGGCCGAGTTGAAGGCGCAGCGCGAGAAGGCGGACTACCACTACCAGCTTGCCTACGGCTTCTACTTCGAGAAGCCCGGGCAGGGGGGGAACCCCGAAGCCGCTCTGGTCGAGGCGCTCAGAGCGCTCGAGGCGGACGAGACGCACGCCGAGGCGCACTTTCTCGCGGGTCTGATCTCCATGGGCCGCGAGCAGTTCGTCGACGCCGAGCGCCACTACCGCCGTGCGATTGAGCTCAAGCCTGACTTCTACTTCGCCAAAAACAATCTGGGCGCCACGTACATCGCGATGGCCCGATGGGACGACGCGATTAAGGAGTTCGAAGCGCTCGTCCAGACACCGTTCTACACGACGCCCGGCAACGGGCATAACAACCTCGGCTGGGCCTATTACCAGAAGGGCGACCACGAGAAGGCACGTCACCACCTGACGGTGGCGATCCAAGTCGCGCCCACACTTTGCCCCGCCTATAACAACCTGGGATTGGTGTTGCTCGAAGACAAGGTCGAGGAGCGTGCAGAGAAGTACTTGGGTGAAGCCGTGAAGCGGTGCCCTGAGTACGCCGAACCCCACTTCCACTTGGGGCGGCTCTACGCGCGACGAGCGGACGAGGCGCGCGCGAGCGCGAGCTATCGCCGCTGCCTTGAGCTGTCGGACGGCACACCGCTCGGCGACCGCTGCCGCAGGCCTCTGGCCTCGGTCAACGGGGAGGTCATCCATGATTGAATCGGTAAACCAAGAGTCCATCTCGCCCTCGGCGGGGAGCGTGCTCGCGTCCGCGCGCCTGCGGAGCGGCCTGTCTCTGCAGGATGTCGCCACGCGCACGCGGATCTCGCGCTCGACGCTTGAGGCCATCGAGAACGAGCGTTGGTCCGAGCTGCCGGGCGATGCCTATGTACGCGGATTCGTTCGAATCTACGCGCGCGAAGTCGGGCTCGACCCGCGCGTGCCGCTCGCGCTCATGGATGGCGCAAAGGCCGAGGTCGTCGTCGCAGAAGAGGCGGCCACGCGAGCGCAGGACGCGGCCGAGCTCGCTGATACGTGGTCGACGGTCCGCGTTCGAGCGGCCTATGCCCTCGTCGTTGGGGCGCTGATCGCCGTCACGATGGCCACCCTGTTTTCGGTCTCGCCGCCGAAGCTCGAGGCGAAGGTCCTCGACCGCGGCGCGCCGGGCGCCAACCGCCCTTGACGGGTCGTCAGCGCACTGCTGCGCTGGTCCTCAAGACGCGAGCGTTCGGTGACGACGCGCTCATTGTCGACCTGCTCTGCGAGCAGATTGGACGCGTCAGCGTGCTCGCCCGGGGCGCGCGAAAGTCGGTCAAACGCTATGGCGGGGCGCTTGAGATGGGGGCGCGCCTCGACGCCGAGGTTCGTTTCGCGCCTGGCCGTGACCTGCACGCGCTCGGCGCCTGTGAGGTGACCACGCCGCTGCGGAAGATCCGCGAAGACCTCGACCGCATTCACAGCCTCGCCTACCTCCTTGAGCTCGTGCGGCTGTCGACCCGTGAGGGTACGGGAGACGCTGCGCTCTACACGCTCGCCTGCGGCATGGTGGACACGCTCGAGCAGGTCGCGCCGACGCCGGAGCTTTTGGCGCTGTGGGACCTCGCGCTCTTCGGTCGCCTCGGCTATGGGCCTCCTTCGATGGCGGGCCTGTCCGGCGCTGCGCGCGCGACTCTTGAACGCCTGAGCGCAGGAGATGCGGAGGCCCGCTTCGCCGAGAGCGACGTGCAGGTTGTTCGCCGCCACTTCGATCATCAATGGACGCGTGTGCTCGGCCAAGCGCCCAGAAGCGCCCGCTTTCTGGCGGCCTAGCCGCTTTTTCGCAATCAAGACAGGAGCAGTCGAAATGAACGCCATGCCCCCGCGGGTCGCCGTTTTCGCATTCTTGGCCGTGGCTGGAGCGGTCAGCGGCGCAGCTGCCCAGACGTCCGCCACCTCCACGGCATCGACCTCGCCCCCCGAGTTGACGGCGGCGCTCAAGAGCCTCAAGCCGGGTGGCCCTGACCTGCTCGCTCAGATCAAGACGAACATGGGCGAGATCCGTTGCAAGCTCTTCCACAAGGAGGCCCCCGCGACGGTCGCGAACTTCGCGGGGCTCGCCTTGGGGGAGAAGCCCTTCAAGGACCCCAAGACAGGCTCGGATACCAAGCGTCGCTTCTACGACGGCCTCACGTTTCACCGCGTCATCCCCGACTTCATGATTCAGGGGGGGGATCCGCTGGGCGAGGGGACTGGCGGTCCCGGCTATACGATTCAAGACGAGTTTGGCCCAGGCCTCTCGCATCGGCCGGGCACGCTCAGTATGGCGAACGCCGGGCCCAACACGGGCGGCAGCCAGTTCTTCATTACGGAGAAGGCGACGACGTGGCTCAACGGTCGGCACGCCATCTTCGGCGAGTGCAAGGACATCAGCCGTGTCGCGCAGATCGCGCGCGTGCCGGTGGGTCCGGGGAATCGACCGCAAGAGCCGGTCAAGATTGAGCGTGTCGAGATCAGCTGGGGCAAGTACTGAGACCGCTGCCTCGGGCCGCGTTCTTGCGGCCCGAGTGTAGGGCGAAGTAGTCTGCAGCCATGAGCGCCGCCCTCGCAGACACCGACGCCGCACGCGCGCCGACGACCGACCAAGCCGGGGTCTTTCTCGCGGCGGTCGAGTCGAGGCGACGAGCAGTGCTCGCAGCGCTGGAGCGCGTGCCTAAGCGGGACGTCCTCGCCGAGGTCGTGTTTGATGTGCTGTCTCATGTCGCCCTCAACGCCGAGGCCGTGCTCGAAGGGCCGCTGGTCGACTCGTTCGCGCGTCGTCACGGCGTAGACCTCGAGGCGCTCGCGCTGCCCGCGACGCTGGGGGGCGGCACGCTCCGCGCGTTGTTGCTGCAGGGGGAGAGCACGAAGGGGCCGGGGCTCGAGGCCGTCAACGCGCTCTTCACGCTGGGGTATGCCGTCAAGCTCGCGCCGCTGGATGTGGTGGAGCGACGAAACTTCACCCTGCGCGTGGTCGCGATGCTCCCGGGGGTAGAGCGCGCGGGGCCGTTCGTCCTGAGCGATTTTCTCGACGTCGTGCTGAACGAGGAGGACGCCCTTCGGTTCTGGCAAATCTACGTCGACCGTGTCGCCGCAGAGGTGGGCCGTCGTGGCGCGGCACCCGAGGTGTCGACGACGGAGCCGTGGCTGCTGACCCGCCTCCTCGCGCTCCACGCCGAAGGGCCAACGCCGCCTCGCGGGAGCTGGTTGACGCTGCTGCGCCATGTGAACCGCGTCCTTCAGGCGCACCGCCACCGGTGGCGGTTCGTGCGCCACCTGGCCGAGGGGTGTCATGAGCCGCGCATGTTGCATCACCTGTGCACGGCGCCTGCGATGGTCGAAGACCCCGAGGTGCTCCCGGTCTTCTTGCTGCGCGGCAATGGGCGCTTGGTTTCCTGCGCGCTCATGACGCTGCACGCCTATCCGGACGCGCACGCCGCGGTCGACTCAACGCTCGATGAGCTCTCCAACCGCCCGTTCCACGAGAGCGGGCCGCGCTTGGTCGAAATCTACGCGCAACTGAGCCTGCTTCCGGCGCTCCTGCGCGGAAGCGCGCTGGAGCGCCTGTATCGCGGGATCAAGCAGCTCGCGCAGGCTCAGGTCGCGTCGGGCCCGCTGGACGCTCTTCCGGCCGGCGTGGGGCGTGACGCCCGCGCTTTACGGCACTTGTTCTTGCTCGTCGAGGTCGAGCCGGCGGTGCGCGCGCGTGACGCCGTCGTGGCCGAGCAGTACCTCGCGCGGGCGCTCACGACTTGGACCCAAACCTTCACACCGTCCGGGATCGACCACCCCCTGAATGATGCCGCGTGGCGCGACATCGTCGTTCGCGCAGCCGTGTCTGACTTGACGCACAGAGGCGACGCCGCGCTCGCCCGGTTCGAGGCTGCGCTCGTGGGGCTCGCGCCCGCAGCAGCGCAGTGGGCCCAGGGCGAAGACGCGCGCGAGCAGTACCTGATGGTGCGGTTCGTCACGCGATTTGGCACGCTGTGGCTGCAAGTCTGTCGAGCGCTCCAGCGGGGCGGCGCGAGCGCGGCGCTCGTGCAGCAAGCGTATGCGTTGCTGGTCCGCGCGTACTGCGCTCACGAGCTGCACGCCCACGGCACGGGCGCCTTCGGGGCTGCGGAGTACGTCGTCCCGAGCCTCTTTCCTGACCTGAGCGGCGAGCGGACCATCGTGGACGCGGGCCGTCTCCGCGCGGCGGCAGACCTGGTCGCTCAGATCGAGTCTTCTCTGCGCGCGGGACCCGAAGCCGAAGACGAAGTCGAACCGCAGGTGGACTTCGCGCGTCGCCGCCCTCGACTCGTCCCTCAGCCGGACGAGGTCGGCGCACTGCACGCCGACGTGACCCTCGACAGCGCGCCTCCGTCCGCCCCCAGCTTGGCCGCGCAAGAGCCCGCGACGCCGCTGCTCCAGTTCAAGCCCACGCGAGGGGCGCCTCTGGAGACCCTCGGCACAGTGGCGCGAGGCCGAGCCGGTGCCGTCTCGGCTGTCCTCTCTGCGTACACCGGCGTCACACTGCTGAGAGAGGCGCTCGACTCGGTCTTGAACTTTGTCGGCGTGCGGACTCAGGTGCGGCTGAAGCTGACCGACCAAGAGGTCATCGTCGCGCGCGTGTCGGCACTTGAGGACGAAGCCGAGCTCTCAGACGCCTGGAGTTGTGCCCTGGCTTCTCTGGAGTCGGTGCGCGTCACCCAGCGACTCCAACGCTTCTACGCCGTCCTGGGCGCAGGCTGCTTAGGTGTCTTCGCGCTCGCGGGGGGTCACTTGATGTTTGTGGGCCTGCGCGGCGCCGACATTGGGATGGCAGGGCTCGGCGCGGGTCTCATCGCGATGGGGCTGACGCTCGACGCGCTCTTGGGACGCGTGGGTCGGCGCCACCGCGACACGCTGGAGGTTGAGCTCAGAGCGACGGGCCGGAGCGACCGCGTTCGCGTGATGGTGGATGCTCGAACAGGCGCCCAGTTGCTCGACGCCTTCATGGCGCACGACGCCGCCCAACGAGAGCGCGAGCAAATACATCGGTGGAGCCAAGTCGCAACGCCGATCTTCGACGAGGACTAAAGCCGAACGTTAAGGGCGGTTCGCCTCGGCGTTCAGCTTGTCGCGCAAGCCCTTGCCGTACTGTCGAATCGAGCCGACGAGCATGCGGAGTTCTTCAACCCGCTTGCTGTAGAGCGCGAGCACGTTCGCGGAGCCGCTCTCAAGGAGCTCGCCCTTCTTGACCAAGACGATGTGCTGCACGGGGACGTCACGCGTCTCGCCGGTGCGAAACTTGACTTGGACGACGTTCGTCTGACCGTCATCGCTGGGGCGGGGCTTGCCGACCACAGCGACCATGGACGCGTCGGGCGGGATGTACCGCAGCGGCGGGGTCTTCGCGTCCACCGGCTGGAAGTAGGCCGCGAAGTAGAGGTTGTTGCTCCACGAGTCGCCCTTCTCGAGGGCCTCAAGCTCCGCCTTGTCGCGATTGAGCGTGAACTTGCGGTGTTCGAGCGTGAGCTTGAACAGACGGTCGATGTCCGCGACGGCGCGCCCCATGTCGCCCGTGATCTCCGCCGGGAGCGGTACGCGCGTCGTGAGAATCCCCCCCGCATCAACGCCGGGCAGCGTCTCTGGTAGGGCGGTGACGGTCTGCCAGTCGACCTTGCGCGGGTCCATCCGCTCGATCAGGTTCGCGAGCTCTTCCATCTGCGTGATCAACGGTGTGACGCGGTCGCGGACGTTGGCCGCCTCGACCTTGCGATACTTGATGAGCTCGTTGTCCTTGAGATTGCTGCCTACGCCAAACGCCACGAACGCGGTCACGGCCATCGTGACGCCCGCGACGGCAACAAGGAGCGAGGGCTTCACGCCCTTCGCCTTGTTCTCGACGCTGTTCAGGGCCGCTTCGTCGGCAGCCGAGAGCGCGACGGAGATCGGCGCTGAGGCAAGAGGATTGGCGAGCCGCTCCTTGCGCTCGGCCTGAACTGCCGAGATAAGGGGCTTAATACCCGCGGACTGCTGCTGAATGGGCGCTGCGGGGGCAGGCTCGGGCTCAGGTCGCTTGAAGAGGTCAGCGCCCAGATTGAGGCCGCCGGGAGGAGCGCCGCTCGGCGGACCTGGCAGAGTGCGCGGGCCAGCGATCGGGGCGGGAGCAGGGGCGGGCGCTGTGAAGACCTCGGGCGAAGGCATCGGAATCGCTTCGGTCTGGTCTTCGTTGCCGAACGCGCTTGCAGACGCCTGAGGCTCGATTCGAACGACCGCTGTCGCTGCGCCGATCGACGCGTCGGACTGGTCGTCGAGGGGGGCGCCGAAAACGGATGACGCCCCGCCAGCAGGCCCGACGGGCTTCGCGCCTTTGTTCAGCGAGCTCAAGCGTGCCTTGAGGTCACTGATGTCCTTCACGCCCGGCTTCTTTTCGCCGTTGCTCAACGCCGGCCTCCATCGTCCATAGGATGGCGCGCAAGTTAGCCCCCGGTGATCGCCTCGGTCAAGGGGTGTTCGTGCCCGCACGCCGCGCCGCTGGCCGCTTTCTGCGTCCTTGCGAGTGCTTATCGGGCACCGCTATGGTCCGGCT
>Ga0164295_10005411_pt1 | contig 10082 bp, 3 predicted proteins | sample GEODES006metaG_FD_111798 | JGI IMG/M metagenome (GOLD analysis project Ga0164295, IMG submission 111798) | Oligotrophic lake water microbial communities from Sparkling Lake, Wisconsin, USA - GEODES006 metaG | ecosystem: Environmental > Aquatic > Freshwater > Lake | place: USA: Sparkling Lake... | reverse complement strand
GGCAAGAAGTTCAAGCTCGTGTCATTGATGAGTGGCTTCTACACGGGCACGATCGTATCCGACGCCGTGGGATGGGCGGCGCGTTATGATCTCATGTAGATCGTTGGAAAATGACAAAACATTTAAATCTCGACGACACAGGCGGCGCGCTGCGCGTTAAATAAACGGTTAAAGACGTCTACGCCGCTATCTAGGGCGATCCTCCATCCACGGACGCCCCTCAAACGCCGGCGTCACGGTGTGCATATATCCTCTCGCACACACTCAGGTCGTGCGGTGCCCAGTGCCGCTATATCATTCACTTCCTTGTCTTTTCCCTCGCCGCTGCGCTCTTCCCTCAGCGGCCATCACGACCGCATGCGCAACCGATCTTCACAACCATAATGCGATGAACATGTCCTGCAATCATCCACATTGCCCGACACGTCAGTCGGGCACTCACTTCTTTCACAACCCTTCGTCATCATACCTCGCCAGCACTTTGCAGACGCAGCCTTGCAATCTGGGCGCAAGGTTTCCGCAATCGCACGCCCATCGAAGCCAAGCAACGAGCTTAGTCCTTCTTGACCATCGGCTCGATGCGGAATTCGTAGCCGGTGGCAAGCTGGAAGGAGGTGGCCGTGCGCACAACATTGGTCTTGTTCGATTGCGCTGCCGGGTCCGAGCGCGTGCGCGAGCCGTCATCCGTGGACTTGCGCTGGTCCATGACCGCCTGCTTGGCGGATTTCGTTGCGTACGGGTTGTTCGACAAGTCGATGATGTTCATGTTGATGGTGGAGCGGTAGGCCTTGGTTCCTGGCTTGAGGGCAAGTTCGAGCGCGCGCATGCCGTTGTTGTCGATCTTATTGTCCGAGACATCGAGAGAGTCGACCATGCCGCACGAGCCCGAGGCCATCGAGGCGCAGAGCAGGATGAGGTCTGCCGAGGTCAGCCCGAGCTTGGGCAGCGAGATGTTGCTCAGCAGCGGGATGCGCTCACCTACCAATGAGATCTTCGGAAATTGTTGGCTGTACGCGACGATCGCGATCGTCGTGGCCGCTTCATGCCCAAACGGGCAAGGCATCCCGAAGCTGACCGACTGGAGCTCGCGCAGATTTGTAGGCGCGGTCGCGAGCGCCTGCGCGAGCAGCCGTGCACCGTCGGCCTCGATCGTATTAGACTCGAGCGTGAGGTGGCGCAGCTTCCTTTGGTAACCCTCCCCCAGCCGGGCTGCGAACTCGCTCACGAAGGCGCGGCCGCTCTCAGTCGCGACGTCCCTGAAGATGAAGGTGAACTTCTTGAGAGAGGTCGGTAGGGAGCGGGCGAGCGCCTTGGCCATCGACTCGTCGAATGGGGAGCAGCCGGATAATAAGACAAAGGCGTGCGGAGTGCCCGACTGCTCGATGGCGCGGATGCAACTTTGGTACGCCGGCCCAGGGCCGAGGTTGGCAGAGTTACGCAGGGTTGCGAGTGCCACACGCCCAGCAATAGCCCGGTCGACCTGCAGGTAGGCCTCTTCCTCAGCGGACTGCGTCACGCCCAGCGGCCCATTCTCCCGATAGATTTTGAGCCACCCGGCGTTCCATTCATCCAAGTCAATCTCGCCATCCTTGTTGGTGTTGACTTCGGCGACGATCATATCAATCTTCGCCTCCTCTACCACGCTCGTCTCGCGTAGGTAAGCCTTCATCGTGGCGATCGGGATGCGTGCCTCCTTCTTGGCCACATCGATCTGGTTCACCTTGGCCACGGCTTTGAAGATGTTCTCACCAGCGATGGCCGTGAGGATGGCCTTCCGATCGGCTTCGACCGAGGTATGAGCTTCGAGGAGGCGAGACTCTAACCCCCTCAGAGCGAGGCGCAGCGGGAAGAAGTTTTCGCGCGTCGGCTTGTTCACTTGGCATGCGTGGAAGTCGGCCGCCGCGTAGTCCCCCTCAAGAAGACCGACCGCCGTGCAATGTCGGTGCTTGGTCCCATCGATGCGACCCGCGGTGACACGCATCGTGGTGACGCACACGTGCGTTCGCGCGGTGTACAGATCCCATTTATGGTCTGCCTTGACCAATGAGAGATAGGTCTCGTACAGGCACCACGAGCGGCGCAGGCACACCCCAGCCGCATCAAGCACCGTCACAGTCCCGATGCAGTTGCGCAGCGCCTTTTGGAACGTGGACCAATAAAAGGCCGGGTCGGGCCGCCACTGGTTGTTGGCGAAGGCAGAGATGAAATATGCGCAGTGGTCGGGCACGCCGCGGTCGCGCGCGTGCTGCTCGAGGCAGTCGAGCAGGTTGCGGAAGCTCTCACCCCACCAGCTGCACACAAACCAGACGGGCGGCTGCACGTCCTGCGCGATTCGCTCGATGTAGCTCGAGCGCTGCTCCTGCGTGCTCGGCTTGATGATGTAGCGCGTCACGTCGTACATGGTCACGTCGGCCACTCTCAGCCGGCGCCCATGCACACCCATCCACCCCTCGTGGTCGCACCGAGCCTCTATGTGCCTCATAATGTCGCGCAGCTGCGAGAGCGTGATGCCGCGCTCCTCGCCCCTCGGGATGCGGCGCGGCGCTCGATGCTTGTGCAGGTCGGCAAAGTCCACCGTGTAGTGGTGTGAGACGAGGTCGAGGAGCAAGTTGAGGCCTCGCTGGTCTTGCCCGAGGATCGCGCCCTGGCCAAAGCCCGCCTCATGGTACCCCTTGATCCACTCCTCGCGGCTCACCGAGCCCGAATCATCCTTGTCAAGGGTGGCGAAGAGCGAGGCGACCTTATCCGGATCGAGGCGGCCGCGGAAGAAGCGGTAGAGCTCGTCGCGCGATACGTGGCCGCTCTTGTCCTTGTCGATGATGTCGAAGACCACGTCCGGCCCCGTCCACGACTTGAACGGCGGACGGCCCACCTCGAGCTCCTTGAGGTAGGAGCCTTGAGGAGCCGGGGCCGTGTTTGGGCGCCGATTGGACTGGCTCATGTCAAACTTGACCTGCGCGCTGATCACGTCGGACTCGGAGGCCATGTAAGCTAAGTATTTGGACGTCGTCTGCCGCGGTAAGCCCATCAGATGAGCCGCACTTGCAGCATGAGACGCAGAGGCGCTCTTGATGGAGCTTGCAGATGCAGCTTGCAGATGAGTCGAACTCTTTGCAGCATGCAGATGAGTCACGCTCGCTGCGTGCAGGTCGGGCTCCCTTCTCAGCAGCTGCGGCCGATGCGACAGCTCGTGCATGGATGAGACACGGCGCAAACTCGGATTGTGGAGCTCGACAATTGAACTTGACGAACGCAGCGCTGTCGTGCGAGAGGCTGGCCGCCATCGGTCGAGGAAAGGTTGGATCGACTGAGAGTCCATCTGACTTGGCCAAGCTCCATTTCGCCTCGCCAGTTCCGGTGAGAGCACGGGCTCACCGACAAAGTGCTGTTGTGTGAGCGCCGACCCAGATGGGTCGAAGAGTGTAGCCTTGCTCGGCGACGAGATGCGTAACCCTACTCGCATGGCTTCGTCCGTCGACAAAGAGGAAAGGGTTGTAAAGCGCCTCGCCTTTTCCTCTTTGGTGAAACGTGCGCCGCCGGTGCGGGGTCGCGTTGTTTAGGATTATGTTTCAAACAAGTTTGAGAGCAAATGAGCTCAAAACGACGCCTTTCTCACTTGAGCCGCCACGCGGCGACCATCATGTCTTCGAAGTACTCGTCTGTCTCGAAGAGCGGGGAGATCCACTCGTACCTGTCGGCGAACTCTCGAAGGGTCACCTCGTCGTCGAGGTGGGCGGGATCGTCGCGCCACGGCGCGAGGAAGGCCAGCGCCACGTCTTCCTCCGTGAGCACCCCTTCGTGCACGCCAATGTGCCGTGAAGCGTCGTATCGGGCGGCCAGGTGCTCGGGTTTGACCTGCTTCTTGTTCGCGTCCTCCTTGAGCGCCGCGTAGGCGGAGCGCACGAGGCGCACGCGCTCGGGTCCCATGGGCGGCCCGCGCACCGCGAGTGTGAACTCGTCGAACGAGAAGAGAGGCCCTTGCTCGGTGCCACGCCCAGGGCCACGTGGTGTCGTCGCTGGGGGCTCGAACGCGTCGACGAGCGCGTTGAGATCGGCGTCGCTCAGGGTGACGCGACACAGAATGGCAAGCGACAGGAGACCATTGATGAAGAGCTTGGCGGGCAGCGTGCCCGTAGGATAGCCTCCCTCCTTGTGCGCCGCGTACCAGCGCGCATCTGCAGCGCGCAGAGCGTCATACCCGCCAGCTTCCCGTTCCAGGCCCTCCCGGAGCCGTCCGATGGTATTTGTCACTCGACCACTCGCGCGCCCGTCGGAGCGCGGCGCGCCCACGAGCGCGCGGTGGAAGTCTTCGGCCGGCACCGAACCCGAACGCGCAAGGTCGCACCGTGCAAAGAGCGCGGCGAGCACCTGATGCGAGCGTGGGGCGACTGATGAGGAAGGCAATCAGGAGGCAATCAGAAGCAATGAGATGGCAAGCAGATGGCAAGTAGATGGCAAGCAGATTGGAAGCAGATGAGCGCGCACCTGATGCGAGCTCGGGACGGCGCCCCTGCCAGGGAACTCGTAATTGAGCTTGCGCCCGATGGTGTCGACAAAGGGGCCCAAGAGGACGCGGCCCGAGCGGTGTGGGTCGCACTCGGCGAAGTAGGCGCGCGCTGCTAGCCCCGCTCCGAGGTGGCGCGTGCCGGTGGCCTCCACCTCCCCCAGCCGGCGGCGAAGCGTCTCCTCGAGACGTTCGATGTAATGGACCTCGACGGGGACGGCGAGGGTCCACGCCTGCCCGATGACGCGCTTAGCGCGCAACTCCGCCTCCTCCGCCTCGAGCTCCTGCGCCGAGGGCGGCTTATCCCCGTACAGACGCTCCGCCATCCAGACCGCCTGCGCCGGCCCTTCGTAGGATCCGAGCTTGTCGTCGTCCTTCTTGGGTGCCGTCGCGGCGCCGCTGAGCTTCGAGCGCCAGCGCTCGGCCTCAACGACGGCACCAAACGTGTACTCTTTGTCTTTGTTCTTGGGGACTGGCTTCGGCCCATCCGAAAGCTTGAACGCGTCGCGCCAACCTGAACCGGAGCCCGTGAGGGATGAGGAGGCGGGGGCGGGAGCGGACGCCGCGGGCGCTGGAGCGGACTCCCTGTAGCGGTTAAGAGACATGGATGCCACCTTGCTGCTGGCGTCGGAGACGATAACGTTGCGCACCGGCGTCGCAGGACCGATTGATCGCCCACCGCCAGCCGAGCTGCCAAAACCAATCACTCCACGACCAGGCGCCAGCGAGGGCATTCTTTAAGTGGAGCTACGATGGCAGCTACGAGCGAGGCCGTGCGCGCCATGGTCCCGCTCTGGACGAATTTCGCGCTGGACGTTTCTTGGTCTAGGCCTTTTCTAGAAGCGAAGTCTCTCTTCAAAAAGGTCAATTTCGTCACGGCAGGCGGAGCGCAAAAAACTCCGTGACTCTAAGCAAGCAAGCAAGCAAGACTGATTAGCTTGCTTGCTTGACTCTAAGGACGGCTCCGCACCCCTCGGTCAACTCAAGGCCCGGAGGCGCATGCCGAGGCGGCACCCGACCAAATAACTCCGTCTCAATGGACAATGCAAACAGGGCACAGCTTCACGTCTATCATGTGAACACACTGTCTTGGCAAAGTCAGCCTGGTAGGAATTCAAGCCTAGTTGGAAGTCTGCACTTTTCGATGATTTGGACTTGGTCTCAGTGTAGTTTGAGCTGAGCTACTGAAGTACTGTAGGCTCTCAACGTGAGCGGCGCGCAGGAGCCACATTGGCTTTGGATCCTCGCGTTCGGTAGGGCGGCGGCGCCGGCGCCGATGCGGATGGCGGCATCGGCATGCTTGCCAGCCCAAAGCTGGAAAGCATGCCCGAAGTGGCAAGCTGAGGGAAAAGCTGAGCCCAAGCAGAGCCCAGCTGCGGCGGCATGCCCGCGGGCGCGGCGCCCGCGGCCCTCTGAGCCCAAGCTGAGCCCAGCCGCGACGGCATGCCCGCGGGCGCGGCATTGCCCAGCTGCGGCGGCATTGTCCTGAGCATCTCGAGCGCGCGTTGCTCAAAAGTGATGACGAAGAGAGGAAGCTGATGCTCGCTCTTGTTGATCACGACAATGCCCTGCTGTCGCTTGGTGAGGCCCGAGCGGTCCATAAGCACGGCAAAGACGAGCATGCGCTTCGAGCCGGCGCAGTACGGGATCGAGATGGCGGGAGTTTCGGCAAAGTACTCTCCCGCGCCGAGCACCTGACCATTCAGGCCACGCCGCGTCGGGTCGAGCCCGTGCGTGCAGATCTGGTCGATGTTCTCGGCACGTGTGCCGTGGAACACGAGGCGCACGGCCTTGTCGCTCGCCGCCTTGAAGGCAGCGGCGAAGCGCTCGTACAGCAGGCCGCCGGGCTGCGCGCTCGGGTTGGCCCACACATCCTTGACATGCAGCTCCTTTGCCTTGTCGCTGAGCCACTCGCGCACGCGTGCCCGCTGCGCGCGGAGCAGGTCGTGCGGCTCGGCGGCTGCGGCACTCGGCTCGAGGCCCGCCGCCAGCTGCTCCTGCACGCGCCGCGCGAGCCTTTCGTCCTCCGCTGCACGCCTCACACGCCGCACCTGCTCCGCGTGCTCCTCTGCGTCGAGCTGCGTTTGCAGCCGCGCCGCCATCGCAGCGTCCGGATCCGCGTTGTCGTCGTCGTTGTCGTCGTCGTCGTCGAGCACTATGGGCGCGATCGGCGCGCCGCTGCCGCTGCCGCCGCCGCCGCCGCCGCCGCCGCCGCCGCCGCCGCTGCTGCTGCTGCCTATGCTTTTGCTGCGGCCGACTTGGGGTGGCACTGGATCAGCGGCCTCGCCCAGGTCGGCGAGCTCCATGATGTCGTCCAGATCAAAGTCGTCTTCGTCGAAGAGCACGTTGAGTGAGCTCGCGAAGAGCGAGCCCTCAGCATCTGTGTCGTCGTCGCAGAGGTCGATGGCGAAGCCGGAGGCGCCGCGCGAGGACACGGCTAAGACGTCGCTGGCGGCAGTAGCTGCGGTGGCACGAGGAGCTGCCGCAGCAGCGGTGGCAACAGGCGCGAGCGCTAGTGCTGACGCAGCGACAGCAGCTGCAGGAAGAGCATCAGTCGTTGTGTTGGCAGCGGTGGCCCGAGCGGCGGCCCGCGCAGTGGCCACCGGAGGCGGCTCATCGAGGGTGAGGTCAAACTCCTCTCGAGTGTCCTCGCGCGCGCGCTTGCGGCGCGCCACCGCTCTTGGATGCGCCTCAGCCTGATCGATATCGACCCAAGCTTGCATTTGCACTTGGCTGCCCTCCGTCCCGGCGGATTTCGTTAGTCATCTGGATCATGTACTGTTCGGTGTGGCGAGAACATAAGAACCTAGTACAGCGGCAGGTGAACGGGTGGACTCCGGCAGCTTCTTTGCGACTCGGTCCACACCGCGCTGACCACACCGTCTCAAAGGACGGCTCGACATACATGTAACTCATCCGGAGCCGAGTCTATAACGGTATGATACTCGCATGTCGGGACACGGGAGTGTGTTCTCGGGGCTCGGGCGGAGTTCGAGACTCTGGGGAAGAGCACACCATATATTCCACCCCAGTTTCTCTGTGTGTTGGTGGTGCATTGTGAAGGAAATAGGGGAAAAATAAAGTGGCAACAACGTCAACAACCGTCACGGCATGACGGCAAAAGTGTTCAGATCTCGCCCAGCAGTCTGCTGTCGCCCCCGGCGCCGCGATGCCTCGCCTGTCCGGCCCTACCACCTCCGCTGCCGCCCACGCCGCTCTGGCCAAGCCGGCCGCCTCCACCTCGGTCCCTCTCGGTGCCGCCTCGGCTACCCAGTACGCCTCCGTGTATAGAGAGCCGCGTGCTCAGCGCACGCAGTAGCTGCCGGCCACGGCTGTTGCGCTGGCACAGCTGCATGCCCATCCATGCTAACGCCAACAGCTGCAAGAGTGTGAGGAGCCCACCAAAGTAGCCCACCTGGCCCATAACGCCCACGACGGCGCCAAAAACGGTGCGCGCCGCCACGTCACCGTGCAGCTCGTCGAAACGAATGGCCCGTCGGTGGGCGCCCACGATAAAGCCCTCGCCCGGCTCAGCACCCGCCGCGGCGGTGCTCAGCACACTGCCGACGTTCCGCTGGCCACGCAGCGCCAGCAGCTCGCTGAGGCCGGCCTCCGAGTCGCCATCGGACTCCACATCGGAAGCCGCCGCGGCCGAATCGGCAGAGGTTTCGTCAGAGGTTTCGTCAGACGCTGCTGCGGAGGCGTGCTTCTCGTCGCCGTCGTCCACGTCGACCGCGGTACCTACTGAGGCGTGTGCTGAGGTGTCCGCCTTCCTGCTGTGACTATCGCTACCCACACCAGCCATGCCCTTGCCGCCGTCGGTGGCGGTGTCACTGTGAATGTCGCTGTGAATGTCGCTGTCGGCATCGTCGCGCGCTTGGCTAGCTGCTGGCGGCTCGACGTGAGGCGGCTCGAGCTTGGCACTCGTAACGGCGCTCTTCTTCCTTCGTGACGCCGCGGAAGAGGAGGAGGAGGAGGAGGAGGAGGAGGAGGAGAAGGAGTGTGTGGCTGTCGACGCTCGTCGTCGCGCTGCGAGCGCAAGCTGAGCCTGAACTAGACTGGGTGAGCCGAAACGCAGCCCCTCGTACCCATCGCCGCCACTCATCCCGAGCACTGCGGGCGAGGCCTCGCCTGGCGCGGGTCCGTCCGACGGCCTGGAAAGGAATTGGCTATATCGGTGCCGATGCGCGGTGACGTGCGAAAAGGTGGCCGCAAACCAGCCGGGGACCACCTTGGCCGGTGCAAGGTGGCGGCACATCTGATAGCTCTTGTTGCACCCGTCGAGACACGGGAAGGGCCGCTCGGTGGGACACAAGCCCGTGAAGTGACTCTGCATGCAAGTGGCGTACCGCTCATCACCGTGGCCCTCTGGGGCTGTGAAGGGGGCTGTGAAGCCACAGAGAGTCTTGAGCGACATGCGGTAGCACTCGGAGACAGAGCCAATGTACTTTTGGGCGAAGACGTCCCAGGGCGACTTGCCATCCTGCACAGGCCGTTGCTCCATGGTCAAGCCGTCTCCCACGTCAATCGGGAAGAGCTCGCCGGCACGCCAAACGACGTTCCATGGCGCTGGGTCCTGGAAGACGGGCAGTGAGAGGAACATGAGGATGAGCACCTGGCGTGCCGCCTCAGCCGCGTCCACGGCTGCGCCAACCGGCTCGCCCTGCAGCGAGAGCAGCGTATGCATGTTCATCGAGCCCGTCTCAAACGGGATGTGCCGGCCCGTTTGCGTGTTTGTCATGTTCATTCGGCCGCTGACGAGCGACGCGGTGCGCGCCGTTGGGTTCTCGGGGTCTGCCGCGTCGTAGATCATTCGGTACGTGCGCCGCGTGTGCGTCTTGCAGCCGCCCAGGCAGTAGTGGTGCCGGTTGAGGCGATCCATATGCAGCAGCGTCACGCGCCACACCTCGTACTCGCAACCGTCGAGCGCCACGCCGCGCGTCACGCGCCGCACGCTCAGGCGCAGGCCAAACGCCTTGCCGGCGGCCTCGAGTCGCATGGCGGACGCCAATGCAGCCTTGCCGGGCGTCACCGACGCATACGTCCATTGCGCAAGCCGGTTGTCGCGGCACACTGCGCGCTGATCCGGTGCGGGCAGCAGCATGAGAGTGTACCGCGCAAGCGAGAGAAGGTGGCCGATGTACTTGTCGATCTGCTGGAGACGCTCGACGCTGATCGAAGACCCGTGGTCGAACGGGCGCGCCGTGTGCAGAGAGAGCAGCAGCTGGCCGTCCAGAAATTCGTTGGAATGAGCGAGGGCCTCGGCCACCTCGTAAGTGAGCGGATTATTCGCAAAGACGACATTCGCGCGGCGCTGCATGCGCGCAAGCGACGCATGATGCGCCCACAGGCTGCGGTTCGGCTCGAGCGCCACCAACGTGCCGCGTGGAAATCGTTCGCTCACAGCGAGCGAGAATAGTCCACTCCACGAGCCATGCTCCAGCAGTGAAAAGGTCGGCTTTCCAGCCCGCACCTGCTCCAAAAACGGTGCGACGGCTTGATCGAACAGGGCCGACGCGTCCAGCACGGGCGGAGATGGTGGCGGCGATGGTGATGGTGTCGGCGATGGTGGCTGCGG
>Ga0164295_10005408_pt1 | contig 10084 bp, 8 predicted proteins | sample GEODES006metaG_FD_111798 | JGI IMG/M metagenome (GOLD analysis project Ga0164295, IMG submission 111798) | Oligotrophic lake water microbial communities from Sparkling Lake, Wisconsin, USA - GEODES006 metaG | ecosystem: Environmental > Aquatic > Freshwater > Lake | place: USA: Sparkling Lake... | reverse complement strand
GATCACATGCAACTTTCTGTAGCACAACTTGAGACTGTGACTCTAATGCTGCAAGTACTAGAGCAAACAGATGGTGGGTCAGCACCCACTGAATAAATAGATTTCCGGCTTCATTGGCATTACACGTGTGTGCCAGGGAGGACGGAATTAGAGGATCGAAAGATCTTCGAGCCGAGATAGGGAAATTCCCTAACTCGACTAACGAAAGGAAATAAATGTCTACAAAGACAATTAAGCAACGTATTGCACTTGTTGCAGTGTCAGCACTTACAGCTGGATTATTCTCTGTAGTGTCAGCACCAGCATCAAGCGCAAATTACAACCAGGCGCCAGGTACAAACAGCCCAACTTCAGTTGCGGGTGTTTTACACATGGCAACTTCAACAAATGCAACAGGTGCTGCTGCTCGTGATATCAGTACTGCAGCAAACAACTTGTCAGTTGGTTTACTAACTACAGGCGATTTAGTTGGTAATCGTTGGGCAGGTACAACACAAACAGCAACCCTGCTGTCTAATGGTTCTTTAACCGTTTACACAACAGGAGCTGCTTCAGGTGCCAGTACTATGTCTGCAATTACTGTTGAAAATGGAACAATTGCTGGAGTAACTGGTGCAGATGCAATTAGCTCTGGTAGAACAGTTGCGGTTAATGGCGGTGCTACAGTTATGTCAGCATCCATTACACCAACATCTGGTGCAACAACTATGACTATTCGCTCATACCACGCTAACTCAAGTACTTATGGTGGCACAGCAGATACTGCTGCTGATGCAACTGCTATTGCAACTGCAACTTCAGCCCCATCACTAGGTACTCTTACAGGCCTAATTACTGTAACAATAGCTTCAGCTTCAGCAGCCGGTGTTATGTCTACTACTAAGAGCGGAATTTATTTTGCCGCTAATGGTACTGGTGGACTATCTGAAGATGCTACGAGTGGTACTTGGAAAACTAAATCTCCAACTAGCCAACTTGCAAATATCGATATAGATGATGCATACGGAAACGCTATTGCTGCAACCACTGGGCTTTTACAAGCAACTGCCACAAATGGCGCAATTGTTGCTATTAGAGCTGCTGGTACAACTACCCCTGGTACTGCATCAACAGCTTTCTACACAGGTTATTCACCAGATGACACAATCCTTGTAGTAAATGCTCCATCATTTGCTCCAGTTAGCACAACCGTAACGGTAACTTACAACGGTGTTCTAGTTGGAACAAAAGCTTTCACATTCACAGGTCCAATTACCAATATTGCTATTGGTTCTGCCCTAAGAATTAAAGAGCTTAGTGGAACACCTTCTGCTGGTAGCGGTGTAAAGGGTGCAACTATCGCATTTAGTGATAGCGCTGGAAATGTTATTTATCCAATAGCGTCAGATAGCTACTATCCAACTTCTGGCTTATTGGTAAGTGCTAGTTCAGATAGAACACCGGTTCTATCAGTAACTCCAACGAGCTCAACAACTGGTCACATTGATTGGAATTGTGGTTCTTCTGCCTCAACCGACAATGCAATTCTTACATACGTCAATAACGGCGGAGTAGTTGCGACCTCTAACTCAGCTAAAGTTTCATGTGCAGATAATCCAAAAACATATACTGCATCATGGGATAAGGCTGTTTACACACCTGGTGAAGTAGCTACTTTGAAAGTAACTTTCAAAGATTCAAAGGGTTTCCTTGCAAATGATAACTACGATTGGTCTAGCGGCAGTTTTGGCTCAACCAGCGTTAGCTCAGGCGGAGGCCTCTTTGCAGTTGCTTCTAGCAATGCTGATACTTCAGCTCTTGGAGTCGCTTCATACCGACTTCTAGTTGGAGTAACTGAAGGCGCATATAATGCGGTTGTAAATGTTGACGCACTAACATCTCAGGAAGCAGTTACTGCAGGTTTCACTGTTAAGTCTGCTACAACCTCAGTTTCAAATGCTGATGTTCTGAAGTCAATCGTTGCGTTAATCGCATCAATTAACAAGCAGATCCAGGCACTACAGAAGTTGATCCTAAAAAGATAAATAACTTCTAAATCTGTAAAGGGCGGTCTCCCTAATTGGGGGACCGCCCTTTCGGCCTTTTCTGGTTAGCTTATGCAAAGATTAGGCATGAGGCCTGATTCGAATTTACTCATCAAATTAAGTTTTTTAACTCCACTAGTAGTTACTATTTTTGTTACACCATTAAATTCATATGATCCAATAAATCTTCCAAGATTCTTTATATTAATTATTTGCACCTCAATACTTTTGTTATTATTGTTTCAAAATAGGCGAGGGCTAATGGGCAGCCAATATAGGTTTTTGATACAACTTTCCTCAGCATTTATTATTTGGATATTGATCAGTTTTTTCTTCTCAAAATCAAATCTACTTGAAAGTTCATTTGGGGTAACGGGGCGGCAAACTGGGGTATTGACCTATCTAGCTTTTATAGTTCTCATGATTTCAGCCGTTGTCAGTGGTGGTATAAAATTTAGTAACTCACTTTTAATCGTACTACTGATCAGTGGTTACATAAATGCAGGTTATGGCTTAATTCAATCCACTGGAGTTGACCCGTTTGATTGGATTAATCCATACAGCCCAGTATTCGGTCTTTTTGGTAATCCAAACTTTCACGCATCATTTATGGGAATAACTGTAACTGCAGCAGTAGCTACCGTATTAGGAAAGCGGGCATCACTAAAAATCAGATTTATCGCCTTTTTCTTTATTTCACTTGCTTTTTATAATATCTTTGAGTCAAAATCACAACAAGGCTATCTTGTGGCTGCAACTGGCATTTCAGTAGTCTTCTTTCTTTGGCTTAGGCAAAGTAGATATTCCATTTTAAGAAAGATCTACCTTCCGCTTTGGATTATTGGCGGAGTTGGAGTTGTACTAGACATTCTACAAAAAGCGCCATGGCCTTCAATCCTGTATAAAGAGTCAGTTTCATTTAGGGGAGATTTTTGGCGTGCTGGTTGGCAGATGAGTTTAGATAATCCAGTATTTGGGGTTGGATTAGATGGCTATCGAGATCAATATCGGTTTTATCGTGATCAGATAGCAATAAATCGTGATTCAACGGCAATGGTAGATTCAGCCCATAATGTATTTTTAGATATTTCAAGTGGTGCAGGATTTCCACTTCTAATAATTTACTTATTACTCATCTCATACACTCTATTTTCAGCAGTTAAAGTCATCCGGAGAATGAATAATTTCGAGCCACTATTTGCCGGAATTTTTGGTTGTTGGCTGGCATATCTTGCTCAATCTTTAATATCAATTAATCAAATTGCCCTCGCTGCGTGGGGTTGGGTTTTAATGGGCGCAATTATTGGATATGAGATTAATACAAGAGTCACTGACTCTAAAATTAGTATTCAAAGAAACAAAAGCAGTGCAGGAGTTGCGATAATTGGCACAGTAGTAGGGGCAATTATTGTTACGCCAGCTTTTTTAGCTGATATTCAATTTAGGTCAACTGTAAAATCTGGTGATGTTGTTAAAATTCAGCAATCTGTGGAAAAGTGGCCACAAAGTGTAATCAGAATGAGTTTAGCTGCAAAAATTCTTAGTGAGGGTGGCTTTCCTGATCAAGCATTAGATATCTCAACCAAGGCTGTTGAGAAGTTTCCAAGAAATTTTGAAGCCTGGCAGGAGTTGGCGCTGAATCCTAAGGTGAGTGAAAGTTTGAAAGCTCAAGCTCTTTTGGTAATGAAACAACTAGATCCTTTAAACCCAAATCTTAGCTAGGTAATTTTAGTATGAGAGTAAAAGTTGTGAAGTACTACAGGTATATAGGGTTGTTTATTCAGTTTTCCCGTAGGGCGCCTACAATTAATCTATGAAGACCCTCGTTACAGGTGGTGCTGGTTTTATTGGCTCCCATCTTGTGGACCACCTGGTAGCTAAGAGTGATCAAGTGATTGTCTTAGACGATTTGAGTGGATCAGGTGGTGATAATTTAGCAAGCCTAAATAGCACAACTAATCTTGAGATAGTAAGAGGTTCGATTTTAGATCAAGCATTGGTAACAAAGTTAATGAGTGGTGTTACCCAGTGTTATCACTTAGCAGCAGCTTTAGGGGTTGAAAAAATAAATAATGACCCGTTGAAATCCTTTGAAGTTAACCTTAAGGGAAGTGAAATAGTATTAAAGGCTGCAGCAAATCAAGGTATTCGAACTTTACTTGCATCTAGCTCTGAAGTTTATGGAAAAAATCCGACTATGCCTCTTAATGAGGAATCAGATAGAGTTTTAGGATCCCCTCAAATTGCTAGGTGGAGTTACTCCGAAGCTAAAGCAATGGATGAGTTATACGCCTTTGAGTTAGGTAAATTCAACTCATTTCCAGTAACTATTGCTAGGTTTTTTAATACTGTCGGCCCACGCCAATCTGGAAGTTATGGCATGGTGCTTCCTAGATTTGTAAAGGCAGCATTAAGTGATCAGCCACTTACTGTTTATGGAGATGGCATCCAGAGCAGATCATTTTGCTCTGTTAAAGACGTAGTTATAGCTATAGATTTGCTGATGGCTTCAGATAAAAGTATTGGGCATGCATTTAACATTGGCTCACCAATCGAGATCTCAGTAAGAGATCTTGCCCAAAAGGTTATCAAATTAACAAACTCATCATCTAAATTAGTTTATAAGAAGCACTCTGAAGTATTTGGGGATAATTTTGAAGAGCCACAAAGGCGAGTTCCTGATGTTTCAAAGATAAAACAAGCAGTAGGTTGGCAGCCAAAGCAAAGTCTAGATGATGTAATTATCGAGATCGCAAATTATTTCAGAGCTAATGACGCTTAATTTACTTCAATATCTTTTATTATTCGCCGTAGTGGCTGTAGTTGCATTTAGTGTTACCCCCGTTTTTAGAAAGATTGCAAGGGGCGCTAAATTATTAGATTACCCAGGGGGTCGAAAGCTGCAAGCATCCCCTGTTGCATACCTTGGCGGCCTTGCAGTTGCCGCCCCAATAACCCTTGGCTCACTATTTATAGTGTTTACACCAATCTCAAGTGATATTAAGAATCAATTTTTTCTAGGGTTAATTCTTCCATCACTTGCTATTGCCTTTATCGGGCTATTAGATGATCTATACCAATTACCACCCTGGCCCAGATTTATTGCTCAAAGTTGGGTTGGGGTAGTTACCTCACTAATGCTTTACCTATCAGATGGTGGAGTTCAGTTATTTGCTAATCCTTGGGTCAATGGGTTAGTAACAACTCTTTGGGTCATAACCATAATAAATGCTCTTAACTTTATGGATAATATGGATGGGCTAGCAACAAGTTTATCTATTGTCATTTCATTTTCACTATTTATTTTAAGTTACCTCAATGGTCAGTATCTAGTTGCAGCACTTTGTATGGCACTCGTTGCTGCTTGTATCGGATTTTTATTTTGGAATAGGCGGCCTGTCTCAATTTATCTTGGAGATGCCGGAGCATTGTATTTAGGGTTTTTACTTGCTGCTATCTTAATTAGAGTGGATGTTAATTCTGATACTGAAATTATCAGGGTATTAGTTCCCTTGCTTATCTTTGCCATTCCAGTAATTGATATAACACAGGTTGTAATAAGCAGGATGTTTAGAGGTAAATCACCATTTGAAGGGGGAAGAGATCATCTATCTCACTTACTTTTAAATAAAGGTTTAAGTGAGAGTAAGGTATTAGGACTGATTACAACCTCTGCCCTAATTCTTGCACTAATAGGTGTTTTTTTAGCAGTAGGTAATTAAATGAAAAAAAGGCTTCTAATTACAGGTGGTGCTGGTTTTATTGGCTCTGTCCTTACCGCGTACCTACTAGATCATGGTTACGAGGTAATGATTATTGATGATCTATCTACTGGGCATAGCAAGACAGTAGATTCTAGAGCTAGTCTTATTCATGCAAGCATCTTAGATAAATCTGCACTTGTTGAAGCACTAGCGGGTGTAAAAACTATAATTCATTGCGCAGCCAAATCATTGGTTGAAGAATCAATATCAAGCCCTGATGTATATAACCAGGTAAATACCGAGGGAACTAGAGTTTTATTGGTGGCAATGAAAGAAGCCAAAGTTTCAAATATTATATTTTCATCAACTGCTGCCATTTATGGGGATTCTAAGATCCAACCAATCGCAGAGAATGGTGAAATAAATCCAGTAAATCCCTATGGAAAAAGTAAATTTGAGGCTGAGAGATTGATTTCAAAGTTTTGCAGTAATGGTTTTGCTAGTATTACTTTTAGATACTTTAATGTTGCAGGTAGTTATCAAAGCAGTGCCGGTCAATTATTTATGGAAGATCATAAAAATGAAACTCATTTAATTCCAAAAATTATGAGAAATTATATTAAAAATAAGGAAAAGACTCAGGTAGAGATTTATGGGGATAACTGGCCAACTAAGGATGGCAGCTGTATTAGAGATTACTTACATGTAACAGATTTAGCTGCCGCTCATCTTTTAGCCCTAGATTCTTTAGAGAAAGGTGTAAATAATATATTTAACTTAGGCTCAGGTAGTGGCTACTCAGTTTTTGAAGTAATTACTGAAATTGAAAAGGTTGTGGGGGATAAGTTAAATAGAGTTATTTCCCTACCTAGGGCTGGAGATCCAGCAGTCTTACTCGCCTCTATTGATAAGGTGAAACAAGAGCTTGGTTGGACACCTAAGGCTAATTTGAGCCAAATAATCTCAGATAGTTGGCAAGGTGTTAAACAACTTGGGTAATCTACCTAGGTGAAGATTGCAATTATCGGCCAAGGATATGTTGGCTACGCATTATCAGTTGCTGCTGTAAAGGCAGGGCATTCTATAATTGGTTTTGATACAAATCTAAAACTTATAACTGAAATAAAGGGAACAAGTGATCTAAAGAATTATCTGCCAACAAATAGTGAATCTGATGTTAAAGACCAAGATGCTTACATCATCGCAGTTCCTACCCCACTAGATCAAAAAAACCTGCCAGATATATCTTTCCTAATAGATGCCACTCAACTTATTGCCAGATCTGCCTCAAAGGGTGCTTTGGTAATTAATGAATCCACTTCATACCCAGGCACATTACGTGAGGTAGTAATCACTAAGATTGAAAAAAGTAATAAAGCAAAGTTCTTATATGCAGCAGCTCCTGAGCGAATAGATCCAGCAAACACAAAATGGAGTATTAAAAATACACCGAGAGTGATTGCTGGTATTGATGATCAATCAAGTAATGCAGCTTACGAGTTTTATAAATCAATTTGCGATAAGGTAATACTTGTTTCATCCCCTGAGGTAGCAGAGAGTGCAAAGCTATTTGAAAATACCTTTAGGCAGGTTAATATTGCACTAGTAAATGAGTTAGCTCAGATAACAGAAAAGCTAGGAATATCTGCCAATGAGGTTATAAAGGCTGCTGCCACTAAACCTTTTGGCTTTATGAGATTTAACCCAAGTCTGGGGGTTGGTGGGCACTGCATACCAATTGACCCAATATATCTAGCTGAAAAGGCTGAAAGTGTTGGTGCTTCAGCGCAATTTATTAGGCAAGCTAATCTAGTAAATCTACAGATGCCTCTTTATATATTAAAAAGATTAGAGGGCTTATTAGATGGCAATATCTCTGGTAAAAAGATATGTATTTTAGGTATCTCTTACAAGCCAGATGTGACTGATATGCGTCAAAGCCCATCGATTGTTTTATGGCAAGAGCTAGAAAAGAAGGGCGCCCAAGTATCTTTTCATGATGAGATTGTTAAAGAGTTTGAAGGTAAGACAAGTGTGGCTCTTGGTTCAGATTCTTTTGATTTAGTGGTTGTTGCTATCGCCCACAGTAATTTAGAGGTAGATAAGGTGATTAAATCAGCGCCAATTATCTTTGATTGCACCGGCACAATTAAAGGTGCTTACCAACTGTAGTAATTACTTTAGCTTTAAGTAAAGTTTTTTATGGGCAGAGATTAAGTTTTTTTCGGAAAAGCTCTTCAACGCATGAGCTCTGCCAGTCTTCCCAAATCTCACCCTTAGAGTTTTACTTTGAGCTAGCTTTTTTATAGCAACTATCAAATCATCATTTGATTTACTACAAATAATGCCAGTTTTATTGTGAAGCACTACTTCAGGGACTGATCCAACATCTGTGGCCACAACTGTAATAGCAGCAAGCTGAGCCTCTATTAATGCAATTGGCATACCCTCATTCTCACTAGTTGATAAAAAGATATCTGCAATAGGTAATACTGATTTAGCATCTTGCCACCCTAAAACCTTTAGATTTATTGGTGCCTCTTTTTTTATTCTTTCTAATAAATCTCCACCACCCGCAATATAAAAATCTATTTCAGGCAATTGCTTTGCTATTTCAATTACTCTCTGCGGGTTTTTTACCCCAGTAACGCGTGCTAGCCAAATCACCCTAACTCTATTTTTATCCTTAACTCCATACTTTCTTAAAGCACTTTTTTTGTTTTGCAATTTCAGTGGCGCAACAGCTGGTGGGATTGAGGTGGTTTTATCATTTCCATAAATACCCTTGCTATCAAGGTCATTCTTTACATTCTCACCTACCGTTATTAATTGTTCACTGTTTTTGGATAATCTCTTTTCAACCGACTTGATGAGTAACGCCTTAAATCCTTTAAACTCTGGATCATCAAATAGGTGGCCATGAAAGGTGTGAACAAACTTTACCTTTTTTCCTAAGCCCTCTTCAATTCTATTTCTTTGCGCTCTTACCAAAAGCCCGGCTTTAAAGGTGTGGGTGTGAATAATATCGGGGCTTACTTTTATAATAACTTTTCGTATTTCTCTAGCTGCTTTTAAATCATTTATTAGTGATATTTTTCTACCAAAATTTTTGATCCTAAGTGGATTTAGTTTTTTTACGCCGGGATCTTCAATCTCACCTGTCTGAACATATCCGGTTGCAATAAGTGATTTGATTCCTACCTTATCTAAACCATTACTTAATGTGATTAGGTATTTAGCTGTGCCACCTAGATTTAATCTAGCGATTATATGTAATACAACCATATCAACTGCCGCTTACTTGATACGCCGCTATCACCTCAGCTGGTTGCCCTACCATTTTAATCTGGCCTTTTTCAATCCAGATAACCTTTTGTGCAAGTTCAGCAACAGTCTTTAGATCATGAGAGACCATGATTACTGTGCAGCCAGAGTTAATAATTTCAAGTAAGCGCTTTCTTGATTTGGTAGCAAACTCGCCATCACCAACACTTAATACCTCATCAATTAGCAAAATATCCGGAACCTTATCTGTCGCAATTGAAAAAGCAAGACGAGCAACCATGCCAGTCGAGTAGGTTCGAAGTTGATAATCTAAATGATCTGATACCCCTGCCCAATCGATAATCTCATTAATCCTTGGTTTGACCTTATTTATATCTCGATCTAACAGGGATGAGTAAAAGAGAATATTTTCTCTGCCAGTTAACTCAGCGTTAAAGCCAGCACCTAACTCAATCATTGGTGCTACTTGACCTGTAATTAAGATACTACCTGTTGTTGGTTTAATTACCCTAGCTAAGATTTTGAGCAGGGTGGATTTACCAGCACCATTTTTGCCAATTATTGCAACTGTCTCACCCTTTTTTATCTCAAAGGTAGTGTCTTTTATTGCTACATAATCCTCAATAGATACCTTGCCGTGGAGAAAATCTCTAAATAAGGTTTTTAGGGATGAGTGTTGTTTATTTAATACTCGGTAGGCAAAGCTGATGTTTTTAGCCTCAATCACATTCATTACAACATCGCAATCGTCTTAGACCAGCGCCTTTTAAAAAACATATTACCTAGAGCGAAGGTAGTAATACTTATTAAGGCGAGATAGAGAAAATCACGCCAGGTGGCGGTGGCATTATCGGAGAATGCCCACCTAAAGGCATCTAGGAAACTTGTTAATGGATTTAGGGTGACGATCTGCTGCATTGACTCATTTAATATTCCAATTGGATAAAAGATCGGGGTGAGGTAGATCAGGATTAGAAGCAGCACATTTACAATATTTTTAGCATCTTCGAATCTGATAAAAATTACTGAAAGTGTGAGTCCAATACCGGCGGTGAAGAAGGCCATAAATAG
>Ga0164295_10005407_pt1 | contig 10084 bp, 10 predicted proteins | sample GEODES006metaG_FD_111798 | JGI IMG/M metagenome (GOLD analysis project Ga0164295, IMG submission 111798) | Oligotrophic lake water microbial communities from Sparkling Lake, Wisconsin, USA - GEODES006 metaG | ecosystem: Environmental > Aquatic > Freshwater > Lake | place: USA: Sparkling Lake... | reverse complement strand
GTGGCCAAGCTGCACGCGCTGGCGAAAAAGGGCATGCCGCTGCGCGCCATTGCCAAGGCGCTGACTCGCAGCGAGGAATCAGTGAAGGCGCGGGCGAAGGCAGACAAGTTGGGCATTGCCAGCCTGCGCTAGAGACGATTGCGTTCAAGTTGCCGCTGAAAAGCTCCCTCCCTTCACGCGAGGGCGAGAGACGAGCCGCAGGCGAGGCCCGGGGTGGGTGAAAAATGTGGCCAAGGGCAGGGTCACCCACCCCGCTCGGCTGGCGCCGAGTCGCCCTCCCTTGAAGGGAGGGAGCAGGGACGCTTCAATCGGCCATGAAGCGCAAATTCACTTGGTCGATGGGTTGGCCTGGCTCACCTTCTTGGGGGCGTCCTTCTTGGGCTTGCGGGTTTCCTTGTTGGATTTTGCCTGACCCTTGGCCATCGTCTGTCTCCTGAACGGACTCATGTCCGTGGCTGACTATGCGGCCTTCCCGGCCCGGCGTCACCGGCCAATATCGGAACGTCGAACCGTCATGGCCGGATTGATGATCGATACCGGAAATTCCGGGACACATATTCGGGGGACATCATACTGAATCCCCACCCTTCAACGCCCACACCGGCGAGCCCAGCGCTGCCGCAAGCTTGTGCCGGATCGCGCCAGAGCCCGTGCCGCCGCTGCTTTCGATGCGGCTCACCCACACCCAACTCAGCCCAGTCCGCGGCGCCCATCCGGCCTGGCTCTGGTGGCCTCCAATATGCTTGCGTTCACGACCTGAGCCTTTTCCAGTCGCTGTAAAGCACGGAACGGGCTTTGAACTCACCAGGTAGCCGGATGATAATCCTTGCATCGGGCGGGGGGATTTCATTGCGCTCCAAATAATGTGACGCGATCTTGGTCTCATAATTGACCGTCGGCGTCCCAAGATGTGCGCGTCGAAACCGCTTTGCTTCCTGCCAAACCCTGCGATCTCCCACAACAGACTGCGTTTGATTCTTGAACCCCCATGCCGGCGCGACAGTTGGAAGGGCATCGCGCATGACCAGAAAGCAATTGGTGTCGCAGAAATTCGCGCCATCGGACTCGAAACAGACGCCGAGACTGCCACCATCGGGACGCCAAAGCGTCCGCGTTGCGGTCACCACCGAGGCGGCCTCGCGGTTCGCAAGATCCAGGAGCGTCGATATGTGCAGGGGTTCGAACCAACAATCCGCGTCCAACCAGCAGACGGCATCGAATCCCTGGCTATAGGCCGAAGTGGTGCCGATCAGCCGCGGCGTGTCCCCATAGTCGGCATGCGCATGCGGCAGGCGAATGTGCTGCGAGGTGTTGCTCGCATCGATCAGCGCCTTCTCCACCTCCCGGTAGAGATTGATTGAGGAGCCGTCGCTGACGAGGATGTGAGTGACCTTGTGGCTCTGGTTCTCAACACTGCTCATGCAGCGCTTGAGCGTCCCGATGGGCTCGCCGTGGTACGGGGTTATGACAGCCACCTTCATCACTTCACCTCATTGGGCATCCATATATTGCCAAGCAAAGCGACACACAGAATTCCGGGGACACGATACTTGATCCCACACCGGCCAGCCCAGCGCCGCCGCGCTTGTGCCGGGTCGCGCCAGAGCCCGGGCTTCGGCAACAACCTCGGCATCTTCGGCCTCGGTCAATGAGGATATCGGCATTGCGCAATCTCCAAAGCCTGCGCGGCGCCTGTCCTACATTGGCAAAGCCTGTCATCATGGGAATGCCCGGCAACTCAGCAGAGAATCGCTAACCCACAGCATTTCAAAGCGGATTCCCGCCGGAATCGTCAAGCCTGTCAAAACCGAACCGGCAATCCGGAGGAGTTGCCTTCAACAGATCAAGCCGCAACGCCCTCGCGCATCTTTTCCTGCACCACCAGTTCCTCTGCCACCAGTTGCGACACGCGCGGCATGATCGGCACGAACGGCGTTTCGCGCACCAGGCCATGTTCGGCGCGCACGTCCGCCAAGGGCCGGTGGATCTGGTTTTCGAAATCGACGAACTGGATGGATCTGGCCCGCCGGCCCAGCGCCCAACCATCGGTGATCGCGTCCATCGCCGGCTGGATCAGCCAGGGATCGACCAGCGTCGCGTGGCCGATGATGACCGACAGCGTCATCGCCGAATAGGGATAGTCCATCTGCGCCAACTGGAACGCCTGCAGCGCCAGTTCGTGGAAGGGGTGGGTGGTGTAGCCGGTGAGAACATGGTGCAGATCATGGGTCTGGTAACCGCGCAGCACCTTGTATTTCAGCACTTGCGGAAGGCGCGCCAGCTTGCCGCTGGCTTCGAAATCGGCGGTCAGCCCGGCGTAGCCCACGGCGAGTTGTTCGGCGAGGCCATTGCTCACCATATGGTCGCGCCAGGCCGCGCCCAGCGTGCCCGGTGCGCAATCGGCGACCATTGCCAGGCTGAACGGCGGCGCCATCCAGCCCGCAGCGGCCAAGGGGCCGTGTTCGGGATGCTCGGTGATCGCCGCCACATATTTGTCGATGGCGTCCTGGGGCGCCGTCTCCCACCATTCGTTGAACAGCAGGTGCACGCCATAGGCATAGAAATCATCGACGGCGGTGAGGAATTTTTCGCCGAATATGCGGTCAACCTTGTGCATGGCCGATCTCCCTTGCGCTGGCGAAAGATTGGCATTGTTGGCGGGTGGCGGCAAGCATTGGCCTGGCGCGCAACTGCCGCTATCTTTCGGTGCATGTATCTGCTTGCGCGTTTTGCCCTTACGCTGGTGGCCGCGGTGGCGGCCTTCATCGGCAGCCGCTGGGTGCCCGGCGCCTTCCTGCCCGCCGGCACGCAGGATATGGCCAGCAGTGCCATTGCGTTGCTGGTGGCGGCGGGCGTCTGGTTGGGCAGCGGCAGCCGATCGCCGCTGATGCGCGGCGCGGTGCTCGGCGCGGGCTGGTGCGGCGCCATCGGCTTTGTCGGCGGATTTTTCGGGCCGATGCTGTTTGCGCCGGATGCCAATCAGGGCCCGATGCTGGGGCTGTTCATCACCGGACCGGGCGGCGTGGTATTCGGCGCGCTGGCGGGGCTTGCCCTTGCGGCAGGCAAGCCCGGATAAGGCGGCATGAGCGACGACACCGCCTCTCCTGCCGGCCACCGCGAGCGGTTGCGTGCGCGTCTGCTGGCGGGCGGCGGCGATGGCTTTCATGATTACGAACTGCTGGAATATCTGCTGGCGCTGGCGATCCCGCGGCAGGATACCAAGCCGCTGGCCAAGCGGCTGATCGACGAGTTCGGCAGCCTGGCGGCGCTGATTGCCGCCAGCCCGGAGGAGTTGAAGCGCGTCGAGGGCCTGGGGGATGGCACCGCCGCCGCCATCAAGTTCGTCGAGGCGGTGATGCTGCGGGCGCTGCGCACCAAGGCGCTCGATCGGCCGGTGCTGTCGGGCTGGCAGGCGCTGCTCGATTATCTGCATGCCAGCCTGGCGCAGCGCACCACCGAACAGTTCCGGGTGATCTTCCTGAACAATCGCAACATCATGATCCGTGATGAGGTGATGAACGACGGCACGGTGAACGCCGCGCCGGTGTTCCCCCGCGAAATCGTCAAGCGTGCGCTCGATCTGGGCGCGGCCTCGATCATCCTGGTGCACAATCATCCATCGGGCGATCCGCAACCCAGCCGCGACGATATCCAGATGACCCGCGCCATCATCGAAGCCGGCCGGCACCTGGGGCTGACGGTGCACGATCATGTCATCATCGGTGCCGGCGGCCATGTATCGATGCGCGCTGCGGGCCTGATCTGATCGGCCATACGCAATAATATCCTTGCCTTGGTCTGCCCTGCACCGCACAAACGCCAAACACGCAAGCGGGAGGCGCAATGCAGGCACTGCCGGCTTTTGACGAGATGTTCGGATCGGGCGAAGGCTATAGCAGCCAGTCGCCCGATGGCGTTACCGCAGCCTATCGCGCCATCCGGCAATGGATGGCTGATTCCCCGCCGGAACTGATGGCCGCGCGCCGGGCCCAGGCCGAATTGTTTTTCCGCCGCATCGGCATCACCTTTGCCGTCTATGGCGATGCGCAGGCCACCGAGCGGCTGATCCCGTTCGATATCGTGCCGCGCATCCTGATCCGCCCGGAATGGGATCGGCTGGAACGCGGCCTGAAACAGCGCGTTGCGGCGCTGAACCTGTTCCTGGCCGACATCTACGGCCGGCAAGAGATATTGAAGGCCGGCATCATCCCGTCGGAACTGGTGCTGCTCAACCCGGCCTATTGCCTGCACATGGTCGGCCGCACGCCGCCGGGCGGCATCTGGGTGCATATTGCCGGAATCGATCTGGTGCGCACCGGCCCGGACGAATTCTATGTGCTGGAGGACAATGCCCGCACCCCGTCTGGCGTGTCGTACATGCTGGAAAACCGCGAGGTGATGCTGAAACTGGTGCCCGACCTGTTCGATCAGGTGAAGGTGGCACCGGTGGAAACCTATCCGGAAATGCTGCTGCAAACCCTGGCCAGCGTCTCCCCACGCAAGCAGCGCGGCAGCCATCCCACCTGCGTGCTGCTCACCCCCGGCCAGTTCAACAGTGCCTTTTATGAACATAGTTTCCTGGCTGACAAATTGGGCATCGAACTGGTCGAAGGCAGCGATCTGTTCGTGCACGACGATGTGGTGTTCATGCGCACCACCGAAGGGCCGCAGCGGGTGGATGTGATCTATCGACGGGTGGATGATGCCTTCATCGATCCTTTGGTGTTCAATCCCGATTCGATGCTGGGCGTGCCCGGCCTGATGGCGGCCTATGGCGCCGGCAATGTCACGCTGGCCAATGCCGTGGGCACCGGCATCGCCGATGACAAGGCGATCTACAGCTACATGCCCGACATCGTGCGGTTTTACATGGGCGAAGAACCGATCCTGCCCAACGTGCCGACCTGGCGCTGCCGGGAGGCGGAATCGCTGATGTATGTGCTCGATCACCTGCCGGAGCTTGTGGTGAAGGAAGTCGATGGCTCCGGCGGCTATGGCATGCTGGTCGGCCCGCATGCGCCCAAGGCCACCATCGCGGCCTTTGCGGCCAAGCTGCGCGCCAACCCGGAAAAATTCATCGCCCAGCCGACGCTGGCGCTGTCCACCTGCCCCACCGCCACCGATGGCGGCATCGGCGCGCGCCATGTCGATCTGCGGCCCTTCGTGCTGACGGGCGCCGATGGCGTGCGCATCGTGCCGGGCGGGCTGACCCGCGTGGCGATGACTGCCGGGTCACTGGTGGTGAACTCATCGCAGGGCGGCGGCACCAAGGACACGTGGGTGGTCGATGGTTGAGGGCTTGCCATGCTGAGCCGCACCGCAGGCAATCTCTACTGGATGGGCCGCTATCTGGAGCGCGCCGATTTCACTTCGCGGCTGATCGAGGCAACGCAGCGGCTGGCCGCCCTGCCCTCCAGCTATGGCGGCGCCTCCAACGCCTGGGATTCGGCGCTGGCGGCGGCCTGCCAGATCGACAATTTCGCTGCCACCGGCCTGAAGGTCGATGAACATGATGTCACCGAATATCTGACGCTGAATGCCGGCAACAGTTCCTCGATCCGGTCGTGCCTGGAAAGCGCGCGCGGCAACGCGCGGGCGGTGCGCACCGCGCTGACCGAGGAAGCCTGGGAAGCGATCAACACCGCCTGGCTGGAGATCAGCCGCTATGGCACCCACTTGTCGAGCCGCGAGACGCTGGCGCAACTGATCGAATATGTGAAGCATGCGGTTGGCGCCTTCGATGGCGCGGCCAATCGCACCATGCTGCGCGGCGATGCCTTCTGGTTCATCAATCTGGGCGCCGCGATCGAACGGGCGGACAACAGCGCGCGGCTGCTTGATGTGAAATATCACCTGCTGTTGCCGCGCGACGAGCCGGTGGGCGGCAGCCTGGATTATTTCCAGTGGACCACCATCCTGCGCACGGTGTCCGCCATGACCGCCTATCGGTGGGTGTACAACGACAGTGTGAAGCCATGGCTCGTCGCCGATCTGCTGATCCTCAATCGCCAGATCCCGCGCAGCCTGGCGGCCTGTTATGATGAAATCCGCCGCCACCTCGATCTGCTGGCCAGCAACAGCGGCCGGCGCGGGCCGGCGCACCGGCTGGCCCATGCCGGCCATGCGCGGCTTTCGGGCGGCAATATCGACGCAATCTTTGGCGAGGGCCTGCACGAATTCCTCACCCAGTTCATCGCCGACAACAATCGGCTGGGCGAAGCCATTGCCGAACAATATCTGTTCTGAGTGAAGGCCAGCAATGCGCATCCGGGTCGATTATTCCACCGTCTATGAATATGCCCGCGAGGCCAGCGATGTGCTGCAACTGCTGCGCGTGCAGCCCGCGGCGCATGATGGCCAGCATGTCGTGCATTGGCGCATCGATACCGATGTGAACGGCCATCTGCGTCGCAATGAGGACGCCTATGGCAATATCACCCACATGTTCTACCCCGACGGCCCGGTGAAACGGCTGGCCCTGCATGTCGCGGGCGAGGTCGATACGCTGGAAAGCCATGGCGTGATCACCGGCAGTCACGAACCGTTGCCGGCGCTGATCTTCCTGCGCCAGACCGATCTTACCCAGCCGGACGACGCGCTGAAGGCCTTCGCGCGCCAGCTCGATACCGGCGACGCGCTGGCCACCTGCCACCGCCTGACGTCGGCGCTCTATGACCAGATGGTGTTCGATCCCGATGTCACCCATGCGCACAGCGATGCCGCGCATGCGTTTGCGATCCGGGCCGGTGTCTGCCAGGATTATGCCCATATCTTCCTCAGCGTCACGCGCACGCTCGGCATCCCGGCCCGCTATGTCTCCGGGCATCTGGTGCGCCATGATGGCCTGATCACCCAGCCGGCCGCCCACGCCTGGGTCGAAGTGCTGATCCCCGATCTGGGCTGGGTGGCATTCGATCCCACCAATGGCATGTGCGCCACCCAGGCCTATCTGCGGGTGGCGGTGGGCCTGGATTATCGCGAGGCAGCGCCGGTGCGCGGCGCCCGGCGCGGCGGCGGTGCCGAAACCATGGCCGTGGCGGTGACAACCCAGGCCAGCGTCGATCATCCAGGCCTGAGCGAACTGGGTGATGCCGATACCAGCCGGGACCAGCGTCAGGAACAGCAGCAGACGCAGGCCTGAACAGGCTTGCCGGCAGCGTGCCGGAAGCGCAATCTCCCGGCCGATAACAGCATCTGGGGGCAATCATGACCTATTGCGTCGGAATATTGGTGCGCGAAGGCCTGGCCCTGCTCGCCGACACCCGCACCAATGCGGGCGTGGACAATATCTCCACCTATCGCAAACTGCGGGTGATGGAACACGGCCCGGATCGGGTGATCATGTGCGCGTCGGCCGGGTCGCTGTCGGTCACGCAGAGCGCGCTGTCACGTGTGGCGCTGGGCGTGACCATGCCCGACACCGGCGACAAGGAATTCCTTGCCGAAGTGCCGACCGTGTTCCGCGCGGCGCAACTGGTTGGCCAGGCGCTTTCGGAGGCCAAGAGCGAAATTGACCGGGTGGTGAAGGATGCCGATGTCTATACCGGCGCCACCTTGCTGCTGGCCGGGTCGATCGGTGGCCGCCGGCCGCGGCTGTTCCTGATCTATGGCGCTGGCAATTTCATCGAATGTCAGCAGGATACGCCCTTCCTGCAGATCGGCGAGAACAAATATGGCAAGCCGGTGCTCGATCGCATGCTGACCCACGAGACGCCGATGGCGGAAGCCATGAAGATCGCGCTGATTTCGTTCAGCGCCACCATGCGTTCGAATCTGGCGGTGGGCCTGCCCATCGATATCGCCACCATCCGCACCGGCGTATCCGATCTTGAGCTGATCCACCGCATCGAGGCGGACGACGCCTATTACAGCGAGCTCAACAATCGCTGGAGCAACGCCCTGCGCGCGGCGGCCGCCGCCATTCCCCTGCCCCAGTTCGCCAGCCAGCCGGAGCTGGAGCAGCGGAGTTGAGGCTCAGGCCGCAGCGGCTTGCGTCATGCCGACGGGGTCGCGGCGCAGCCAGAGCAGCACGGCCAGCGCCAGCCCGATGAGGGCCACGCCGGTCATGGAAAAATAGCCCCAGGCCGCATGGCCATCGACCTTGAGCCGTTCATACAGCTCGCCCGACAACAGGGTGGTCAACGCCTGCGCCGGCGCCGATGCCAGTGCCATGTAGATCATCTGTGCGGTGGGCGTGCGTTCGTCGCCGTGCATGCCCTGGATCATGCGCATGGCGCCCAGGAAGGTGGCGGCAAAGGTGCCGGCATGCATCAGTTGCAGGCCATAAAGCGCCCACACCGGCGGCAGCATGGCCAGCGCCGACCAGCGCACCACCGCCGAAATCCCGCCAATCAGGATCAGGGTTTCCGGCGCAAACCGCTCCGTCCAGCGGGCCATGAAGATCAGGAAGCCGACTTCGGCGACCACACCGATCGACCAGAGATTGCCGGCCAGGGTCGGGGAAATCTGCTGATCGTTGGTCCAGATGAGGGTGCCGGCAACATAGAAATAGCTGTGCGTCGCCTGGATCAGGCCGGCGGCGAAAATCAGCAGCGTGAACTTGGGATCCTTCAACAAGCCGACGCCGGCTGACAGGCGCTGCAGGAACGGTGCTTCGGTGTCGCCAGCCACCGGTTCGGCCGGCATCCACGCCGCCGCCCCGATCAGCAGGATGGACACGCCCAGCAACCAGGCCCACACCGCCCACGGCCCGAACCCGCCGATGAGCGCGCCCACCGCCGAGGAGCCGACGACAAACGCCGCCGATGCCAGCCCGCGCGCCAGGCCATAGCGCGGCCACCCATATTTGGTCAGGCGCAACAAGGCGGCCTCCACCACCGGCAACAAGCCCCAGAACGCCACGTCCATCAGCAGGATGATGCTGAAAATGGCGGCAAAGCCGGTGACGAACCACAACGAGCCGAAGCCCAGCGTCAGGATGGAGGCAAACAGGAACAGCGGCGCCCGCCGATCCTTGCGCCCATCGGCCCAGGCGGCCGTCAACGGCCCGGCAATGATCCGCGAAAAGCCGCCAATGGCCAGCACCAGCCCGATCTGCGAGCCGGAAAACCCCTGCGCCTTTTCCAGCCAGAGCGGCAGGAACGGGATCAGGCAGCCAAAGCCGGTGAAAAACAGACAGGACAACATGGTGGCGCGCACGCCGCCGGACGTCAGTTTGGTCAGGATCGATTCGGGTGCGGATTCGGGCATGGCCGTCTGATGGCAGGCTGCAATGAACCTGTCATCTGTGCGGCGTGACAATCGGCGGGCGGCCTGTCTAAACTGTGCCCAACATCCAACTGGGGAGACATGCCATGGCCCTTCCGGCGCTTTTCGATCTGACCGGGCAGACTGCCCTCATCACCGGCTCCAGCCGCGGCATCGGCAAGGCCATCGCCCACCGCATGGCCGAGCACGGCGCCAATGTGGTGATCTCCAGCCGCAAGGCCGACGCCTGCGAGGCTGCGCGCGACGAGATCAACGCGGCCGTGGGCCGTGAAGCGGCAATCAGCGTGCCGGCCAACATCGCCAGCAAGGAGAGTTTGCAGGCGCTGGTCGATGCCACCGTGGCGAAATGGGGCCAGATCGATCATCTGGTCTGCAACGCCGCGTCCAATCCCTATTATGGCCCGCAGGCCGGCATCAGCGATGAAGCCTTCACCAAGATCCTGCAGAACAATATTGTTTCGAATCACTGGCTGATTTCGATGGTCGCCCCGGCCATGCGCGCCCGCAAAGATGGCAGCATCACCATCGTGTCCTCCATCGGCGGCCTGCGCGGCAGCACGATCATCGGTGCCTATTGCATATCGAAGGCCGCCGACATGCAGCTCGCCCGCAACCTGGCCTGCGAATATGGGCCAGACAATGTGCGCGTGAACTGCATCGCACCGGGCCTGATCAAGACCGATTTTGCCAAGGCATTGTGGGATGACGCCGAAACCCTGAAGCGCTCCACCGCCACCGCGCCGCTGAAGCGCATCGGCACGCCCGATGAAATCGCCGGCATGGCCGTGTTCCTGGCTGGCAAGGCCGGCGCTTTCACCACGGGGCAGAATTTCGTGATCGATGGCGGGGTGACGGC
>Ga0164295_10005406_pt1 | contig 10084 bp, 15 predicted proteins | sample GEODES006metaG_FD_111798 | JGI IMG/M metagenome (GOLD analysis project Ga0164295, IMG submission 111798) | Oligotrophic lake water microbial communities from Sparkling Lake, Wisconsin, USA - GEODES006 metaG | ecosystem: Environmental > Aquatic > Freshwater > Lake | place: USA: Sparkling Lake... | reverse complement strand
GTATAATCAATTTACCGATACAACTAAATTAAAACCAAAAGAAAGAAAAGCTATTGAAGATTATTTAGAAAATATAGAAGGAATTGATAAGAAAGATAAGAAACTGAAAGCATTTTATGAAAAACATAAAGAAGAAATTATTTACATTATTTATAATTGTAAAGAATTTATGGGAACTATTAGAGACCATTTAATTAATAATGATATTGAAGTATAAAATAAAAATAAAAATAAAAATTGAACAATCAAAAATCTTTGATTTTTTATTATTAATTTATTATTTAAAATTAAAGATTTTAAATAAAAATTGATTAATTAATTTGTTTATATATAAATACATAAATTATGGCATTAATAACTGATTTACCAATTGAAGAAGTTTATAATAGAATTGCAAATCAATTTGATTACACCAGACATCGTATCTGGGGTTCTGTTAAAAAATTTATAAATAGTTTACAACCAAATTCTAGAGTATTAGAAGTAGGTTGTGGCAACGGAAAAAACATGTTGTATCGTAATGATTTAGATTTCTATGGAATTGATATTTCAGAACAACAGGTTAATATTTGTAAGAATAAAAATTTACGAGTAGTAAAATCAGATATGACTGATTTACCATTTGATGATAATATTTTTGATTATGAAATTTGTATTGCTACTTATCATCATCTAGATAATGATGTTGATAGACAGAAAGCATTAGATGAAATGTATCGAACTTTAAAGATCGGTGGTAAAATTTTAATTACTGTTTGGGCAATGGAACAAGAACCAGATTCAAATTTTAGTTTCAATTTATCTGATGAAATGGTTCCATGGAAATCTAAAGACGATGGTAATACTTATCTTCGATATTATCATATTTATCGTAAGAACGAATTACAAGAGGAAATTAATAGATTATATCCATTATTTCAAGTAGAAAGTATTGAATACGAACTCGGAAATTGGGCAATTATTTTATATAAAATATAATATATAATAATATGATTATATCTTGTCCTAATGTTGTAAATTTAATAGATACTGGTCCAGTATGTAGTTGTCCAACTGGATATACACCATTTCAACCTTCTAAATATAAAAACCATCCTAATTATATATTAAATCAAAATTTAGAATCAAATTGGAGATGTTATTCTGATGAAGATGAAATACCTAATTTATTATTTTTAATTTCGTCTTTATTGGTACTTATAATAATTATATAAAATCATAAAAACTCAAACTTGGATATTAGGTACATAATATATAAACCTCTTCTGATTACCTTCATATAATTCTTTTTTTACTACTTTATTCCCATGAATATCTTCATCTTCTGAATAAATAAAAAATATTCTATCATAATCTTTGGGCAATTTAGTTGTTTTTTTAATTATTTTTAATGCTTTACCTTTCTTAATATCATAATCACCCCATGTTAATATTTTTGAATTATTAAATATGATTTTAATATCATTATCTGATAATTTATTAACTTTTCGAAATGGATTTATTTTTGATAGATATAATATATCTGCACGTAAATAATTACCTATTCCAGATATTACCTTTTGATCCATTAAAACTATTCCAATTGGTTTATCTAAACGTTTTCTAATTTGATTTTTAAATACTTCTAAAGTGGTATCTTCTTCCATAACATCCGGACCTATTTTTTTAAGTTTTTTATTTAATTCATCTTCATCAACAACTTTTAATGTCCCGAACGATAATACATCGTAATAATATAATATTCCTTCTTTCGTAATAAAAGAAACATTTAAATGATTCAATGCAGCTTTTAAATAAGGACTAGTAGTATAATCTGTAATACCATAATCATCAATAATTTTTGAAAAATTAAATTTGTCAGTTCCATTTTCAAGATAACACCATCCGCCACTAAGACCTAAAGTACTTAAAATATAATAACCTTTATCAAAAATCATATACAACAATTTACCTTTGGTTTTTACATCTAATAATTTTAATGGTAATTCATTTTTAATTGTTTTATACTTAGCAAATGGCTCATGTTTTTTATATCTACCATTTAATATTTTTATATCAATAATATTTTTATTTTTCAAATGTTCTTTAATAAAATCTGCATATTTACGAATTTCATTAATCTCAGGCATATTATAATATAATACAAATTATTTAATAACTTAAATTACTTAAATATAAAACAAATAAATAAGCCCCAAATATATTATGTAAACTTAATAAATTACTAATAATATAAGATATACTACTATATAAACCATCATAAATAAATAGTAAATATGTGCTTCTGATAGGTCCCCATATTCCTTCTGTAAATAAAGGTAATATATTAAAAACTTTTATATTATCTGAATTTAAACGATAACAGCTATTTCCTTGCAAACAAAAAGAAATAGTATAAATTGTAAATGCAAGTAATAGTTTATTCATTATAAAAATTGATAAAAAAATTTTATATAATTATATATAATAATTGTATGGATAATTATTTAACAAACACTAAATTATCAAAAATTCTCTCTTCTAATTACGATAAGATTAAACAAGATATTTATAATAAATTAAATCCATATTTAGATATGGAAATTATATTAAATGAGAATGATTCTATTAATATTTTATATAAACCAAAAACAAGAATTAATATATATGCAATTTTTAATCAACTATTTTCACCAAAAGAAATGTATATTAATGATAACTCTATTTTATTTTCTTATTATTATTTAGAACTTAATGAATACTATCTAGTTAATTTAACTAAAAATTAATTAATATTTATTCTATTAATCATTTTCTTTTAACCATTTACTAAAAATTTTCATAGCTTCTTTCATATTTTCTGTTTGATAAGGGTGATATTTAGCTCTATTATACATTGTATTTACAACCTGTTTCTGATATGTTAAATCTCTGTTTTTAATTATTTTTAAAGTATCTAGTGCTTTTTGTTTATCTTTAAATCCTGTTCCTTTTGTAGAAGATTGTGGATGTTTATCTTCATATAGTGATTTATTTATTTTACCTTTTTTCATTAAATAGTATTATAAATTTAAATAAAAATTTACTAATTTCTTTTACCCTTTAGGCTAAAAAAATTGAAAAAAAAAGTATTTATACCTATCTATAAATTAAGTTCCCAACCCCTGTTATAATTACTCCTAATGTCTCTTATTTCCACAAAGACCCCTTTTGCTGCTCCTGACGGAACATCGGGAGTTTATGACTCATTTCCCTTAGATACCCTCTTCCTTAATATTGCCCAAAGGATTATGGCAGATGCATCAGAGGTATGCGATAGGCATTTTTATGCTCAGCTAATTGATGATGCCACTATTCTCCAAACAATCGAGAACTTGAGTCCTTCAGATAAGGACAAGTTTTTTAAAATCATTCCCTTGTCCGTTTTGAATGAAAAGATCCTTTCTTCTCCTTCTATGAAAAGGATTGGGTTTGAGAACAACTGTTGTGGTCCTGATAGGGTGCAATACCATAAGATTCTCTATCATGGTGGTTACTATGAGAACTCTTTGGAATGTGAGTGTGGAGAAGAATATGAATTTCGTGATGAAGGCATGATTCATTATCATTCACCTCATAGAATTCCTTGTTACACTTGCAAGAGTGTTCATGGATGCGATCCTTTCAAGTGTAAAACTTGTGGTAAGATTTCATCTACATCTTCTGTTGCTGAACTTTCTCCAGACTACAGTAATGCAACAATTCCTTGTTACATTTGCAAGAGTGTTCATGGATGCGATCCTTTCAAGTGTAACACTTGGTAAGATTTCATCTACATCTTCTGTTGCTAAACTTTCTCCAGACTACAGTGGTGCAACAATTCCTTGTTACACTTGCAAGAGTGTTCATGACACTTGTAGCGCTTTCTATTAATAAGTGTATCACTGTTAAACTTTTTGTAGATTACAGGAGAACAATAAAATCTTTTTCATTTATAAATTCAAAGTTAACTTTTAATTTTGAGTATCAAATATAAATGTATTTAATAATTTCATTTATAAAATACAAAAATTTTTTATAATCTAATAATAATAGATGGATACGAATACAGCTCTTCTAGGAACTGGAACAGGTGGAACTATTCTAGGTGTATTATTATTATTATATAAAACAGTAAATGGTAAGCAATGTAGAACACGCTGTTGTGGAAAAGATTTTGATATGGGATTTCAAGCAGGTGATTTTACACCATCAAATAATCAAAATAATCAAGGCCCTGTTCTTCAAGCACCAAACAATCAAGATCATGTTCATCAAAATAATCAAGGCCCTATTTATAAAAATAATCAAGATCCTATTTATAAAAATAATCAAGATCATGTTCTTCAAACAACAAATAATCCAATGATACAAGTTTAAAAATATTTAGTAGATGGTTCTAATGCTCTAAATAATCTAGATTCTTTTGTTTCATCTAATTTAATTTCTTTTAAAAATCCATGAAATGGATTAATGAAAGAACGTTTTCTTTTAATAAATTTTATAGCACTATTAACTGTATGATTTTCATATTTTACTAAATAAGAAATAATAACAGATACACTACGAGAAACACCAATAAAACAATGAACTAAAATAATTTTATTTGGGTCTTCTAATAAATATTTTAAAATGGAAGAACCTTCTGTAATTAATTTTTTAGCATTTTTTATATTATCATCTTCTAATTGAATATGATAAATTTTTATATTTTTTGGATATATAATAGGAATTTCTTGTGCACAATTTATAATATGTGTAATTTTATGTTTTGTAAGAAATTCTATATTATATCCCGAATCTTTAATACCGCCTAAATAAAGTTTGTTTGGATAGATTTCAGACAATTTATAGTAAAACTATAAATTACTAATTTTTTAATTCAATATTTTTTAAAATAAAAATTGAACAATTTATTTTTTTGAAAAATAAATTATTAATTTCTTATTTTAGTCCTTCAGGACTAAAATAAAAATTGAACAATCTATAATTTAATTATATAATCTTAATTATATGCAAAAATTAACTAATATAATAAGTATTCTTAATCTAATAATTAAAAGAGAAGAAAATAAAACAGGTCTAGGTAGATGGATTATTAATTATTGTCCTAATTTAACTAATAAAAAAATAGATTTAGCAAACCATGATAATTGTGGTCCTTGTGGACCAAAAGATTTAAAAGAATATAATAATATTTTTATTAAAAAAAATAAAAATATTAAAGATTTAGAGTAATTTTATTTTAATACAAGCATACACATATAAGTTATTGGAACAGTACAAAATAAATTACCTATTAAAATATGTATAATATTTCCAAACATTGTCATATTTATTGGTTTAAATCTGTTACCTGAATTAAATAAACATGCAGTAATTACAGGTGTAAAGCCAACTAAAGAAGCAATAAGTAATTTTTGAAATTCATTTAATATTATTTTTTCATATAATATATTTATTGCAAAATAGTACCAAATAGAAAATGAAATTAAACAAATAGATAAATACTTTATAAAATCAGCACTAGGTAATATTCTTAATGTACTTTTTGCATCCTCTCTAGGTTTAAGACCATCAACTTGTGTAGGACCGTTGATTTCATTAAATGATTCTCTAAATGTACCAAAAATAATATCCATAAATGCAGCATCTGTTCCAGCGTAATTACATTCAAAATATCTATGATGTAAATAATGAAATGCATCACTTTGAAAATGATCTTCCCATCCACTATGGCTTGCTGCGGGACTTAATAAAAGATGAATTCCATTCCATAAAAATGCGTAGGGAGAACATATAAAAATTAAACTTGGTAATATACAAGAATAATAATAAAGATGTTCTATTGGATGCATACATAATCCTGAGAATGGTTCAATATCTGTATTACGATGATGAAGACTATGAACTTGTTGATATAAAGGACCAAAATGTAAAATGCGATGTGCAAAATAGAAATGCCAACTACGCCAAAGAGGTACTAACATTAATGTCATTATAAATTTTAACATTCCATTAATTGTATTAAATGAAGTAAAATCATCTAAATAATGTAAACGATTTGTAGCCCATAAATAGCAAAATATATTTTCAAAAAATGTCCAAATTATTACTCCAGATAAACTCCAGAACATATTATGAAATAATTTTTCATAATTATAAGGTCTATTTTTAATAAATGATCTTGATGAAAAATTTAGAATATGTAATGTAATATGCCAAAAAGCAGTGTAACCAAAAACAATTGAAAACCAAAGTGGAAATCTATCAATAAAAAAATTATATGTTATTGGTCCTTGAGATGATATAGAATTACTACTTAAGTCATATGGAAAATAAAAATATGTTAATAATGAAATTGAAGCCCAAACAAAATTACATGTTTTAATTAATACAAATGGCGCATTAATAAACCAATTAGTTAAAGTTGGTTTAGGAATTGGAGTCATTCCAGGTAGTTTGTTTTTATCAACATATAATGGTGGTTCTCCAAATAATTTACCATTTACTAAACCAAAAAAATTTGAAATTATTTTAAAAAAATTCATATATAATATTTAGAAAATATTCATTCTTTTATATTTTTATCAGGTTTATAAGGAGTTGATATTTTCCAATTGAAAGAACTTATCCAATTTAAATAAATTTCATTATTATAAATCTCTTTTAATTTTTTAATAAATAAATTATTATTAATATTTTTTTTAATTCCAATTTGAATAAATTTACGTATTATATCACTACCAATTAAATCATTAGTATTTATATAATTTAAAAATAATTCATATAATTTATTTGGGTCATCTTTAAATTTTAAAATATCAGTTTTATAAGGTTCTATTTCTAAAGCACCTTTTTCATCTAAAGTATAAATATAATATTCAGGATTATTTTTATAATTTATTTTACTATTTGGAAATTTTAATTTTTTACGATATTTTAAGGATTGAATATTTAATAATGCTAATATTTTTTTATTCTCTATAGATTTTGTTATTTTATAAACATAATATAATTGAGGATAAGTTAATTGTTCCATTAAAGGTTTATTTTTATCAAATTTATTCATCATCTTAGCTTTTACATCCCATTTACCTTGAAAAAGATTATCGTACGAAACTCTTAAAAAACTATGGAATCTATAAACAGTATCTCCTTTAGCAACCATATTGGGTAAAATTTCTCTTACTTGTTTATTTATTTTTTCAATTAATTTTTTTTTCTTTGATATAATTAATTTTTTTATTTTTTTAAACCAATCAGGAGGTCCATCTTTATTCCATTTATCATTAATACATTTCATTTCTGCATAATTATAACGTGCACAAGTTATAGGATCATTTGATATATATTGAAACATATCGTACTTATTTGTTCCTTTAAATTTAGTTTCTCCTATTTTAGGTAAATTTGGTGGATTCTCGTATAAAAATTTTAGTATACATTCTGTTTTGTGTTCTGTTTTATTATATCTAAGTTTATATTCATTTATTAATTCTAAACCTAATTTACTAGCCCAAAGATAATTATCTAAAGATTCTCTTATCCAACAATAAGGTCCAATTGTATTTTTAACAACTAATGAATTTTTATAAATTTTATTATAATCAATATCTGATTTTAAATCATAATGTATTTTTGATAAAATTTGAGCAATTTCAATTGGAATTTTTAAAATATGTTTGTTACAATAATACTTTGCACATTTTTTTGGATCTTTACTTAAATAAAAAAAATTTACCATTATATTATAATATGTTATTTTATAGTAATACTATTTTGAATAAAAATTAATTTAAATTCTTAATTCTTTATTCCATGAATTAAACAAAACAACCTCTGCGGGAGTATTATTTTTTTTATTAGCAGATAATAAAACGGCACTTATTTCATGAGGGTGTTCTAATTGAAAAATATCATTACCGAAAAATTCTATCCATTCTTTTGGAGGATTATCAAATATTTTATTAGTTTGTTGATCATACCATTTAATAGGAGCTTGAGATAATGATAAATCATCATCTTTATAAACTGGTACAGACCACCATCTATTATTCCAACAACACCATGGTTCATCACCAGTATCTGGATTTGCTCTTTTATTTGTAATTAAACTAAAAGGCATAAATGAAGGAGGACTATCATAAATTTGATATTTCCATTTATTTAAATAAAATTTCTTCCATAAACTTGGATATTTTTTTTGATGTATATGTATTTTTTCATGTTCTATAGTACCATTTAATCTAGCTTTCGAAAAACCTTCAGGAATAGCAATAATATTATTATTTCGTGTATGAGGTAAACCCTGTTCACAGCTTTTAGGCATTGTCCAAATTACAAAATCATCAATATATTCTTTAGAAATAGGATTACAATTTGCTCCTTTTCTTGATTTAAAATCTTTATCAGTCCAATTTTTAGACCAGACCCATTCTAAGTCCATTTCTGTATTTTGAAATGTTTCATAAGATAAACAAAATAAAAAAACTATAATGGATATTAAAATAATTAATAATATTATATATTTTTGCATATAATATTATTTAGAAAGTTTAATCATTTTAATTGATATAAATATAATGTTTGATTTAATTCTCCTACTAATTCATCTCTAACTGTTAATAAATCAACATCTTTTAACATATTATTTAATCCTTCTAAATAAGCAATGGCTTGATTTAATAATTCAACAGCACCACCATCAGTTACAAAAAGAGGGTCTATTTTAATAGATCCTACTACTGGTTTTACTTTATATCTACCAATAAATAATTCAATAAATTTATCAATTAAAGTAGCTAATTTCTCACCTAATTCATTAGAAGCATTGTGTCTAGCAAAAGATGTGGTATTCCAGTGATAATTTTTTAAAGTTAATTGTAGAGTAAAAAAGAATTTTACTAATTCATTAACATTATGTTGAGCATTCATTAATATACATTTTAAAACAAATTTAAATATTTTTAAAATAATTTATTTTTTGGCAGTAACTTGTTTACCACCTCGCATTTGAACAACTGTTGGTACTTTTTTACCACCTTTTACAGGTACTACTTCTTCTTCCTCCTCTTCCTCCTCCTCTTCCTCTTCTTCTTCCTCTGTATCATTTTTATTTAACAATAGGTTATCAATTTTTAATTTTAATTCTTCTACCATATTTTTTAATTCAATATTAGATGCTTCTAGTTTTTCAATACGTTCATTTGTATAATCTTTATAATCCTTCAAATGATAAATCATTTTAAATTCAATCAAGCGTTTAAAAGTAAAAGGTTTTTGAGTAAAATTAAAAGTAATACTGATAATATTATTATCTTTATCAAAATTATTAAATTCATGAGATACACTATAAGTGGCATCTGAATAATTAATGAAAGATTGTTCAATGATTTCTTCATAATTATCCCGAATTTCTTCAGGAAACATTTCCTGTTTTACTTCAGCAGTATAATAATGGTCACCATTATCAATTTTAAGTAAGTTATTTTTGTATGAGAATTGCATTAGAAGAATAAATTAATGTTTTAATGTACGATTCTGTCAATTTTTATTTAAAATCGAAGATTTTAAATAATAAATTAATAAACTTAAATTTTATTTAAGTTTGTTCAATTTTTATTTTAGCTCTATAGAGCTAAAATAAGAAATTAATAAGTTAATAGCTTTGCTATTACCTTGTACAATTTTTATTTAAAATTGAAGATTTTATTTTAACTGTTTATTTTCTTCAATCAATTTCTTTATTATTACATCATAATTTTGATATTTACTAAGTATTTCATATAAAAATTTATTTTCATCTATTAATTTTTGATTAGTTAATTTTGACATATCAATACTTTCTAATAATTTTTCATTATCAGTTCTTAATTTATTAATACTTGTTTCTAGTTTTTCAACAAGATTTTCTAATTTCTCGAATCTATCATTAGTATAATCTTTGTAATCCTTAAGATAATGATTCATGAAAAATACAATCTTATGTTCCATTTTAATTGGTTCTCTGAAATAATTAAAATGAATACAATAAATTGAGCTATTATTTTCATCAAAACTATGAGTAATAGTATAATATTCATCT
>Ga0164295_10005405_pt1 | contig 10086 bp, 7 predicted proteins | sample GEODES006metaG_FD_111798 | JGI IMG/M metagenome (GOLD analysis project Ga0164295, IMG submission 111798) | Oligotrophic lake water microbial communities from Sparkling Lake, Wisconsin, USA - GEODES006 metaG | ecosystem: Environmental > Aquatic > Freshwater > Lake | place: USA: Sparkling Lake... | reverse complement strand
CGTGGCGGCATCGTGCCAGCGACTCGGGGTTTCGGCGCTGCGAATCGCGACGATCGCTCCCGGCATCGTCGCCGACCAAGGGCTGGGGCTCTCCCGCGGGGAACTCGCTCGCTTGCTCGGGCTCGATCCCGCCGCGACCTGGACGCTCTGCGTGACGCCGCTGGTGGCGGAGTCGAGGCTCGAGCGGCTGCTCTGGGGAATCGACCAGCTGGGGGTCGTTCGCAAGGGAATGCAGCACGTGCTCCTGGGCGCCGGCCCGCAGCTGCGGCGGGTCTGGCGGCGGGCCCGCGTGCAGGAACTGGCCGAGCGGCTGTTCGTGATGCCGCACTGCGGACTCGTGGCCGATCTGCTCGGCCAGGTGAGTTACGTCTGGCAGCCGGCGGGAACGGCATGCGGCGGGGCCATCCTCGATGCGATGGCACGGGGCGTGCCGGCCGTGGCCGTCGAGAGCGAGGCGGCGCAGCAGTTGATCGTGACCGGTGAGACGGGATGGATCGTACCGCCCCTGCCAGAGAGCGAGTTTCCGAGGCGGGCGTTCACCCTGCTGGAGAACGCGGAGATAGCGGCGGAGTTTGGTGCCGCGGCGCAGGCGCGGGCGGCAGCTGCCTTCCCGGTCGAGTCGATGCTGACGGCGTTCGGCCGAGTCCTCGACGAGCTCGCGTGAGCGAGCGTCATCCAGGCCGGGCGTGGAGCGTGACGCCCGCCGGAGTAGCGCGAAGGTGGCCGTCTTCCGCGACGAGCACGCCCGCCTTGAAGACCTTGGCCGGCATCGAGAACATCGCAGCCAGGTCGCGGTCGGGCCGGTAGAGCGTGATGTCGGCATCGCCGCCCGGGGCGAGATGGCCCTTGCGAACGAGGCCCGCGATGCGGGCGGGGGCCGCGCGAGTGACGATGCAGAGTTCCTGCAGGGTGTACTCGCGATCGAGAGCCCCAAGCGGGCTCCGCCGCCGAACAGCGGGATGAATCCGGGCGAAGGCCTCGCGGCGGAAGGCGGCATCGCCCAGCAGCGCCATCAGGTGCGGATAGGCGGTGAAGTGCGCCCCGTTGGGGTGGTCGGTGGTGAGGGCCACCCGCCAGGGATCCGTGACGGTCAGGAACCACTCCAGGCCGATCGCCCACTGCCAGGCATGGATCAGGCTTTTCTCCCGGTAGGCGATCGGCAGCACGCCGCAGCCGCCGGAGAGGTGCAGGTCGTGCGAGACCCACGGCACGCCGGTGGTGTGGGCGAGGTGTTCCGCGGCGGCCGAGTCGCCCGTCATCGCGACCGTTTCACCGAACAGCACCTGCCCCACGTCGAGCGTGAGCGACTCGTGCGTGTTGAAAAACTCGACGAGCGGAGCCACGCCTGAGCCGAACGAGCCCTCGTCGAGGTCGCCGCCGGCGTAGCTGTGAAACTGCACGTGGGCGAGGTGGGCCCGCCGCCCCTCGAGCGACTGCATCGTCTCCAGGAGCGTTCGCCAGTTTCCGGGCAGGCCGAGATTCGCGGTGTGAACGTGCAGCGGATGCGGCAGGCCGATCATGCCGACGGCGTCGGCGAGCCGCTGGAGGAGCCGACGGGGCGTGAGATCGTGGCCCGGGATCGCCGCATCGAGATCGTGATGGTCGCCGCGGGACGCCCGCCAGAAGGCGGCCCCGCCAGGATTGGCCACCTTCACCGTCCATCCGCGGCCGGCCGTGATCGCCTCCGCGAGCAGCCGCTCGAGCCCGCGGTCGTCGCCGCCGGCCGCCGCGGCGAGCACCGCCGCATCGTCGGCGGCGAGCAGGTAGATGCCCTTGTCGAGGATCGGTAGGTCGGCGAGTTCGCGGTGGGCGATGTCGGCGGCCGACGTGGCGATCGCGGCATCAAACACGGTGGTGTAGCCGAGGGCGGCGTAGGCGGCGCCCGTGGCATGGATGGTGGGAACCGCCGCCGGCCGGCCGGCAGTGCGGGCGAGGTGCGGGGCGATCCGCCGGCCAACGCCCACCTTGGGTCCGGCCACGTGGCTGTGAAGATCCACGCCCCCGGGCATCACCACCAGCCCGCGGGCCTCGATCCGGCGGAAGCCGGCGGGGTCGGCGGGGCGGGCGACGATCGTGCCCCCCTCGATCCAGACGTCGTCGACGACACCGTCGCGGCCGGTCGCTGGATCATGGATGGTGCCCTGCGTGAGCACGAGCCGGTCGACCGTGTGGCGGGTCATGATCCGGCCTCCCTGGCCCCGTGGATCGCGTCGAGATGACGCCGCACGTCGGCCGCATCGGCGGCGATCCTGACGACGGCGATGCCCGTGCCCGCCCGCTCGATCGCCCGGGACACCTCCGCGGTCGGGCTGCCGATTACCACCACGCAGTCGATCTCGTGGCGGCTGATGAGCCGCACGGCGTCTCCCTCCGCCGGCCGGAAGCGGCCACCGCGACGATCGGCGACCTCGATCGCCCCGGCCGCTCCGTACCGCCAGCTACAGACGGCCATCGCGACGTCATCACGATCGGCGAGCGGCAGTGCGAAGGCCGGCCGGGAATGGGCGATCGACCGCACCAGCGCCGCCGTGCTCCATGGGCCGAGCCCGACCGGGTCGTTAGACCAGTCCGTCACGATCGCCACGCACCTCGCGGCGGCCACGGCGGGGGCGAGGATCAGGACGGCTTCCTGCGCGGTACGGTCGCCAGCCATATCATCCACGGGGAGTGATGAACACCTGGCCTCGAGCAGTCGGGCCGTGTCGATCGCGGCCGCTTCGGGCACGCGGAGATGCCGATGCCCCGGGCCCGCGGGCACCACGTCGGCGGGGCCGACGGCGAACGTGCGCCGCTCGGCTGGCGAGGGCGGCCCGCCGGCCAGGAAATGGGGCCTGGCTCCGGTCACGAACCGCGCGATAAACCCGGGTTCGATCCGCTCCGGATCGCAGAACCAGAAGAGCACGAGGTCAGCCCGGTCGCGGAGTTCTTCGCGGGCGGCCGTCACGCTGCCGATGCGGGCTACGATCGGTCCCGCGATCCGCGCCGTTTCCGGTCCGCCTGGATCGATGGCCGCCCCGATCGCCTCGGCTAGGTCGCAGGCGGCCACCGCGGTGTCGGCATCGCTGCCAACCAACCCGGTGACGAGCACCCGCCGTGCCGCTGCGACCGTCGCCACGGCTCGGGCTGGGGCGTCGGCGGGGTGCGGAGGAACGGTCATGCCGCGGGCAGCATGATGGCTGTTCGCCGGTCAGGCAAGGCCCGTGAGCGGGCCCTCACCGCAATGGTCGGGGTTGCCGAACCGCACGAGGCCCGTGTGCCCCATGGCGTGGGCGAGCGCGAGGAGGAAGCGGTTGTGCGGCACGCCCGGAAACTCCACCGCGCGGCCCGTGGCAAAACCGAGGCCGCCACCGATGAGCACCCACGGAATGTCGTCGCGGGAGTGCGAGTTGCCCTCGCCGAGCTCGTTGGTCCAGAGGATCGTCGTATGGTCGAGGAGCGAGCCGTCGCCGCCCGGCTCGGGCGTGTCGGCGAGCCGCTTCGCCAGGTGGGCGATCTCTTCGGCGTACCAGGTGTTGATCTTCGTCGGCTTCTCCTGCGCCGCCGCGTTGGAGTTGGGCTCGTGGGAGAGTTCGTGCTGGCCCTCGTCGACGCCCAGCCACTTCATGTGAGGCTGGCCAACGGAGTTGGTGTATTGCAGCGTGGCGATCCGGGTGAAGTCGGCGGCCAGTGCCGACACCAGCAGTTCGATCTGTATCCGGCTGATCCGCGGCATCTGGTCGTTCTGTTCGACGACGCCCTGCTCGAGCACCGGCACGGGGTGGGCCACGGCGGCACGCTGGTCGGCGAGGTTTCGCTCCAGGCTGCGGACGAGCGTCGCGTGCTCCTCGAGGATGCGCCGGTCTTCGGCAGGGAGCGTGGCGGTGATCCGGGCCAGATCCTCGCGGACCTCGTCGAGCACGCTCCGCACGCTCTCGCGGTCTTTCATGCTCCCGTAGAGCTTGGCAAACATCTGGTACGGGTCGTCGATCGGGGCGACGGGCTTGTTGGGCCCCGCGTAGACCATCCGCGTCCAGGTGTCGGCCTTGTGGGGCACGAGCACGCCGAACTCGAGCGAGCCGAAGCGGGTCTCCGTGGCCGGGAACGCCTGGAGATGGTTGCGGATCTCCTGGTCGATCGAGATCCCGCTCGCCCAGCCGGCCGGCGTGTCGCTGCCCCCCTGGATGTTGCCAGGGAACAGCTCGATGCCTGTGAGCAGGCAGCCCATGCCGCGCATGTGGCCGTCGCCGTCCCCCAGCACGTTGTTGTCGATGCCCTTGAGGGTGAGGAGGCGGTCCTTGAAGGGGGCGAACGGCCCGAGGATCGGCGGGAGGTCGCGATCAGCGAAGCTGCCCGGCTCGGACGGCCAGAAGTTTTTCTTCACGACACCATCGGGGCTGAACACGACCACGAGCCGCTGCCTCGCGGCCGGCGCCGAGGCGGCGAGGCTCGGGAGGTTACCCAGGAAAGGCAGCACCGCGGAGCCAATGCCGAGCCGCCGCAGCAGGGCGCGGCGCGGGATCATGCCGGGCACGATCATGGGGAGCGCTCCGGGGCGGGGAGGGAGGCGACGTCGTGTCGTGGCGGCATCGCCGCCACCACCATGATATCGACGAGCAGCCGGCGGATCTCGAATCCCGACGCCGCGAACGACCGCCGCAGGCCTTCGAGCGTGTCGCCGCCCCAGGCCCGCACGGGCTGCTTCACGAGGGCATGAAACACCGCCTGCACGAAGGCCTCCTGGGCATCGCGGCTGCCGGCCACGTAGGCGCCGAGCTCTCGGCCGCCGTGGAATGTCGCCGGCGGGCCCTCGCGGGGCCGGTAGGAGCCTGAGGCGTCGATCGCCCGCGGGCCGTCGGCCACCGGCTCGGCGGTGCGGTACCGACCGATCTCGTCAAACTCCTCCAGCGCGAAGCCGAGCGGGTTGATCATGGTGTGGCAGGTTTGGCAGGCGAAGGCGCTCGTCTGCAGGGCCACCCGCTCACGGGTCGTGAGGTCGGGCTGCTGCTCCGGTGGCACCGGCGCGATTGCCTCTTGCGGGGGCCGCAGGGTGTTGCCAAGCACGCTGCGGGCCAGGAAGACGCCGCGATGGATCGGCGACGTGGAGGCGGGATACGAGAGGACGCTCATCAGATAGGGGTGCGAGAGCAGGCCGCCGCGGCGGCCGTCGTCGAGCCGCACGCGGGTGAAGTCGGCCTCGGCTGGCAGCGTGGCGCCGTAGAGCGGCGCGAGCCGGCCATTGATGGGCAGCTCGTCGGCGGTGAACAGGTTGCGAAAGTCGCCGTTGGTCCAGACGGCGTCGTCGAGGAAGAGTTCGAGGCTCGTCCGCAGGTCGGCCGCCACTTCGGGCGTGAACTCGGGATGGTGGGCGGAATCCGTGGCGAGTTCCGGGCCGAGATCGACTCGCAGCCACGAGAACAGGAAGTCGCGGACCTTGGCCCGAGTTCGCCGGTCCTGCACCATCCGCTCCGCCTGGCCGCGGACCTGTTCGGCGGTGGCCAGGTCTCCCCGGGCCGCGGCCTCCCAGAGGGGGCCGTCGGGGATCGAATCCCAGAGGCCGAACGACAGCCGGGCCGCCGTCGCAAAAGCATCGTTGTCGCCGGATTCCCGGAACAGGAACCGTGGCGAGGCGAGCACCGCCAGGAGCGACCGGCGAAGGGCCGTATCGAGGTCGGGTGCGTCGGCAAACGCCCGGTCGACGACCAGGGCTTGAAGGTCGTCGGAAAGCGGTTGGCGGAAGGCCCGCTCGGCGAAGGTGGCGGCGAAGGACCGCAGCCTCGCCTCCCGGTCGGCCGCGTCGCGGCCGACCCCGGCGAGTCGGTCGACGTGGCGGAGCACATGGTCGGCCGTCTCGATCGCGGCGGCCGTCGTGGCCTCGAACCACTCCGGCGACACGCTCGTACCGCGGTCATAGCCGATCGATCGGTCGTCGGGAGGAAACGGGGTGGCGAGCACGAAGACCCGCGGCGGCTCGCGCGGCAGCAGCACCCGCGCCGGCACGGTCTCGACCACGCCGTGCGGGGGCTTCCAGAGCAGCCGGATCGAGGCCGGCGTCGGCGGTGTTGCCGACGGTGCGTCGTGCTTGTCGACGCCCTGATTCGCCTTCCAGAACTCGAGCACGAGCGGATAGTGGCGGCCGCCAAGCAGGAAGACGGACCCCCGGTAGTCCGTGTCGGTTCCCGATTTGACGACGGCATCGATCACCGCCGGCTCTTTCCGGCCGCCGTTCAGCGAGAGCTTCGCAGCATGCTCGGTGCGGATCACGAACTCGTGCACCCCTGTCTCCGTGGGCACGATCCCGCCCGTCCAACGGATCGCGAACCGCGTCGGCTCGAACCTGCCCTCCTCGGGCCCCGACGTGCCGAAGTCAAAGGCGACCGTCGGGTCGATTCGTTCGAACACGAGCCCCTTGTTGCGGTCGAACCTGCCGGTCTTGAAGTATTCCCCCGTGAGCCCTCGGGCCGCATCGGCGGCGGGCGGCTCGTCGCGGAAGCTGCCGACGATGTCGGCGAGGGTGTGGCGGTGCTGCCGCACCGTCAGTCGGGAAAGCTCCACGCGGGCCGGCCGGTGACGGTCGCGGGCGACCGCGGAGTAAAAGGAGCGATGGATGTAGTCGGCCACCTGCCGGGCCGCCTCCCCCGTCACCAGCGTCGGATCTTCCTCAGGCATGGTCTCGTCGATGGAGGCCGCGAGCTGGCTGATCGACCGGTCACCAACGAGCGGGTCGGGGTGGTTGGCCGTGCCGAGCCCCCCCGGGCCGTGGCACCGCACGCAGTGCTCGCGGTAGATGGCGGCTCCAGGATGTTCGGTGGCAGGATGTTCGGTGGCAGGATCCTCTGCGGCGGGGCCAAATCCGCTGCCTCCGACGACCACGGCCGCGAGCACGCTGAAGGCGATGAGAATGCGGTGGGGAGTGGGCATGGCCGATGGAACTCGACGGCGGACCCGCGGCGAAACTGATCAGGCAGGCCGCGCGAACACGAGGCGGCCGGCCGAGGTCTGGAGCGTGCTGGTGACATTTGCCCGGACGGTGCGACCGATCTGCTCGCGGCCGTTTTCGACGACCACCATCGTGCCATCCTCGAGGTAGCCGATGCCCTGGTCGGGCTCCTCCCCGGCCTTGACCAGCCGCACGCTCACCGCATCGCCCGGCATGAAGGTCGGCTTCAAGGCGAGGGCCACGTCGTTGACGTTGATCGCGGGCACCGACCGCACGCCGGCGAGTTTGGCGGCGCTGGCATCGATCGTGACCACCCGGCCACCGAGCTCGCGGGCCAGATCGACCACCCGGGTCTCCATCGCGAGTTCGTCGTGCGACTCCTGGCGAGGAGTGATCACGTCGATGTCGATGGCGTCGTTCTCGCGGAGCCGGGCGAGCACGTCGAGCCCCCGGCGGCCGCGGGTGCGTTGCTGGCGGTCGTTCGATTCCGCAGCCGCCTGGAGTTCATCGAGCACGAAGGAGGGCACCACGAAGCGGCTCTCGAACACGCCCGCCTCGGCCAGGTCGGCGATCCGGCCGTCGACGATGGCGGTGGAGTCGAGCACGTTGGGGCGGAGGCCGCGGACGTCGCGAGCGAACTCAACGTAGGGGATTAGGAATCGGAAGTCGTCGCGGGTCTGAATCAGCAGGCTCGTGCAGAGGTAGCACAGCACGCTGCCCAGGACGAGCGGGAGCCAGGAGTGGAGCGGGTCGTTGGGGCTCAGCGGCAGGATCGGCTGGAGGGCGAGGAGGGTGACGTAGGTGACGAACACGCCGATCAGCAGTCCGAAGTAGACGGCCGTGATCGTCGTCAGATCCTTGCGGCGGATCATGCCGTCGAGACCGATGACCGTGAGCGGCAGCACGACCATGCCCGCGAGGATCGCCCACGGCACCCACGTCGGCGAGGCCTGAACCGCCGGTGAGTTGAAGATCAGCACGGCGATCCCCACCGACACCATCACGAATATCGCGCGGAGGATGAGCAGCGCCATGGCCGAATCGTTGACGGGGAGAGAATCCGGGGTCTTTCAAGGATCGAGAGTTTACCAAGAGCAGCGAGCCAAGCCCACCTTCAGCGGGAGTGACGGGATGCCCCCAGCGCCCGCCCGACCCCGTGTCCCGGAGAAGCCCCGCGCCGGTCGACGTTCCCCGGGCCCAGGCGATCCGGCATTCCGGTTGGCGGCTCACGCACCGACCGGATCAGCCTCCCGACAGCCGCCGCCGGTGATCGACCTCGAGGTAGCGGTCGGTCATCCCCGCGATGTAATCCGCCGCACTGCGGCGGATACCGAAGGTGGCGGCCCGATGGCGGTAGCCTGCGGGCAGTTCGTCGGGGCGGGCGGCGTACCACTCGAAGAGTTCCGTCAGCTTCTGCTGCGCCGGCACCCGCATCTCCAGCACGCGGTCGCTCCGGTAGACGCGGTCGAACAGGAATCGCTCGAGCTGCCGCTTGCCGGCGGCGAGCTCGGCGTCGTGGGCGATGATCCGGCGGGGAGGCATGGGGCCGTCACCGCGAAACACCTGCCGCACGCGGGCCACGGAGTCGACGTCGAGCGACTCGATGGCGTGTCGCGATGTGCGGATCAGTTCCGCGACCTGGAAATCGACGAGCTCGTGGAGGATTGCCCGCCGCGCCTCGGTGCCCTCGAGCCGGCCGTGCCGGGCATCGACGCGGCGGGCCGCGTCGGCGACGAGCGGCAGTTCGAGGAGCTCGTCGAGCGTGACCAGCTTGAGTTCGACCGCATCATCGGCGTCATGCGTGTCGTAGGCAATCGAGTCGGCTGCGTCGACGACCTGCGCCTCCAGCAGCGGAGCGGGGGCGGTGCCGTCCTTCTTTCGCGTGGCCTGGGCGTCGAGCACCTCGCGGGAGAGGTTGAGCCCTGGAAACTCCGGATAGCGGCACTCCAGCACCTCCATGATCCGCAGCGCCTGGGCGTTGTGATTGAAGCCCCCCTCGTCGCGGAGCAGTTCGGCGAGCGTGTCTTCCCCGGCGTGGCCCAGCGGCGGATGGCCGATGTCATGGGCGAGAGCGAGCGTCTCTACCAGGTCCTCGTTGAGCGCGAGGGCCCGCGCGAGCGTCCGGGCGATGCTCGTCACTTCCAGCGTGTGCGTCAGCCGGCTCCGGTGGTAGTCGCCGTGGTAGCCGGTGAAGACCTGGGTCTTGTGGGCGAGCCGGCGGAAAGCCGCGGAGTGGACGATCCGGTCGCGGTCACGCTGGTAGGGGCTGCGGAACTGGTGTGGGGGCTCGGGATGGACCCGGCCGGCCGTGTCGACGCCATGCATCGCCCAGGGGGCGAGCAGGAGCTGCTCCCGGGTTTGCCAGTCGGGCTGGCTCCAGCCGGCGGCGGTCATGGATGCGGCTCCGCGGCGACCGTCGTCAGCTGGTCCCAGAGCGCGTCGAGCGCCTGCGGCAGCACCCGGATCCCGGCGACGGACGGCATGAAGTTGACGTCGCCGCTCCAGCGGGGCACGACGTGCCAGTGGAGGTGACCCGGGACCCCTGCGCCCGCCACGGCGCCCAGGTTCAGTCCCACGTTGAAACCCTGCGCCTGCATCGACCGCGAGATCAGGCCGCACCACCGCGCGATCTGCTCCTGGAGGTCGAGTGTCTGCGCCGTCGAGAGGTCGGCGAGGGAGGCCAGGTGGTCGAGGGGCGACACCAGCAGGTGGCCGTTGGCGTACGGGAAGCGATTGGTGACCACGAGGGACAGCGGCGTCCGCTCCACGACGCCCAGCACCCGGTCGGAGGCGGCCGCGGCCGCGGCTGCCCGGCAGAGGAAACAGTCGTGATCGGCCCCCGGTCGCCAGCAGTCGATCTCGACCGCGGGCTCCTCGGCCACGCTGCCCTGCACGTAGCCCAGTCGCCACGGCGCCCAGAGTCGGTCGGTTTCCATGGGGTGGAGTGTACCGCCGATTCCGGCGTTCAGCAGCGGGCGGGGCTCCCCTATGATCAGAGCCTGGTGACCGGCGGCAGAGCTACGAGACAACGGCGAGGACGCTTGTGGAGTTCAAGGTCGATCTCGACGTCTTCTCCGGTCCGATGGACCTCCTGCTGTACCTCGTGAAAAAACACGAGGTGGATGTGACGGAGGTGCCGATTGCAGTGATCGCCGGCGAGTTCATCGCCT
>Ga0164295_10005404_pt1 | contig 10086 bp, 12 predicted proteins | sample GEODES006metaG_FD_111798 | JGI IMG/M metagenome (GOLD analysis project Ga0164295, IMG submission 111798) | Oligotrophic lake water microbial communities from Sparkling Lake, Wisconsin, USA - GEODES006 metaG | ecosystem: Environmental > Aquatic > Freshwater > Lake | place: USA: Sparkling Lake... | reverse complement strand
GTTCTGCGCGTTTGCCCGGAAAAAACGGGATCCCGGGACGTTTGAGTTGTCCGTGGAGGAGATGACTGAGGCGGCGAGGAAGTCGGTCGGGCAGGGAATCACCGAGATCCATATCGTGGGGGGACTGCATCCGAGTCTGCCGTATTCGTTTTACCTCGAGTTGTTGCGGTCACTAGCGGCGCTGGAACCCAGGCCGACGCTGAAGGTTTTTACGGCGATTGAGATCCGGCATTTGGCCGAGCGGGTGGCGAAGAAGCCGATTGCGGAAGTGTTGGCGGATTTGAAGGAGGCGGGATTGGGATCGTTGACGGGTGGAGGGGCGGAGATTTTCGATGCGGGGGTGCGGGACCGGATCTGCCGGGGGAAGGAGACGGGGGAGGAGTGGCTGGAGGTGCACCGGATCTGGCATGGGATGGGGGGACGGAGCACGGCGACGATGTTGTATGGTCATGTCGAGACACCGGAGCAGAGAGTGGATCATTTGGAGAAACTGCGGGGGCTGCAGGATGAGACCCGGGGCTTTACGGGCTTTGTGCCGTTTGCGTTCGAGCCGTCGCAGACCAAGCTGGCGGAGTTGGGAAAGATCCGGAGGGCGAGTGCGCTTGAGGAGTTGCGGGTGATGGCGGCGAGCCGGCTGATTCTGGATAATTTTGATCATATCACGGCATACTGGATCAGCACGGGATTGCCGTTGGCGCAGGTGGCGTTGAGTTATGGGGCGGACGACCTGCATGGGACGATTGAGGAGGAGAAGATCTTTCACATGGCGGGGGCGAAGACGCCATTGGGGCAGACACGGGAAAACATGGTGCGGGTGATCCGGGAAGCAGGAAGAGAACCGGTTCAACGAAACACTTACTACGAGGCGATTGGAGGTGTGGTTTAGATTGAGGTTGAGGTTGAGGTTGAGTTTTAGGTTTTGAAAAAGGGCGCATCCTTTTCAAAAAAACCAGGTTTCATTCTTTGTGGAGACCTTTGAAAAGCTAGATGTTTGGAAAGAGGCGAAAACTCTGACTCTGGAGGTCTACCGGGGGTTCCGTGGGTGCCGGGACTTTTCCTTTCGGGATCAGATCCAGCGTGCTGCCCTTTCTGTGCCAGCGAACATTGCAGAGGGGGTGGAGCGCAATTCAGCTGCTGAATTCAAGAATTTCCTGGGCATTGCCAAGGGTTCGGCAGGAGAGTTAAGGGCCTTGATCATAATTGCCGTAGACTTGGCTTACCTAGAAAATGACCAACTGGAGATACTGCTAGAGCGGTGCGTCCGTATTTCCAAAAGGATCCATTGCTTGATCAAGTCCTTGGAAAACCGTTTTAGGCTTCAAAAGAGAAAGGTGCTTGAACCTGTGTATCAGTGAAAGGGCGCCACCTAAACCTCAATCTAAACTTAAGCAGGGAACAGCGCGCGGGAGCGTGGTAGATTGTTTGAATGAAAATCGGATGTGTCCCCTACGGGCATGCGAAGCCTTTTTCTGGAGGTTGGGCGGGTGAGGAGGTGGTGTGGGATCATCCGAAGGATTTGGTGGGCCGATTGAAGTCGGGCGAGGTGGATGTGGCGTTGGTTCCCGTTTGGGAGGTGCTGACGAATCCGGGGTATCGGGTGATCGACGGGTTGGCCGTGGGATCGAAAGGCGAGGTGAGGAGTGTGGCGGTGTTTCATGACCAACCGTTGGAGAAGTGTGGAAGCATCACCTTGACGAAGCATTCGATGACTTCGGTGCAGCTGTGGAGGGTGATTGAAGAGGGGAAGTTGAAGTTGAAGCTCAGGGAGTCGGAAAATGGGGAGGCGCGACTTTTAATCGGGGACGAGGCGTTGCGGGAGTGGGAGAAACGGAAGGGAAAAGGAGTGATTGATTTGGGCCAAGCTTGGTTTGAGTGGACGGGGAAACCGTTTGTCTTTGCGGTGTGGGCCTTGCGGCCGGGGTGGAAGGGGGGCGAGGAGATTGAAAAGTTTCGGAGGGCGTGTCGGGTCGGGATCGAAAAGAGGGGGGACTTGGCGGAAAATGAGGCTGAACGGGAGTATCTGACGGAATGTATCCGGTATGAGCTAGGGGAGGAGGAGAAGGAGGGGATGCGGGAGTTTGCGAGGAGGGGTGGATTGCCGGATCCGGAAATTGAGTGGGTCTAGGGGGGTAAAACTTTCCGCTTAAACTTCTGCGGGAGGAGGGGCAGGATGGAAGGATGTTGAGGTTGGTTTTATGTGTTTTTCTATTGGGGGGGGCTGGACTGTCTTGGGGGGCGGAAACTTGGGGTATGGTGGATGCCAAGGGGACATGGAGATTACCGGATAAGTATCAAGAAATTGGTGAGTTTCGCGGGGATTTGGCAAAATCGCTGGCCTTGCCGGAATTTTTGCCGGGGGTGAAGGGGGCGAAGATCCGAAAGTGGCTGAAGGCGGAGGGGGACGAAGTGAAGGCGGGAGAGCCCTTGGCTTCGGTGGAGTTGACCGAACCGGCTTTACCGGTGGTGGCTCCGATTTCCGGGATGTTGGTGAAGGTGGGGGTGCCGGCGGGTGGTGCGGCCATTCCTGGAAGTTCACTGGGGGCGGTGAAAATTCTTGGGCATGTGGATATGTTTACAAAAAAACAGTATGAGGTGGTTTGTCCGGGGTATGGACCGAATCCGGGTTCGGCGACGGTGGTGAAATGGATCAAGGACGAGGGGGATTCAGTGATCAAAGGGGACAAGATTGCGGAAATCCGTCCGAAGGAGGCGATGGCCATGTTGCAGTCACCGGGCACGGGTACTTTGGTGAAGATTGAGGTGAAGGAGGGTGAGGCGGCGAAAGTGGGGGAGGGTGTGGCCCGGATGGGGGTGGGGCGGGTTCCGGTGAAGCTGGGGGGAGAGTGGTTTTACGCCGATGAGCGGGGGGTTCGGATGACGCAGAATCATTATGATGCTGTGGGATCGATGTTGGGGGGGATGGCACCGGTGCGGGTGGGAGGGAAATGGAAGTTTGTGGACGGGGAGGGAAAGTTCATCGGAAACCTGGTGGAAAAAAAGAAAGGTTTTTCGTTGGGGATGTCGGAAGCGGCGGAGTATGAGGATGCGCGAAAGGTTCAGGGGGGGTTGGCGGCCGTGAAGGTGAAGGATCGGTGGGGGTATGTGGCGTACCAGGACAAAGGATTGAAGATGGCGATCGCCCCCCGGTTTCTGCAGATCAAGGATTTTTCCGAGGGGCTAGCGGCGGTGGAGGAGAGTGACGATGTGCCATTGGAGGAGGATATGGAAACTGAGCCTGTGAAGGAGGAGCCCAAGAAGGTCGTCGGTCCGGCGGCGTGGGGGTACATCATTCCGAGCGGGAAATGGTGGGTTCCGAACGGAAAGTTGTCGGAAAAGGCCGAATGGGCCGAGGCGGGAAATTTTTGTGATGGAAGGGCAGTGGTGAGGCCTCTGGGGGAGGGAAGCGGGGTGGTTTTGATCGACAGCAAGATGAAAGTGAGGACGAAGGGAAAATACACGGGGCTGGTATCCTTGGGGGCGAAGCGGGTGGCTTGGAAGAAAGAGAAGGGATGGGGGATGATGGATTTGCAGGAGAGGGTGATGGAGATTCAGCCGAGCTTGAAAACACAAGATGGGGTGGGAGTGGATCAGGATGTGCTGGAGGCGGTCGGCCCTTTCGGGGACGGTCGGGCTCCCGCGAAGGAGGCGGGGGGAAAGTGGGGCTATCTGGATGTCGAGGGAAAGTGGGTGATTCCGGCAAAATATGAAAGAGCGGGAGTTTTTCGCGGGGGATTGGCGGCGGTGAAGGAACCGGGGGGAAATTGGGGGTATGTGAAGCCGGACGGGAGTTGGGGATTGGAGCCAAAGTTCATGCGGGCGAGATCCTTCAGCGACGGCTTGGCGGCAGTCGGGGAAAAAGGGGAGGTTGAGTTAGGTCCGGAAATCGAAACAGGCGGGAATTGGAACTAGGCTATGGATTACAAAGATTATTATGCGGTCTTGGGGGTGGGGAAGGCGGCGACGCCGGAGGAGATCCGAACGGCTTTTCGGAAAAAGGCGCGGGAGCACCATCCCGATGTGGCGAAAGACAAGGTGAAGGGTGCGGAAAAATTCAAAGAGGTGAACGAAGCTTATGAGGTTCTGAGTGATCCGGCGAAGCGTGCGAAGTACGATCAGATGGGGCAGGAGGTTCCAGGGGGCGGGTTTGCTTGGGCGGGTGGGATGCCCCGGGGGGAGGCGGGGCCGGGAATGGAGGAGGTGCATTTTGGGGGGACGGGATTCAGTGATTTTTTCGAGAGTATGTTTGGCGGGGTGGGTGGTGTAGAGGGGATGAGGGGTACGGGGGGGCGGCGGGTGGCACGGAGAGGGTCGGATGTGGAGGGGGATCTGATGGTAACGTTGGAGGAGGTGCTTCATGGATCGAGCCGCGAAGTGACGTTGCAGCGGGGAGAAGGAAAGCTGGAGACGTATCGGGTAAAAGTGCCGGCGGGGGTGAGAGAGGGGCAGAGGATCCGTTTAGCGGGACGGGGAGAAGCGGGAGCCCGGGGTGGGGAGGCGGGAGATCTTTATCTGCGGGTGCGTTTGGCCAGGCATCCGGATTTGCGGGTGGAGGGGGCGGACCTGGTGACGGAGGTTGAGGTGGCTCCGTGGGAGATGGTATTGGGGGGCACGGTGCCGGTGCGGGGTTTGGAGGGAACAGGGATGGTGAAGGTACCGGCGGGAGCGGTGTCCGGGCAAAAACTGAGATTGCGGGGGCAGGGACTGCCGCGGGAAGATGGGGGACGTGGGGATTTGTATGCAATTTTACAGGTGGGGGTGCCGACGGAGGTTGGGGATGAGGAAAAAAAACTCTGGGAGGATCTGGCTCGGAAAAGTTCCTGGCATCCCCGGGAAAGGAAGTAACTAAGGAATGAAAGGGAAAAGACTTCAGATGGCCCGGGAAGTGCGGGAGGAAAAAGAGATGAGGCTGGCGATGGCTGAACTGGCCCGTTTGGCGGAAACAACGGAGGAGATGATCCGGCAATATTGTTCGATGGGGTTGTTGGGGGAAGAGTTGAAGTCTGCCGAATCTCACATCACGTTTGGGGAAGGATCCCTTTTTCTGGTGAGAAGAATCGAGCAGTTGCGGATCGAATACGGGGTTTCGCCGGAAGGGGCGGGGTTGGTGCTGGATTTGGCAGCCCGGGTGGAGGAGTTGGAACAAGAGATCCGGTCTCTCCGCGAGGCCTTTGGGCGATGAGCGGGGCGGATCGCAAGCCGGTGCCGAGTTTGCGGAGTCCCCGGGAGGTGGTGGATGGGTTGGTGTATTTTGGGAGGATGGTGGACAAGCTCCGACTCGAGCAGTCCGGAAAACTGCCGGAAGATTACCGGGAAAATCTGGGCAAGGGCTTTGATCAAGCCTGCTGTGATTTTCTGGGGGTGGCGTATGAAAAAATCCGGGAACGGGTGCGGGAAGGGGGCACGGATGAGGAGATTTTGAAATGGTGTGGGAAGACGGGCCGGGCGAGGGATCCGGAGGAGAAGAGAATCTGGGGGGCGTATCTCGCAAAAAGGGGTTGGCGGGACGAGATGTCGGATCGGTTGATTTTCCGGAAGAAAGAGGCGGGCTGGGAGAAGAGGGATGGAATCCAGACTTTTTTCGATTATATCGATGCGGACGAGGGGCGGGCGTAGGAGGGATCGGATTGCCAAAAGTCCCGCGGGAGCCATTCTTAACCCATGCATAAAACCATCCCCACGATTCTCACCCTCCTTGTCCTCACCCTTCTTCCGGCCCGGGCGGGCAGCACCCTTGGCGAAACGATCGACAAGACAGTCGATATTTTGAAGCAATATGGAGAATCCCAGGGAGATTCGATTCCCCGGAATGTTTTTCATGAGTGCAAGGGATTGGTGATTCTTTCGATTTATAAGGCGGCTTTCATTATCGGGGCGCAGGGAGGGGAGGGATTGGTTGTGATTCGGGAAAAAGGGGGCAAGTGGTCTCCTCCTTCCGCCATTTCCGCCGCCGGAGCGGGGGTGGGATTCCAGGCGGGGGGATCGGTGCAGGATTATGTTTTGTTGCTGAACACGGAGGAGGCGGTGAAGCAGTTCATGCAAAAGGGAAATTATACGAGTAGTGCGGGGATGGAAGGTACGGCCGGGCCGGTGGGGCGGGAACTTTCCGCCGGAGTGGCCACGGTGAATGCCCCCGTTTACACCTACAGTTTCAGTAAAGGTCTCTTTGGGGGAGTTTCTCTTTCGGGTTTGGGATTTGCCTCGGCGGATGACACGAATGAAAACTTTTACGGGGAGAGACTGAACCCGAGGGAAATTCTGTCGGGAAAAGTCAAAAAGAAACCCGAAGCGGTGAAGGAGCTTTGGAAAGCCTTGGAGGAGTTGGACAAGAAGCCGGCTCTCGAGGGCAAAACACCGAATCAAGAGACCAAGAAGAAAACAACCCAATAAGGAGTTCCTATGGCTGACGTGCCCAATCCAATTTCCAAGGCGGCTGAAACCACTACGAGCAAAGTTGTGGCGACCGGCGCGGCGAAAGCCGCCGCTTCCGGAGTCGCCAAGGTTGCGGCTTGGCACACCATCACGCTGGCGACGGCAGCGGTGCTCGGGTTGGGGAGCGGCGGGTATTATCATCATCGCGACGGCCAGAACCGAGCCCAGTTGGTGGAATTGCAGCAAAAGGTGAGCGAGGCTGATGGCCGGATTAAAAAAGCAGATCTGGCGACGGAAGCCCTGCGGGCCCAGTTGGAACAGGGAAAAACCGCGGCCCAAGGGAAAGCCATGGAGTTGGAACAAGCTCTGGCGGAATTGGCAAAAATGAAGGATCTGTCTGTTTCTGAAAAAAAGGGTTTGGAAAAAAAATTGGCCGACCAGCAGTTGGCGATGGAAAAACTTAAGGCGACCACCGTGCCCTCCAGCGAAGAGCAGAAATTGGAGGAGGAACTAAAGAAGAAGCTGGCCGACAAGGACGTGGTGATTTCCCGGTTAAAGGATCAATTGAAGGTCACTGTGGCCAGCGAGATTCTTTTCCCGAGTGGCTCTGCCGAGCTTTCTCCCGAAGGTGCAGATGTCTTGAAGAAGGTCGCTTCAGCGGCAAACAAATCCCAGGACGAGGTGCGGGTGGAGGGCCATACCGACAGTGATCCGATCGCCCCGGTACTGGCCCAATATTATCCCACCAATTGGGAGCTTTCCACTGCACGTGCTGCGGTGGCGGTGAGAACCCTGCAGGCGACGGGAATGGTTCCAGCCGACCGATTGGCTGCCGTGGGGTATGGGGACAGTCATCCGGTGGCTCCGAACGATACGCCCGAAGGGCGATCCAAGAACCGCCGAGTGGAGATTGTCTTTAAGCCGATCCCAAAGCCTTAACGGGCCTCTGGAACGGGGCCGGCCGCCGGGCCGGAAGAGTCGACGGTTTCCACTGTCAGTGGGCCATCATACCAAGTGACGCTGATCACTTCTTTTTCCGCACGGTGGGGGCCATGGACGGTATTTTTTGGAGCATGCAGAAAGGCTCCCGGCCCGTATTCCACATTTCCCTCGATCCATTTTCCTTTGAGAATGACGACGGATTCGGCGGCTTGAGGATGGCGGTGAGCGGGAATCACGGTGCCGGGGGCGAATCTCCTGAGGAGGAATCGGGCTCCATTGGACGGATCATGGGATAGGTGGGCAAATTCGACCCCGGGATAGGGGCCGGGTTCCCACAAGGTGGTGTTCGGGAGGCGGATGGTTGGAAACATGAATTCACTATGTCGGGAAGGATTGGCTCTGACAATCTCACGAGTTGAGGTAAGCTTCGCCCTATGAACAAGTCGGCTCAAAACAAAGAAGAGGGCACCGATTACGGCCCCCTATTTCGACTCGCAAGTGAGATTGGCAGGGAAGCGAATCTGGACGGTTTGCTCTTGAAGATTCTGGGGAAAAGCCGGCCTTGGATGAAAGCGGAGGCTTGTTCGATTTTCCTGCCGGATGAGGATTCGGGTGAGTTGGTGATTCACTCCGCGCATGGGGAGAGCGTGCCCCAATTGGGGACTTTGCGGGTACCAAAAGGGCAAGGAATCGTGGGAACAGCGATGGCAGAGAGAAAGATTGTTCGGGTGGATGACGTGACGAAGGATCCGCGCTTTTATGCGAAGGCGGATGAAAAAACGGGATGGAAAACCAAGGCGTTGTTGGCCGCTCCCCTTCTCGACGGGGAGGATTGCGTGGGGGTCATTGAGTTTCTGAATCCGATCGGGAGGGCGGTCTTTACGGCACAGGATGAGACGATGGTGGAGTATTTCGCCGGTCTGGTAGCAGCGGCTTTGGTTCGAATCCGTGCGCACGGGGCGGCTTTGGAGAGGGCGGCAGTGCAGCGGGATCTCGATTTGGCCCGTGAACTGCAGGAAGGTTTGTTGCCAAAAACCTTTCCAACGGAAGCCGAGGCGCCCGGGATTGAAATCTTTGCCAGGCTTTACCCGGCCAAGGAGGTCAGCGGAGATCTTTACGATTTTTTTGAAGTTGAACCCGGAAAACTTTGTCTGGTGGTGGGAGATGTGTCGGGCAAGGGGATTGCAGCGGGGATTTTTATGGCGGTGACGCGGACCCTGATCCGGGCGAATGCATTGCCGGGAAGAAAGCCCTTGGAAATTCTGCAACGGGTGAATGCCCAGTTGGCCAAGGAGAACCAGGCGAGTCTTTTTGTGACGATTGTACTCGGAATCATTGATACCCAGACCGGACGGATGGTTTATGGGCAGGGGGGGCACAATCCTCCCGTGCGGATTCCGGCCAAGGGAAAAGCGGAGTATGAGCCACCGGGTGGAATGCCGATGGGGGTTTTCGAAGATGCGAAATTTGGCGAAAGGGAGGTGAATCTACTGCCGGGTGAGAGCTTTCTGATTTACACAGACGGGGTTACAGAGGCCATGAACGAAGCTCGGGATCTTTTTGGGGAGGATCGGTTGCTGGCGGCTGTGGAGGGGGGAGCCAGTCTTTCGTCAGAAAAACTTACCGAGAGGGTGGTGGAAAAGGTGGAGCAGTTTGTGCAGGAGGCGGAACGGTCGGACGACATCACTTTATTGGCCGTCCGGCGTCGGTGAAGTTGAGTCCGGATCTCAAGCGGGAGGTTTGGGGGAAGATGATGAAGGCGGGAGACCGCCTAAAGCCCGTGTTACAAGAAGATCCCGGGCATCCGAAGGGCAGGAATCCCTATGCCCATGTGGCCGGATGTGTGAGGGATAAGTTTGGATGCAGTTACGGGGAATTGCCGGATGAGAAGGCGCCGGAGGTGATTTTTTATCTGGAGGAGTTGGTGAAACTCGAGGGCGGGATTTAGTCGATCAGGTGGGCTTGGCGGAGGGGTTCGAGGTCGGGATCGTGGAGGGCCAGTTGTTCCATATCGTGGTCGAGTTCGATGGCTTTGCGGACATAGGTTTGGGCGGTAGAAAGGTCGCCCCGTTGTGCGGCATAGCATCCCAAGTTGAATTGGATGAGTGGATCTTTCGGGTGGAGGCTGGCCGCATCGGCAAGGATTTTAGAAGCCGTTTCGATGGAGTCGCTCCGACGTTTTGCAAAAGCCCAGGCGATAAACCAGCGAGCTTCGTCTGGATGGCTGGAGGCGAGACGAGCGGCCAGAGCTGCAGCGTCCTGCCAACGGTTAGCCCGCTCGAGGAGGCGGAGCTTGAATTCCAGCACGCCCGGGTCGCTCAGCATAGCGGGGGAGAGGGTTTCCAGTTCGGCCAAAGCATCTCCGAACATGCCCAAATTGGCGTATCCGACAGCCGCTTCGGCCCGATGAAAGTCTTCGCGGATTTTTGGAATCAGGCTCACGCCTTCATCCTATCACAATACAGTAATAAATTAAAGGGCAGGCTCATTACGCATGTATAAGTACATGTGGAATAGGTATATAGAAATGAGCTATTTCAGGACCTTAACGTTTCTTTATCCATCCAAGCCACTAGGATGGCGTGGGGAAGGGTAAGAACGGCGAGGAGAATAAGGTAGGGACCGACCCAATTTGTGCCTTGTGGAAAGGAGGAGGTGAGGAAGGGTGGAATCCAGCGGAGAAAGGCCAAACTGGCGAGGGTGAGAGGGATCGAGAGGAGCAACAGTTGAAGTAGGGGAGGGATCCAGAGGGAGGTAGGTGCGGTCGGGGGGATT
>Ga0164295_10005402_pt1 | contig 10088 bp, 9 predicted proteins | sample GEODES006metaG_FD_111798 | JGI IMG/M metagenome (GOLD analysis project Ga0164295, IMG submission 111798) | Oligotrophic lake water microbial communities from Sparkling Lake, Wisconsin, USA - GEODES006 metaG | ecosystem: Environmental > Aquatic > Freshwater > Lake | place: USA: Sparkling Lake... | reverse complement strand
TGAGCATTACCACTACAACCGGTAAAGAAAGACAGCGGGCCCGCACCATCAAAATGAGTGGCACTAGCCCGATGCTAGACGCGGCAGCTTAAGGCTGTGAGGAATCACTGAATCTTGACAATAAAGTCCGTCGGGGTTGGTCAACGTAAGTCCTTGATTTCATTGTTCTTCATCTGAGAGGTCAAGTCCGTCGGGATTTCGCGATTTTTCGGCAAAAACCCAACCCTCCTAAGTAAAGTCCGTCGAGGACCTGCCACCAAGGTGGTCTTTGCTCACATTGTTAACTTAACAAAGACGAAAAACGGGAATTTTCGGCTCTTACTTACAAGCCGTAAGTCTGTCTGATGCATGTTTAAAGACATAGAACACGCAAAGTACTGAACCTACTTGTAAAGCGTCACGGCGCTTTTTCGTTGACCTTAATTATGCATTTATGCATAATTAAGACATGAAAGATGCTGGCGGATTACAGGACTTAGATCTCGCAATCTCACTTGCGAAGAAATCAAAGTTAACTCAAGGATCTATTGCAAATGCTCTTGGAGTGAGTCAATCCCAAATCAGCCGAATCTTTTCCAGAAAAACTTCAGAACGGTCTAAGCTTGCTTCTGAAATATGCATTTATGTATCTAATGTTGTGAAATCGCCTCCCAGCGAGGCGGTTGCTGGAAACTTCGAATTGATGGAGGCCATTTCAAGCGTTTGGGATGGAACCCCAAGTCATGCAAGGGCTCTTGCGTCGGTCATCCGCAGCCTTGGGCTATTGCAGCAATCCAAAGTTCATCCGCCCAAGGAGGTCATATGAAAAGCGGCTTGATCGTTGACGTAGAAGCGTTGGCAGATGAATACGCCGAAGGACATCTTGGACGCCTGGCCATACTAAATGGCGTCAAATCCACAGCGTCATTCCTGGATATTCTCAGCTCAGAGCATCAACGTTGTTGTGATGTAGACCCAACCCCGAATCCTGTGGAGTTGTTGTCACATGCCTCAGGACTCAATGCGCTCGAGTACATGAAATTACATACGCTCTTGCCATTTTCATGTTTCGCGCTTGATGAAGAAAAACGCTCAGTCGACTCCATCTGGTCTCGAGAGATTCAGATCCTGAGAGGACTCCACACCTCAAGACCAGGCGGATTTTTTTGTGTTGAATGCGTCAAAGAAGACATACAGTTTCGCGGCTTCAGCTATTGGAGACGCTCACACCAATTACCTGGCAAGTTCTGGTGCGACAAGCACCCTAATAGTCATCTGCTGGACGTTGACAGTAAAGATCCTTTTGCAAGATTGCCTCAAAACTGGATCAATGATCCCGCAACTATCTATCACGAGCTGTCCCTAACGACGCGGGATCATCCTATGGTGATTCGATTCAATGAATGTTGCCAAACCATGCTCGATGCGGGCAGATGTCTAGACAAAAGAACCTTGAGGAGCCCACTGACGCATAACGCACTTTTGGCGGGCATAAATGTTTATTCAAGTACTTATTCAGCCAGCTACCCAAGATTCAGCGACCTCTTGGCTGCGATATTCCCAACTGAATGGTTGGAGTTGACGTATCCATTTATCTATGACAAATCGTTTGGGGAATTCTTGCCGTCTATTGACTCATCTCTGGTTGGGAAAGCAAACGCATATTTGTCTTTGGGAACAGCTTTCGCCCTAACTCTCGTTTTTGACTCGATGACAACGGCATTTCAAACCATCAATGCCAAGCATGCACACCCAAAAGTTCTGAGGAAAAAACTGAAGCTTGATGCCTTTAATAGCTTGGTGGATTCTTTTCTTCAAAAGCCAGGCTTTTCTTTGGAAACCTTTAACCAACTCAATATCTGTAAACATCACTTAACAAGAGATCTGACCACAGCCTAAGATGAAACAGATTCATCAGCCCTAATCACCTTTTACTAAGGCATCTGTGTAGCGTCGTGCCGCGTCTGACAAATTCTTGGCCGTCTTTTTTTTCTTACCTAAATGAACGACATTTGCAAGATTGGGCTTTGCGAAATTTGAGTCCATCTCCCTCAAAGAATTCAGTATTTTTGATTGATTCGCGTTAAGGGCTGAATCCACAGCTGCTGCGACTCGGCGCTTGTCCATCGCGAGTCTGAGTTGTGTTTTATAACTCTCCATCAACTCGACCTCAGACTCCATGAAAGGACACTTCAAGTCTTGCCGCAGGAGGCCACCCTGTATGGAGTTGGCGATCAGTGCCTCAACATCCTCACGATTGGCCTGGTATGAAGCCGACCTATAGGTCCGCTCAATATCTGCCCATGTCACTGAGGTCGACCCACGTTCTCGCGAGGTCAAGTAGCTGGTGGTGATCAACTGGACCAAGAGTCGTTTGAGCCCTGCTGTGTAGTTCCAAAGACGCAACCGGTCAGAAAAAATTTGCGGGCCCATGGATGCGCTCAGCAGACGCTCATATTCGTCAATCAGACTTGACCAATCTTCTGAGTCCGGCAGGTCTGGATGTAAGACTTTCGGGCGACTCAACAACCTTTGAGTCGCTTCTTGCGGCCTAGCTTTCAATTTCCAGACCAAACTGTAGTTACATACAAAAAACCAAGGCTTTTGGACCGCCATAAAAGCCAACAAAACTTTGGTGACTTGGGTCGTGGCGTCACTGGACTGCGCCAAAAACTGAAGTTCATCGACGCCAAATAGACATCCACCCGTTTGAGACTGCCACTGTGCGCACTGAGAAATCAATTCAGGTTCACTGATGCGAACTTTTCGGTTTGCAATTTCGGGACGCGCCAATGGACGAAGAATTTGAGAAATACTTTTTTGACTGCCTATCAATACATTTGTGAAATGATTCAGCGGGACTTCACCGTGGCCAGGCCCGAGCTTGATCATGGCTGGAACACTGAAGATGCGCTGCATCGCTTTGCGCAACTGGGTTTTACCGGAACCTGCAAGGCCACTAATGCAAGTGGGTGCGTATCCCTCTCCCTCGTAATTTCCAGCATATGCATTGGCCAAAACCATTTTGGGGTCTTCGTAATGAAGGACCGAGTGCGCATGCGCACGCGCCACCTCTGATTGGATGATGCTGACCACGCGCCGGGTCGGCACAAAAGTTTTATAAAGAAGCGTCTCAACTTTGGCTGTGGCCAATTCAGGCGTATCCCTGCCTAAGTCCAACAGGGGTTCTCCGTAGACCGCAATTGCCTTTCGAATTGCGCCCGCATGGGTGAACTTCTCGTATCGAGCGCTCCAGCTCAACTCTTGGTGACTCACGCTCGTGACCTCACTTTGGCTTGGAATAATTTCTTCAGTGCCAGTCCTTCTTGTTGGGCAGCTGAAGACTTTCGATTGGGCCGGCCAGGAAGTCGAGTGACGTTGTCTAGTTTGTAACCCTCTGCTTCATAAAATTTTTGAGCGCCTTCCGCTATGACCGCTTGCCGATGCTCGTGCATACGAGTGTCTTGTGCTTGAATAAAGTTGAAATAATCTTCACATTCCGCCATCGACATCAATTTGGTTTCGTTTGCGACGGGCACGGCGAACTGAACATCGAGTTCGATCAGTTTGCCTTTGATGTCTATCCAAATTTTTAGCAGGCAGGCGTCCAATACATAGACCTGAACATCCAAAGTTTTGGGCCCGTAAGTCTTTCGCCAACCAATCGCATCATCCAGCGCTTTGGCACCGTAATCGCGACCCAGAATGCTGACTTTATTACCACAAAGTTTTGCGGGAACTTTTGTGAGATAGGCCCGGACGGCTTGGTCAAAGGGCATCATGATCGAGTCGTTTCGTCCGAGACCGTCTAATAAATTCCACAAGCTAAGAGGGGTAGCCCTTGGCAGTTGATGTGCCAACTCAGGGGGAACATGTTTGCGCACGTTAGTGGCATCGTTGTAGTTCAGCACTTCTTGGATTTCTGCCTTTACGACTTGAAACGGGTTCAATTTGGTTTTTTTGTAGCTGGGGGCCTCATCATTTTTTTTATGTTTGGGGTTTGAGGTTTCAATCAAAGCCTTACTTTGTCCCGCGTGCGACGGAGTCGATTGCTTGCCCACGGGCTGAAATTCAGGCGTTGAGCTGAACGCGCCGATTGTCGAGCCCGCGCCACGATCTTGGACGATGCGTGGAGATGCACCAATGGATGGCCAGTCTCCTTGTTGAATTGGATAGCCCAATAATGAACAAAATCGAACCTTGTCAATCGCCTCGCAAAATAAAGCCATTCTGTAGGCCCCAGCGCTTTCACCCCCGACAGAAAAACCGATGCCGATGATCATTGCGCTGGCGACGTCGATGATGCGCACAACATGCATTGATGGCATAGGCTCACCATTCAGAATGCCACTTGAAATGGAGTCTCGAACATATGCGTCGCGCTCCGTCATTTGCATCAGGTTCCAAGTTCGGTTGGTGAATGACCCTTGTGTGAGTTGCTCCTTGTTGCGGTACCTAACGTAACCGTAAATCGTGATCCGAATTGCTTCATGTCCGAACTCTTTTTTGACGTGGTAGTAGAACTGTCGAAGGGTGGGAAATGCCGCCCCACTTGGGTGCCAAAATTGCTTGTGATTGCTCGAACCGACTGAGGTGCTACGCACACAACAACCAAAAATATCTGTAATTGATTTACGGTAAATGGTCGAAAGTGATACCCCCAATTTGGCATATCGCCTCCATCCTTTTAAAATTTTGGCTTGCACTTCGGCAGTGACGTTGAAGCCACTTTCGCGTCCCTTGTATTTGGATGGTCTTCCCCTTTTGTTCCCGCTGCTGAAGTCCCTTTGCCATCGGCCGATTTGATGGATTGGGTAATGCAGTACATATGGATTTCGACCAAAAATTAAGAAGGTATAAAACCACATCCGAAGCCGTGTTTCGTTTTGCTTCGGCACACATTGGCGGGCGTGATGATTGAGCAAAACATCGGGGTTATGAGCGTCAAGCACGCGCTCGTAATCTTGAACTAGATAGTCAATGTGCTTGAGTTTTTCATTTATCCGGTCGAGGTGATCCACCACTGAACTTCGGCGTTGCTGTTCTGAACTTAGGTCTCTGTCTGTGAGTCCCACGAGCCAAGGTGGCATGGAGTACTGATCCTCGTTGCGCTGGATTTTTCCGTTCCTAAGACCCTCCTCAAACCGATTCCGCGGGAATGCAATCAAATGTGGCACTGGGGGGGGTGTGATCTTTCGATCTGGCCGAGTGCCACACTTGTATTTCACAATTTGCGCAGGTCTGATTTCAAACTTGACGAGCAGTACTCGACCATTTATGGCGCTGTTTCGAAGAACGTAGTGCGTGACGCCTTGACTCATATTGTCAAAACCAGCTGGAGCGTTGAGCTGGGTACCAATTGATATACCGGCCATCGATCAAACCCTCCGAAACCATTCAGCATGCTCCGCCAACACATCTTTGTGCTCTGGCACCATCGGCCGATCGAAAAAGAAGGTTTGGTACAGGTCAATGCGAATTTTTCTGGCCCAGATGGCCTGGTACATCACAGTCTTGACGTCAACGATCGAAAAGCCCAACTCCTTACATATGTAATAGGTCGCTGCTGCGGCCGAAATCTCGGCGTGCAGGCTCCGATTGAAGTAATCCACGACCACGTCTACCTCATTTGCGGACAGGTTATGCGAACGTTTGCACCAGCCGTAGATCTGCATCAAGTTACTTATCACCACCATATTGAGGCGCTCACCGGCTATTCGAACGGTCCGTATGCCCGCTTGCTCGTACATCTTTTGTTCGACTTGATGGCGCGCCCTCTCCCGCAATGCTGCGCGCTTCAAGTCGGTAGCAGCCGTAACCCCCACCCGCGGGACTTCGAAGTCCCGCAGGCTTTGCTTCACGCTCAAATTCACGCAATACGGTCCTTGATCAGCGTCCTCCAGAAAAATCAAAAAGTCACCAATCCACGGCGCGGGAATGGTCTCTGGTCCTTGATCTGTTCTTGCCGTCAGGGTCGGGTGATAGTCCAGCGAGCCCAGATCCTCGGCGACCTGCACCGTACCCGGCAGTGGTTTGAGTTCACGATTGGCCGCAAGTGGGTGCCCCGCGAGTGGGTGCGGGGCAGGCAACATCGGCAGCATTCGTTGCTCCTGTATCTCAAAAACTTGGGGGTTGTAGAGAATCACATAAAGCACATGCTCTTCGTTTGTTGAAAGACAGTGAATGTATCGACCCAGTTTTGTCGACCAAATTTCAGCAAAACGGCTGAGGCTTGGAGCCTCCTCACGCGTGGCTTTGATGGCGGGTTCATATCTTGCACCCCACTGTGGAGGGCTTTGTCTACCCAATATTTTTTTTAGCCCAGACTTATTCTGTTTTCGAAAATCGGCCATTAGCCCATCCTGTGAAAGTTCAAAATACCGCCGAGCACAGCAGGCCGGCAGACGAGAATTTCCAGGCAGCGTCAAATCTCCCGCACTCTAAAAATGCGAGGGGGACTTGACATTTGGAGCACAGGGTGGGATATTTAGGTTAAGTCTCTTCTACAAGATTCCCGCACAACCAAACGCCCATTCACCCTTGCAGGGGTTAGTGGGCGTTGTGCTTTCTGCCTGTAATTTATAAAAGCTAAGGCATCAAGGAGACTCCTTTGCCAACTGAGTCGGCCCTGCTGGGCTCTTGAGTAACGGGTGATAGAGGATGCCTCTCGTTTGAAGCAGGCATCTGGCGGAGACCCAACGCAATTGCTGCTTTGTGAGCGGCCCCACGCCTTCCGCGTGTCCGCCCAGACAGGAGCGAAAAAACAACCTCAGCTTGAAATCCATGCTGACGTGACCACTCGGTCACGCTCACGCCATGGCGGTCCAACCACTGGCGCACATCTTCTGGGCTTCTAACAAAGTTTTCCATGTTTAGCGAATATGCACTATGATTAACAAATTGTAAAGATATCACATCTATTTAATTTATTCTTTCATGGATACAAAAAAAATGACAAGTGTTGGGAGGCGTCTCGCCGATGAGAGACGAAGACTTAACCTGACTCAGGAGGACCTGGCGCAAGCAATTGGCATGAGTAGAGCTGCCGTGACGATGGTCGAAACTGAGCGGTCGGGTCTGTCCAGTGTCCATGATGACGCGCTGATGAAGCTTGGGATTGATATGACCTTCGTGAGAACCGGAATAAGAATGGCCTCAGCGATCGCTGAGGCCATCAACTGGGAATTGATCGAGGGGATTTTGGCGGCGCTTGAAAAATGGTCCCGTCAACACAAGGTCAAACTTACCCCCGATAAATTAGCAAAAGCCTTAAGGGTGCTGTACACATACTTTTCCTCAACGGGCCAAATCAACCCTCAGCACCTTGAACATGTGATGGCCCTGGCCGCCTAGTCTTTGAGCGGCATTGGAGAACGAATGAACTCAAACAACTATGAAAAAATGGTCTCTGATCTTTTGGCCATTTTGGAACCACCGCAACACAACCCACGAGAGCACTTTGCAGCGGGCCTCCTGTTACTAGCTCCTTTTTGTTTCACGGTGGGTGTCTTGCCCATCTTCACCCCAGGTTATTTTTTTCCGATGCTGTGGTTCGGGTTTGGTCTGTCTTTAATCCTCGTGGGCGCCTGGCAATGGGACAAGTCTCATCAAGGTCTCCCGATGGATGGTGATGAGAAGTCCATAGAGTCCAATAGACAACCTCTGAGAAGACCTCTTCAAAAGCTAAGTCGAGTGAAGTAGGCTCAGTTTTTTCTTAAGTCTTCATAACTCTTGGATTTAAGACTCCCATGTCAGTGGAAGTTGACTTCTTTCAAGAGCTGACACCTCACCAATGGCTGCCAGATGAAACGCTCTTCAGCCTGTGCTCACGACACCATCTGCTGAGTGGGAATTACAAATCTCGCACCACCTGCCTTCAACTTTTTGGACACTCCCATCAGGGTTTGGCGCACGATTTTCCGAGCCGCATTGCTCATTTTTGCAAGGTCACCAAAGATCAACTGGGCACCTCAAATGAGATTGTTCTGAGCAGAACCCTCCTGCCTTTTTATCTGCCGTTTGCAGATCGGGAATTAGGCCGAACGGCAACTCGTTCCATGACGGGCGATTCAATTGGAGGACTCAAATTCAGACTCGGGCTGCTTACCAGCGGGTTTAGAGCCAACCACCCGCTCAAGGCTTGTCGAACCTGCATGTCTGTGGATCGAGAACAGGCATTCATCGCTTACTGGCACCTGCCACATCAGTTACCAGGGGTCTTGATCTGTCCCATTCACCATGAGTTGCTGCAGTATTCAAATCAAAAAGCCACGGGTGTGGGACGCTTTATGTGGACTTTGCCATCCGATCAAGATATGGCATGTCCCACCATGGAGCGACCCCTCTCTTCTTCTGCGAAATCAATCGCACTTTCACTTGCCCAATTAGCCATTCACATCACCCGCAACCACAATCAAGAACGATTCGATCAGTCGCGCCTCGCCAAAACTTACCGTTCAAGATTGACCACTTTAGGGTTCACCCGAGGCAAGTCGCAAAGCTTGCGAGCGGACATCGTCTCCAAAAGTTATGTGGACTTCCTCTCCCCCTTGATCTGTCACCCTGAGTTGCAGACCCTATTGAGCGATCAATCTCATGCGGCAACTGATGTGCGTCGCCTCACGTCAGGCCTTGCTGCAATCCATCGCCCCATCCATCATCCTTTACGTCATATAGCCCTCATCGCCTGGCTGTTTGAAAGCTACTCCAACTTTAAAGCGACCTACGATTCTGTTGTGCATGAATCAAACACAGCTCACAGTACAAGAACAACGCGCGCACATCCCCTCAAAGCACAATTTTTAGATCTCATTGGTCAAGGGACAGCTATTTCAACCGCATCACGCTCACTGGGTGTAGATCCCTCAACAGGTATGGCTTGGGCCTCTACCAGTGGAAAGGATGTCCAACTTCTAAAACGTCCGAGCAAAATCAAAAGTGATCTTCACGATTCAATTACAGCCTCTCTTCGGGCTGGAGAAACCAAGGCCGCAGTAGCTGAGCAAGCCCTAGTATCAGCCTCCACTATCAATCGAATTCTTAAAACAGTTCCGGGCCTTCAATCTGATTGGAAGTTGGCAACCTACTTAAAAGTACAGAATGAGAAGCGCTTGGCTTGGCGCATGGCTTTAGAGCGCAATCCCCATAGCGGGATCAAAGGAATTCGTATCGTAGAACCTTCAGCCTATGCTTGGCTTTATCGAAATGATGCGGATTGGCTAAGAGCTCAGAAAGATGAGTTGCCACCTCAAAGCAGGCACTCAAAGTCACCTGTCAACTGGGATGTCCGAGACCATGACCTTTGTCAACTTGTCAGGACGACTTGCATGCACATTGCCCAAGAGGCTCCATATAAACGAATCAAGCTCTGGCAGATCTACCAAAGGATCCCGGGCCTAAAGACTAAGCTGGAGCGCATGGATAAGCTGCCTTTGACGCAGGCTGCGATTCGATCTGCATTACAGGCAACCCTAAGCAAAGAAAGCTTCGACACTAAAAACGTTCAAATGAGCAGTTGATGCTTCTCGTCGGATGAGTTACATGAAGAAGTAAAAAAACACAATCATCTGCATGCGCCTCAAACCATCCGCCCTGGCTATTGGTCGACCAGATCCGTCATAGAGCCTTTCTCCATCGATACGGCCCATAGGAGATCCAGAGGCGCTGTAAAGACGTTCACCCTCAATGCGACCGATGGGTCGGCCTGAGGCATCGTAGACACGATCCCCATCAATTCTTCCTAGTGGTCTACCCGATCCGTCATAGACGGTGTATCCATCCACGCGCCCTATTGGACGGCCGGAACTGTCGTAATAACGCTCACCATCCACACGGCCAATGGGTCTACCGCTGGAGTCGTACATGCGCTGGGCAAATACTTGATCTGTGCTCAAAGCCAACAACATCACCAATGCAACCAGTCTCATCATTTGGAGCTCCCCTTTGCATTCAACCATTCAGACACCTCTTGAACCTGCGCTTTGGTCATACCTGTGTTCGGGTTGCACAGAATAAGCTGTTCGCACTCTTTAGGGACCTCTAAAGACGCATCGTCCAGCGCCCGCCAGTTGGCTAAAGATTTGCCTATTTGGTCGCGACGAATGACAACC
>Ga0164295_10005400_pt1 | contig 10092 bp, 7 predicted proteins | sample GEODES006metaG_FD_111798 | JGI IMG/M metagenome (GOLD analysis project Ga0164295, IMG submission 111798) | Oligotrophic lake water microbial communities from Sparkling Lake, Wisconsin, USA - GEODES006 metaG | ecosystem: Environmental > Aquatic > Freshwater > Lake | place: USA: Sparkling Lake... | reverse complement strand
TGTTCGTGCCGCTCCTCTTCTGGTGGATTTCGACGAAGCTCGGCGATGCGGGCTCGATCTCCGCGGTCAAGGCGGGCGTGTTCCTTGCCGGCCTCCTCACGGTGGCCCAGTTCAGCTTCTGGGGCAACTACATCCCGCTCGTCTTCCCGACCCATCTCCGCGGCACCGGCGAGAGCTTCGCGGCCAACATCGGCGGCCGGATCCTCGGCACGCTCGCGGCCTTCCTCACGCTCACCTTCTCCGCAGCCACCCCGCCCGATCCGGTCAAGATCGCGGTGGTGGGGGCGACGGTGGCAGGAATCTACGCGCTGCTCGGCACGATCCTGACGCAGTGGCTCCCCGAGCCCGACACCTCGGTCGAGCACTGACCAGGCTTCGCAGACACTCGCACCTTCTCCGTGCCTCCTCAACGCTCTTCAGCGAGGGGTCGCCCGTGCTCCGAGAGCCGGCGTAGGATGCGAGCGCAGCCATGGATGGCGAAGCGAAGCAGGCTCCGAGCGAACGGAGGCCACGATGGCCGAAGTGAGCGTCCGGCGACGGGGCACGGGCGACCCCGAAGCCACGCGCGACACTGACAGCGCCCCATCCGCCGATACCAAGCTCCAGCGTCAGGGCGAGCGCGGGGCGCGGGGGGTGTCGTCGGGGAGCGTCCGGCAGGTGAGGATCACATACAGCCCCACCGACACCCCGGCGAGGACGACATACTGCATCCACCAGGTGAGGTTGCTGTAGATGAGGGTGCAGGCCACGACCACCGTCACCATGAACAGGGCCCGGTATTTCATGCGCCGGCGGACCCCACGATAGTGCTGCCAGTCGTCGAGCATCGGGCCGAACCAGGCCGAGCGGTGGAGCCAGGCGTGCATCCGGGGGGAGCCGCGGTAGAAGCAAAAGCTCGCCAGGATCACAAACGGCGTGCAGGGAATGACAGGCAGGATCGCGCCGGCAAAGGCAAAAACGAGGCTTGCCCAGCCTCCGGCCACCCAGAGAAAACCGCTGACCGGGTGGGTTGTCGGGCGGAGGTCCATGACGATTCGCGGGGCGGATAGTGGGGGCCGACCAACAGGATTCTACCACGCACCGGTTTGGCGTATGATCGGCTTTTTCTGCGTTGGTTCCCCCCCGCTTCCGCCCGCCTTTCCCTTCCCCGGAGATCCCTCCATGCCGCTGGTTCCGATGCGCATTCTCCTCGACCACGCCGCCGAGCACGGTTACGGTCTGGCCGCCTTCAACGTCAACAACATGGAGCAGATCCAGGCGATCATGGAGGCGGCGAAGGAGACCGATTCTCCGGTCATCGTCCAGGCCTCGCGCGGGGCCCGCAGCTACAGCCAGGACAACTACCTCCGCCATCTCATGCTCGCGGCGGCTGAACTCTATCCCCACATCCCTGTGGCGATGCACCAGGATCATGGCAACTCTCCGGCGACGTGCGTCAGCGCGATCGACAACGGGTTCACGAGCGTGATGATGGACGGCTCGCTGAAGGAAGACGGCAAGACGCCGGCCGACTTCGCCTACAACTCGAAGGTCACTGCCGAGGTGGTGAAGCTCGCGCATGCCCGCGGCGTGTCGGTCGAAGGGGAGCTGGGCTGTCTGGGGTCGCTCGAGAGCGGCCACGGTGAGGCCGAGGACGGCCACGGGGCCGAGGGGGCACTGTCGCACGATCAGCTCCTCACTGATCCCGACGAGGCGGAGCGGTTCGTGGCGGCGACTGGCGTCGATGCGCTGGCGGTGGCGATCGGCACCAGCCACGGGGCCTACAAGTTCACCCGCAAGCCCGACGGCGATGTCCTCGCCATGGAGCAGATCGAGCGGATCCACAAGAAGCTCCCCAACTGCCACCTCGTCATGCACGGGTCGTCGGCGGTGCCGCAGGATCTCCAGGACATCATCAACGAGTTCGGCGGCAAGATGCCGCAGACGTGGGGCGTGCCGGTCGAGGAGATCCAGCGCGGCATCAAGCATGGCGTGCGGAAGATCAACATCGACACCGACTGCCGGATGGCGATCACCGGCGCGGTTCGCAAGGTGCTCTGGCAGCACCCGGAGAAGTTCGACCCGCGCGACTACCTCAAGCCGGCCCGCGACGCGATGAAGAAGGTATGCGCGGAGCGGATGGTGCAGTTTGGCCAGGCGGGCAACGCCCGCAAGGTGCCGGTCGTCTCCATCGAGGAGATGGCGAAGCGCTACGCCAAGGCCTGATCGGCCGTCGTCGCCGCCATCCCTCCTTCAGCCCCCATCCCGGTCGGCCGGCGGTCTTCCCGCCGGCCGACCGGCTTTTTCAGGGGTGCTCGGTCCCGCATCAGCCGGCAAAAACCGCGTTGCGGGGCTTGCCCACGTGGCCTATCCTCCCGTCCCCCTCGGGCGCCAGTGATCCCGGACTCTGTCCGGACGGCGTTGCCGTCGGTCCGCGCGCAGGACGTTCGCTATGTCCTTCCGAGACTCGCTCCGCCTCTTCGAACGTGCTCCCTCTCCCCGGCCCGAGGTCGGTGGTGGAGCGCCTGCCCGTCCGTTGCCGGTGGCCGGAGAGGGCTCTGGTTTGGAAGCCCAGGCGGATTGCGGCAGCGTCGACTCTTCGCTCGTCGATGAGCAGGGGGTGATCGATCGGGGGCGGGAAATCCTCCACGCCGAGGCCCGGGCGATCGTCGAGGCGGCCGAGCGGCTCGACGGCGCGTTTGTGCGTGCTGTTCATCGGCTCGAAGCCTGCAGCGGGAATGTGGTCGTCACTGGCATCGGCAAGGCGGGGATTGTGGCTCGGAAGATCTCGGCCACCCTCGCGTCGACCGGCACGCCGAGCCACTTTCTCCATCCGACCGAGGCGATGCACGGCGATCTCGGGGTGCTCCGCAGCGACGACCTCCTCCTGGCACTGTCGCAGTCGGGCGAGACCGAAGAGATCACCCGGCTCCTCCCCCATGTCCGCGCCCGCGGGATCCCCATCGTCGCGATCACCGGACGGGCCGAGAGCACGCTCGGCCGTGCCGCCGAGGTGGTCGTCACCTCCGGCCCGGTGCGCGAGGCGTGCGAGTTGGGGCTCGCACCGAGCACGAGCACGTCGGTGCTCCTCGCCCTCGGCGACAGCCTGGCGCTGGTCACGAGCGCCCTGCGGGCGTTCACGGCCGAGGACTTCCATGCCCGTCATCCGGGCGGGAGCCTGGGGCGGCAACTGATGCATGTCGAGGATGTGATGCGGGCGCTGCCGTTGTGCCGGACGAGCTTGCCGGAGGAGAGTGTGCGAAGCGTCTTCAGCCGGGCGCTGCCGGCGCGGCGGACCGGGGCGGTGATGATCCTCGACCACGACGGCACGCTCGCGGGCATCTTCACCGACAGCGACCTCGCCCGGCTGTTTGAACGGCGCAACGACACGGCCATTGACGGGCCGATCGGCGCGGTGATGACCGTCCGGCCGACGACGATTCGGGCCGGCACCCGCCTGCGCGACGCGGTGGAGCTACTCGAATCGAGGCGGCTCAGCGAGCTGCCGGTGATCGACGCCTCCGGGCGCCCCGTTGGCCTCCTCGACGTCGTCGATCTCGTCGGCATGGTGCCGCCGGAGCTCCTCGATCTTCCCCTCCAGCGTGTTGCCTGACCGTTTCTCATCCCCTTCGTGGCCATCCCTTGCCGACATCCTCGCCATCCCGAGCCGAAATCGAGCCGCGCCTCGCACGGGTGCGCTTGCTGCTGCTCGACGTCGACGGCGTGCTCACCGACGGGAGCGTCACCTGGTCGAGCGAGGGGCACGAGCTGAAGACCTTCCATGTCCGCGACGGCCTAGGCCTGCGCCTCTGGCAGCAGGCAGGGAACATGGTGGCGATCATTACCGGCCGCGCGAGCCGGGCGCTCACCTTGCGGACCGACGAACTCGGCATCGGCATCGTCAGGCAGGGGGTTGGCGACAAGGTCGCCGCTGCTGCCGAGGTGGTGGCGACGTGCGGGGTGTCGTGGGAGGAGACGGCCTTCGTCGGTGACGATCTCCCCGATCTGCCGGTCGTGCAGCGGTGTGGCGTGGGTGTGGCGGTGGCCGATGCCTGTCCGGAGCTGAAGGCCGCTGCGATGGTGGTCACCGATCGGCCCGGTGGCCGGGGTGCGGTTCGTGAGGTCGTCGAGCGACTCCTCCGTGCTCGCGGCGGGTGGGAGGCGGCGGTGGCCCGGTATGGCGGCGGGGTCGCCTGAAACAGGCGCAGGGTGGCTCACGCATGGAACATCGCCTCGGACGCACCCTGCGGGTGTTTCTCATCGTGCTCGCGACAGCCGGCCTTTACCGGCTCGTCGTCGTGCCGCTGGTGGAGCCGCGCGTCCGGGCTGCAGTGGCGAGCCAAGAGCTCTCCCCGGCCGCTGTCGCCGCGGCGAAGGCCCGGGCCGATGGCCGGCTCGCGCAGGTGTCGACGCTCTTCGCCGCCGGCTCGTGGGAGCTCGACGGGCCGAACATGCTCGAGAGCCGGCAGATGCGCCTTCTCTTCAAGGACTATCGGCGGATGAGCAAGGATCCGGACGATCCGCGCGTGCAACTCATCCCCTGCACGCTCATTCTCCTTCCCGACACCAGCGGCGAGGCAGGGGCCCCGGCCGGGCGGACGGTCGTCCTCCGCGCCCCGCAGGGGGCCGTGCTCGAGTTCGATGAGCCGTTCGACTTGAGCAAGCAGGAGCGGCCGTCGCGGCTCGTCGGCGGGAGCCTCCGCGGGCAGGTGACGATCCGGGGCACGGCGACGGCCCCGGAGGCCGACGACGAGGTGGAGATCGTGACCCGCGATGTCGAGCTCAAGGAGATGGAGATCAACACCGCCGAGGCGGTGCAATTCCGCTATGGCCGCTCCTCCGGGAGCGGCCGAGCGATGGAGATTCGCCTCCTTCCCGGTGCGAAGGGGAGCGAGCAGGGGCCGAGTATCGGCGGGATCGACACGATCCGCCTCGACCGCGACGTGAAGCTCAAGCTCGAAGGGCTCGCCGGGGGATTGATCCCGGGGCCTGCTGTCTCCGGGACGGTGACGCCTGATGGCGCGGCCGCCCCGCCTGCCGATAACGCCGAGGAGCCGGCGCCAGTGCTTGTCAGTTGCCGGGGGAGCCTGTGCATGAACGTGTCGGCGAATGTGATCTCGCTCGAGGATCATGTCGACGTTGTCCGCACGCTCCCGGGCGGCGCCCACGATCAGTTGGCCTGCGATCTGCTTGCGGTCGTCCTCGGTCGTGACGAGAAAGCGGGGACGATGACCGCCGGGCTGAAGCCGATCGAGATCCAAGCCAAGGGGACGCCCGTCGTGGCCCGGAGCACGGGGGCCGGCCTCGAGGCGCGGGCAATGCGCCTCGGCTACGAGATCGCCACGCGGCGGATCGTCCTCGATGGCGAGGAGCCGGTGTCGCTCGTCCTCCAGGAGACGGAGATGGAGGCGCGGTCGATCGACTACACCCCCGGCCCGCCGGGCGACCCTGGGACGCTCATGGCCGTCGGCCCGGGGTGGCTACGGGCGCGGTCGGCCGACACGCCCCCGCTCTCCGCCCGCTGGCAGAAGTGGCTCCGCCTCCGCCCCGACGGCGCGGAGCATGTCGCGTCGCTGGCTGGTGAGGCCGATGTCCAGGTGGAGACGCAGGGGCGGCTCAAGGCGGGGGAGATCCACCTCTGGCTGGCGCTGACGCCAGGCGCTCCGCCGACCGCCGCTCCGTCGCGCCTGCCGGCGGGCATGGCCGGGGTGAAGCCCTCGCGGATGCTCGCGCGCTCGATGGTCGAGATCGATGTCCAGCAGCTCACTGCCCGCACCGACAAACTCGAGATGTGGTTCAAGCACGAAGCGCCGCCCCCGGTCGCAGCGGTGCCGGTGGTGCCTGTCGCCCAGGCGGCTGCCCCGCAGCCAGCGGTCGCCGCGACGCCAGCCCCCGCTGTCGCTCCGGCTCCGGCGCCGGTTCCCGCCCAGCCTACGCCGAGCGAGGCACCGACCGGCAGGCTCATCGTCACCGGTGGGCTCGTCCGTGGATTGGTCACCTTCGCCTCCCAGGGGCCGCAGCTCGACGAGCTCTCGCTCGAGGGGCAGGTGCACCTCATCGAGGAGCCCGAGGCCGCCCGCGTCCCCGGCCAGCCGGCGCCTGAGGTGATCGAGCTCCGTGGCGACCAGTTGCAGATCTCGAGGGCCAATCGCTTCGATGCCCGCGCGGTCGTCTCTGGCCGGCCGGCGCAGGTCGCCGGGCGGGGGATCGATCTCCAGGGGCCACTGGTGGAGTTTGATCGGGGGCGCAACCGGCTCTCGGTCGACGGCGCGGGGAAGCTCGGCCTCCCAATTGCCGGCGGGCTCCCCGGGCTCGAGTCGCTCGCCGTCGCATCCCCGGTGGCCCAGCCGGCCGCGCAGCCGGTGGTCCCCGTGCCGGCGGCCGTCGTCGGACGGCTCGACATCGGCTGGCAGGGGCGGATGGACTTTGACGGCCTCACCGCACGGTTCGTCGACCGGGTGGTGACGACCAGCGGCGACACGGCGCTGCGGGCCGGATCGCTCGACGTCATCTTCACCAAGCAGATCGACTTCTCGGCGAGCACCTCTGATCGCACCGCCCGTAACACCGACATCGCCCGGATCGCCTGCGGCAACGGCGTGCGGATCGAGAGTGAGTCTGTCGCGGCTGATGGTGGCAAGTCCGTCGAGAAGCTTTTCCTCCGCGATCTCCTCGTCGATCGGGCCACCGGCGAGGTGACCGGCAGCGGACCGGGGCGGCTGGCGAGCACGCGATTTGGAGCGAGCCCAGGCATCGCCCTGCCGGGAGCGGGAGGGCTGCCGGGGGCGGCCGGTGCAGCCCAGCCGACGCCGGCCCCACGCCCCGACGAGCTGAGCTATCTCGGCGTCGACTTTCAGCGCGGCATTCGCGGCAACATCAACCGGCGGCAGATGGAGTTTCATCAGCGCGTCGAGGCAATCTGGGGGCCGGTCGGCGGCTGGAACGACACCCTCGACGCCCACGCCGCCGGCGGTCTCCCTCCCCGCGCTGTGGCGATCACCAGCGACGTCCTCTCGGTCGGACAGGCCGCCCCGCTCCCCGGGCTGCGTCGCGGCACGCTCGAGCTCGGTGCTGCTGGCAACGTGATGGTCGAGGGGGAGGCGTTTACGGCCCGGAGTTCCCGGCTCTCCTACAGCGAGGCCAAAGATCTTCTCGTCTTCGAGGGGGACGGCCGCAGCGACGCGCAGCTCTTTCGCCAGGAGCGTATTGGCGCCCCGACGTCGAGCGCCTCGGCCGGCAAGATTCTCTACTGGCGCGGCCTCAACCAGGTGGAGGTCAACGACGCCCGGTTCATCGATCTCGAGCAGCTCGGCGGCACGGGGGGGGGCCCGCGTCTCCCCGGCTTCGGTGGCGCGAAGCCGTAGCCGGCTGACTCCTCCGTCGACCGATCCTTCCGCCGCCCGTTGGCCCCGTCCCCATCCGGGCTGGTAGCCTTTCGGTGGTGCAGCGAGTGGCAACCGTCACGCCTGCGGCGACGGCGTTGTCGGAGGGGGAGAAGATGCAGGGAATGTCACGACGAAGAGCGATCGCCGTTTCGGCCGGGGCGACGCTCGCGGCAACGACGGGCGTCGGCCGTGCCCGGGCCGCGGTGCCTGCCGGCGCGATCCGCATCGAGGGGGTCCGGACGGCGTTTCAGGAACACCGCTACCGCACGCCGTACAAGTTCGGCGGCGTGCCGGTCGATCGGGCGACGATCCTCGACGTCGAGATCGATGCTGTCGGCGCCGACGGACGGCGTGTCTCCGGTTTCGCGTCGATGCCGCTGGGCAACGTCTGGTCGTTCCCCACGCGCACGCTCCCCTACGATGTCACGCTCGGCGCCATGAAGGGGCTCGCTGGCCGCATCAAAGCAATCGTGGCGGGCTTCACCGAGGCGGCCCATCCGTTGGAACTGGCGCGGATTCTCGAGCCCGAGTTTGTGAAGGCCGCTGTGGAGGAATCGGCCGCGCGCAGCCTGGCCGAGCCGATCCCGGCCCTTGCCGTGCTCGTCACGGCGAGTGCCTTCGATGCCGCGCTCCACGACGCCGGCGGCAAGGCGCTGGGCCGCAGTGCCTTCCTCACGCTCACTCCCGATCTCATCGGCCACGATCTCTCCCGCTATTTGGGCGACGACTTCAGGAACGAGAATCTCCAGGACTCGATCCGCCCCGCCCCCGCGCCGCGCGTGCCGCTGTTTCATTCCGTCGGCGGGGCCGATCCGGTTCGCGAGTCGGAGATCAAGGAAAAGCTCGATGACGGTCTCCCGCAGGCGCTCGCCGACTGGATCCGGTTCAACGACCTGATCCGGATCAAGATCAAGCTCCAGGGGGAGGATCTCGGGTGGGACATCGAGCGGACGCTCGCCATCGACGGCGTGGCCCGGGCGACGAAGCCCGACACGGATTGGAAATACTGCGCCGACTTCAACGAGCGTTGTCCGAACGTCGAGTATGTTCTCGAATACCTGCGGAAGGTCGAGGAGAAGTCTCCCGCCTGCTTCGCCGCGATCGAGTATGTCGAGCAGCCGACGTCGCGGAATCTCCGCGCCCTGCCACGCGTCGACATGCGCGCCGCCAACAAGCTCCGGCCGATCGTCGTCGACGAGGGGCTCGTCGACCTGGAGAGCCTCCTCGAGGCCCGTGCGCTTGGCTACACGGGCCTGGCCCTCAAGGCTTGCAAGGGGCAATCCCACTCGGTGCTCTTCGCCGCGGCGGCGCGGAAGTACGGGATGTTTCTCACCGTCCAGGATCTCACCTGCCCCGGCGCGGCACTCGTCCACTCCGCGGGGATCGCCGCCTGGGTGCCGGGCACGGCGGGGCTCGAAGCGAATGCCCGGCAATACATGCCGGAGGCCAACAAGCCGTGGGAAGAAAAGCTCCCGGGGCTGTTCAAGATCACCGACGGGTGTCTCCACACCGACTGCCTCGCCGGCAGGCCTGGCCTCGGGGCGGTGTAGGAGCTCACGCCGGCTTCGGCACCATTGAAAAAATCTTCAGGTGGCCGTCGGCGAGGGCCACGGCGACTTTTGATTTGTCGGGGGAGAGGGCCAAGCTCCGGCCGTTGGCGGGGAGCTTCACGGCGTGAAACTCATTCGCTTCCCCCGCCTTGAAGAACCGCAGCCAGCCGCCGCTGCCGCCACCGGCGACTTGAATCCAGATTCCTTGCGGATGCCAGGCGATCCCCCAGCAGACTCCCTGTTGCTTCTCTTTGGGCTCCAGCAGCGTGGCAAGCTTGCCGTCGCCCCATTCGAGCACCGACACCCCCGGATGGCCGACGCCGGCAAAGGCGTTGGTGACGGCCGTGATCCCACCGACGGCAAGTTGACCACCGTCGGCCCGGAAGGCGATCGCCCGCGCGCCGCCGATGTCCGCCCGGAAACCCTCGTCGTATTTCCACAGGGCCTCGGCCTTGCCGACGTCGCGAACAAGCGCCCCGGCCGGGCTCCATTCCTTGACATGCCCCTTGAGATCGCAGGAGGCAAGCCCAGAGCCGTCGGGCTTCCAGGCGACTTCGTAGACATGCGATTCGTGGCCGGTGCCTCCGCCCATCGGCGTCTCGGCGACGAGGCCGTCGGTGATCGTCCAAAGCTTGACGAGCTTGTCGTTGCCGGAGGTGGCGAGCTGCGTGCCGTCGGGGCTGACGGCAATCGCCCTCAGCCAGCCGTCGTGGGCCCGGAGAACGCGGAGCGGGGGGGCGGGCTCACCGTCGAGCGTCCACTGGCAGAGCCTGCCGTCGTAGCCGCCTGAGAAACAGAAGCGGCCGTCGGGGGAGAAGCCGAGGGCCCGCACCCAGGAATCGTGAGCGCCGGTGAACGCCGCCGCGGCCATACCTTCGATGCCGAGGCGATGGACGGCGCTATCCTCGCTGCCGAAGAGGACAAACCGGCCGAGTGGATCCCACGCGCAACTGACCAGCGGCCGGTCGTGTTTGTGCGACGCGATCTCGTGGGCTGCGGCGGGATCGATGGGGGTGGGATCGGGCATGGTCGGGGCTCCGGAGTGGCGGGCGTCACGCGAGCATTTCGCGGATCGGCTCCTTGGCGGGATCGGCGATCGTGAAATCGCTGCCGCCGATGTGGAAGTCGGCGGTGGAATCGACGCCCACCCCCTGGAGGATCGTGTGGAAGACATGGCC
>Ga0164295_10005399_pt1 | contig 10092 bp, 6 predicted proteins | sample GEODES006metaG_FD_111798 | JGI IMG/M metagenome (GOLD analysis project Ga0164295, IMG submission 111798) | Oligotrophic lake water microbial communities from Sparkling Lake, Wisconsin, USA - GEODES006 metaG | ecosystem: Environmental > Aquatic > Freshwater > Lake | place: USA: Sparkling Lake... | reverse complement strand
GTCCCCCCGACCTCCGCCCCAGCTTCTTCCTCCCGGCAGACTCAACCCACCCCCTAGCCCTAGAGCAGCGGGAAGGGATCGATGAAGCGCGGTACCACGAGATCGTCACGGCGGTTTTGGGCTGACACGGACTCAGGTTCTCTCTGGTTGTCAACTAGGAGAGCTTGGCGATTCCGATACCACCGTCGTCGGTACGCTCACGTTGCGTCCGACCAGGCAGTACATCGTGGTTTTGCTGCTTTAACGGCCTGATGGTCCTTTTAGGTCTGCGGCGAATTCCCTAAACTAGTCAAGAGATGAGCATCACCCTTGGGGCGCCTACATTGACTTCCTGCTGTTCTGCGCGCGATTTCGGCCGGGAGATGGCCAGTTGGATACGACCAATTCACAGTCTTAATACAAAGGATGCTAATGGCATGAGGAAAACAATCGAAAAATATCTTGCTGAAGTCAAATGTTTGAGCAGAATCTGTGCCAAAATTCGTTCCCATCAGGTCAAATGTTTGAGCAACGATGATGATGCCAACTGATAGAGACAAAAATCGACCGACGCTCTCAAGTGTCGCAATTGCGGCCGGCGTTTCAGTTTCTACGGCATCCCTCGTCCTGAGTGGTAAATCAACCGAGAGACGAATCTCTGAAGCCACGGCGAACAAGATCCGAGCTGCGGCTGCGCTTCAGGGATTTGCTCCCAACATGCTCACGAGATCGCTTCGAAAGGGCAGGACACATATTGTTTCGCTCTACAGCACATTCCGCCATCGCGAGTGGGGGGACATTTACATGGACCAAATCTCCTCGGCGGTTGAAACCGCATGCGGCGAAATTGGCTACGACGTATTGATTCAGTGCAACTTCAACCGAAGTATTCAAGAAACGTTTGAGTTCTTGAACGGCGGGATCGCTGAAGGGGTGCTGATGTTCGCTCCCGCTGCAGATGATCCCTTGGTCGCGCTGCTGCGGAGTTCGATAACGCCAGTGGTTATTCTTAATAGTCACGATCCCCTTGGTCAGTACAGTTCCGTTGGGGACGATGTCTACTCTGGAATGGAATCCGTCGCGGACCAGATCGTTCGGGAAGGGCACCGATCAGTCCTTGCGGTGACATCGGACCACTCGGACATCCGGGATGCTGACCTGCGAATTCGACTTTTGAGCTCGCGTCTTCAGAAGGAAGGTGTCGTCACCCATGTCACGTGCTGGAACGGCGAGTCGGAACAGATGCGCCAGCAACTCTCTGAGATGCAAGAGTCCAACACCCTTCCTACTGCCGCATTTTGCTGGCATGACCGCCGAGCTTACGCCTTCATCGAAGTCTGTGAAGAGCTAGGGATCGAGATTCCAGATCAGCTAGCAGTGTTTGGCTACGACGCCATTCATTGGCCATCCACGTCAAGGCACGTTGTGTCTTCGGTTTCCGTCAATCTGCGGCACCTTGCTCAAGTGGGGGCAAAGCTGTTAGACGACGTCATCCTCAACCCTTACTGCCCGGTGCGCCACGAACTGTCCCCAGTTCATTTCGTGCAGGGCACAACGAGCGGAACGTCAGGCATGACGAACAGTGAATCATGACGGCGCAGCTTCACTACAGCCGTGCTCTGGCATCTCAAACGCGCTTGACCGTCGCATTTGGCGGACGAACTGCGGACGAAAATGCTTTGCAATATGGGCTAAGCAGATGTTTACGGCTGATAGAAAACATAACATCTATTCGGCTGTGTTCGGTTATTCGCTCAAGCCACTCGCACTGTCGAACTTTTGTAGATTCTGAATTAATAGAATGCCGAAGCCTTTGGGCTCTACGCTGCTCTCATGAATAACGCACTACCGGCCGTACTCTGTGTCCTCCTTGGCATCGCATGTGCATGCGGGCTTGAGTCCTCCCAGGTGTCTGTGAGCAAAACCGATAGGATCGAAGTTCAGTACTGGGAAAAGTGGACGGGAGAGGAGATGGAGGCGATGAAGCGGATCGTCGACAAATTTAACGCTTCCCAATCTGAAATTCACGTCAAGTACTTGAGCGTTTCTGGAATTGCGGACAAAACACTTCTCGCGACGAGTGGCGGTACACCGCCAGACATCGCCGGGCTCTGGGGCGATCAGGTGGTGCAGTTCGTTGATCTAAATGCTCTAACCGACCTTTCGGATCTGGCGAAAGATGCTGGGGTTGTTGAAGAGAACTATATTCCGGCTTACTGGAGCATCTGCTCGGCCTACGGTCGATTGTATGCGCTTCCGACATCTCCCGGTTCGGGTGCGCTGTATGTGAACCGTCAACTTGTTCCGCCTCAATACGCAAGTCCGGAGACTTTTCCCAAAACGATCTCGGAGTTTAATAAGTTTGCGGAGCAAACTGACCGGCGTGATCCTTCCGGCAAACTGCTTGTTGCATCGTTTATGCCGCGCGACGGCTGGGGACTCTGGAATATGCCTTATGTCTTTGGCGATGGATTCTTGCAAGATGGCCAGATCAATGTCAATGGCAAAGATGATCTAGAAGCATGGACCTGGGTTAAGAGTTTTACTGACCGCTATGGAGTGACGGAAACAAAGTCTTTTCGGAGTGGATTTGGAAACTACTCCTCTCCGCAGAACCCATTCTTGAGCGGAAAGTTAGCCACGTATGCCGATGGGCCCTGGTTTAGTAACTACATACGAATGTTTAAACCTTCGATGGACTGGTTTGCTGTGCCATTTCCATACCCCGACAACCACCCCGAACTAGCAGGCTTTTCAACGATGAATCTCAACACGCTCGTCATTCCAAAGGGCGCAAAGCATGCACGCGAAGCCTTTCGGTTTCTTGCTTTTGTGCAAGAGCAAAAGAACATGGAACAACTGTGCATGGATCAGCAGTGCAACTCACCACTATCCAATTCGAGCCAGAAGTTCCTAACCAGTCATCCGAACAAAGCGATCGCGCTCTTTGATAAGCTAGCCAAGAGTTCGCGGGCGGTTCCACCCGTGCCGCTCGGAATTCGAGCCCAAATTGGTTCCGAAGTTGGAAATGCGGTTGACCAAATGGAACTTGGCGAACTGACTCCCCAAGCCGCCTTGGATCAAGCGCAGTCGAGGCTGGTTGCCATGTGGGCCAAGTATCAACAGCAGGTCTTGGGCAAATGAGAAGCAACCGCCAAAACGTCATTGGACTTTTGTTTGCCAGCCCGTGGATTCTTGGGATGGCAATATTCTTGTTCTATCCGGTGATATCTTCGCTGTACTTTAGCTTTACTAGCTATTCGATTCTGAAGCCACCAGTATGGATTGGGCTGAGTAATTATCAGGAGTTGATGCAAGATGAAATCTTCCTGAAAGCGCTATCAAACACGCTGATCATCTGTGCCGCAAGTGTCCCTCTCACAACTGCGCTTGCAATTTGTCTTGCCTTGTTGCTCAATACGAAACGGAAAGGGATCAGCCTATATCGAACGCTGTTCTATATTCCGTCTCTCGTCCCGACGGTAGCGTTGGCGGTCCTTTGGCTCTGGATATTCAATGGTCAATATGGATTGCTCAATGAGGGGCTATCAAAGTTCGGAATCAAAGCGGTTCCTTGGCTAACTGATCCAAGTTGGGCTAAAGCTACCCTCATCATGATTTCGATGTGGGGCTGCGGAAATGCCATGGTGATCTACTTAGCCGGTTTACAGGACGTTCCGCAATCTCTCTACGAGGCTGGCGAGCTCGACGGTGCCTCGGCGTGGCAAAAGACCAAGAGCATCACGCTACCAATGATCTCTCCGGTCATTCAGTTCAACGTGATCATGGGGATCATCGGATCACTGCAAACCTTCGCTTTACCCTTCGTCATGTTCCCCGGAGGTCAGCCGGCCCGCTCGACTTACGTGGTGGCAATGTACTTGTACGACAATGCATTCCTATATCAGCGCATGGGATATGCGAGTGCCATGGGTTGGGTGCTCTTCCTTGCCACGATGGTCCTTTCTTGGATATCTCTACGATTGGGAGATCGGCATGTCCACTACGGAGGTGGAGCGTAATGCTTTCAAAGCAACAAAAAATACTTTTAACAAAGGCTCTTCAGCTCGGTGCACTGCTCTTTCTGGCTTTCCTGTTTGCGCTTCCGCTCGTTTGGATGGTTGTGACGTCTTTGAAGCCGCTGGATGAGACGATGACGAGTCCGCCAAAGTGGATCCCGGACAGAATTCAGGTTTCGAACTACTCCGACGCGGTGACTTACGGTTCTAAAGAGCTGGGATACATCCCGTTTCTGCACTATGCACAGAACTCTGTTCTTTTAGCGATTCTGTGCATCACCGGATCGGTGATTTCGAACAGTCTCGTTGGATATGCGTTTGGATGCCTTGATTGGAAAGGAAAGAGATGGCTCTTCGCGCTAACTCTGGCAACCATGATGGTTCCCGGTCCGATTCTAATTGTTCCTCTCTATAAGCTGTTTCGCGACTTCGGTTGGATTGGAACCTTCAGACCCCTGTGGGTTCCTACCTTCTTTGGCAGTGCCTTTAACATCTTCCTCCTCCGCCAGTTCTTCATGGCAATTCCAAAGGAGCTAAGCGAGGCTGCCGTCCTTGATGGTGCCAGCCCATTTGGTGTGTTTCTTAAAGTCATCATCCCGCTTGCAAAGCCTGCGCTTACCGTGGTGGCCGTCTTCACGTTCCTTTGGTCTTGGAACGACTTCCTGGGACCCCTACTTTATCTAACGGATCAGCGAAACTTCACCGTCTCACTCGGATTGCAAGCTTTCCAAAATCAACACACTGGAACGCCCTGGAACCTTCTGATGGCGGCGTCTCTGATGGTCATCGCGCCGGTAATTGTTGTTTACTTCGTCGCCCAAAAGGCATTTGTGCAAGGCATTTCCACCACGGGATTAAAATGATGGCTTCCAAAGATCAGGTCACCGCGAAAGCACATACCGTAACGTTCGACACGTACACGGTTGGCGCTCCCGAGCAAGCTCCAATGTTCCTTGAAACTCGGGTGTATCAGGGAAGCAGTGGACGTGTCTATCCTCTTCCATTCTATAGCTCAGTCTCAACAACCAAGATTCCCAAGAGCTACGAAGCACTCTCGCTCGCGAACAAGTACGTCGAGTTAATGATCCTTCCTGAAATTGGAGGACGCATCCACATCGGATACGACAAGGTTTCGAACTACGACTTTTTCTATCGACAGGAAGTGATTAAACCAGCCCTTGTCGGACTAGCTGGCCCCTGGATCTCGGGTGGAGTCGAATTTAACTGGCCCCAACATCACCGGCCGAGCACCTACATGCCATGCGAATGGTGCCTTGAGGTTGAAGAAGATGGTTCGAATATCTATTGGCTAAGTGAGCACGAGCCAATGAATCGGATGAAAGGGATGCATGGTCTCAAGTTGCGATCCGATAGTAGCCTCATTGAGCTCAAGGCAAGGCTCTACAATCGAACGCCGCAAACGCAGACCTTCCTGTGGTGGGCAAACGTGGCAGCCCGCGTTCACGAGTTCTATCAATCGTTCTTTCCAAAAGATGTCGCGTCGGTTGCCGATCACGCAAAGCGAGCAACCTCTAGCTTTCCCGACTGCGATACATCCTATTACGGCGTTGCTTACGGCGAGCGTCCTTCAAAAGGGGTTCCCGAGAATGAGGTTCCAAGTCATTTCAATCCCCTCGCAGGTGTTGTTCCGAATCGACTTGACTGGTACGCAAATATTCCCGTTCCCACATCGTACATGGTCACCGCGACCGACTTTGAGTTTTTCGGTGGCTACGATCATCAGGCCGAAGCTGGGTTTATCCACGTAGCCGACCGAACAATCTCGCCCGGCAAAAAGCAGTGGACCTGGGGAAATCACGAGTTTGGATACGCGTGGGATCGAAACTTAACCGATGAAGGCGGGCCCTATGTTGAGCTAATGGCGGGTGTATACACCGACAACCAACCCGACTTTTCTTTCATTGCGCCATACGAGACAAAGGTATTCAGTCAGTTTTGGTACCCTATCCGCAAAATCGGGCCAGCCTCAAACGCAACCCGACATGCTGCGCTATCAGTTGAAGGAAATCGTGTTGGAATCTGTCCTTCCGCTCCCATAGCGGGAGCGCTCCTCACCGTGCGATATGGAGATCAGACTCGCGAAGAGACGGTAAGTCTATCGCTAGAGGCCCCACTCATCCGGACCTACGATTCCGAAGTTCTTTCCGCATCATTGGTGTCCGCAGACGGGGTCGAGCTTGTTTCATTTGACTTTTCAACGCTCAGTGCACAGCCCGCACCTGTGCGGGCTCAAGAGCCAAAACTGCCGTCGGAAGTTGAATCCGTTTCTGAACTTCACCGCATTGCAGTCCATCTAGACCAGTACCGGCACGCGACTCGAGCGCCTGAGGACTACTGGTACGAGGCTCTCCGTCGTGACCCTGGACACGTTGAGAGTCACGTGTGCCTTGGCAAACGAGCTCTGCAGCGAGGCCTTTGGGCGGAAGCTAAGAATCGGTTCAAATCTGCGATTGAATTACAGACAAAACTGAACCCGAACCCAAATTCTGGAGATGCCTACTATCTGCTCGGGGTAACGGAGGAGCTGTGTGGCGAATATCGGTCCGCCTACAATCACTTCGGCAAAGCCGCCTGGAACTACGCAACGAAAGGAGCTTCGCATATGGCAATGGCGCGTATTTCGATGCGAGAAGGCAAGTACGACCATGCACTAAGCCTTCTGTCCACCGCAAAGCTCTCGCTCGGAGATGCGAACGACTTGCATTGTATGGAAGCTCATTGCCACCGCAAACTCGGTGGGCAAGCCAGGGCAAAAGATGTTCTCGACTCCTTACTAAAAGTCGATCCGCTAGACCATTGGGCGCTCTATGAGCTCCATATGCTCCGGGATTCGACCTCGGATGATATCACTCGGCGTTATAACACCGCCGTTTTGGAGAACTTCCAAGGTCGACTAGACTTGGCGATTAACCTAGAAGAAGTAGGTGCCGAATTCGAAGCCCGCGAACTCATCGGACAAGTCGCAGACATTGATCCGATGGCTAAAGTATTTCTGGGAGAACGGTGCCCGCAACCGGCGAAGCTGGCTGACCTGTTTCCAAATCGGCTTCAAGAACTTAGGAAACTTGAATCTCACGTCGAGCATTTTCCAGACGATGCTGTCGCCTTGATGTTGCTCGGGAACTTCTGCTACGACCGTCGGCGACACCTTGAGGGCATCGCATGCTGGGAAAAGGCAGTAGAAGCAAACCCAAGTTTGGCTGTTGCTTGGAGGAACCTCGGAATTGGCAAGTTTAACATCCAAGGTGACGCAACAGCATCAATGACTTGTTATGAAGCAGCGATGGAAGCTGATCCGAGAGAAGCTCGATTCCTCTACGAACGAGACCAACTCGACAAGCGGCTAGGAACGCCCGCTACAGAACGATTAGCCCGCTTGGAAGGAAAGCCGGATCTCATCTCAATGCGAGATGATCTAACGCTAGAGTACGCCACTCTTCTCAACATCACCGGCAATCCGCGGCGAGCCGTACAGGTCCTAAGCAGCAAGACTTTCACTCCCTGGGAAGGCGGAGAAGGTATCGCCCTTGGTGCCTGGGCAAGAGCACAAGAGCTTTTAAGCCGAGAAGCCGAGGCACCTGAGCAACAGCTGCAACATATTCTTGCCGCAATCAATCCCCCCGAGAATCTCGGCGAAAGCCGACATGCACTAGCCAACGCCAGCAACCTCTGGTTCCAAGCAGCGACCTACTACGCGGCACTGGGAGACCATGCGGTGGCTCAAAGCTACTATGAACGCGCTGCCAACTTTAAAGGTGACTTTCAAGAGATGAGCGTTCTTCAGCACTCGGAACTTTCCTATTTCCAAGCGAGATCACTTCAGGCACTTGGGAGGTCCGGCGAAGCGGAGATTATGCTTCTAGCCCTGAAAGACTACGCTATTCAGCTCCGGACTATGACGGCCAACATCGATTACTTCGCAACATCGCTACCAACAATGCTTCTGTTTAAAGACAATCTACAGGCTAGACAAAACAAGTCAGCCGATCTTATGCTTGCGCAAGCCTATACGGGCTTAGGCAACTTTGAATCTGCACAGCTCGCGCTCAACTTAGCACTTGCATACGATTCATATTGCCCATTCGCCCTCGATCTATCGCAGGAGCTAAGCTAATGCAGATTTCACTCGCCGGTAGCTGGCAAGTTGCACTTGACCCCAAAGGGGAGTTCAGCGAAGGTCAAATCAAGAATGTTCCAGCGCAAACGGCCATGCTGCCTGGATCACTAGATGAGAGCGGAATTGGCGAAGTCAATCTCGAACAAGGATATCTAGGAGGACTCTCTCGAAAGGTCTCCTATGTTGGTCCAGCCTGGTTTACACAAACCGTAGCGGTTCCCGCCGAGATTCGCAACCAAATGGTTGAATTAGTGCTAGAACGCTGTCACTGGTTCTCCGATCTTTGGGTCAATGGTGTGCACATTGGACGTCGAGAAAGCCTGAGCGTCGCGCACTATTATGAATTTGAACTAACCGAAAGTGAGCAAGTAGAACTCACGATTAGGATTGACAACACTCCAGTCATTCCTATCGGTCGAATTGGACATGCGCTCACGGACTGGACCCAAACAAATTGGAACGGCATCATCGGCGAAATGACCATTAGGTCGATTGATGACCGAATCAAACTAAAGAGTGTCAGCCGGACCCAAAGTGATTTCTCCATCCGTGGCAAGGCAACCGGGGAGGTTCACATCGCGTTGTCCGATGGCGAAACCCTCTACTCAAAGCAGACCGAAAGTGGTGAATTTCAGATTGACATACCGCTAAACAGATTGCCCGAGTGGAGCGACGAAAACCCGTCTCTAAATCACCTTCGACTGAGTAACGGAACCGAGTCCTGTTCACTTTCCTTGGGACAGAGGACCTTTGTCGCTGATGGCCGGTTCTTCAAGTTGAATGACCAATTCGTCTTCCTCCGCGGGACGCTTGAGTGCTGCATATTCCCAAAGACCGGCTATCCTCCTATGGATACCGAGTCATGGGCCGGACTATTTAAGAGAGTGAAGGAGTTTGGTCTTAACCATGTACGCTTCCACTCTTGGTGCCCGCCAGAAGCCGCCTTCCTTGCCGCAGATGAAGTAGGAGTCCTTCTACAAGTCGAATGCCCACTTTGGACGGGTCACTGGGCGCTAAGCTCCGATCCAGAGCTGATGCGCTTCATCAGCGAAGAAGCATTCCGAATCTTGGAAGCCTATTCCCACCATCCCTCATTCGTCCTCTTCTGCCTTGGGAATGAGATGTCATTCTATGGCGAAGAGCCTCCGGTAGATGCACTACTCCATTCTCTTAAGGCGAAGTATCCGCATATTCTCTTCAACTTCTCGAGCCACGGAACGCATCTGAGCCCGGCTTGCGATTACTATGTGCAAGCCGACAACGGTAAGCCTGGCGCCGAGAACGAGCCACTACGTGGCAGTACCTGGTTCGGCGTTGGTTCAAGATTCGACCGCGAAGCGCCAAGTTCCATCCTCAATTGCGATAGGGCAGCAAATCAGTTTGATCGCCCGGTCATTGCGCATGAAGTCGGCGAATGGGCCGTTTTCCCGGACCTGTCTGAGATACCAAAGTACGACGGCGTCCTAGAACCACGAAACTTCAAGAAGATCGCCGAGCAACTGAAAGAGCGAGGAATGCTTGATCAAGCCGCAGACTTCACAAATGCCTCTGGTCACCTTAGCGCTAAGCTGTACAAAGAAGAAATTGAGACGCTAATGCGGACATCCAACCTTGCCGGGTACCAACTGCTTGGTTTGTCCGATTTCCCCGGTCAAGGTACAGCCACAATCGGAATGCTAAACGCATTTTGGGAACCCAAAGGTTTTGTCTCAGGAGAGGAATTCCGGCGCTTCGTATCCCCAACGGTTCCGTTGCTCAGTCTCCCGAAGTTTGTTTGGACGAGGGACGAGGTGGTGAAAGGGACCGTGAGAATCGCGCACAGTGGTCCAAGCATTAATGAGGAAGCGACGTGGTCGCTATCCGATGAGAACAATCAGTGCTTGCGCTCCGGTTCATTCGGTCGGTTTGACGTAAAGTCCTTCAGCGAAAACGAGATCGGCACGCTGGAAATTACGC
>Ga0164295_10005396_pt1 | contig 10094 bp, 9 predicted proteins | sample GEODES006metaG_FD_111798 | JGI IMG/M metagenome (GOLD analysis project Ga0164295, IMG submission 111798) | Oligotrophic lake water microbial communities from Sparkling Lake, Wisconsin, USA - GEODES006 metaG | ecosystem: Environmental > Aquatic > Freshwater > Lake | place: USA: Sparkling Lake... | reverse complement strand
ATAATTGCAAGAATTGAAAAATCACTCATTACAAATCTATCCCAAGCAGATATCACTACTGCGCCCACCGTAATAATTGCTGCAATTACCCGCCGCTTTGAGATAACAGATTTAATATCACCAGCTAAGCCAATATGATCAACCCAGAGTGAGATTGCAGTCTGTCCAGCTAGAGATGCCACCGTAAATAATACAACACCTGCAATGGGAACAACATGGGTTTGCATCGCAACAAATGAGGCGCCTAGCATTCCAGCGCTTAGTTGCCATAGTGGAAGTTGTTTTGACGCAACTGCTTTAAAAATATCAGCAAATCCTACTCTGACATCTTTTCTAAATAATGAAATTAGTGAAACAAAAATTAATCCCGTACCAAATGAAACTAGGGCAGCCTCAAGAGAGTCACCCATTTGATCTGATAACTCACCATTTATTCGAGATTGTACAGCGATTAAGACACCAGATAATGCTGCGAGAATCTCAAGGTAATTCTTTTTCTTAGTAGAATTAATGCGTTCAAACCTCCAAATAATTTTTTCTTACCCTTATGCTAGTAGAGATAATCTGAAGAATATACATTATAGAGCCTAACTTAAGTAGGCACTATACTTTGGCTAAATGTTTAGATTTGGTTGTTTTACCTTATAATCTATCTGTATCTAAAACCTTATTCCTAAGTATATTATGTGGCCGACCGAATATATAATTTATTTAGAACTAAACTGGACTAAGAATTGAGTGCTTATTTTTTCAGGAGTAAAATTTCTCACAATTTTTTTCCTCTTATCAATCATTTGACTCTCATGGTATTTAGTATTTAATGAATTGTGCATTTTTTTTGCAAAATCCGTTGGATTTGGTTCCGATAAAAAAATTCCCCAATCTGAATCTAAATGAAAAAATTGCTCTGTTCCACCGCTATTTGTAGTAATAACACAATTACCATTAACAAGTGCCTCTAATCTAACCATTGCTAAACCTTCGATAATTGAAGTTGAGATTAGCGATTTAGTTCGCTTCATCAAATCATACACAGCTAAATTTGATAGAAAACCATGAAAAGTACATTTTTCCAAAATACCTAAATTATTCAACTTCAGTTTTAGAATTTCCCTTAGTTCGCCATCACCGACAATATGTAAATGAGAATTACTATTATAAGTCTTCAAAAATAAATCAAAAGCCTCTATTGCAAGATCTGGATTTTTTTGTGGCACTAATCTACCGACAAATATAAAATCATTCTCTTTATTTGATTGTTTATCAATTATATCTGGAATCCAGACTGGATTTGGTATAACCACTAATTTATTAAAATTACCTAAATATTTGCTAGAATAAGTAGCTACATCTTGAGATATACAAATTATTTTACTAACTTTGTAAGTTAAAAAACGTAAAAAAGTCCATTGGGTTTTGGTTCGATTAATGTATGTATTTTGTTCTAACCAAAATATTTTGCTTTTAATATTTTTTGTAAATGCAGTAAAGATCATGGATCGAAACATGCTTGTCATAATTATATCTGGCTGTTCTTTCCAAAAGAAATAAATAAGTCTTATAAAGAGGTTTAAATCTAAAAGTTTTTTAGAATTGAAGTTCTTTACTTCGAAATTAGTAAGATTTGGTAATTCCAAGTCAAAGGAAGTTTTTTGCAAAATAATCAAATATACTTTATCGAATTCAGCGCACATAAATGGTAAAAGGTGCAAAATTGCTTGCTGAGTTCCTCCATGCCCAAACCCATCCAAACTAATCACAAGTTTCTTAGCGTTTAGATTGCTGCTCAACATTGCCAAATATTATCCTATATTCGAGTGGTTGCTTAGATTTACTGAAAAATTCATAAATATATTGCTATTGTACTGTAATGTTGTTTGTATTTACGCTATTGCAGCGGATTAAATTTAAATTTGGTATTGATCGGAAGAATTATTTATTGAAGTACGCAAAGTCACGAAAAATTAGTTCCATACTTGAAATTGGTGTTTTTAACGGAAACTTTGCAGAGCGACTTTTAAAGGTTGTAACCGATAATTCACCCGGGTCAAAAATCTACTATTTAGGAGTAGATTTATTTGCTGAAGGTTTTACTGAAGAAAAATATGTTTCAGAAATATCACTTTATCCACAGACTCTTTCAAAGATACAAAAAAAACTATCGAAATTTAAAAATGTGAATGTTGAGTTGATTCAAGGTGATTCCATTAAAGTATTGCCTAGAATTCTCAATGGTAAAACTTTTGATGTTATCCATATTGATGGAGGCCATTCTTATAATACAGTTTTACAAGATTGGTTAAATGTATCAAAGTCAATGAACCGAAGTACTGCTGTTTTTTTTGATGATTATGCTAATTCCCGAGGTACGACTAAGGGTGGATTTGGAGTGAATGAGGTGGTGGACCATATTGATTCGAAAATGTATGACGTGAAATTAAGTTTTAATCGTGATTTTTTTTGGAAAAACTATGGGTTGTTGATTTTGAAAATGGTTAAAGTTTCTTTAAAAGCTAAAACTTGATTGGTTTGCTTTAGAATTTTTAATGTTTCTTAATCTATTCGAGAGCCCAACAAAAATTTGTCGTTTACGTAATTGTTTTGTGGCATTAAGACCGAAGCACGCTACGATTATTAATAAATCTATTTTTAAATCTTTTTAAAAAAATGATTATAAGTTTTGCAACAATCGCGGCTCAACTTGCTATATGAGTGTTTTTTCCTGCTACCCTTAAATCATGACGAGTTTAAAGCAAGTAGTTATTGATGTCGGTGCCGCTAGAGGGGATTTCAGTAGCCATATTTTAACCTATACTTCTAATTTTACAGTTATTGCAGTAGAGCCAAATATTTTTATGCATGAAACAAATCTAAAAGAATTGAAAATTAAATTTCACGATAGATTTGTGTATCAGAAATATGCACTAGGTGAGCAGGATTCGAAGTTGCCCTTGTATGGATCGAGAATTCTAAATGGCCAGGTGGGAAGCTTGAATAGGTTTAACTCAGAAAAAATATGGTCTGACTACCTATCAGACAAGGTTGGTAATTTTGATGATTACGATATGGTTGAAGTTAAATCTGTTAGAAATTTTTTGAGTCAAAATAGCATTAACCATATTAGTTTTTTGAAAATTGATACTCAAGGTAGCGATATGAAATTACTAAACCAGTTTTTAGAACTAGTCCCAGTTGATTGCATGGTTGTCGAAGTGGATGCTTCTGAAAATAAAAATGAGAATATTTATATTACAAATAATACTTTTGAGGAGCTACTTAAGATAATAAATAAATACTCATTAAAGATTTTAAAAATACTGCCAAATAGTGATCTAACAGAATTCAATGTGATTCTAAGCAGTAATTTCGATTTAGGATTAAGTATAGTTAATCAACTTAAATTATCAGAGAGTATTGTATTTGGGAAATATTGGACTGTTTTAGGAACTGGCAAAATTGAAAAATCCAAATTTGAAACAAATCGTAATTTTATGCAAAAAGTTTTCAGCTCCTTCAGGCATCCTAGAAAATCTTTAAAATCAGCAATCTTTAAGTTAACTAGGTGAAAAATTAAAAATTCTAATAAGTCGAATGGAAAGATTTTTGTTATAATTGATTTTACTGCTAAATACAAGTACATGCATAATGCAATAATAAATAGGAGATTTTCTGAAATCATTAACCAAAATAATTACGAACTTTTTTTATTCTTACCTAAGTATGCGGACCGTAGTTCATACACTGGATTGTACGGAAAGAAGCATTTTTTCTTAAATTCACAAATGTTTGGCCCTAGCATAAAGGAAAATCCCTTGTTGTTCTGTAAATTCTATTTTTTGAATAATTATTTATTTAAGATTTTTACTCATGAATCTGTTCAAAATTTGATGAAGGATTATTTACGGAAAAAACAAACAAGAAAATGTATGAATAGTCTTATACGTTTGTCTAAAAAAAGATCAGACGAAATAGTTATTATTTTTCCAAGCGTAGATCCATTATCTATTGAATTGACCAAGAACTTGTTTAGTAGATTTAGTAGCGGAAAATTTAAAATTTTTTTAAGAATTTGTGGACTAGAATCTCGAGGAATACTAGCTTCTAAACGTGAACTGGAGACTCTTTCAATTTTGTCTATGAAATATGGTGACAATATTAAAGTAGGGTATGAAACTAAAGGCTGGTTAGATTTTTTGGTTCAGTCCAATATAGACACTAAAGTGCTTTATTGGTCACCTTGGCCAATGATAGATTCGAAGAAAAATGTAAAACAAATCCGAGATGGGATTGTAATAAGTTTTTTAGGTGCAGCTAAGAAAAGAAAAGGTTTCGATTTGATTCCCAAAATACTATCAGAATTGCAAGATCATGAGATTAAATTTAGGGCATTAATTCAATCTGCAAATTTTCCATGGCCCGAATATGTAAAGATTCTAGATGTAATTAGAGATCAATTTGGAAAAGATTGTGAGATACTACCGCCATCACTGAGTCTAAAAAAACTGCAAAGTTACATTTTTAAATCAGACTTACTGATCTTGCCCTATAACTCCCTTTCTTACCCTATTCAAGCGTCTGGATTACTTTATCATGCTGCGGATTATGAAATACCTGTTTTGAGCTCAGGAAATGTTGGTTTTGAAAATGAAATTAAGAAATACAATATTGGTGAGACGTTTACTCAAATTTCTGAAATCCCAGTTTTGATTAAAACACTAATGGTCCATGATAATAACCGTAGATTTGACTTATACAATCATGATAGAAATAGCGCAACTGATGCTTTCTTATTTGGATAATGACTTTGTAAAATATTTAAAAACTAATATTAATTAAAAGTCGATCAAATCTTGGGTGTTTACTTAATTTTCCCTCCAACTGTGCTACAGTAAAAGTGGATACTTCACTTGTCTTTACTTATTATGGTACGCGTTCATTTTTGAGGAGCACAATTTATTTAAAAATGCAGATCAAGTCTAATTTTCGAATTAATTTTGACTTTAGATTCAAATCTTTTGTAAATCAATAAATTCTGAATAAGTTAGTCTCTAGAAAAATGTTTTAAAATTAAGATAGTTGTGACCAATTCAATTTTTGTCGTAGACTTACATACACTGATCAGTTGCAGGTGTGGTAAAATTATTTTATTAAAATCAGTGGGCAGTAAGACATGATCAAATGTCAAAACTATATTAAGGAGCAGGATTGCAAAAACAAACAAATTTTATCAATTCAAATATTGAAAAGAATACTTTGCTGGCAGTTATTATCAAGAAATACAAGATTTCGAATAGACTTGATGTAACCGGTATCGAAGAAGTATTGCAAGCTTCAATTTTGTCTTTGGTGAAGAATAGTGAAGTGCAGCCTCATAGACACAATTTAGTGCGGAGAGAAACTTTTGGTACTCAGGAAATTTGGATTATTAAAAAAGGACGAGGTATAGTGAGTTTTTACGACTTAAATGACGAATTCTTGTGTTCAAAAAAAATAATTAAGGGTGACATGATATTAAATTTTAGGGGGGGCCACGGATTGAAATCATTGTCAAGGAGAATGATTCTTATCGAGATTAAGAACGGACCTTACATGGGATCTATAATTGATAAAATATCAATCAACAATTAAATCACTTGTATCAAGTGCAATAACAACCCCGATAATTAATTTAGGCGCACATGGTTTTGCCGATTCTTTTTTTAGTAAAAATATGATTGATGAAGCCTCCGCAACTGCACCGTTAATATGCCGACTTGATGAACATTCTGGGTTAATACAAGTAGAGAATTTAACTTTTGCTGAAGATAGATATAATTATGTCGATTATTCATATACTTCCTCTAATTCTCAAATGGCTAAGGATCATTGGGCTGAATTTATTGTATCTGTAAATCTTCGAAAGAAAATGGATGCATTAAAAATTTTGGAGATTGGATCGAATGACGGGTTTTTGCTAGGACTTGCAAAAGTATTTACAAATAATGTAGTTGGGGTTGATGCTTCAGATTACATGGTTAACTTGGCTAAAGGATCAGGGATTAAAACTATTAAGGGTGTATTTGGAGAATCACCCGAAATAATTGAAAGTTTAAAAAATGAGTACCAAAGCTTTGATCTCATATTTGCAAATAATGTTATTAATCACTCAAATAATCCGATAAATTTTATTTCACATATCATGAAACTGATGTCCAGTGATGGGGTATTTGTGTTCGAAGTTCCATACTGGTTAGAAACTATTAAATCTTATAGATTCGATCAGATATACCATGAGCATATAACTTACTTTTCAATTGAATCTGCTGAATTTCTTTTAAACAAGTGTGGTTTATATATTAATGATGTGCAAATTGTAGATTATCATGGAGGATCCCTAAGGATTTATGCAAGTCTAAATAATTCAAGTTCTAGGGCAAAATATGATTTATTGGAGATAGAAAAAGGATTCAAGTTAAAAGAAATAACTACATATCTTGAATATTCAAATAAAATTGAAAAAATCAAAGATAATTTTTTCAAAAAAATAGATCCAAAAAAAGATAAGTGTATCTTTGGAATTGGAGCTGCCGCAAAAGCAAATACATTCCTTACTTATTATGGTTTTAACCAGAATAGTATGAGTTTTTTACTCGATTCTTCTCCTTTTAAGCAAGGAAAAATCACTCCGGTCACAAAAATCCCTATTGTTGCAGATGATTTTGTTTCAACTATAACCAAAGGAACTGGAATTGTGTTAGCATGGAATTTAGGTACAAGTTTAAAAAATAAATTGCTGAGCATAAATAGTAACTTAGAGTTTATTGATACATTTGGCGATGTTGATTAGTATAATAAATATGGAGGAGTTAAATGTCTAAAACAGCTTTCATAACCGGTATTTCTGGGCAAGATGGGAGTTATCTTGCAGAATTTTTGCTTGAACTTGGTTATAAAGTCACTGGCATAATCAGAAGGAACTCCGTAGCGGAAAATCAAGATTATCGTCTTTTAAAGTTAGCAGGAGATATTGAGCTAGCTTATGGAGATTTATTGGATAATTATTCATTAATTAATGCTTTAACCAAATTCAAGCCGGATGAAATTTACAACCTTGCGGCTCAATCACATGTACGAATTAGTTCTGAAATTCCACAATTTACAACGCAAGTTAACGCAATAGGAGCACTCAATATGCTTGAGGCATATAGGTTGACTAGTCCTAATGCGCTTTATTACCAAGCCTCTTCATCTGAAATGTTCGGTCAAAATATCGATCAAGATGGATTTCAACGCGAGTCAACTAAAATGGACCCGGTTAGTCCATATGGATGTGCGAAACTTTTTGCGTATAATTTAACAAGGCATTATAGAAATGCCTACAAACTCCATGCGGCGAACGGAATACTTTTTAATCACGAGTCGCCAAGAAGAGGTTCAAATTTCGTTACTAATAAAGTTGTTATCGGAGCAATAGCAATTTTAAATGGTAAGCAAAAAGTACTTGAGTTGGGTAACTTGGATTCTTATAGGGATTGGGGGCATTCATATGATTACGTTCGTGCGATGCACCTGATTATAAATAGTATTGAACCTTCAGATTTTGTTGTCTCAACAGGAGAGTCACATTCAGTTAGAGAATTATGTGACTATGTTTTTAGTAAGTTAGGATTAGATTATAGAAACTATATAGTTCAAAACACAAAATTTCTAAGACCGGAAGAATTAAAGGTTCTTAAAGGTGACTCAAGTAAGATTAGAATACAACTTAAATGGAAACCTACATACACCTTTGAAAAGCTTTTGGATGAAATGATAGAGTATTGGCAAAAGCTCTATAGAGCATGAAGAATAATTTGAAAAACCGAATTGCCATCATTGGAGGCACAGGATTTATCGGAAGAAGTATATATAAAGCTTTCAAAACTCTTGACTGTAAAGTTGTTTACACATCTAGACAAGACTTAAATATCAGTAATGATAAAAATTGTCTAAAGTTTGATTTACTCAATAAATCAACTTGGGAAACTCTACTCAATGAATTTAAACCAAATATAGTTATTTGCACCGCGTGGGAAACAGAACATGATAAATATTGGGATAAGAGTACAAATCATGATTACATGAAATACACAATAGATTTTGCAGGAAGTTGCCTGCGTGGAACAGTCGAAAAATTCATCGGTTTTGGTTCAATGGCCGAGTATGGATTTTCACCTGGAAAATGTAACGCTAAATCTACTCCTTTTAACCCACAAAATATTTACTCTGAATCTAAGGTTCTAACTAGCATTGCATTAAACAAAATTGCTAATGATTTCGGGAAAAAAGCAAACTGGGTTCGATTATTTCAAGTATACGGAGTGAATGAGAAGCCAGAAAGACTTATTCCTCAAATTATTTCAAATATACTTGCTGAGATTCCTTTCATGGTGAAATTTCCTGAACATTGTTTAGATTTTACATATCTAAGTGATGTGTCGAGTGCAATAAAAATAGTTGCTACAAATGATCTAGATTTTTCTATAAATATTGGGACTGGAATAGCGACAAGTGTAAGAAATCTCTGTTCAACAATTTCAAGAATAACCGGCTGTGATACAAACAAAATTCAATTTTCGGATTATAAAAAAATAAATGAAAGAATTGTTTTTGTTGACCCGGATTACGATGTTTTTAATGGCAGATGGAAGTTTGATTACAATTTGTTTGATGGCTTAAAAGAAACTTATAGATCGCAATATCAAACTTGAAAAATAGGGATTCGAACCCCGAACCTTCTGATCCGTAGTTGGCCAGTAAATCTGAGCTTTTAGTTTCCTAAAAACCAGCTCTACTTGCCTACCTTTCCGACTGTGCTTACGCCCAATCAGAAAGTCAAATGCTCTATCCATTGTCCTTCAGGATTGAGTGTTACACCAAAACAATCTTTCTGCTATATTGAAAGAATAATCTGGTGCATTAATCTTTTTAATTAATCTAAAGGAGAAACTTATTTTAGAAAGAATCACTAAAAAGTTAAATCACTTAGAATGGAAAATTAAGCAATCCCTAAGATACATATCAATTTTTTTGCCTTTTGGACACTTAAGAAGCTACGACCGCACCTCTGGCAGCCATACTTTGAGTAATTCACTTATAGGAATTGATGGGCAACTAATTTATTTATGCCACGATAAGGTTATGTCTCCTTATGTTAATAAATTTGGTTATTGGGATAATGGACTATCAAAATTTATAAGTACTCATCTAAATAATTCTGATGAGAAAAGTATCTTTTTGGATATTGGTGCTAATCAGGGTTTAGTAACATTACAGATAATTAATGGATGTAATGATCTTACGAAGATTGATTTCATCCTTATCGAGCCAGTTTTAAAATTTTTTACCAATCTTCAAAAGAATTTTCGCGCATCAAATTCAATTGCTTCATATGAACTATTAAACTTTGGTTTAGGGCGGGTATCGAATCCACGTGCTTATACATACACTTCCAAAAGAAATTCAACTTCTACTCAGCATCTAGACTTGACGTTTGATCCTAACAACAAATTGAGTATTAATGAAATTGTTATTGTTTCTGTTTCGCAATTCATAGTGAGCTATTTAGGGACAAAAACTTACTCCCGACTTGTAGTTAAGAGTGATACGGATGGTGATGATTTAGAAATATTCGATTGTTTCGTAAATTCGACAGTACGGGCTAAGATTAGTTTATATATACTGGAAGTGGTTACAACTGCGATTTTGAAAGCTGACTTGGACATTTTTGTAAAAAACTGTTGTAGTTTTAACAACTGGTTATTAATATTACGAAATGGTGAAGAGTTAAAGGATAAACAAAAAATTAGAAATATTTTAGAGAGTGAACGGAACTATGTTGGAGATCTATATTTAAGTAGTTAGTGCACAATGTTATAGGATTTAGTCTCATTGTAACCTTTGCATCTATTTATGAGTTAGATATTACAATCTTGGCATTTGAATTGATTTTGAGTTTAGATTCAAACCTTTTGTGCGCCCGCAGGGATTCGAACCCCGAACCTTCTGATCCGTAGTCAGATGCTCTATCCGTTGAGCTACGGGCGCAAAGTAAAGCGTTTCAAAGTCTAGCGATT
>Ga0164295_10005394_pt1 | contig 10096 bp, 8 predicted proteins | sample GEODES006metaG_FD_111798 | JGI IMG/M metagenome (GOLD analysis project Ga0164295, IMG submission 111798) | Oligotrophic lake water microbial communities from Sparkling Lake, Wisconsin, USA - GEODES006 metaG | ecosystem: Environmental > Aquatic > Freshwater > Lake | place: USA: Sparkling Lake... | reverse complement strand
GATGGTGGCTCACGCGGAAATCCAGGGCCAGCTGGTTTTGGCGCAGTGGTTTCTGAAAACTCTCACATAATTGCTGAGATCTACGAATTCATCGGAACTGCTACCAATAACGTTGCCGAATATGGCGGGCTAATTGCGGGCCTAAAAGCGATTCATGATTTAGATAGCGAAGCAACCGTAGATGTATGTATGGATAGCAAATTAGTAGTCGAGCAGATGTCTGGCCGTTGGCAGATTAAGCATGCAGATATGCGCAAGCTGGCCCAGAGCGCGCGCGAAGCGCATTCACCTTCACTCGTGAACTACACCTGGATTCCGCGCGATGAAAACTCTCATGCTGATCGCCTTGCTAATAAAGCACTTGATGCTCAAAGTAGTGGTCATGACAAGAGCGAACCTGGCAAGCCCAGGCAATTAAATTATTTAACTGAGCGGTTAAAGAGCGATGAAAAACCAACTGTTCTGCACTTAATTCGCCATGGCGAAACAGTGTTAACGCCAGAACGTAAGTTTTCCGGAGTCGGGCCGCTTAACCCAGTGCTAACCGAAACTGGGCGTGCCCAAGCAAAGGCAGTTGCGAAAGCTGCTGCGAAGTTAGGCGCTGAAGTCTTAATCGCATCCCCACTTAATCGAACCAAAGAAACAGCTGAAATAATTTCGCAGAGCATTGACTTAACCATTGATTTTGATGAGATCTGGTTTGAGATGGATTTTGGCTACTGGGATGGGCTTTCACTTGAAGAAGTCAAAGCGCAACATGCTGTTGATTACGAGAAATGGGTAACTGATTTATCTTTTAGACCGGCTGGTGGTGAATCGTGGGAAGCAATTACAGCTCGTGTCGAAGCTGCCCTTTCCAAAATACTTTTCGAATATCCAGGGCAAGCCGTTGTAGTAGTAACACACAACTGCGTGATTAAAGCCGCCATTGCTATTTGTTTAGACGCACCGATCGAATCGGTCTTCCATATGGACATCGGTCCCTGTTCAATCAATACTTTATTGATGTGGCCATCTGATGGATTGCGCGCAATTCGTGGCGTAAATCAGCAATCCAATTGATACCTATCTTTGCTATAACTAGTTAAGATCAAGTCATGTCGAGCGTAACTGTATTTATCGGAGATAGCGTCACTGATTGTGGTCGCTCAGTAGAAACTCCTTATGGCGATGGCTATGTCTTTAACGTTGCCAATAGCGGCCGGTTATCGGGCGAGTTAATTAACGTTGGCACGAGCGGGCACCGGTTAATTGACTTAGAAAACCGCTGGAATACTGATGTTTTAGCTCATCAGCCAACGCTGGTATCTGTGGCAATTGGTATCAATGACACTTGGCGACGCTATGACGACAATGATCCAACTTCGATTGAAGATTTTGAGAGCAGCTATCGACGTGTTTTAACTGCAACAAAAGCACAGGGCAGCCCTGAATTAGTTCTCTGCGAACCATTTTTGCTTGAGGTGCGCGATGAGATGAATACTTGGCGCGAAGATCTCGACCCTAAAATCGCAGTGGTTCATAAAATGGCTACCGAATTTGGTGCGAAGTTAGTGCCATTTGATCAGCACTTCAAGGCTATTTCAAATGAGATGGCAATGTCAGAGTTAGCTGACGATGGAATTCATCCTTCAAAACTTGGCCACCAGATAATGGCCGACCTTTGGTTACGAACTGTAGGTCTGTAGTTCAGCTGCTAGTTCGTTTAGCGGACCAACAATCTGATCGCCGAATAGATTCTTCTTGATGTTCTCCAAATTTTCAGTCAGAACATGTAACTTCAAAGGCGCATCTGCAGGCCCGACAATAATCATTTTCTCAGCATCGTAAGTACAAGTTAACAAAATTCCAGCTAATTCAATTAGTGTTTCACCACCTGCTTGGTATTTAACTAACCAAGGTTTGATTTCAGTAATAATCTCAGGATAAGAAAAATTTGGGTTAACTAGATATTTCTGATTAGCAATCATAGTTTCGCCTTCGGTTCTGAAAACTTCTGCGGCCTTACCCATATCACCTGCGCGCCAAGCTGTTACACCAGCACGGAAAATTTGTCGTAAATCTGGGGCTGGATCTCCACCAACTATGGTGCCCATTGAAGTGCGCAGGAACCGACGCAGAGCGTTTCGATCGCTCTCATCTGAAATCAACTTAACCAGGGCCCGCTCCCATGCTTCATCAGGGTTATATTTTTCCGTGTTCCATAAGTACTCGCCAATTGTTGAAATCGGAATCAGCGAAGCTTCGAACTGCAGCATTGGGTTGGCAAGCAAGCCGGCTGAATATTTATGCAAGCCTTTTTCACGCCCACGAACTGGCCCGACATACAGGTTTGCCTGCAGTCCGCCATCATTTACTGGGAAATTATCCCAATAAAGAGCGGGTCTTAGCGCACTTCGTTCGAAGATGACCGCATCTGCAATATCTAGATACTCTGAACAAATGCTGCGGCCAGTCCACATTAAGTTAATTCTTGGTTTCAGTTCCCGACCTAGATCAACTAAATAAGGCTCATTTCCACGACCGGCATAGTGCATTGGGCAAACAGTTAGCTTGGCTCGCTCGTTATAAGCAATCAACTTATCCCAAACACGATTAGTGAAGTCAGCATGCGCCTGAGCAGTTGAAATGTATTTTAAACCATCTGATTCGTGCTGCAGCTCCCAGGCAATGTCATCCCAAAGCATGCCAAAATGTGTAGCTCCAAGATCTGTTAATTGCTTAAAACGTTCTACGACTGCATCGACATCTGCATCATTTGAGTATTCCACTGATAGCCCAGGTGATACACATAAAACAAAATCGATACCGTGCAACTTGCCTCGGCTAATCAATTCTGCTGTCTCACGCAAATACTCAACTGAGAAAAGCGAACGCCAATTAAATCTTTGTAGCGGGTCATCTTTTGGAGCCAAGAAATAAGTATTCATATTGCAGTCAGCAAAGAATTCAATGCCTTTTAACTTCTGAGCATGAGTCCAAGGTTTGCCATAGAAACCTTCCACAATACCGCGTATTGGAAAGTCAGGACCATCAATTAACTCGAGCTCGGTAGCATCGGTATCAAGCCATGCTTGCATCGCGTTAAGCGCATAACGAAGAACATGCTCCAGAGTTAGGCCAACAATTGCTTCAATTCTGTTGCCCTTACGAGTTGCCGAAATAGCAAAACCTTCGATGTTGTCAACGCGCTGAGCTTTTAGAGATATCGAAATCTCATACTGACCAATTGTGTCTTGATGGCGAGAAGCAAAAGCCTTGGCCATTTCATTCTGTAGTTCAGTCGCATTTGTTAGCGTGATGCTCACAGATCACCTTTTGCTCCTGATTGTTCAAATAGGTTTGCCAATGAGCTTGTTGAAGTACTGCCAGTTTGGGCCCGGAAGACTAAATCACGGGCTTGGGCCGTGGCGATCTGCAGGGCGCCAATCAAAATACCGCTTTCGCCAAGCGTAGAAACTTCAATTCTGGGTGGAAACGGCAAGATCTCATTAACTAATTTACGAATTGGGTCAATAAAGAAATCGGCTTGACGACCGATTCCGCCAGCAAGAACTACAAGCTCAACATCTACTATTGCTGCAATCGCAGCTACATACAGGGCGATTCGCTCAGCCTCCTGCTCGATAACCGCGCGACCAAGAGCATCACCATCTTTAGCAGCTTTTATAATTTCATATGTTGTATATGGCTCAACCAGAGTTGTCTTCTTATGTTTCTTAGCTAGCTCTCGGGTAATATCAGAAATGCGATCACCAGAGGGGTTCGTAGCGCTACGGTGATAGTCGCGTGGATCACCAAATGGTACGAAGAAAACTTCACCAGCCGCGCCACGATGTCCTCGGTGTAACTTTCCATTAAGAACTATGCCTGAACCCAAGCCTGATCCGACTGATAGAACTGCAAAGTTCTCGATGCCAACTCCATGACCTGCAATTTGCTCACCAACTGTCACTAAATTTATATCATTTTCGACAGTTGGGTAGATACCAAACTCTTTGTGAATCAATTCGGCTAGGTTAACGCCATCTAGCGTGCCAATAGTTCCAGCGATTGAAACAATGCCAGTCTTTTGATCAACCACACCTGGCGTGCCCACGGCAATTGCAGCTACATCTTTGAGTTTAAATCCTGCTTCTTTTAACACTTTGGATACTGCTTTGTGAATCAATTTTGTTAGATCACTCAGTTTTAGTGAATCAACTGCCACGGAAGTTTCAGATCGAGTGACTAAATTTAAATCACCGATTGCGACGCGGATAAAGCGAGAACCAATATCGATTGCTAGCGATACTTTGAGATCGCTTATGACTTCGTAAACAAAACGAGCGCGTTTAGAGTCGCCTTCACCTGGCTCTATTTCGCGTATTAGGTTGTAGTCAATCAAATCCCGCAAAATATCGGCAGTAGTGGGTTTAGATAATCCAATTGCCCGAGCTATTTCAGCGGCATGCAGCGCACCTTTAGAACGCAAGGTATCAATTACCCGACGCTCATTTATCTCGCGCATAAGAGCGGGGCTCGCTGGAACCCCTGCCACATTACTTTTCATTCCTTTTATCTACCCCTTTACGCCCGTGAGGGTAACGCCTTCGATGAAAACTTTCTGACTGAAAAAGAAGATAATAATAACTGGGGCCATAAATAGGGCAGAGGCCGTCATCAACATATTGGTCTGTACGTGGTGTAGCCCCTGGAAGGCATTTAGGCCGATGCCCAGGGTCCAGAGATCCTCGTTTTCAACTAGATAAAGCAATGGACCGAAGAAATCATTCCATGACCCCAAGAATGCAAAGAGAGCAATCGCTGCAATCGCAGGTTTTGCTAACGGCACCACGATGCGCATCATTAACTTGAATTCACCACAGCCATCAATACGCGCTGCATCCGAGATTTCATCAGGAATACTCGTGAAGAACTGACGCAGTAAGAAAATTGAGAATGCACTAGAGAAGAAAGTTGGCACAATCAGTGGCAAGAATGATGGTATCCAGTGCAGCTTCGAAAAAATGATGTAAACCGGAATCATGGTTACCTGACCTGGCAACATCATGGTTCCTAAAATAACAATAAAAGTTGTATTACGACCCTTCCACTGTAATCGGGAAAGAACATAAGCCGGCGGAACGCTTGAAACAACTACACCTATAGTGCCCATTACTGATACAAATAAAGTGTTCAATGTCCACTTTAAGAATGGCACTGCCGTAAAAACTTCAACGTAGTTATGCCACATAAATGGTGATGGCCAGATTGATCTAGTTTCGGCCTGCCCCTTATTCATGAGTGAAATAACAATAACGAGATAAAGCGGCATAATAAAAATTGTGGATAGAACGATCAGAACTGAATGGTTACCCACCATTTCCAAGAAGCTGTTCCACTTTTTCTTGCGACGGGCAGCTTTTGAGTGAGAATTGATCTCGGCAATTTTCTCATCTGATAGATGGCTAAGTACATGGCTCATTTGAATAGTGATCCGTTCGGATAGTGAACCCATCGTTTTTGAGTCTTGAGGATTATGAGCGTGCAAATCAGGGTAATTACCAGTAATACCCAAGCAAGAGCTGAGGCATATCCCATTTCGTAGGCACGGAAAGCAGTGAAATAAATGTGGGTCGCATAGAAATACATCGCATGCGAGTAATCGTTAACTTGTCCAGCTGCAACGTAAGCCTGCGTAAAGTATTGAAAACTGCCAATTACGCCAGTTACAAATGAGAAGAAGATAACTGGGGTCATCATCGGAAGAGTTACATATCTAAATGATTGCCACTGTGTAGCGCCTTCTAGACTGGCGGCTTCATACAGTGATTTAGGAACATCTAATAAGCCGGCCAAATAGATAATCATGGTGTCACCAATTCCCCAAAGACCAAGGAGAATCAAACCCCACTTAGACCACTTGGGATCCATGAACCAAAAAGGTGGCTCTTTTATGCCAATAGCTTCGAGACCGCGGTTGATTGGGCCGTAAGCTGGGTTGAAAATATAAGTAAAGACCATAGATGCAGCAACTGTCGGCACCATTGATGGCAAGAAGAAAATTGTTCGATAAATGCTGCTGCCGCGCTTTGGCTTAGTTAAGACCCAGGCGGTGAACATTGCGAAGGTAATGCGGAGCGGAATACTTATAGCGGAAATCCAAACGGTATTTCTAAGTGCTAACCAGAAATCAGAATCCTCAAAGAACATGCGGTGGAAGTTTTCTAACCCCACCCACTCCGGCGAATCAATCAAATTAAATTTAGTAAATGCTTGATAAAAGCTGGCAATCATTGGGTATGCAGTAAAGATAATTATTCCGAAAATCCAAGGTGACATACATAGAAATATAAATATGTATGGAACCTTCAATTTCTTGCGAGCAGGGGCAAGAGCACCTTCTCCCCGCTTGCGCGGGGAGAAGGATGCCTTTGCTTTAGTTAATTGCATAATCGCGAATTAGTTATTTCTCGAGACGATTTGATTTACCTTTGTTGCCAAGTCAGAAAGTGCTGACTTGAGATTTGGGGTATCGCCAGCTTGCCAAGAAGCCATCAAGTTCTGCAACAGAGATTCTTCTTGGTGTTCGCCAGTGTTTTTTACGACGTGGTAGGCCGATTTTGGATGCTCCACAACATCATAAATTGGTTGGTACCACGCTGGATACTTAGCTGGACGAGCATCCTTTGAAAGCAGTGAAGAAGGCTGTCCATTTGCTGTGTCCCAAGCTGATGCAAGTTTTGTATCGGTTGCCAGTGCCTTCATAACAATCCAGGCATCCTTTACATTCTTTGAACCCTTTGAAATACCCAATTGAGCTTGCCCAACAACACCTGAACCGTAGTTTGATGAAACTAATTCAGGTGATACCGGGAAGCCTGAGATTTCGAATTCATACTTGGCTGTGCACTTATCTGCCATCGCCCAATCATCACCAGTGCAGAACATAGGTCCCATCCAGTTTGCATCCCACTTCATGGCAACTCGACCAGTCATGAAGTCGTGTTCAGTACCCCATTCACCGCCCTTTGCTGCAACAAACTTGGTAAGTAACTTGCTGCCCTTGTCAAAGTCTCCGCCACCGTAAACAGTCGCGATAAAACTTTTCTGCCAATTAAATGCTTTAGCCCAATGAGGGTCAGATGCAAATGCTGCCGATCGATCTCCGGCATACCATTTAGCGCCAAACATTTGGCCTAACCACATTGAATCCATATCGAATCCGTAGTAACCAGCCCAAGGCAAGAAACCTGCGCTCTTGATGCTGCCGTCTGAGTTAAATGTAGTTAATTTTTTTGAGTACTCAAGAAGTTCTGTTGTTGTCTTAGGAGGATGAGTGAATCCAGCCTTAGCCAGTAAATCTTTGTTCGAGTAGAAAGCAAAAACTTCTGAACCCAAAGGCAAAGCACAGCGTTTGTAGTTTGAAATCGCTGATGCGTTTGCAGTCGCATTGAAAGTCTTATTGATATCTAATCCATTTTTTCCAGCTAGCAATAAGTTTAGATTCTGCCACGCACCTGAACCGCAGAACCAACCTACGTTTCCGTTACCGTTTGAAACTGAAATATCAGGACCATTGCCAGCATTGATTGCTGCAAGTGACTTAGCCATGTCGATACTTCCGACGGATTCGATTTTTAGGCCTGGATTAGCTGCTTCAACACGCTTAATAGCGGCGTTCCACATATCTAAATTGCCGGCTGTATATGGTGACCAAACTGTGACTGTTCGAGCTGCCGCCGTCGCAACACTTGAAGCGGCAACGAGGCTGCCAGCTACTAGCGCCGTGACTGCGAAAGAAGCGAACAAACGTTTCTTTTGCATTATTTCTCCTGTCATTTGGAAGGCACACGTTGGGCCCGAGCCCAGCTGTGTTAGGAAACCTACCTCTTTGTGTTAGGAAACCTTACAGATACAATCGCCAAGGTCAATAGCTTCAAAGGGCTAATTCGGTAACGATTTCTATAACGATTGAGGTTCAAGTGGTGAAAATAGAACAGTTCAAGCACTCGACCCGCATAGTGGCCGTTTTTTCTCTGATGGCCTTACTCACGGGCGCTATATATATGGTCAAGCCAGCAAAGGCCGATATTCATAATCTGACCGGAACCTTGATCTATCACCGTTACTCAGATTACGGATCATGGGATGCCACGATGTGGAGCCTTGATCTGAAATCAGGCTCACTAAATCAAATCAATCAGCAATGGACAACTGTTCTCTCACCAATTAATGCCCACGTTAGTAACGATGGCCAGTATTTAACTTTGATGGGTTCAGCCGCTGGGTTGCCAGACATAAATGGCGAAGTGCAACATGACTGGGATGTGTTTATCTCACATTGGGATGGCTCAAGGTGGAGTGACCCAATTAATTTAACTGGCCCAAATGGTAAGCGCGACGAAGACCCAAAGTTTTCACCTGATGGCAAGACCATTATCTATAAAGAAGATGGCGTGCTAGCGACAGTAGCAAGTACTGGCGGTGTTAAAAAATATTTAACAATTGGCGAAGCTGAATCTTCTATGCCTTACTTCCGCACTAATGGCACAGATCTTCTCTTTGAGCGCCAAGGTAAGATTTATTTGAAAACCAAATCTGGAGATCAGATAATGGATGCTGGTATCGGCGGCGAAAGTTCTTACTACCCCATTGGCGTAGATGACGAGCGGTTCCTATTTTCTCGAGTACAAGATTCCAAACACGACGGAATCCGCTGGGGCTTTTACGATGGCCGCCAATCAACTGATCTCTTCTTCAACAATGACACCTGGGATTCATCAGATTCATATCCATATGAAGATGCCAAAGATTTCATCTTCTTGGTAAGTGGCGATGTAAATATTCCTAAAGGTGGCTACAACTTAGTCATAGCTGATTTAAAGGCTGAAAAAGTAATAAATATCGATGATTTATATGGTGAGATAAATAGTCACCTAGAAGAACTTGGCCCTGCTTGGACGCCGTTTACCTATTAAAAGTGATTGAATTTGGCTTGTGAAGATCACTTCTTGGAATATTCAGCATGGTGAAGTTTATGCCGCTGGCACTGAAGTTAATCGCACTGCCGAGATTAAGCGGACTGTTCTAGCTTTAGATTGCGATGTTCTAGTTTTACAGGAAGTAGATCACTTAAATGAACGCAGTAATCTTGAAGAGCAAACTAAGGATTTTGCCGAAATCATGGGCGCAAAATATTGGGCATTTGCGCCTACCGTTTGGCGTAAAAATGATGAGTGGCTGGATTGGCCAAAGACACAGAGTTCAGATTTCCCGGAGTTAATCACGCAAACCCTCTCTTCTGCCCAGCCTGGTTATGGCATCAGCATCATTTCTAAGTTGCCAATAGTTAAATGGGAACGCAAAGAACTATCCAAAGCGTTTATGGGGTGGTGGCTACCAATTACTGCAGATGGAGTTACCAAGAAATACTGGGTTAAAGATCATGCGCGCAACGCAGTCGCTGCTTACTTCGAAGATGGCACGGTAATAATTAATTCTCATCTTTCGTGGGAACCAATTTTCCGCAATCTACAGTTAAGCCAATTAAAGCGGTGGGCTAATTCGATTGCTAAAGATAAATCACTTCGGGTACTAATAGTGGGGGATTTAAACATCGCAAACAACTTTGACGAATCAGTCAATTCATATCGTTGGCGTTCACTAGTTAAGCAATTAACGTTTCCAGTTTGGAAACCAGATCGCCAAATCGATCATTTTCTCGCCGGCCTAAGTATAAAAGCAAAACTAGAACCAACGGTTGCCAGCAAGATTAGTGACCACTTGCCGATCTCAATAACTCTCTAAATACACTACCTATAGGCCTGAAGCGTGACCCTCGCAACGAGGGTCGGAACCGAATGCGTGAGTACCGTTGGCCAAAACTTCCATGAGTTGAGCTGAAGATCCATGCCCCCATGGTGAAAGAGGTACTACCTGGTGGCCTTTAGCTTTAAGTTCTTCAATTACAGCTGCAGAGACACGGTCCTCAATCTCTAGAACGCCAAGACCTGACTCTTGAGCAGAACTTTGTCCGGGTGCGTTTAGATGCTGCCAACGCGGCGCTTCGATCGCTTCTTGAACATTTAGCTTCAGATCAATCACATTTGTG
>Ga0164295_10005393_pt1 | contig 10096 bp, 6 predicted proteins | sample GEODES006metaG_FD_111798 | JGI IMG/M metagenome (GOLD analysis project Ga0164295, IMG submission 111798) | Oligotrophic lake water microbial communities from Sparkling Lake, Wisconsin, USA - GEODES006 metaG | ecosystem: Environmental > Aquatic > Freshwater > Lake | place: USA: Sparkling Lake... | reverse complement strand
GACCCTCTCAACGCACAAACACTAGATCCACGAGCTGGTGGTGCACCAAAACTCGTTGTTGAAGATCGTTTTGTCCACTTATTCTGTATCGTATAAGACCAGACGTCGGAAAATTCGCTAAGAGAGTTGGATGTTCTCAGTCTGCCACCAAATAGAATGAGCTCACTTTCATTGCCTCTAACAACCATACATGCCCTTCCTCGCGGAGCAGGAGCAAGATCAGATAAGGATATATCTTCCAACAATGTCCATTCAGATTTAGAGCCATCATAGCGCCATAGATCATTTCGAGAATACAAAGTCTTTTCGTCGTAAGTGAAACCTCCGAATGAAAATATAGAGTTTCCAGAACTTGCATAGGCAGAACCTTCCGCGACAGATTGCTGCCACTCTTGAGGATTGTCATCTTGATAAGACCCAAGAGGAATCCAACCACTAGAGGCAAAGGGAAAGAGCGCAGAAAACAACGAAAAGAAAACTCTGGATCGCGCGGTAAACATTTGAAAGAAGCACGATGCTTTTTTACGCCATTACTGCAGGCGTTGTTATAACGCTTGTAATTATTCGTCAATTACCGAGGGTTAGTCGTGGTGCATTAGATACTGAAAAGATCCGAACTGAAAAGTCGAAAACTAACACTAAGGCGTCGTCGCAAATGAGAGGAACGTCCTTGGCTATTCATGAAGCTCTTTCTAAAGATGATGTAGATAGTGGTGAAGAAGACTCGTTGGATCTAGACGAATGGAGAGGAAGAAGGGAGTCTGTTCGGTGCGCTTGTGATTCAATTGTGATGATCGGCTTATTCGCAGCGATTGTGTATGTTTTAATACAAGACTACCGCTATGACTTGGCTGGGTACTTGAAGATAGCACTACCGCGAGAAACTGCCTTGGTATCTAGTATCGTTAGTGGAGTGAAGAAGATGTTTGAGGACATTCATGAGAGGTTTTTTCAAGACGAGCTATGAGTCTTAACCTCGCCCTTCTAATAGGTCGGTCAGTTCTATGGATTCATCGTCTCTATTATGTTGGTTGCTTCAGCAGCAACACGATATAACTTTTTTTTAACTCAAATACTACGTGGTGTCTCAATAATTTCTGCTGATCGGGTACTTGCCCCTCCTTGTGTTCTCTCCTTCTCGAGTTCTGTTATCATTCTTAGAGCGATTCGAGTGGCCTGCTCGACGTTTGCAAGATCCTTCTCGGTTAATGCTGATATCGAGAGTCTTCTTTCTCCAGTATGAAGGGATATTCCCATCGTTCGCGTTCCAAGATCAAGTGAGCTCTTTTCGCTCACGAACCTTCGTTGCTGTGCAGCTGCCTCAAGAGCGTGAGGATGCAGAGGATTCGACCTCCATGTTTTTAGCTGCAAGTCAAGGGCTGGAATGTGATGATTCAGATCATGTACGCTTGCAGACGATTGAGTAGACGAAGGCCGAGTCGATGGGCGTAAGATTTTCAGAATTGCCGCAAGGTTATTCGCATCAGAGTCCATCATGTGCTGTTGAGTGGATGTTGTTAGTGTGGACACTGATCCGGTGAATCCATTGCTGCTTCCTTGACTTGTTGATCCTCTGCAGAAGCAACAAAGACGTTTTTGTACGCAGCCTTTTCTACAGGGACAGAGAGAAATCGCTGGACAACACAAGCGCTTCAAACAAAAGATCAAAACAACAACAACTATCACAACAGCTGCTGATGTTGTTAGGAAGAGCGGAAGAGAGTCGGCGAAGAAGCAAGTCAAAGCAGAATCGCAAGATGCTGATTTAGAGGAGGCTCTTTCTGTTAAAGTTGTTGTTGTTGATTCGTTTACTGTTCCAGCGCATAAGCAGGTGGCAGTTCCCGTCACAGGAGAAGCAGAACTGCATATGTAGACTTGCCCTATAGTACAAAGTGATGAATTTCCATTACGTATTATTAATGGAAGGGGAGTTGGAGAAGCCGCTAGAATGCAAAGTCCGGTAGACGATGCACTCCAATTCGCGGTTAGACCATACTGAGGGTATTTATTTGAGCATTGCTCCTTGGGAGAATCGAAACATAGGGCCTTTGAATTGGCGATGATTAGCGTTTGAGCTTCTGGGCACTGATTGCTCATAGAGAAAGAGGGTGTGTCCTCTGCCTGACAATCTGCGGATTCAACATCAACTTAAAAAAATCTACAAAAGATATCGAGAAGATATTGTAGTAGTAGCTGTTTTCTTTGGGTCAATATTTTCGGTAACTAGTAATTCGTCAAGAAATAAATTCAGATCTTGAAGATCAAAGGAGGGCAGAGACTTTGAGATCTTTTTCGGAGCTGCAATTTGAATCTGTTCTTCTAGAAAGGCTGCCGATCGTGGATATTGACTAGCAGATGCTCGTAGTGCATTCTTTACTCTCTCTGAAGCATACAAGGCCTCTTTTTGTTCATCTTCTTGCTCTTGAATGAACCGCACCGCTCTTCTAATCTTTTTGGACAGCCTTTCAAAATTTTGAGCAGATTGAACCTCAATAAGCTCATCCCCTTGCCAGACACGTGCAGCTTCTGCTTCAGAAAATACAGCTTCAGAAACACGCTGTGAGGCTTTATTGAATCCCAAACGAGGAGCATTAACTGTATTAGGTCTATTGCTAGTTAAAGTTAACTCAATGACGTCTCCTTCTCCAGGGGCAGACGACTGCTTGTCGTCCCAACAGCCTAGCTCATCATCAACGCGCTCTCCCATTGCACGGAAAAGAGAAGAGCGGGAGGCTTTTTCTCCTCGTCGGCCAGCAGTAGGAAAAACGGGAGCTGAACCTCGACGATGTGGGCCAAAGTTTGTGCTGTGACTTGGAAGGACAGTGTGCGAACCTGGACCTGGTAAAAAAGAGCCCTTGACAGCTTCAGCCTCTGCTACCGATGCCACTGTTGCAGTAAATGGAACAAGCACTTGTCTCACACCAAAGAACTTATCTTTGAAGGTAATAATGCGGTCTCTTCCTGAGGAAAATTTTCCGACCCCAAGAACGCGAGTTGGAATAGTAGTCAATGAAGACGAGTCGAGAGAATCTATGTGTTGTACTTCATCCAATGCTGCTCTTCTTGTCGCGCTTCTAGCTCTTGCATTCTCAGAAAATTCTCTTGACATGGCTTCTCTCGCCCAAGCGGTTGGCGTTCGAGTTCCTGAACGAGAACGAGAGCGCAAGAGATTGTCTCCAGCAAGCTTAGATATAGGTACAAGAGGTTCTACTCGCTCCTTGTCTTGTGAAATCACTCGGGCTTTGTAAATCTTCTTGAGTAGTTCACGCACACGAATCCTCGATTGAGTTTTGGACATCTTTGATCCCTCTCTTACACCTTTAACGGGTCCAAATGAAAGTCCTCTGTGAACTCTCTTCATTACAGACTCTAATGCAGCAGCAAGGTCGTTTGAAAATGACTGAGCCTCAATAGACATAAGTTTACGCGACTGGCGCCACTTTTGCGTCGCTCTCACAAGGCAAAGGCGAAACCACTCGTGATCAGAAAGCGATGAAGTTCCCTTTCCAATCTTGTCTCCTGTTAAAGATATAGTAGGAACTCTTGAAAATGAAAGCGAAGGTGATATAAACCTTCGAAACACTGAGCGATCGAGAGGATTTTGAGAAGAAGAGCTCTGTTCCAATTCTTGAGACGTCTGTTTACTTCTTGTCTTTCTCGTCGATACCAAAACTTGATTAGTCGACTTCGAATCGATTGATTTTATAGTCTCGTTTGATTTCTTATCAAAATCAACATCAGATGCTGCAGCAACAACCAGGACAACATCTGACCAATCGTCAGCATCATCATCATCATCATTACTAATCATTGAGATCCCTCCGTCACTTTCATCTTCACATTCATCGTCCCACCAAGCATCGATAGGAGTCTCGTCTTCGGTCTTTGTATTGTCACTCATTTTGGAGTCGTCATCAGTGTCATTATCTTTCTTTTCTTCATTAAGAGACAACGTAACGTTGTGAGTCTTTTTCTCGTCAAGGTCATCGTCAGAGTCTGAGTACGAAGAGTCCAGTTCAATTCCCTCGTCTGCATCATTTTCAATACTGCCCCGAGCCTCGTCAGCTTTTACCTCCCTCAAGGTCTTTTTCTTAGTCGAGAGACCACCTTCTTTTCTCATCAATGGTTTAACGTCGTTTTGTATTCGACTCTCTCCTTCGAATCTGGCAACATTGCTGAATTTCAAATTTGTTGAATATGTACGCGTAGTTGTTCGAGACGCAGTCACTGTCTGTAAAGGGATATACGCTGGGCCACCTGCCATTCGTTCATTTGCCTTTCGTGTTCGGTGGAGTCTCAAGGGCCGCGGGATGTGCGAAACACCGATTGTATTTGGCGTTTGACCAAGGCGAGGGCCAAGAATTTCAACAAGCGTATTACGAGCTATAGCACGCGCTTCAGTAGCGGCAGCACTACTCGGTGGGTGAAGATCAGCTGCACCAACAGGGGGTGCGTAGAACCAATCTTTTGATTGTAATTTTTGGTACTCTTCTTCCAGAAATGTTGTTTGTAGATCATTGCTTAGAGAATTCGCAGCTTCATCATCTTCTAGATAAGGATCATGCAAAAGGAGCTTCGTATTAATACCTCGCTTAGTAGCCAATTGCACAAGCGCTCGAAATTCCTTGATCGATGCTTTCGCGATCTGCTCCTCTTCAGGTGTTGCTACAAAGTCTTCAATCAGTTCTGATCCCTTCTCTATCAGGGAGGAAGAGATGATGTTTGGCATCTATGACCCCGTTCAACTTCGTCCACTTTCCTTTGCTTTCTCCTCAATATCGTTGATGTAACAAGGTCAGAGAAGATAATAAATGATCGTTCTAGTTGCAGTTGCAGATTTTTTAGCAAACGAAAGTAATTTAAATAGCCAAAGGAGACTGTTTTAAGAGATCTGTTTATCAATTGGAATAGAGAATTAAGCTTTTTTCGTTAGTAGAGTCGTTAAACCGATAATTTAATATGAATAGAACGACCCTCCCTGCAATGAGTGGCACAGCGTCTTCTACGTGGCGCGTTGGTCCTCCTCAATTACACGAACTTCCCGAAGAGCTGCAGACGAAGTATTTGGCACATAAGAATAGAAATTCCAAGAATCACCCCTTATATCAAACAGCAATGGGAGATTACGGGAAAGTTCCTAGAGGAGTTGAGGTAAAGATTGTTCCTCCCATTGCTGGCAAGCAAGGCGGCTTCTCTCAAACGTTTACGGCAGGTGGGGCAACAAGATCGCAGTCACTAATTACAAGCATAAGCAGATCTAAGTTTCATTCGGCGCTAGACTAGACTATTTTGCAATTGAGACAAAGAGATGAAAAGACCTCATACATGGATTGAAGAGACATACACAAACGTCTCAGATTGATCAGGTTACGATTTACTTGAAAGAATTGGTCAAGCAATGATCTACTACGCCTAAGAAACACTGGCCTGCGCGTGACGGCTGGTTAGCCGATTTGTAGCCGACTTGATGCCACTAAGGCAAAAATTAAGCAATTTGAAGTTTTACAACTCATTTTTATATCCCAAAATTATTCTATGACAATATTATAAAGAGGCGCAAAGGTGGGACTCGTGAAAGCTAGCAGCATACAGCAAGGACGCGAGAACTACACTTTGTCGTGTCTCGTCGAACTACTCTACAGAAAGCTGCACGTTACATCGTAACAAATAACAAATAATGGACATCCAGAAAAAGATAATTGTTCCTCCTCCTACGGGAGCAGTTGCTCCCCTCCCGGGAGGCTGTCGATGTATAGTTCGATATGAAGCCAGAATTGACAATGAGCTTGGGAGAATTCTTGATGATGGCGGTCAAAGTCAAATCGCAATTTCGCTTCCGCCTTTACCTTCTTCGTCCTTGTCTTCGAATCTTTCCTCTCCATTATTGTCTCAGTCTGCTCTTCTTCCTGGTCTTGTGTACGGTGTTCACTCTATGAAGGTTGGAGAGACTTCATCTTTTGTTCTTCCTCCAGAGCAAGCTTTTGGTGAATCTGGAAGACCTGCAACAGCCTTTACAAGTGAAGATGATAGCCTATCAGCTAGAGTAGGAAAGGCACTATTTCGAGGAGGAAATGGTTCAGGGGTGGTTGGCGTTCCTGTTCCATCTGGATCCTCACTCTATTTTAAGATTTCGCTCCTTTCTTGTGACATTGGCCCTCCTTTAGAAGAGTTTGACTGGGATGAAATGGCAAAAAATAACAAGGAGGACGGGAATAAGTTGCTTCTAAGTCGAGATGCGAATGGAGCCATTGCTGCATATGAGCAAGCACTTGCTTGTCTTGACAAGGCTAAATCGTCAAGTCTATTTAATGATTCAGACGACGCTGCAGCACTTATTTCAATTTCAAGGAGTGAACAGCGAGTCATTCTGCATAGCAATAAAGCGCAAGCCTTGCTGATGCTTGAAAAATTCTTAGAGGCAGAGGCTTCCTGTACAACTGCTTTGCTTCTTGACTTGACACACCAAAAATCTCTGTTTCGGCGAGCTAGAGCGAACCGAGGATTAGGGAAACTGTCAGAGGCAAGAGCTGATGCTCGTAACTTGTATTCTCTTAATCCTAGTAACTTGGAAGCTCGAAAGCTTTTAATTGATCTTGGACTAGGTGACGAAATTAATTCTAAATCAGGGAATGCAGAGGATGACGGAAAAGCAACAATAAGCAATGGAACAAATCAAGAACCGAATCAAGAAAAGGATTCTTCAAGTAAAGAGTCTTTGCTGACGACGCCAGATCAAGATTTACCTCATTCGTTCACAGAAGCAGCAGCATCCCTTCGCCTTCGAGCATCAGGGTTAAAGTCTTCCTCGTCAAGCAATGCGTTTGCGAAAGCTTTAAAGAAAGGTCTCACTGATGGCTCACTTTACGAAGACAAACCAGACATTGATATGGATGCGGTCATGAAGGAAGCGAGAAGCGTCAACGCAGACAAGAATGATGAACTTGATTCAAATAAGGAACGAAGGAGCAATCCGTGCTTGTGGATCTACCGACAATATAATTCATGCTTAGCCTTTCTTGGGTGTGCAAGAAAGAGGAAGAGGTCGTAGAGAACAAGGTCTTGCTCTTAATAATGATTTATTTCTGTGTACGTGACAGCGAAGGATACAAATGATCGCCTACTGTCACCTCATCTTCCTTGTTCGTTCACTCACTTCGTAATCGTTCTTCGTCGAATTTTTCTAAGGAAAACAAAAAATGCACGTCGATCAACAAGATATATTTGTGAGTTTAACATTATAATCTTGAATACTTTCAAAGTTGGAGTTTTCAGAGATACGTGTCTAACCCACCTCCATCTTTTTCACTTCATTCTCTCATTAGATCCGCGATCTTACTCCCGATTACGCTGTTGAGGAGCTAGATGGACTCGAGAAATTATTCAGTTCAGCTGAGAAACCCCACAAGTCGCAGCTGTCAGACAAGTCCATCATTGATTCTGTTCGAGCACAGATAGCGAGCAAAAAGGAAATGAAACGCGATATGGAACGCTATGCCGTTCGTATAGCAACCGTATCGTTAAATGGCAATCGCGTATTGGCTGGGTGTATTATTATTCGAACATTCAACATGCTAAAGGCCACTACACCTGCTCGAGAGGGGGTTGCCCCCACGTTGCCTTTTGACCTATTGGAAAAAATCGAAGAAAATACCCTTGGAGCTCAAGTTGTGATCCTGTCAGTCGTTAAGAAATTCCGCCGAAATGGCATCGCTTCGCTGCTGCTTAATACGTGTATGCAAGAAGTTCTATCTCAAACGCCCTGTGTACCGGTCGTATTTGCGTTTGCTCCTCGAGGAGACGAAGTGATGGAAAGCTTCTTCAGCGAGTGCCACAAGTTTACAGAATTTGGATTTATTAAAGACTTTAAGGAAAAGCAGGACTACTCCTTATGGGCCCAAGTATTCCACGACGGCTCTCTCGCTTGCTACCACCCTGCTTCAGGAGATGTGCTTCCTGACCTGTTTGACGCAGAATTGAAGAGAAAACGCCCTGTGCCCAAGTGGGTTGTGGATCTTGGACTTCAATTTGGTCTCCCAGTGCTTGTTGTGGTAGTGCTGTTTGGAATTTCATACTTTCTCGTCTGGCTTGGACCCCTAAAAGGAATAAGCTCCAAATACATGAACGGTCCGAACATAGAGGTTCTTGAGGATGAAAATGAAGATCTTTAAGTAAAACGGGTTATAGTTTATCGAGTAATGAATGTTTGTTTATTGTGTTTCAAAATTAGCGCTCCTTACGATACTGCAGCACCATCTGCAAGAAGCTGTCTGAATCGTCCATCAGTTATCTTTTGAAGATCCGACGGACTGCCGTCTTCAACAATCTTGCCGTCGGATAGAACAAGGACTCGATCACAGGTCAAGAGCGTTGAAACGCGATGAGCAATCACAAAAAGCGTTGCCCCCTCAAAGGCGTCTGTTAAAACACCTTGAATCAACACGTCTGTGGCACTATCAGTGGCTGCAGTTGCTTCGTCTATACACACGATTCGTGATTTCTTCAGAAGCGCCCTTGCTAGGCATAAAAGCTGTCGTTCGCCAACGCTCCAATTCTTACCACCTTCTTCAACTTTATCGTCAAGCGCAGCCATGAGACGACACGTTTTTAATGACCGGAGAAGGTCCTTGTCCTTGTACAAGCCAGCTGGATCTAGGTTAAAGCGGACCGTCCCTGAAAAGAGGAGCGGCTCTTGCGGAATAACCGTCAGAGCTTGACGAAGATTTCGAAGTCGAAACTTGCAAGAGTCTAGACCATCCAGTCGAATTGAACCTGATACGAGCGGTGCAAGCCTATGCAGTAGGGACAGAAAGGTCGACTTTCCACTTCCTGTTCGTCCGCAGAGTCCAACCTTTTCTCCTGCAGGAACCTTTATCGAAACATCAGATAGCGCGGAACGGATAGTTCCAGGGTATCTTGAAGACACATTTATAAATTCCACAGCTGCTCCTGGGTTGATCGATTTCTCGAATGAATCAAAAGCTTTATCAGGCACTGATGCATCTCCCATAGACTCTTCCTCTGAAGGAAGGTCCGCATACTCTTTACATCTCTCTACGCTTACCATCTCCTTTTCCGTGTCTGTAAACGTAGAGATAAGTCCCTGGAGGGCCCCAACAATTGGGATTGCATAAGAAAGTGATAAACCAGCCGTTCCTGCCGCTGCAGCATCTCCGTCACCTCCAGAGGAAGTGGAAGTCGGGGTGTCTGCAAGACATCCGCCGTCGTCTCCTAGCGTTGCTTGGCTTGCGTCGGTAAGAACTCGAACAAGAACAGAGACAAATGCCACTAGAAAGACAATTACTGCGCCGATTGCTTGCAAACGAAGCGCAAGCCATTGTCCTGCAATGCCCATGGAAAAACTAGTGCGCTGGCTAGAATTAAGACTATCGATAGATCGAAGGTGTTCTCGGTCGATTGCGCTATCGAGGTCACTGAAATCTCTTGGACTTGTAAGTCCGACGAGTTCTTTTCTCTCAGTTTTCCGTACAGAATGAGCCCGAATCACAGGACTTCCAAGTGCGCACTCTCCAAAGTGAGAAAAAACAGGCGAGCGAGACGTGGAGTCTAACCGCTTAAGTTCTCTTGAGCTGGCCCGATATTTTACTTGAATCGACGAATAGACTATGTATAACGTTGGAATCACGATAAGAAAGACACCAGAGGTTGAGTAGATAAGGACGAGAAGAGTTCCACCCATGCCAACAACTTGAGCTAGAAGAATATTAAGCTGAAAGGGGAGTGACTCATCCGTTGCATAGATGTCGGTAGAAAATCGATTAAGCAGCCTTCCACACGGCGTTGAGTCAAAGAAATCCATTTTTGCAAATGCTACCGAGACGAGCAGAGAGTCATGGATCTTGATGGCGGCTAGAATGCCTCCTTTCGCGAACGACCAAGATCTAACAACCACGGCAAGTGTATTGAACAGAGTAATACTTCCATACACTGTAAGGAAGTTCAGGCTTGACCAAGAGGAAAGCAAACTGGCTAGAGCAGCTGATGCGCCTCCGCTTGAGGACCCAGAGTCAGACGCTGATGCCGACCACACTGAGAGCCACCAGTCACAAGCGATTCGCGAAAGCTGCATGAGACAAAG
>Ga0164295_10005392_pt1 | contig 10096 bp, 10 predicted proteins | sample GEODES006metaG_FD_111798 | JGI IMG/M metagenome (GOLD analysis project Ga0164295, IMG submission 111798) | Oligotrophic lake water microbial communities from Sparkling Lake, Wisconsin, USA - GEODES006 metaG | ecosystem: Environmental > Aquatic > Freshwater > Lake | place: USA: Sparkling Lake... | reverse complement strand
AACGCTTTTCATGACTTTTTTAATAACTAGTCGGTGCTGTAACCCTTTTTTTAAGAATCGTAATTTATTGCAAATAAAGTTTCATTGATTTTTCAGGATAAAAAGAGGCTGATTGTCTCCGCCTGATTCCCATAAATTTGAAGTTAACCCATAGGTTCTAATTATTTCCCACCCCTTGATCAATTTTGGAAATCTTTTTTGCCCGTAGATTCTGGCATGATTAAAATCTATTCTGTCTTTGCCTATAGGAACGGCCAAAAACAGTAATCCGTTTTTTACAACTTTCTGCTTCAAGAAGTTCATTGATTCCAAATCTGCATTTGGATTTAGAGGGTCGCCATATGCACCCAGCCCATCATGCTCAAAGGAAGAAATCGAAAAGGAAACATTAAATCTTCTCGGGTCATTATTGAATTCTTCCGCGCTTAAAAAGCTCATTCTTTTAGTTTTTAAGATAATTTTATTATAATCTACTGTGACAGGATGGTTGTTGAAGTAGATTAACATCGCCTCGTACCAAGGGGTCATCGATCCAATATTCAGGACATCTTGCCCTCTTATGCTAAAATCTTGTAAAGCATCGCTCACATGACCGTCCAGCGAACCATATATATGCCATTGATACGGATCCCTTTTGCCAGGTTCTATACTTATTTGCTTTTGTATTTTTGATATAAAATGATCAATTTCCTCATCTGTGTAAATTAGGGCGTAGTTTTTAGGGGCCCGCAAATCCTTATAATCAAAAGTCATGACCGACTCGCCATTTGATGTAAATGCTTGAATCTCCCTATCCGTCAGTTTTTTTTTCGGTGATGGCGGCCATTCAGGAGGCCCAAATACTTCATTTTGAAGTGCTTTTGCCATCATCTGATATCGATTACTCAAATAATTATAATAATGATTAGTCGATTTTAGCGCTGAAAATTCTTGCTGTAGAGATTCGTACTTTTTTTGCAGTTCTTCTAATTTTACTAGCGCATTAGCTGCAGAATCTTTTGTGACTTTTTTTTTGAAAAAAGCAGTAATTTTGTTTTTAAGTTTCATTAAAGATCACTTCTTTATTCTTCAGTGTAACAGAATTCTGTTGGATATCGATGATGATAAGGCAATCCCAACAATCCCCAGCTGAGAACCTCATCCTTGGGTTTGCCCAAACTCTGTGCAACTTTAACGATTAACATGGTCTCCTGTCCAAAATTCCCGCCTGCGGCGAGCCCCGCCTTAAGCAGGCGATATCCGATGCCCGGGAAACCAGCCCCGATCCACGCTCTTCCCGCCAACCATAGTCGGTTGGCCTGAACTTTCCCATGTGGTTGCACGTCCGTACACGGGAATTTTTTTTTCAACGCCAAAACCCACAAAATCACGATACAAGTTTGGTGCTTTTTAGCAGCATAACAGGCCGCAGCTAGATTATAGAGCACTCCTCCTGGGAAAGGGTTTTGAAGTGCACTAAAAAGATAGCCCCAGCACAAATCGTTCCACGAACGGATGTTCATTTTTTTGAGCTCCTGCTCCGCATATTTTAGGGATACAAGTTCTCCCATGGCTACCAACTGGCGGTTGGCGAATGCAAGATTGTCTCGCAGAGCGAGAAACTTATGGGCACGTAAAAGGAGCCTCACGGATTTAGTTGGTTTTTTTAGTGGCTCCTTGCGGCCAAGGGCATGTTTTTTTATCTCCCAGAACCTTTAGTAGAGCGGGGACGATTAGTTCGGCTACAAATTTGTTACCTTCAGAGGACATGTGCCCGTGAACTTTCCCATTGTCACGCATTACGTAAAGCTGATCAAGCGCAGGTTGGCCCCGCTCTCTGTGCAATTTGCGCAATGGCCCCCAGGTGTTCACCGTGGGAATACCCAAAGACTCGATGCCCCGGTACGTTTTTTTTGCCCAGTCCGGTTCGTCCTTCCATTGAGTAATTTGGGATCCCCCGTATTGGAGTAAAAAAATCAGAGGAATCCCCCGATCGTTCAGGTTGCAATTCAACCGTTTCATCAAAGCCACAGTGACGGCAACAGCATCGACTGGCTCCTCCACGTATACCTGGCCATCTAGCCACCAAGCTTTCCAGGCAAGCCGTTCGGCAAGTTTTGTCAGAAAAAAAGAATGGCCGAAGACTGATCGCCAAAAACCAATTTCATTTACTTTTCCCGAAAAAATGGGAACAGGATTGTTATGGAGAATTAGTTCTCCATCTTTTAGTTCAAACCATGGCTTGTTAGCCCCACCGTAAATTCGATACCTTACACGCTGAATGTCATCCACCAAGAAAGATACGACGACAGCCTTAGGATCGAGAGGGTCCAGCAGGCTTTCAACCCTTAAGATGATCTGATCTGAGCCCCAACCGCCTGCTGCGGCATTTACAGCTGGAATTTTAATTATTTTTTCTAAATGCGCCGGCCAAGTGTCTGCATCTCCCACCTCCGATCCGGCAGTGAAGGAATCACCACTGCACAGAATCCCACCCCGCGGAACTTTTAAAATTTTAAATTGATTCATCCGAACTCCAAATTCGCCACTAGCAATGCCTCCTGGCTCCAAATCTGACATCAATCCAGGCCTTAAGATCCATCCAAGCAAAGGATCGTAAGCAGCATTCGCATGTGCTTTTAAGAGCGAAGTTCGACGTGCCACCCAGTTTTCGTGTGAAAACAGAGGAACCTCGAACATTAATCGCGTGCAGGCTTCCCCTGCCAGCAGGGCCAATACAAGTGAGGCAAGCAGCAAACCCAACTTGGCAATCCAACCTGCCGGTTTTCTGGCAGCCCGCAATGCGGGGGATGATTGCAATTTCATGAACTTCCGTAGCAACTTTTACAGATGAAAGGGATCTTGCCCTCCAAGTGCATCCGCCGAAAGGCCCGGTACTTATCCGAATTCCAGGTCTCCTGGAAGTTCTCTGCTGGACCAAGGTCGTACACTTGGGGATTTCCTACCTTGCAACAGGGAACCACGCGCATATCCGAGGAAACGTATGCCCGGCTCCAAGGCCAAGGACATAACTTTTCTCGACGGCTAAGGTCATACTGCTCATCGATGTACCAGTAGCGGACTTCTACTCCCGCTTCTCTTCCCAACTTCTCCAGGTGGAGGCCTCGTTCTGAGGTGAACTGGTCCGCCCGGTAGACCTTCCGGTTGGTTTCCTGCCACTTTTTCTGGCCCCAGTCGGTCAGCTCAAGTGAAAACACTACCCGCCGGAAGCCAAGCTCCGCGGCTAAAGCTGGGAATTTTTCCAGCTGATCGAAGTTGCCTTCCTGAACCACCACCCACATCTTGCTCCGCAACCGGTCTTGGGATTTAGCATATTCGTTGAACAACTTCATATTTTGGGTGACCTGTGGGAAGCGTCCTCCACGACGAATCGCTTCGAACACCTCGGGAGTGGCCCCGTCCAAGGACATCTGCACCTCACAAACATCGGAATCCACAAGATGCCGATAATTCTCTTTATGATGAAGGAGAGAGGAGTTGGTGGTGACCCGCACCCAGATGTGCCGTGACCGAGCGAACCGAATCATTTCGAAAAAATCCGGGCCGAGCAGCGGCTCGCCCAGCCCCTGCAACTTGATTTCCGTGATTCCCACCTGCTGGAGAAGAAAATCTTTGAACTCCTCCAACGTCAAATCCCTGGCTCGTTTTCCCCCGGCCCAGTCGCTGACCTGACACATGGTACAACGGAAATTACAACGGCTGACATTCTCGATGTCCATCTTGACGGGTAGGTAGTCAACCCGATCAGAAGAGAAACGATCTTTGAGGTAACGCTCCCAGTTTTTTTTGCGCTCTGGAAATTCGCGGAAGCCGGCAGCAAAGACTGCCTCCCACAGTTCTGGATCCGGCTCGGGGCGGGGCAGGCCATGCACGGATTGGCCAGGCATCAGAATGGAGTCCTGTCCGGACATACCCTAAATTTTTTCCATGAGGTCGAAGAGTTGTTCGAAGCTGGGCGCGATATCCAGCTTATACTGGTACGAACCGTGCCGCCCGATGGAGAATACTCCTGCAGGCATGGCATCCAGATATTTTTGTGCCTTGGCCTGCTCAGAGAGGATTGGCAACGGGTAAAGCTTGCCACCCTCCTCCGAGGAAACCGGGATCTCCAGGCCGAGCAGCGTGGTTGGGGAACGGTACTTGTAGAAGCGCTTGTACTCCACAATACGGGTAAAGGGCTCCTCATTTGCGTAATAGAGGAAATAGACGTTGGGCGGGAAGCAGTCCTCCATGGGCAGGACAATCTGCAGGAATTTCCGCCCGATCCACTTAAGGGGGCCAAATGCGTTTTTCAGGGTCACTTCCGGGGATATGGTGCTGATCACCAGATCAAAGGCATGCCAAATGCCACCGATCTTCACGCTCTTCCGCTCCAGATCATAATCCTCAATCAGGGTGCCGACATGTACGTCGGCGCCCTGGGTGGCGATGCCGAAATACTCATCATACCCGTTGGGCGATTCGGGAAAGGCGGAGATGGCGCTTCCCCAGCAAGCCTTCGGCCCGGAGGCGAGGGCCACGCCTTTGGGAGACCAGTTAAACTCATCAATTTCTCGGTTGGAGCCCACCCGCCACATCTTCTTGGAATAGTTTTCGATGAACTTGGAGTAAAGGGTGGACCCTACCGCCTGCATCCAATACTCCTCCAAATTGGCCGGTTTCCGGATCTCCTTGCGGCCCGCCATTTCCTCCTGCACTTGGGCGGCATCAGGCATCAAGGGAATATCATCCTCGTGGATAGGGTAATGGTAAAACCGACCGTCCCGCTCTACGTAGGTCAGAAATTCGTGCTCAGGAATCCGGCGCATCGGAATGACCGACTCCAGATAAGCGAAGGTCTTTTCGTTGCGAGTAAGGAAATGCCGCGGGCCGTAGGTGAAGGGATGACCGCCATAGCGGTAAGTTTTCACTCCACCCCCGAGAAGAGGCGCCTTTTCCACGACCGTGCACGCGAACCCCTTTCGTCCGAGCAAATGGGCGGCGCAACAACCGACGATCCCCCCACCGATGACCAGTGCTTTCTTTGCCATGGAACTATCTCTCCTTGAAAAGCAAAAAGCTTCCGTTGGCCAGTGGCAAAAGGATTTTCTGGAACCCTGGCAAAGACTGGGCCAGTCGGAGGGACCGTAGCACTCCTCTACCTTTCGCCGTGCGGGGCCGTGCGTTCAGGCAGTCCCCGTGAAACAAGGCATCGTCGACCAAGATGACGCCGCCCGGCCGAACCCGCGGCGCGAGAAACCGGAGGTAGCGATCATAGTTCTCTTTATTGCCGTCGATGAAGACAAAATCATAGCGAGGGCTGAAGCGGACGATTTCCCTCTGCAGGTCGAGGGCATCCCCCTCCAGCAGACGGATCCGGGAGCCGAAACCATTGACACGAAAATTGCGCCTCGCGAGTGCAGCGATGGGGGAGAATTTCTCGATCGTCAAGACCTTGCCCCCTCGAGGAAGATTCCGAGCCAGACTCATAGTGGAGAGCCCGATGAACGTGCCGATTTCCAGAATCCGGCGGGGTCGGACCAAGCTGACAAGGATTTCCAGCCAGCGCAGCATGATCGGATTCGATCCCATCTCCTCCTTGCGGATGCGACGACTTTGGGAGAGGCGGTAGTTTTTTTCCGGACGGGGAATTCCTGCAAAGCGGGTGCATGCTGCAAAGAGAGACTGGGGCAATCGGGTTGCCCCGCCCCGGTAAAGGTTGGAAAAGGACCTCTGGTTCGGAAGGATTTTATCGTGATAGCGTATGGCCATAAGCCTTATCCCTGATACGTGATGTAAGAGCGACCCCACCAGCCCACCTGCATGTGTTCGGCAAACTTGAACCGCGACCTTTGGCGAAACTCCTCAAAAGCCAAACTGACCCCACGGACTGGGGATCCGCGGTATCCGGTAAAAAGATCGTCCAAATACAAAACGGATCCCTCTTGAAGAAGGGGCTCAAGAAAACCAAAGACCGGCACGGCAGACTCATAAAGATCACAGTCAATGGTGGCCAAGGCAATGGGTTGCTCTTCCTGCTGGAATTTCTTCTGGAGGGTCGGAGTGAGGCTTTGATCATAAAAGCCAGTTACCGTACGAACCCGACCAGCCCCAAGGCCGTGTTGACGAATCATGCGGAGGAACTCTTTTTCCGAGGTGGCCAAAGCCCCACGCTTCCAAAGTGGGATATCGGGGTTGGAAGTGACCGTTGGCAGGCCAGCAAAAGAATCAAAAGCGAAAAAATTCATCCCAGACAAAGCGGACTTTTTAGCAACTTCTGTAAGGACCATCCGGAATGTTCGTGCCCGATGACATCCGTATTCATGGTAGTCGCCCGGAATTTTGTTGTCCGCTATGAAATCCACGGCCTTGATAAAGAATTCGTATTTCAAGGCCTGTCGAAGTTGCTGATTATAAGCGACCTCTTTCCGATGGGTCCAGTTTTTGAGCTGGCTTTTACCTTCGAGACTTACCCACGGTTCCCGATTTAGGGGTTTAATATTTTTCATGAAGTCTTCTACACTAGGATGAGAGTTGGGGTTGATTCAAGAAACTAGATAAGGCCACCTCTAAAGGGGTCGGCCAAGGGCGGGGCAAATGTGGTTGAAGACGGGCGATGTTAAAAGAAAGGTCATAATCCCGGGGTGAAGAGCGAGGATCGGTTTGAACTGGGGCGCTGGCTCCAAGAACCCGGGCACACGCCTGAGCGGTAGCCATCATAGTCCGGCTTTCCCCGCTCACTAGGTTCCACGTGCCCACTAAGCCGTGGGACAGAAAGTGCCTAACAGCGCGCAGCAAATCCCCCACCCAAAGATAGTCCCGTCGCACCTGCCCGTCTTTGCTTAGTACCGGCGATTCCCCCATTCTCAAGCGATTCAAAATTTTGGCCACTGCAGAGTCTGAATCTCCCGGAACTCCAAACACTCCGGGAAGACGAAGGACCAAAAGTCGATCGTTCGGAAATTCGTGGCGAAGAAATTCTTCTGCCTCCCACTTGCTGACAGCATAAGGATCACTGGGGGCAACAGGAGCTCCTTCCGTCACTGGCAAGGTTGGCCGCGATCCGTATACATCGATAGTGCTGAAATAAATTAGGCGGCCAGAGGATTTTTTGCCTATAGCCCTGCAAACGTTCTCCGCCATTTGGCGGTTTTCTGTCGCATCTTGTGCGCCATGAATCCGCAAACGATTACGGGCCGCCATAAGCAGGATGACCGCGTCCCGTCGCCGGGATTCCCGAAAAAAATTCTGAACTTGCGCCGGATCTAAGAGATCCAAATCAGCTCGGCCGATACCCTCAACCTCGGGCCAGTGTGCCCGAAAATAGGAAGCGATCCGGCTTTGAGATCCTAGGCAAAGAATCAAGAGGTCTGCACCAATACCCGGGCAGCTTCCCCAGAGCGCAAAGCATCTAGGGCGAGATTGATGTCTTTGAGGGCAAATCGGTGGGTGAAGAGGCCCTCGAGTTTCATTTTTTTTGCGTGGACCAGTCGAATCAGACGCGGAATGAGCACATCCGGATCTATGCTACCCCCATGGGACCCTTTCAGGATTTTTTTGAAATGCAGGGGTAGCGTGTAGATGGAAACGTTGTCCCCCTTCCGTGGCACCCCGACCAGAATCGTGCGCCCGTCCGGATGGGTCAGACCATATGCCGTCTCGATCACTCGGGCATTCCCAGTGGTGTCGATCACAACATCCGCCCCGGCCACACCCACGCGTGCACGAATTTTTTCAAGGAAACCTGCATCAGTTTTGGAGTTAAAAGTGTCGGTCGCACCCCACTTTTTGGCCATCGCGACCTTCTCCTCAGTAATATCCACCCCGATGATGGGATCCGCAGAGACCAAAGCCGCCGCCTGGCAAATGTTCAGCCCCACTCCCCCCACCCCAAACACCACCACGGACTGCCCAATCTTCAGCTGGGCATCGTTATTCACTACCCCCACAGCAGTGGTCACAGCACAGCCAAAAAGTGGGGCTTGGTCCAAAGGAAAATCCTTGGAAATCGGCGTCAGCCGGTTTTCGGAAACGACCGCATGAGAGTTGAATGTAGTCACCCAGCCAGAATTCACCTTCCGCCCCTTCCAGTTATAAGACGGTGTCGGACTCTGAATTCCCGCAGCCTGTCGCCAATGTAGCACCACATGATCCCCGGCCGAGACCCGTGTAACGCCTTCCCCCACCTCTAGCACTTCGCCTGAACCCTCATGCCCTAAAAGATGAGGAAGAAATTTGTCCGGTCCCTTCGCCCCTTCGATCTCGTTGATTTGAGCCCCACAGATCCCGCTGTAGTGCAGTCGCACCAAGACCTGCCCAAAACGGAGCGGGCCACTCCACTCAATTTCCTCCACCGCCAGCGGACGGTTGTTTTCGACCAGAATTGCGGCCGTGAACTTCACTCGAAATAGATGAACTCGTAGTCGCCCGAGTAACCGAAATGACGATACAGCCAAATCCACTCCGCTGTGTCAAAAAACGATTCACAGGTTAGCGCCCAACACTGGAGGTTGAACTGCTCGAGTTCATTCCGGTAGCTCTCGAGCATGATATAGCCCTGCTTGCCCACCCTCTCCACCTCCGACAGGGCGGTGGCCAATTCAAAAAGCCGTAAATTATGAAAACAGCCGAGCGAAATCACGAGATCAAAAGACTTGTCGCCAAACGGATAGCGGTCTTGGGCGCGATATTTGAACAGTTTTCCTTTCACATCGGGATGGGCATTCGCCAAGCCGTGATTGGAAACATCAAAACCAACCACCTCAAGCTTGGGCTCCAACTGCAACATTTCATACAGCAGGAATCCCTTGCCACATCCCACATCAAGAACCTTGGATCCGGCCTTGAGGCCATAGGTCTTGATCAATCCCTCCGCCACTGGCTTCCAGCGGCCAGGCAAAAATTTGTAACCTCCATATCCATAGCGCCGATCTCCATCCCAATAATCCCCCTCATACTCCTTGGCCTTGAGCATGCATTTGACTTTGTCGTCGACCATCCGATCAAGGTATTTCCTTGCCGTGGCCTTATGAAGAGGGGTGACGAGATCTAGAAGACGACCCATAGAGAAAAGTTAAATGAAAAATGTGGAATGAAAACGTCAAAAACAACGTTGTGCATTGCCCAATTTAAGACGGCATTATTTTTGCCTTCACACGGAATAGCATTCCCTGTGCCTTGTTTAATTGAATATGCTTGCGAGACGCCTCGGGTTCTTGCGTCTCCTGAAACTTCCGCCGATTTCTTCCTAAGGGAAGAAAGTCATTGAGGACGATGCAGGCCCACTTGACCTGATAAAGAGGAGCCAGGATCCTAAACCTTGATCGCCAAAAATCCCTTGCCCCCAACCACTCCACCAGAGAGGAAGAAAACGGCTCCGCTTCCTCCAAAGAAAGTGGCCTATCGGGTTGATTTGCCAGGTCGCAAACCAATTTGGCTGGATCATCCCAGCCTGCATATTCAAAATCTAGAAATACCAAGCTTCCATCTTTTTTTCTTAAGCTGTTATGAAAACCAAAGTCTGAAGGGGAAAGTATTCGCATGGCCTGATCCAGTTTCTTTTCCAAATCTTTCTGCCGAACAATCTGTTCCCGTATTTTCTTCCAAGCTGGGATCAGTTCTTTCTCAACCCAAAATCGTGCTTCCCGATCCAGCGCAGAGGCTGACTCCATTTGAGTCAATCGGTCGATCCGCCGATCCACAGATATCACATGCTCTTGAAAGGAGTAACAAGCCTCCGCAGCATGGGGAAGTGTCCTAAATGCTTTGTTTCCCCGTTGCTGATTGATTTTTTCGATAAACTGAGCTGCCAGCAGGATTTCGGTCGACCCGGCTGCTTCCACGCGGCTGCCTTTTATAAACTCATAAAGAGCAGCGCCATTCTCAGAATCTTTCGCTAAGGGCTTCGGCAGGGCGTCGATGCCAACCCCACAACAAGCCTCCAGAAACCCATATTCGTGGCCAAGGCGGTCTCTGGAATCAGAAGGATCGCGAAAATATAGCTTTAGGAGGCACTCGCCCTGTCGGGTTTCCACCCGAAACACGCGATTGTTCCTGCCACCAGGAAATTCTTGAGTTTTTGTGGCCTCCGGCCAGCCGGCCGATTTCAATAATCGTT
>Ga0164295_10005387_pt1 | contig 10100 bp, 3 predicted proteins | sample GEODES006metaG_FD_111798 | JGI IMG/M metagenome (GOLD analysis project Ga0164295, IMG submission 111798) | Oligotrophic lake water microbial communities from Sparkling Lake, Wisconsin, USA - GEODES006 metaG | ecosystem: Environmental > Aquatic > Freshwater > Lake | place: USA: Sparkling Lake... | reverse complement strand
ATGCGGGCAAAGAGGGGATGAAGACGGCGCTGAACGTCACTGGGAAAGGTGATAAGCAGTGGCATCATGAAAGGGTCACTGTGGAGGATGCGGTACTGCGTCAGGGCGGAACCAATGGTGCGGACTTCGTCCTAGTGAATACCGATGACAAGGATGACATCTTCAGCCTAATTGAAGTCCATCGCGGCAAACTGGAGGCCCCCGAGGCGACTGAAAAAACGCCCATGACGTCTGAAGCGGGGAAGGCAGGCAAGTCCGGTAAAGTGAAAAAAAGAAAAAAGAATCTCCCGGCTGAGAACGAGGAATCGGAATAACCAACTCATCTCTCCCCCCCCAGCTATCCAGCTGCACTCCAACAATAAACCATGGAAAAAATTAGAAACTGGATAACGACCCTAGGAATTACGCTGATTTTGGGTGCCCCCATCACTTCTTCCGCTGCTGTTAAAGTTTACTCCGCACCCGAGGGCATTGAGGAAAGTGGCGACTTTGCCGTGACGGTGGATGGACAAAAGGCCTTTGTCTTCTTTGTCGCGGAAAACGGTCTGAGAAAGAGTTTCCTGCCTGGCGCAGATATGGCCGCACCTGGGGAAGATGAAAACCCCAAAAAAGCCGCACGCAAAACGGCGCGCGAATCGTGGGTTTCCTTTGAGACGACCGCGAGTCCGCCTATTCGCATCGCGCAGTTAGCGGGTGCCGTGCCTTTCAAAAATGTGCTGCTGATCGATCAACTTGGTCAATCTGTCACACATACGTTAGAGGGTGCCAATCTTTCGTTCACTGCTGTAGCGGGAAACAAATACGTTCTGATCCTTAATCAGGATCTCTCGCGCCGCTTGACCATATTCGCAGAGAAGCCCGAGCAGGATGCGCCGGATATGAAGGGGGCCGATACCTTTGTCATCCAGCCCGGAACCCCGCGCGCGGACTACGAGAAGACGGCGAAAAAAACACTCTACTTTGCACCGGGACTGCATGAGTTGGGCAATGCCTTTCCGCTGAAACCGGGTCTTCAGATCTACCTTGCGCCGGGCGCCTATGTTCGCGGCTATTTCTCTTGTTCGCCGGATGGGGACTCCGCTGGCGCGTCGGGGGTGAAGATCTTCGGGCGCGGAATTCTTTCGAGCGAGTATAACCAAGTCAGCGAGGGACCGAACGATAGTTTCCTGCCTCGTCCCATTGGGTTTTGGAGTAACTCGATTTACCTCGGTGGCTTCAACCGTGAGCCGGCCGATAACCAAGTCGTTCAGGGTATCACCATCATCTATCCCTCCCAGCAACCGATCATGGGCAATGGCATTAACACACTCGTCGAGAACGTGAAGATCATCAATTTTGAAAAAGGTTTCGGCGGCATTTGTGTTGGATCTCGGTCCAAGGTGGTTGATTGCTATGTTTCCACCGACAACCGGGTGCTTACGACATTCGGCTCCAATACTACCTTCAGCCGCAACATGATCATTGGTTTTGATCTCGATATGCCATTCTATATCGGCGACCGCATTCTTGACGACCTGACTAATATCACGGTCGAAGACTCTACTGTTGTAGGCGACTGGAAGTCCCTGATCAGCGTGAATCAGGCACATTTTGGTAATCTGAGTAATTTCCATTTTAAGAACCTTCATGGCATCTATACCGGCACAAGACCGAAGGTTTCCCTGTTGAGTGTCGCGGTTGGTTTTTCACCGTACCGGCGGGGTGATTATCAGGGAAGCATCACCGGCGTGACGGTCAGCGATATCCGAATCACGGCTCTGAACCAGCCGCCGGCACTCATGGTCAGCGCCTTTGGTTTTAGTGAGCAGGCCGTAGTGCGGGACATCAGCGTGAGTAAGATCACAGTCAATGGCGAGGCTGCAAAACTCGTGCCGGATATCGAACAGCATGCGCATCATATCACTCTGGGTGACAAAGTAGTCGAGCAGGGGGAACGCCCGATAGCCAAAGCTCCAAAGCGGAATTTTCCCCAGGTCGCTGCGTCAATTGATGCAGCGAAAGCCTATCCCCGCAGCGATAAGGATGGCGATCAGTATGGCCGGAAAATTGCCCACCAAATCGCTTATCCAAGTACTGAACAGAAAGCCGATCCGGCCCTTCCCAAAACCCTATCTGCCTCAATGGGTAATGTGGCCAGCGGTGCGAGTTTGAAGGGAATCAAGACGATTGCCGCCCCGAAGGGTGATTTCTTGCAGACCTATACCGTCGTCAAGGATCCCCGCATGCACACACTGATTTCGCCTGACTACGAGGTAAGTGTCGCCCAGAAAGCCAGCGGCACTCAGGCGATGAACTCACCGGTTTACGAAAACATCGGCACGTTAATGAGTACTGGCAACCGCGTGGTCTGTCCTCCACCGATGCTGACCGAGCATTTCAGTAACTTCACCCACCGTGGGCCAGTCGAGGTCACGGTCAGGATGAAAGATCGCGCACCTGCCGTGAAGGACGCCTTGATCATGCCCTCCCAATTGAAGATCACTCCAACCTACGCCACAGATGGACGAAGCTTCTCGTTCACTCTGCCCGATCCCCATTTTCTGGCTATCATCGTCAATGGCGACTGGATCCGGCCACTATTTGTTTTTGCCAACCCGCCGGAAGACCCAGCTCCCGATCCGACCGACCCGGCGGTGCTAACCATCAAGAGCGGCGACGATTTTAAAACACTGGAAAACCGCAAGAAGCTTGCAGATTTTCGGGTGATCAATTTCGCCCCCGGCTATCACGACATCGGCCTTTTTTTTCCCATCTTCAGCGACCAGACAATCTATGTTCCCGGCGATGCCTATGTGGCGGGCACGATTCTTGGCATCAATCGCGCGAAAGCCATGAATAACGCTTATGGAACGAAGATCATTACCCAAAACAAGGAGATATTCAACTATCCGGCGTTTAAATACGGCTATCAGAAGGCCGACGATTACGTTTATATGGAGCGTTCCAATAAAGGTGCGAGCGAGTTCCTTGGTAAAATCGAGAACTTTACCATCCGTGGGCGTGGGATTCTCTCCGGCGAAAATATGGACTGGTTCAAGGGACAGGAGGATGTGCCCAGCTATATCATCCTGGTGGATCGGAATGGTAAAAACGGTGTTTTGGAAGGGCTGACCTTCACCGGCCGACACTTCCACTCCGCGAACTTCTTCGGCTCTCCCGCCCTTCTGGTCAATGTGAAGACCCTCTTTGGTTTTCACGGCAATACGGATGCGTCGCAGTGGGGCATGGTGCGACGTAATCTCTTCAGCATCGAACAGGATGACGGCACTTACATCAAAACGGGTTTAGACATCGACGGCTGGTTCGCCTGGCAGCAAAACAATGCCAACGTCTTTTGCTTCGTCCGCTCGATGCCCAAGGACGGCGAAACCCTCGGTCATTCGCTCATTCGTAACGTCACCGTCATTGACGGCCGCTACGGAGCATACGGGGTAAACAATTTGGCTGGGGATGAATACAACCCAATGCGCGGCGGTTTCTGGTTGGGCATCAATAAAGATAATAACTTCCACAATTTCGGCTACGTTGCCGACATCGTGATGCAGAACATCACGTTTGAAACCATCGTCAACCCGCTCTTCCAGTTCGCACCTATGACCGGGACAAAGTTCAACAAGATGATTGGCGTTGAAGATGTCACCTTTGACAACATTCAAGTTCCCATGGGGCAGAACTGGAAAAGCATCTTCGGAGTTCGTCCGGAGGCACCGGATGACATCATGCGTGGGATTGTCATCAAAAACCTGTTTATCGGCGGTAAAAAGGTCACCAGCTTCGACGATTTCGCCCGGACGCGGAGCGAGGGCCGCAATCTTGAGGTGAAGATTGAGTAGGCTAGTTCCCATGATTCTCGCCTTCGTCCTAGGTAGTGGATGGGCCTGCGCGGAGAAGAAGTTAGACGTCACCTACGGCATTGCTGCCGGTGAAGAACTCAAGCTCGATTTGTCCGTGCCGGACGGCCTCGGACCTTTTCCGGTGTGCATTCTCGTGCATGGTGGCGCTTTTGAAAAAGGGGATAAACAGCAACAGCCGAAACACCTCTTCGCGCCCCTGATTGAGGCGGGCTACGCATGGGTGAGCATCAACTATCGGCTCGCACCCAAGCATAAGTATCCAGGCAGCGTTGAGGACGTCAAAACAGCAGTCCGCTGGGTCAAAGAACATGCCTCCGAATACCGCTTCGATCCTGAACGAATCGTCCTGATCGGCGAGTCCGCTGGAGGTTATCTCGTCAATATGGTCGGTGCACAAAACCGGGAAGATATACAAGTTGCTGCCGTGGTTTCCTTTTATGGTGCGGCAGACCTGCTCCTGAGATTCAACGCGAGTAACGGCAAACCCTCCACCAGTTTCGTTAACTACTTCGGTGTAAGCGAGGACAACGAGGACACGCGAAAGTTTTTAGTCGAAGCCTCTCCCGCGACTTATGTCCGCTCTGGTCTGCCCCCGTTTCTTCTCCTCCATGGTAACAAGGATCAGCGTGTTCCTTATGAGCAGTCGGTGAGTTTCTACGCCAAGCTCAAGAAGTCCGGAGTCCCGGCAGATTTCATAACCATCGAAGGGGGAGGGCACGGCATGAGCGGCTGGAACAAGCTCAACTCCGACTACATCGCGCAACTCATCCACTGGCTCAAAAAGACGCTCAAAACGTAGATACAGATTAGGAAATTGCAGTGCGGTTTGAGGCTGGGTGAACATCCTTAAAGAGCGGACCAAGGCTTTGAAGTGCGGAGCAGGACTCTTGTTCCTTTCGATTTTACCACGCAACAGAAAAATTTGCTAAATAGCGAATTGGTAGTATGTTAGACTTCATGAGAAGAGCTGTTCTCCTGCTTGGCGCTCTAGCTCTGGCTCAGCTATCCTCACTCCGCGCTGAGCTCGGACTGGCTCGGGAAGCCTTTGGCGTTTGGGACCGGGAGGGCGGTCACGCGGTGAATGACTATCCTTACACCCGGGGTCAGTCAATCAGCATGAATTGGGCGGACGTTCATCTTTCCCGTTACAACTATAGCTGGGCTCTTGTTGATGTCGGGCTGCAGACTGCGGACGCTAATAACCAACTGTCTGGAATGTCGGTAGGCCCCGTCGGAGGTTTAGGCACGGGACAGTCACATCCGCTTTGGATGTCTGAAGCAAACGGCGGGGGTGTTCCGTTCTTCGGTGAAACATACAACGCCAGCACTCCGACTATAACCCCGTCCACTTACACGTATGGCTATTATCTGGACCCTGATTTCAAAACCTATTTTCGGGAAATGGTAGAGGCGTTCGCCCAGCATGTGCGCCAAGAGGTGGCTTCGAACCTGCAGGCTCGGGTCGGCTTTGTCCGAGTGAATACCGGTGCCACGGGCGACGAGGAGCCTTATGAAAACGGGAGCTTGGTCCCGGTGCAGTATCAGATCTCTCCCACCCAATGGCGGGAGTACCGGCTATGGGTTTTTGAACTCTACCGGAAGGCGTTCCAAGAAGGGCCGGGTCCCGTGATTCCGTTGCTGTTTTCTGGCGTTGAACCCGTGCCCGGTGATGCGAATATCGAGTGGAATTGGATTCTCGCCAATGTGAAGGGTGGCTTCGGAATTAAACATGGTGGACAGCTCCGGGGACATCAACTGTCGGAATCCGAGTCAAATGTGACGGTTTATAAGCCCTTGGCGGTGGATTCCGACTTCAAGTTCTTTTCCAGAAATGAAATGGACCAAACTTGGACGAAACCTTACTTTAAGCTCAATGTCCCGTTGAACATGTATTGGGCTGCGCTCGAACAGTTGAATGTCGGCATGAGCGTCTGGGATTGGAGCGGCACGTGTTTGGAGAATGCGGATGGAACTCTTAAGCAATTTTTCGATAATGGAAATTTTGTATTTACCGCCGAGTTTTTCAATAAGTGGGCGGCGGAGCTCGATCCGGCCACGGCCGGTGGTGGGTTCTGCGTCTTTCACGAGGGGCTTGATTCGTTCGATACGCAGAAGTTCCCGACGGGTCAATATGGGAACGCATCATGGGGTAATACTGCCCGATATACGGCCATTTGTGCGGCCTATGCCAGTCAGGGTGCACAGATGGACGATCTTAACGGAGCCACCATGGGATCGGTGGCACAGCGAGATGACATGCCCGGCATGATCGGATTTAATGATGCCGGCTGGAAAATTCATCCCGGCAACTACGACCGCTTCATCACCCAGCTTGACCCCGATAATACAAGCAAAGCGCTCTGGCGTGTCGGTGGTCCGCTGACGACCACGTCGCACCCCTACGACCGCTTTGCGCGACGCTCCGATGCTGCGTCAGGCAAGAATACGATGTATTTCGACATCAATGACAATCTTCTGCCGACGATCGGTCAACCGGTGCAGATCAATGTGACTTACCGCAACGATACCGCCGGGCAGTTCCTGATAAAATACGATGCCGTGGGTAACACCTTGAAAACACTTACGGTGAATAAAACCGGACTGGGAACTGCCAACGAGGTTTGGGCAACGGCCTCGTTCGAAGTCACCGACTGGGTCTTTGGGAATCGGCAACCGACGAATACTGCCCCGAGTGGATCCGACTTGCAGTTGGTCAATGTGGGACCCGGCGACACCATCTATCACGGCATCGAGTTGATCAAGATGGTCGATATCAGCGTGGGCATCATCGGTAGCGGGACCGTGACTGGCCGCAATAACACGGCGGTTTTCTCGCCCTTGCCTACCAGCGTTATGGAAGCTCAACGCTTGGAACTGAAAGCCACACCAGCACCGGGCTGGCAATTCACCGGTTGGAGCGGCGCATTGACAGGCACCACCCCTTATCCGTTTCTTTTCCCGACCAAAGACACCCGCCTCACCGCTACTTTCACGCCGGTTACGGTTAGCTCTTCAGTGGATGATTTCAATTCGATCACGTGGTCGGGCGGCAACGGTTGGAGTGGCGACTGGACAACAGTCGGCTTGGCGAAAGCCGGTACCATCGTCGAACTGAATGGTGGGAACCCTATCGCGCAAATCACTCGCACCCTCTCCACACCACTGACCGGCGCGACCCTCTCCTTTGACTGGGATCTGGATCGAATCTCCACCAACCTTTCTGAATCCGGCACGGTCGAAGTGTTTAACACGGTTACCAATAGTTGGCAGACGGTATGGACCCAGAATTCCAGGGGAGGGGATGTCGATGGGACCGCGGATATGTTACTCTCAGGATCAATTTCTTTGACTGGCACAATCACCCGAGTCCGCTTCACCTTAAATGCCAATACGTCCGGAGACACTTTCTTGATTGATAACTTAGCGATCACGGGAACGCCGGTCATCGCCCCCAGCAATGCCCCTCAGTTCAGCAACGAGCCGATCGGCAAAGCAGGGGGCACTGTCGCTCAGGCCTACACAGGGCAAACCTTGGCTGGCTCGGCGACCGATCCAAACGGCAATCCGCTAACCTTCTCCAAGCTCTCCAAACTTTCTGGAGGATCTGATTGGCTTACCATCTCTCCGAACGGAGGGCTGGCCGGACAACCCACGCTAGCTGACGTTGGCCTCAATTGCTGGACCGTGCAGATCAGTAGCTCCGGAGGCTCGGACACGGCGACGCTTTTGATTAACGTAGTTAACCCTGGCCCCAACCCGCCGTCGGAGCTCACTTACCCTAGCTTCCCCACTTACACCAAAGGTAGTGCGATCATAAGCAATCCACCTGCCAGCATTCGTGGTAGCGAGATGAGGTATGTGGCTTCACCCAGACTGCCCAAAGGCCTCTATCTCAACAGCACCACGGGTGTCATCAGCGGCACTCCTACGGAAGTGGCCGCGACTGCTCTTTACACGATCACCGCAACCAATGCCGATGGCTCCACAACGGCCTCGGTAAACATCACGGTCATCGATATCCCACCCGCGGCGCTGACGTATTCTGGAAACCCCGCTATTTACAAAAGGGGCGAAACGATTGCCGCCAACATCCCGGCCAACGCTGGGGGCGACGTGGTTTCTTATGCGGTTTCACCCGCACTGCCGTCTGGACTTACACTGAACTCCACTACAGGTGTCATCAGCGGAACGCCCCTTGCACCGAGCCTGACACCGGTGATCTATAGGGTCATCGCCACAAACACCGGCGGCTCGACTTTCACCGATGTAAGTATCCAGATTGATGATGCTAACAGTAACTCCGCGCCGATCGTGATTAACGACAATCTAGCGGCTTCGCCTTACCCCTCAACGATCACTGTCCCGACCACGGCTGGAACGATTACGAAAGTAACAGTCCAGCTCAAAGGTCTCAATCACACCCAGCAAAACGATTTAGACATACTGCTAGTTGGTCCTTCCGGGCAGACGGTCGTCCTGATGTCTGATCTAGGTGGCAATGCGGATGCTACGAATGCAGATCTGACATTCGACGATGCGGCCTCGGCTTCTTTGACTACCACTGCAGCTCCCATTCCCACCGGGACTTATAAACCGACCAACAATGGTCCCACTGACGCCTTCCCTGCGCCAGCTCCTGCTACGGCGACGTATGGCACGACGTTATCGGTTTTCAACGGAGCGAATCCGACTGGAACTTGGAGTCTATATATTATGGACGATAGAGGAGGTAATACCGGCACCCTCAGCGGGGGATGGAATCTTTCCTTTGAAATCGCTCCGGCAGTCGTAGCCGCTCCTTCCTCACTCAGCTACTTCATCAACCCTGCGACCTACACTATGGGGGTAGCGATCACCAACACGGCAACCAGCGGTGGCGGAGCTGTGGTTTCGTATTCGGTCTTACCTGCCTTGCCCACAGGTCTGACATTGAATCCCACCACAGGCACCATCAGCGGAACGCCAACGGCGGTGTCTTCGATTGCCAGCTACACCGTCACGGCGACCAACAGCGGCGGCTCCACGACCGCCTCGCTGAGCATCGCAGTGGTCTCGGCCTATACCGCATGGTCCACCCAATATAGCCTCGTTCAGGGTCCGAACGGGGACGACGATGGTGACGGAAACTCGAACATTCTCGAATTCGTCACCGGCACGGTTCCGACGAATGCCGCTTCCGTGTTTAAAACCGCGGTGTCCGCCGTGCCGGGCCAGCCGAACCAATTTGCCATCAGCTTCAGCCCCATCATCAGTGGTCGCACCTACACGGTGAAAAGCACCGAATCCCTGACCTCCGGAACCTGGAGTGCCCTGACCGGAAGCACAACAAGCGATGTCGGCAGCCAACGGACCGTCATTGATACTCAAGCCAACGGTGGGAGTAAGTTTTATACGGTAGAGATCAGCATCCCGTGATCTGTCAGGCTTCGGGGGTTTTAATTTTCGCGAGACCGTCCGTCACAAACGCGTCGTTCTGCTGAATTTAAGTGGTATTTCATGAAAAACCCTCTTACAGGACATCTTACGTATTGGCGGATCAGGCACCGTTTTTATTTAATCGCTTACCTCGTGCGGCCTGCGATTTCTTGCCGAACTCCTCTGGGCGACTCAGTATCAACCCATGGCGTCGCTGTTGTCCCTGAAGGCGGCGCCTTCTCTCGTCAGATGTATTCGTAAATTGTCCGTTGATCAGACCAAATGACCGATCGCCTCAGAATCCTGATCTTGGCAGTGGTGCTGCTCGTGCCGTGTTCGGTTCTCCGTGCCGCTGAGGTTGCAAACCCAACAACAAAACCAAATATCGTGCTCATCCTGATCGATGACTTCGGCTACGAGTGCGTAACGGCTAATGGTGGTGAGAGTTACAAGACGCCCGTAATGGATCGGCTCGCGGCAACTGGCGTGCGTTTCGAGCAATGCCATGCTCAGCCGCTCTGCACGCCTACTCGCGCCCAGTTGATGACCGGTGTCAGCAACCGTAACAACTACTCTCGTTTCGGACATCTCGATCCTTCGCAGACTACGTTTGGCAATCTTTTGAAGAGTGCTGGCTACACGACGTGCGTTACCGGCAAGTGGCAACTGGAAAATGGTTCCGGTGGGCCCAGCCATTTTGGCTTCGACGAATACTGTCTCTGGCAACTGAATCAAAAGGGGAGTCGATACAAAAACCCGACGCTCGAAGCCAACGGCAAGCAAGTCGAATCCAAAGAGAGCGATTATGGTCCGGATCTCGTGAGCGATTTT
>Ga0164295_10005386_pt1 | contig 10101 bp, 8 predicted proteins | sample GEODES006metaG_FD_111798 | JGI IMG/M metagenome (GOLD analysis project Ga0164295, IMG submission 111798) | Oligotrophic lake water microbial communities from Sparkling Lake, Wisconsin, USA - GEODES006 metaG | ecosystem: Environmental > Aquatic > Freshwater > Lake | place: USA: Sparkling Lake... | reverse complement strand
TCTATCCGCGCGGGTTGGTAGCGGGGCATCGTGGGGATTTTCGCAGTGTTTCGGGCCACGGGCACCCGGGGGAAACTGGTCAGCCGATTCTCTGCAGATTCTAATGGTGGGGAATGTTCGGGCAACGAGCCTGCGTGGAACCGCCCTGCGAACGAAGTGCCGATACCAATACCAATGGGCACATCTTCTCCTTCCGAGCTCCCCCCCCCCGGCATGGTGCTGCCGCGGCGGATGCTGCGCGTCTGTCGGGCCGCCTCCCGCCGGCTCAAGGTCTCCGACTCCCTCGGCAACCGGTTGACGGGAAGGGAATTGCTCACCCGGATCCTCTGCGCCCGGCGTGTGCTGTCGAGGGTGTTGGCGCCTGATGAGAAGATGGTGGGCGTGCTGCTTCCCCCCACGGCCGCCGCCGTGGTGGTCAATGCCGCCCTGGCCCTGATGGGGCGGGTGGCAGTGAACCTCAACTACACGACCAGCCAGGGCATTCTCGACATCTGCATTGAGCGGGCTGGCCTGCGCCATGTGATATCGAGCCCTGTGTTCCTCGCCAGGGTCAAGCTGGATGCCGGCCGGCACCTCCTTGATGCCGCCGAGTTGCGCAGCCAACTGACTCCCTTGGACAAGGCCGTGGCCTACGCTCAGGCGACAGTCGTGCCGCTGCCGCTGCTGGAGAAGATGCTCAATCTTCACACCTTCAAAGCGACCGACATCCTGACGGTGATCTTCACCTCCGGTTCCACCGGCGATCCCAAGGGAGTGATGCTCTCAGAGGAGAATGTGGCCTCCAACCTCCGGGCTATCGATCAACTGCTCCATACCTCCGCTTCCGATGTCGCCTTGGGTGTGCTGCCGTTCTTCCACTCCTACGGCTACACCACCACGCTCTGGACGCCGCTGGTGCTGGAGCCTTCGATCGTCTATCACACCAATCCGCTCGACGCCCAAGCGATTGGCACACTGGCGAGGGAATACCACGCCACGCTGCTGATGGCCACGCCCACGTTCCTGCGCACCTACATTCGCCGCACGCCGGCCGAAGATTTCTCCACTCTGGAGGCGGTGTTTGGCTCGGCCGAGAAATTGACCAAAGAAGTTTGCGACGCCTTCGAGGCCAAATTTGGCACGCGTCCCTGCGAGGCCTATGGAGCCACAGAACTCTCCCCGCTGGTGGCGGTCAATGTGCCCCCCTCGCGCCATGTGCCTGGCCGGCCGACCGACTGCCGGGAGGGAACCGTGGGTCAGCCCATTCCGGGCACCCGGGCGAAGATCACCGATCGAGAAGGACTGCGTGAACTTCCTATCGGAGAGGAGGGGATGCTGTGGATCGCAGGGCCCAATGTGATGCAGGGCTATCTCGACCGGCCCGATCTCACCTCCCGCGTGATCCGCGACGGCTGGTACTGCACCGGCGACATCGCTCGGCTGGATAACGAGGGATTCATCACGATCACGGGCCGCGAGAGCCGGTTTTCCAAGATCGGTGGCGAGATGGTGCCGCATCTCACGATTGAGGAGGCGGTCAATGCCGAACTCGGCACTGAGGAGGGGGAATTGCTGGCGGTGGTCACTGCCGTTCCCGACGCCAAGAAGGGGGAGCGACTCGTGGTCGTGCATCTGCCGACAATCCATAAGCCGCAGGACGTCTGCCGTCGGCTGGCAGTCCGTGGCCTGCCAAATCTGTGGATTCCCAGCCCTGACAGCTTTGCTGAAATCGAGTCGATTCCGCTGCTCGGGTCGGGCAAGCTTGATCTGCGAAGGCTCTCTGAAATCGCCCATGAGCGATTCGCCCCTGACGTGGCATCATGAGCGGCCAGCACCCATCCGCCCAACCGAACGGGCAGCAACTCCCAATCGCTTTCGATGATGGCGGGACGGAAGTATTGGTGCTGCTTGGGCGCTGCGATGAGATGCGGGCCGAGGTGTACGCCCGGCTGGTGGCCCGCCCATCGATGGCGGGAGCAGGCCGACTGACGCTTTTTGGCACGCTCGTCGGGCCGCGGTGTGGAACAGCCACGACGCTGCCGACAACCGTCCGCTGGATCGACGCCGAGGCTGGCGCCAGCGTCATGGCCCGGGCCGTTCTCACGGAGCCCTCCTACTGGACGCCTGAACTGCCGAATCTCTACGACGTCGATCTGCAGGTAGTTGCAGAAGATCGCCCCCTGATGCGTGTGGCCCGTGCGGTGGGCCTGCGCCGGTTGGGCGTCCGCGGCAGATCGCTGTGGCTGGAGGGCCGGCGGTGGGTTCTCCGCGGCGCGAGTCTTGAGGGCGGAATCGCAGGTGGTGCGCTCGAGCCGCACCACCTGCCACCGTTGCACGAGCAGCAGACTGCAGGCTTGGTCCGCGATCCAGATCCCACGCTCTGCGCCGCGGCCGATCGGCTGGGGGTGGCCCTGGCTGCGGTCCTTCTCGACCAGGCCGGCCGGGCGTTCGCAGTGCCCGTCGCGGCAGAGCGGATCACCGCCTGGGCCCAGCATCCCTCGGTGGCGCTGGCGATCCTGCCCCGACAGCTGGGGATGCAGCAGGCGGCTGAAATCGCCGGGGCAGTGCGGCACACCAAAGGGACGCTGCTGTTGGGGCTGGAAGTGGATGCCGGGGAGCCTCCTCCGGCCGATCTCCCTGCGGGCATCGACTGTTTGGTGGCGGTGATGGCGATCGACCACTTGCCGCACGATGCCTGGCGAACGCTGCCGCCGGTGCCGGTGCTGGCGTGGCGGCAGGGGGGGCTTGCGGGTGGGGCACGGACTGGCTGTGACTCCCTGCAGGCGGCCCTGGCCGGATGGGGAATGAAAGCTGTGAACAAGTCGGGGCAGATTCCCTGGGATTGGGCCGGCTACCTCGTGTCGTGACGGTGATGGTTGCCCGTACCGCAGCCTGATAGCATCGATATCTATGCAGACTTTCGACTCCGATCGCTATTCCCGGCAGACCCGCTTTACCCCGCTTGGCACCGCGGGACAGGCTTGCCTGGCCGCTGGCCGCGTGGCAGTGGTCGGGTGCGGAGCACTGGGAAGTGTGGTGGCGATGACGCTGGCACGGGCCGGCGTGGGATTTTTGCGGATCATCGACCGCGACGTGCCGGAACTTTCCAACCTGCCCCGGCAGGTGCTCTTCGACGAAGCCGATATCGCCGCCGGGTTGCCCAAGGCCGCAGCCGCAGTCGCCCATCTCCAACGGATCAATTCGGCGGCCGTGCTTGAGCCGGTTGTGGCCGATCTAACGGCGGCCAATGCCCTCGATCTGCTTGGTGGTGTCGATGTGATCGTGGACGGCACCGATAATCTCGAGGCCCGGTTTCTCATCAATGAATGCGCCTGCCGGGATGGTATTCCTTGGGTGTATGGCGGCGCCATTGGGGCCGAGGGGCGGGTGCTCACGGTGGTGCCCGGGCGCACGGCTTGTCTGCGCTGTCTGATCCCGGAGCCGCCCGCGCCGGGCTCGCTACCCACCTGTGAATCGGCCGGCATCCTTGGGGTGGCGAGCATGGTGGTGGGGGCTGTGGAGAGCGCGGAAGCGATCCGGCTGCTCGCCGGAGAGGCATCCCGGATGGGCAACAAGTTGTTGGTATGCGATCTGTGGGAACAGGTGTGGCGCACGATCGATCTGACACCGCTGGCTCTGGAGGGCTGCGCGACCTGCCGCCGTGGTGAGTATCCGTGGCTGGAAGGCCGGATGGCGGGAGGGGCGACGGTGCTCTGTGGTCGCGATGCGGTGCAGGTGGCACCGCCGGCTGGCGGCCGGCTCGATCTGGCAGATTGCGCGGCGCGTCTCTCTGCGGTGGGGAAGGTCACCGCCAATCCCTGGATTGTGCGCTGCGAGGTGGAACCGGGGATCCAGTTGGCTGTCTTTGCCGACGGCCGCGCGATCGTCTGGGGAACCCGCGAAGAAGTGCGGGCCCGGATGATCGTCGCCCGCTATCTCGGCGCCTGATCAGGTCACCGCAGCACACCGAGCATGCTCAGCCCGCTGTGGCGGCTTCCATGATGCCCGCTTCAGTTGCCTCGTGACGGGCAAACTCTCCCGTTACCCGCCCCTCCGCCAGCACGATGATCCGATCGGCCAGCGTGAGCAGTTCGGGAAGTTCACTGGAGGTGAGAATGACGCCCAGTCCCTCCCGGCAGAGGCGGTCGATGAGAGCATAGAGTTCGGCCTTGGCCCCCACATCAATCCCTCGTGTCGGATCATCAAGCAGGAGGATCTCTGGATTCGTCAGCAGCCAGCGGCTGATGATGCACTTCTGCTGGTTGCCCCCGGACAGACCCGTGATGGCGGCGTGGAGGCCGGGGGTTTTCACGCCGGTCGCCTGCACCGGACCGGTTACCAGTTCTTCCTCGGCAGCCCGGCTCACAAGCCATCCCCGCAACGCCTGATCGAGACTGCAGAGGCTGACATTCCCCGCCACATCGAGGTCGGGAAACAGGCCCAGCCGCTTGCGGTCTTCGGTCACCAGAGCCATCCGAGCGGCACAGGCCTCGCGCGGGTGCGAAAACCGCACCGGCTTTCCATGCAGCCGAATCGTGCCGGTCCAGGTGGGGCCTCCGGCACCAAAGAGCGTCTCCAGCAGTTCTGTGCGTCCGGCCCCCATCAGGCCGGCAATGCCCAGAATCTCTCCGGCGTGGAGGTTGAGTGAAACATCGGCGAGTCGGTAGCCACGCGGATGCTCCGGCCAGGGGAGCGTGAGGTTCTGCACCTCCAGCAACTTCTCTCCGGCGTGCCGCGGATTGCGGAAGGCCTCGGTGGCGATCTCGCGTCCCACCATCCACGCGGTGACCTCGCGGGGGGAAGTGGCAGCGCGGTCGACGGTGCAGACATGGCGGCCATCGCGGAGCACCGTGATCCGGTCGGCCAGACGAAACACCTCCTCCATCTTGTGGGAGATGTAGAGAATCGTGGCTCCGCCCTCAACCAGGCGGGCAATGGTGCGTTCCAAGCGGGCCGATTCCGCCTCGGTCAAGGCGCTCGTCGGCTCGTCCATCACCACAATGGAGGCTTCCAGCGAAAGAGCCTTGGCGATCTCGACGAGCTGCTGATCGCCAACGCGGAGGTTGCCGGTTCGCTCCTGTGGCGAAACCTGGCATTCGAGAAGGGCAAACAGCCGCCGGCACTCCGCTTCCATGGCGGCATCGTCGATCAGCCCCAAGTTCCCGCGTTTCTCCCGGCCGAGAAACACATTCGCCGCCACCGAGAGGTCTTCTACCAGCGCCAGTTCCTGATGGATGATCGCAATGCCGGCCGCTTCCGCATTCTGGGTGCCAGCAAACCGCACCTCGCGGCCAGCAACGAGGAGCGTGCCGTCGTCGGGCTGGTAGACGCCCGAGAGGATCTTCATCAGCGTGCTCTTGCCCGCGCCGTTTTCGCCGCAGATGGCATGCACTTCGCCGCGACGGACTTCAAGCGTGACACCATCGAGCGCCACGACGCCCGGAAATCGCTTGGAAATGCCGTTCATGCTGACGGCGCTGGGAGCGGTGTGCATTCGTTGGAGCCCGATCTGCTGGCGGAGGTTCCTCAGGGGCGCGGGTGCGATCAGGCAGTGCGGCGCGATTCCCAAACACGCAACAATCCCAACAGCGTGAGCGTGGCGGCACCGGCGGCCAGCCCGGCCGAGCGACCGGCGGTCATGGAAACCACTCCCCCGGCCAACAGCGCCAGCGTGGGAATGGCACACAATCCCAACCTGCCGGGAAGCAGGTGGCGGCCTCCGCTGGCGATTTGCCCGAGTTGCGAGAAGGTCACGGCAATCACCACCACCACGCCGACAATCAGGCCTTCGTATACGTCGGCGCCCGTCTTGATCAGCTTGGACACGGCATCGATCACCACCCGCAGAAAGATGGCCCCCAGCACTGTTCCAGGCACCGTGCCGACGCCGCCGGCGAGAGAGCAACCCCCCACTACGGCAGCTGCGATCGCGTTGAGTTCGTGCCCTCTTCCCTGGTTCACCGGAGCTGCCACCGATTCATTGGCCACGTAGAACAAGCCGGCGAGAGCCGCTGTCATCGCCCCAAAGCAATAGGCAAACCACTTCACATTCTCCGTGCGGATACCAGCCAGACGGGCGGCCTGTTCATTGCCTCCGAGAGCCTGGAGATGGCGGCCGAGAACGGTGCGGGTCAGGAGCAGCCAGGTGATAAACGCCAGCACGCAGAACACAGCGACTGGAATCGAGACATTGTCGCGGATGGTTTTGAACAACGGATCGGCCACATTGATCGTGGCGCTTTTGGTCGGCGTGAAGGAACTCGTCGTGCTTTCGCACAGCGCCCTGGCAAAACTGCGCAGGCCCACCAGCGTCGCCAGCGTGGCGATGAAGGGGGGCAGACGCACCGCCGTGATCAGCCAGGCATGTAAGGTGCCGACCAGAAACCCGGTGAGCAAACTGGCGGCGACGGCCAGGGCCACCACCAGCGGTCCCACCGGCTTGAAGCCCATCATCTGGGCTGGTGCCAGCGCCAGCATCGTGGTGGCGCAGATGGTGCCGGAGAGGGCAATCATCGATCCGGCCGAGAGATCGATACCCCCGGCAATGATCACGACTGTTGCTCCCAGAGCGAAAATTCCCAGCAGGGCAGTGTTGCGGGCGATGTCGCGCAGGCACTCCAGCGGTTGATTGAAATAGCTGTGGTTGGCGTCGACCAGTCCCGTCAGCAGCACCGCCAGGCAAATGGCCACAACGAGAGCCCACTCACCGCGGCGCAGGCCGAAAATGGTGCTGCGGCGCAGCGCCGCAGGTGCCGGGCGGGTAGAAGCCGGGGGAACGGACGACGGCATCGGGGAAAAACTCCGGACAGAGACAGGTTACGAACTCGAGAGGCCATACCGCCCCAACCATTCACGGAATTTCGACAGCGGCATGAATTCCACCGAACCGTCGGCAGGCACGTCGCTCGGGCCCAGTAGCGTGGAACCGTCGGGAACGATGAGCCGTAAGCCGGTGGTGTAGATGTCGCCGTCGGGGGAGTTACCTTTCGGGAACATCGCTCCGATCGTGGCCTCGTCACCGGCGTGCATCGCCAGCAGCAGCCGAACTGTCTGCACACCCATGTCGAAGGGGTTTTGGGCCACCATGGCGTCGATGCGTCCCCCGGCCATGTGCTCCAGGGCTGCGGCCTGGGCATCGAACGTGACGATCGCCACCTTGTCGCGAATTCCCCGCTCCTGCACCACTTCAGCGATGGCGGGGGCGTTATAGGCCCAGATCCCCACCAGCGCCACCAAGCCGGGGTGGTTGATGATTGCCGCCCGGACATTGTCGCGGGCTTTCGCCAAATCCATCTCATCGCTCATGCGATCGACTTCCTTGTATTCGGCCCCCACGCTCTCCTGAAAGCCATTCATTCGCGCCCGGGCGTTGTCGTTGTCGGTGAAGCCGGCGAACTGGGCGTAGCCGCCTCCTGTCGCGCCCCGGCCCTTGAGGATCTTGGCGGCGGCTGAGCCGAGGAGACGGCCGCCTGTGATGTTGTCGGTGCCGAGGTAGTAGGCTCGCGCGTCGCGGAACGTGGTGCGGTTGACATCACCATCGACCGTGATGACCTTCACGCCCTTGGCGGCCAGATTCTTCATCTCCTCCACGATCGCGGCGTTTTCCGCCTGAATCACCGAGATCGCCACACCGGCGATGTCAGGCTGGCTGCTGAACTGCCGCAATTTCTCAATCTGGCCCTGAGCGGTGCCATTGTTTTTCTCCATCACGGCCCGCAAGCCCTTCGCTTCGAGGCCAAACTCCTTAGCCCCCGCGATGAGCCCCGCATTGCAGGCGTCCCAGAATGGATCGTCGCCATTGGTGAGGAAGATAAACCGCTTGGCGCCGGCCGTCGGGGTGGCTGGCGCACCGCCGGCCTGGGAAGGGGCGGGTTTGGAGGAGGAGCAACCGCCCGCGACGGCTGCCAGAAGGCAGAGAAAGCCTGCCACGAGTGTCGCACGACGGATCAATAATGTGGTCATAAAAATTCCCCCAGGCGTGTACGGCGCAGATTGCAAAAAAACCCGCTACGCCAGATTGTAAATGTCCTTTAGAAAAAAACCACCCAGAAAGCTCAGTAGCGTAGTCCATTGCGACGCACGTGCACCAGAGGCTGTTCGCCAGAGCCCATCCCGCCAGCGATCACCTCCGCCACGACCACCGCATGGTCGCCGGCATGGGTGCGGGCAATCCCGCGGCAGGAAAGCCAGCCGGTGGTCCCTGCCAAGGCGGCAGTGCCATCCCCTGTTCGCACCACGGGCAGCCCTGCCAGTGGATCCTCGCCCGCCGCCGGAGGGCGGCCAAAACGGGCCAGCAGGGGGCGCTGTGATTCTCCCAAAATGTTGACCACCAGAGATGTGCCCCGGTCGATGGCCGCCAGCAGATCGCGTCCCTTGGCTACCGCGATCGAAATCAGCGGCGGTGCAAAGCCGGCTTGCATCACCCAACTCGCGAGCATGGTGCGATCGGCATCTCCCTCGCGCCATGTCACCACGAACAGCCCGCTGGGAATCCTTCCCAGCACGGCGACGGCGCCCTCTTCGGGAGCGGTCGTCGCTGCTGTGAGGTCTGGTGTTCCCCGTTCCGCTGGCGGTGGGGAATTGCTTTCCGGAAGAGTGGGCATGGTGCTGCCTGCGGGAACGGATCTGGGCATCGAGTCCCACGGGGGATTGATGCCGTCTCCGTCGGGGCTAAGGGGGCAATACGCACGATTGTACCCGGATTGCCTCAGCATCAATCGGGGGTCGCCGCGTCCGTTAGAATGCTCCCAGGACGCCCTACCGCGTTTGGGCCGTTTCCATGAAGGAGCCTCCTGTGCCGCTGCTGGCCATCGAATCGACCTGCGATGAAACGGCTGCGGCGGTGATCGACCGCAGGCGGCAGGTGCTCTCCAGCGTGGTGGCCAGTCAGGATGAACTCCATGCCCGGTGGCGGGGAGTCGTTCCGGAGGTCGCCTCGCGGGCCCATGTGGAACGGATCATTCCGGTTGTTGATGAGGCGGTGCGCCGATCAGGCATCTCCCGATCCTCGATTGCGGCGGTGGCGGTGGCGGTGCGTCCGGGCCTCGTCGGCTCGCTCTTGGTGGGGCTGGCGGCTGCCAAGGGGATCGCCGCGGCGCTCGATGTGCCGATTGTGGGGTACGACCATATTGCAGCCCATCTCTATGCCTGTCGGTTGGCGTTTGGCGAACGGTTGCAGTATCCCTGCGTGGGGCTGGTGGCCAGCGGTGGGCACACATCCCTGTTTCATCTGCGGGGGCCGCTTCAGCTGGAGCGGCTCGGCGGCACGATCGACGATGCGGCAGGAGAGGCCTTTGACAAGGCGGCCAGCCTGTTGGGGCTGGGCTACCCCGGGGGGCCGCTGATCGAACGGGCTGCGGAGGGGGGCAATCCGCGGGCGTACCGGCTGCCGCGGCCGCTTGTTGCCGATCGCGAGCGGCTCGACCTGAGTTTCAGTGGGCTGAAGACGGCGCTGCGCTATCTGGTGCGGCCGCCCGGCGCCCCTGCTGATGTGCCGGTGCCGGAGGGGCAACGGCTGGCCGATCTGGCGGCCTCGTTCCAGCAGGCGGTGGTCGATTCGATTCTGGCCAAGGTTGAGCTGGCGCTGCGGGTGACTGGGTGCCAGACGCTGGCGATCGGTGGAGGCGTGGCGGCCAATGGTGCCCTGCGTGGGGCGCTTGAGCAGCTTGGAGAAAGAAAGAGGATTGCCGTCTGGATCCCGCCCCGTCATCTCTGCACCGACAACGCTGCGATGGGGGCGCTGGCCTGGGAGCGTCTGGAACGCGGCGACAACGACGGGCTGGAGCTCGATGTACTTCCTGGCACCGACCGCAGCGCCGCCAGCCGCAGCGCCGCCAGCCGCAGCGACGCCAGGCCATCGGTCAGCCCGTAGCTCGATCGGCCGGCTGCGGGACGGCAAAAGTTTCGTCGCTATCGCTCCTCAAGCGTTCGCCGATCCCTCCGCCTCACCTGTTCCGATGGCCCCGCAGGCGTGAAGGCCGTCTGGAGGACGGCCTGCCCGGCATGCGAGGCACACCTTGGCTGTGCCTCCGCATGCCCCAAGTTTGAGGAAAGGGCTGGAGGCCCGGGTTTTCAGTCGCCCGGCGGGGCGACCAAGCGAAGCGGGGCCAGGAGGGCCCGCGC
>Ga0164295_10005385_pt1 | contig 10101 bp, 5 predicted proteins | sample GEODES006metaG_FD_111798 | JGI IMG/M metagenome (GOLD analysis project Ga0164295, IMG submission 111798) | Oligotrophic lake water microbial communities from Sparkling Lake, Wisconsin, USA - GEODES006 metaG | ecosystem: Environmental > Aquatic > Freshwater > Lake | place: USA: Sparkling Lake... | reverse complement strand
GCGACCTTTTATCGCCGGAGGATTTGTTTGGACTGGTTTCGACTACCACGGCGAACCCACTCCCTTCGAATGGCCCAGCACCAGCTCCTCATTTGGCATTCTCGATCTGTGCGGTTTTCCCAAATCCGCCTTTTATATCCACCAAGCCCAATGGCGAAAGGACATTCCGGTACTCGAAGTGATTCCCCACTGGAACTGGCCGGTAATGGAAAACAAGCCGATACGTGTGATGGCTCTGTCGAACGCGGAAAAAGTTGAACTGTATCTAAACGGAAGATCGGTCGGAGAGAAAGCAGTCGATCCCTTCGAAATGGTGGAGTGGCAGGTGCCTTACGAACCCGGCTTCCTTGAGGCCGTTGGCAAAAAGAACGGAAAAGAGGTCTCCCGAAAGAAAGTCGAGACCACCGGCTCCCCCGCTACGCTCGAACTCATTCCGGATCGACCCCAGATCTCCGGAGATGGCCAAGACGCTTTGCCAATTACCGTCCGGGCACTGGATGAAAAAAAGCGTCCAGTCCCGACCGCTATTCTTTCTGTGACTTTCTTCCTCGATGGCCCGGCTAAGATCGTCGGCCTTGGAAATGGGGATCCGCGCTGCCACGAATCGGAAAAAGGAAATCAGCGCTCTCTGTTTAACGGACTGGCTCAGGTTATTCTGCAAAGTCAGGCAGGGGTATCAGGTCATGTAACCCTCAGGGCTGAATCGAAGGGAATCCAATCGGCCGAACTTAAGATCCCCGTCACTTCCGCCCCAGAAAAACCTTTCGTTCCGAAATCTCGTTTTGGCCAACGAGTCGATCGGTGGAAAGCCTCCCCTGGCTTTAGTGTGAAACCTGACCCTCTTCTCGTAGTTCCCGACAATGACATGAACAGCTGGAGTTCGGTCACGCCGGGGAAAACGATCTCTCTCACCCAGGGATCCTGGTCGATCTTTTCCGCTAAAGTGGAACCCTTTGCTCCTCAGCGTAAAAATGGTGGAGTAATTCGTTTTCAGGGCATCGACGGGAAAGCCGAGGTCTGGATCGACGGAAAGCTTTGCGCCACGAAGTCTGATTATTCTACGGCCCCTCTGACCGCCCCATTTCCAAGCGGGACACAGAAACGCTCAATTCGGGTTCTCATCGAGGCAGAAAAAAGTAAGCCAATTGGTTTCACAGCTCCGGTCTTGGTCGAATCTGCGATTAACCAAGCTGAGAATGCACAAGGTGAGCTCGCGGGAGAGGTGAACGACCACTCGGCTCTACTTCAGTCACGAATCACTTCGATTCCCGGTCCCCTCCTTGATTCAAAAGGAGATATCCCGGGAATGGAGGGTCGAGCCTACTTCGAATGGAGCGAAAACGAATCGTTTCGCCCATCCCAACGCACTCCTCTCCTCGAAGCCAAAGCGGAGTCCGATTTTATCATCCGAGCCGCGATCGAAGGATTGCGCGAAGGAACCCGGTACTTCTACCGACTCGTCTTTGAAAATGGAAACAAGGGGCCGACTCGCACATTTCAAACACGATCCCCCACGGGAGATCATGTTTCGTTCTGTATGGGAAACTGCATGAACTACTATCCTTTCATCACTGGCCAACCCAACGGTGACGGACCCGTCACCGCAACGGTAGAGGACAAAAAGCTCGGTTACCCCTCGTTTGCCGCCATGCAGAAGTTGAATCCGGATTTCTTCATCGGTGCGGGCGATATTGTTTATTATGATTTTCCGAAAGATTCCCCCGCCCAAACGGTTCCACAACTGCGAAAGAAGTGGCATGAACAGTTCCGCTTCCCTCGTCTCATCAGCTTTTTCGGAAGTTGCGGAACGTACTGGATGAAGGATGACCACGATTTTCGCTTTGATGACGCCGACCTCAGTGGCAACCAGTTGCCTTCGGTCACAACAGGCAGGGATTTATTCCGAGAACAGATGCCAATTCACGCGGCGGGGGATACGAAATCCCCAAATTACCGCACCCATCGAGTCAGCCGTGACTTGCAGATCTGGTTCCTCGAGGGAAGAGATTACCGTTCGGATAACAAATCTCCTGCCGAATCGAAGAAATCGATCTGGGGAGAGGTCCAACGGAAATGGCTGGAGACAACTTTACAATCAAGTCCTGCGAAATGGAAAATCATCGTCTCCCCCACCCCTCTCGTTGGACCCGACCGTGCCAGCAAAATCGATAACCACACGAACCTCAACGGCTTCCGAAACGAAGCGGACTCCTTTTTTCAATGGCTCACCAACACAAAGATTCAAAACGTCCTCATCCTTTGCGGGGACCGACACTGGCAATATCACAGCATTCATCCAAGCGGAGTGGAGGAACTTTGCTGTGGAGCCCTGAATGATGAAAACTCGATTCGCGGAATCGCTCCGGGAGACCCTATTTCCACCGATCCCCAAGCCACCATTCGCCAACCCTATCTCTACTCCATCCCCACAGGCGGATTTCTGCATGTTAACCAATCCCCGAATCCTAAAGGGATGCCATCCCTCACCTTCTCGTTTTATGACGACACCGGGAAACTCCTTCACCAGGTAATAAAGGAAAGTCCTTAATCCGTATCAGTCCGAAACGGACGGGCAGGTAGATTCGATTCATCCGTCAAATTGGCATCTGCCGGACGATTGCACCACGCGTAGCGGACAAAGGCTGGATTCGCCACTTCAGATGATTTCAAAATCACCTGATTCTTATCTAACCGCACTTGGGAAGGTTTAAACTTCTTGTCACTTCCAGCCACGGAAAATCCCCCAACCTCCTTGCGATCCGAACTTTTGAGTCCTCCCGTCAAGGGGCGAAAGGAAACGATGGCTTCTCCTCCGGAATATCTAACCGAATCAAAGACCGGACCTTGGTACACCACGTCTTTTCCGTACGCAATTTTCTTGGCCCAAAGAGCCAGTCTCTCCCCTACCTCCATTTTGCGTTCAGGATGAATGTTCTCGGGATCGCCCAACCCCAAAGTCACAGCCAAACCAGTCTGAGGCACATGATCAGCCACCGCACTTTGGGCGTCCCTCAATTGAGCCCATTTGATTCCTGCCGCTCCTGCCCCCTCCTCGTTGTAATTAAAGTCGGCGAGTTGAACGATTAGGAATGGAAAGTCCCCCTGTCCCCATGCCTTACGCCAAGATCCAATCATTCCCGTGAGAAGCTTTTCATACACCTCCGCACGGTAAGCGTTCGATTCACCTTGATACCAGATCACTCCTCGAATCGGATACGGCAACAAGGGATGAATCATCCCGTTCCATAGGACCGAAGCCAAATTCGGGTTCTTATCGGGGGCATGGGGAGCACGCGGTTTTTTGGGAGGCTTGGCTCCAGTCTTTTCCGCCTCTTTGACTTCCAGATTGTAAGCGAGTTCGTCTCTTTCATATTTGGCGACAAGTTTGGGATACCAGTTGGGATACTCATCCCGATCATTTACCGCTTTGGCGAAAGCAGAATCACTTTTCAGAAATTCGAGAGGCGTCCAAGCCTCCGCAGGAGTCCCTCCTACCGCACTCTGAATCAATCCCACGGGAACCTTTAGATCTTTTCGCAACTCTCTACCAAAAAAGTAGGCCACAGCGGAAAAATTCAAAGCCGAGCCCTTTGTAGTAAGATTCCAAGCGGTCTTTACACTATCGGATGGATCGTGAGATGGAGAGTGGGATATCCCCACCAACCGAAGAAGAGGATCATCCGCCTTGTCCGCTTCCGCCGATTGGGCTCCGATCTGCTTCAACTTCCACTCCATGTTCGACTGCCCGCTCGCCAACCAGACCTCCCCGATCAGAATATCCGAAACTTCGATCGAATTCGTTCCAGACGTAACCTTTAGGATCTGACCTTTTTCATTTGCGGGAGAAGGATCCAACCGCACCAACCACTTGCCGTCTGCTCCTGCCTTGGCCTTCAAGTCCTTGTCCTGCCATCGAACCCCCACCTCTGCCCCAGGGTCCGCTTTTCCAATCACGGGGAAAGCCACATCTCTTTGAAAAACCGCATGATCGGAGATCAAAGGATGGAGGGAAAGTTCCGCCCTTCCGAGAACGGGAAAAAAGAGGCAGAACAGTCCGACTGCAAGGTTGCGCATGGGAGCCCTAATGACCGCGTGTAGAAACACCCAAAAGCGAATCTTTCCCGCTCAACTTCGGCCAAAAGAGGCCATAGGCCGCAATGACGACAAAACAACCAAGCGGGACGGCGAACCCAACCGACATATTCCACTGATCTCCCACCCAACCCATGAGCTTAGGAAGGAGCGCCCCGCCCATGATCGCCATAACGATGAAGGAGGAGGCCAGCTTGGATTTCTCCCCCAACCCATGAATGCCCAACGCAAAGATCGTCGGGAACATCACCGACATGAAGAAGAAGCTAAGGAACAGTGCCACAACCGAGATCCACCCCAACTTTCCGACAATCACCGCCATGAGAAGGGCGTTCACGATCGCATAGGCCCCCAAAACCCGATGGGCCGCAAATTTTCCAAGAATTCCGGCACCCGTCGCCCGACCCAAAAGAAAGAGGGTGAATCCAAAATAGGCTAAAAGCTTGGTAGCTCCTTGTTCTCCAATAAACCAGTTTCCGTCCCGATTCTGAACCCCCGACTCCCCTCCCAACCAGAAACAGTTGCGAAACCCCTCCCCGACGGCCGGAATCTCGGAGACGATGTAGTTAATGAAAAAGCTGAAAATACCGGCCTGGGCAGCCACGTAGAAAAACTGAGCTACCACGGCCATTACGAAGTGAGGATGAGACCAGATCGATTTCGAGGTTCCGGGAGTTGAGTCGGTGAGATGATAATCATCCGGAGTCTGAATTTCCGGAAGCCGGACAAATAAAAAAACGATGGCCAGCAGAAGCACTCCGCCAGCGATCCCCGCATACGGAATCCACAACTGTTGGTGCGCTGCCTCCGCACCCTGGGAAGAATAAAAGAACATCCCTCCCAAGATCGGACCCAGAATCCAACCAACCCCGTTAAAACTCTGGGCAATGTTGATACGGACGGCCGCAAACTGGGGCGCCCCCAAAACCGTAGTGTACGGATTGGCAATCGTTTCAAGAAACGTCAGTCCCATGGAAATTACGCACACCCCAAGCAAAAAAGCCCAGAAAGTGGAAATCTGGGTTGCAGGAATAAACCAAAGACACCCCAATGCCACCATCGCCAACCCGGAAAGAATACCTCCCTTGTATCCCAACTTTCGTGCCAACCACCCAGCAGGTAGAGCCATTAGAAAATATCCCAGATAGTGGGAGAACTGAACCCAAGCGGACTGAGCTTTCGTTAGGTGGAGAAAATCCTGAAAATGCTTATCCATCACATCAATCATCCCATTGCACAGAGCCCACAAGAAAAAGAGGGAGCTCACTAGGCCAAAAATCCCCAAATGATTCCTTCCGTCACTCCCTTTAAAAAGCCCGCCTTGATTCGATCCGCTTGGGGTCGAGTTTTTAGCGTTCATATCGGGCTAGCCTAAGCCAAGTGCGTCCATCTACAATTCCTTAATGCGCATTTCTAATCATAAAACCAAAGTAGGCATCCGTCCCACCATCGATGGTCGTCTGGGAGGCGTCCGTGAATCCCTCGAAAACCAGACCCTCTCTCTCGCCAAGGCCGCCGCTAAACTAATATCCTCCTCCATCCGCCACCGGGATGGCTCAACCCTCGAATGCATCATTCCCGACAAGTGCATCGGTGGTGCAGCCGAATCTTCCGAGACCGACTCCCTCTTCGCCCGTGAAAATGTCGGCCTCACCCTCACTGTCACCCCCTGCTGGTGCTACGGGTCCGAAACGATGGATATGGATCCGCTGCGCCCGAAGGCCGTCTGGGGATTTAACGGAACGGAACGCCCGGGCGCCGTCTATCTTGCTGCCGTTCTCGCTGGACACGCACAAAAGGGCCTACCCGCCTTCGGCATCTACGGCCGCGATGTCCAGGAAGCCGGCGACCTAAACATTCCCGCTGACGTATCTGAAAAGATCCTCCGCTTCTGCCAAGCCGGCCTTGCCGTTGCCACCATGCGCAACCGTGCCTACCTCGCCATGGGCGGAACCTCCATGGGCATCGCCGGATCGATCGTCGATCCCAACTTCTTCGAATCCTACCTCGGCATGCGCGTCGAAAGCATCGACATGACCGAGTTCATTCGCCGAATGGATCGTGGAATCTTCGACGCTTCGGAAAAAAAGAAAGCCCTCGCTTGGACAAAAAAGAATTGTCGCGAAGGCAAAGATTGGAACTCCCCGAAAACAAAACGTTCTCGCGCCCAGCTCGACAAGGAGTGGGAGAAGTCGGTTGAAATGGCCCTGATCGCCCGCGACCTCATGGTCGGCAACTCCGCCTTGGCCAAAGCCGACTTCGGCGAGGAAGCCCTTGGCCACGACGCCATCGTCGCCGGCTTCCAAGGCCAGCGCCAATGGACCGACCACTTCCCAAACGGCGACTACTTAGAAGCCATCCTGAACAGCTCGTTTGACTGGAACGGTCGTCGCGCTCCCTATCTCGTCGCCACCGAAAACGACGCCCTCAACGGAGTCGGTATGCTCTTCGGCAACCTTCTAACGAACACCGCCCAGATCTTTGCCGACGTTCGCACCTACTGGAGTCCGGATGCGGTCAAACGCGTGAGCGGCGCAAAACTTTCCGGTGCAGCTTCGGGAGGCTTTCTGCATCTGATCAACTCCGGTCCTGCCGCTCTCGACGGGGCCGGACGACAAAAGATTTCCGGCAAACCCGCGATGAAGCCGTTCTGGGAAATCAGCGATGCGGAGGAAAAAGCCTGCCTCGAAGCCACCAGTTGGCATCCTTCCATCACCGAGTATTTCCCCGGAGGAGGTTGGTCGACCCGCTTCCTCACCCCCGGCTCCATGCCCTGCACCATCTATCGTCTCAACCTCGTCCGCGGGCTTGGTCCCGTTCTACAAATTGCCGAGGGTCAAACCGTCGAACTTCCGTCCAAGGTGAACCAGATTTTGGAAGAAAGAACCAATCCCACCTGGCCGACCACTTGGTTCGTTCCACGCACGGGTGGAACAGGAGTCTTCCGAGATGTCTATTCGGTGATGAACGCATGGGGCGCCAATCACTGCGTCCTAACCTACGGCCACGTCGGAGCTGACTTGATCTCGCTCGCTTCCCTACTCCGGATTCCCGTTTACATGCACAATGTGGATTCGGAAAAAGTTTTCCGCCCCTCTGCATGGAACGCCTTTGGCACCGCCGACCTCGAGTCGGCCGACTTCCGCGCCTGCTCTACCTACGGCCCTATCTACCGATAGGGGTCAGAGAACATCCTTTAAAATCGCCCCTACAAGCTATTCATAATCAATAATTTAAATTTGGTTAGAGGTCTTGCAAGTATTTCATTTTTAACGATTTAAAACGCAGTTATTGGTTTGTAGTGTAAAAGGTCAATCCTCTTATGATTGATTTCGATCATAAAGGTTCTAGGCTCAACCCATGACAATTCCTGTGCTAACGTTATCCCGCTCATGAATCCCTCCTATCCATCGATCGAACTTCTGGCAGAACGCGCTCGGCAGCGCATGCCTGGCTTCGCCTACGACTACCTCGCCGGGGGCTGTATGGCCGAAGTGAACCTGCACAAAAACACGAGCGATATCCGTGCCGTGGAGCTCCGTCCCGCTTACTTGCGTGACTACAAAGGCGCTTCCCAAAAAACCACTCTCTTCGGCCGCGAATACGCCTCTCCGTTTGGAATCGCCCCCGTTGGCCTTCAGAGCCTGATGTGGCCAAAGTCTTGCGAGATCCTTGCCCGCACCGCGCACAGGCAAAAGATTCCCTTCGTCCTCAGCACGGTCACCACAGCCAGCATTGAAACCATCTCCGAAATCACCGAGGGGGACTTCTGGTTCCAACTCTACCATCCCGCCGAGGATTCGCTGCGCGACAAGCTTCTGCGTCGTTGCGCCGACGCTGGCTGCAAGACCCTCGTGCTTCTTGCCGATACTCCCACGTTCGGCTACCGCCCCAAAGAAATCCGTAACGGCCTCTCCGTTCCACCGAAGATGAGCCTCCGAAATGTTTTCCAAATGTGCACCCGCCCGACGTGGTCGTTTTCACAACTTTTCGCAGGCATTCCCCAATTTGCCACTCTCAAGCCCTACATTCCACCTGGACTCTCCATGAAGCACCTCGGACTCTTCATGAATAAGACCTTCAGTGGTCGGCTCACCGCTTCCCGCATCCGAGCGATCCGCGATCAGTGGAAAGGCAACCTGGTGATCAAAGGGATCGTCAATCCCGAGGACGCTGAACTTGCCCTTTCCCTAGGCGCGGATGGACTCATCGTCTCCAACCACGGCGGTCGCCAGCTCGACCAAGGCCAGTCGACCGTCAAATCTACAGCCACGCTCGCAAAACAGTTCAAAGGCCGCACCAAAATCATGATGGACGGAGGTATCCGGTCCGGCTCCGATATCGCCGTCGCCATGGCCAGCGGAGCTGAATTTACCTTCATCGGCCGCGCGTCGATGTATGGCGTGTGTGCTATGGGCGCTAAAGGTGGCGATCAGGTCGTCGAAATCCTCCAGAAACAGCTCCAACAGGTGATGGAGCAGCTCGGCTGCGAAGTTTTGGAAGACCTTCCGCGCCACCTCGTCTGATATACAAGCGGAAAGCCGATGAGCCTTTCTCTCGAAATCGTTCCTTACGGGGGATGGTCCAAAGCCATTCGGATCCGCCGAGACGGATGGGAACTGGTCGCGCCACTGGAAGTCGGCCCCCGAATCCTTCGGTTTGGACCGGTCGATGGCCCGAACATTCTTTTTGAAAACAAGGAACAGATGGGCAAGACCGGCTCCAAAGAGTGGATGATCTACGGAGGACACCGCCTCTGGACCGCACCTGAAGATGATCAGTGCTACGCTGTCGACAACGATCGGGTTTCCTTTGAACTTCTTCCAGAAAAAGGATGTCGGCTCACGGGAGAAAAAAACGAGAAGTTCGGCTGGCAGAAAAGCGTGGAAATCCTCTGGAACCCAAACGGCCTCATCCAGATCGAACACCGCCTCATGAACTCCACAGGGAAAGCGCTCCCCGTTAGTCCGTGGTGCCTGACCGTCCTTAATCAAGGCGGGGTTGCCTTCATTCCTCAACCTGCCTACGTCCCCCACCCCATCGATCTTCCCAAGGGCACCAAGTTTTCAATGGATGATTACCTGCCGAACCGAAATCTCACTCTCTGGAAATACACCGACCTAGCAGACTCCCGTATCCACCTCGGTCGAAATCTGTGGACTCTCTCGCAAAAGAAAAATACCAAAGCTTTCAAGATCGGCTTCCGCCATACCGAAGGCTGGATTGGGTATCAGTTGGGTGATCTCTTTTTCGCAAAATGGATCTCCCACGAAAAGGAGGCGACCTACCCCGATCGTGGCTGCAATACAGAACTTTTCACCAACGGAGATATCTTGGAAATCGAAAGCCTTGCACCCGAAAAACCCGTCCCCGCCAACTCCCACAGCATCCACTTAGAGTGGTGGCACATTGCTAAAGTGAAATTTTCTCCAAACGACGAATCCTCCATCCTAAAACACATCACAGCTCTGCCTCGGCCGACGTGATGACCCAAGCTGTCGCAACGCCCAAGAAGTCCTGCCGATTCCCTTTTTCATTATGAACACCCACCCAGGCACCGCCCACGGTCGGGTGGAAGTCCTCGGAAATCATACCGACTACAATCGAGGCCTCGTTCTGGCCATGGGCGTTGAATACGCCACCGAAGTGAATGGATCCAATCGCACGGACGACCGTCTGTTTTTCAAGGCCAAGGATTTGAAAGAGACGTGGGAAGGGAGCCTAGAAGATCTCTCCCCTTCGCCGGATAAAATGTGGGCCAACTATATCCTCGGAGTTCTCCAAGGATTGAAGGAGCGGGGAATCCCATTGCGGGGAATCAATCTTGAGATCTCCTCCAATCTTCCCATGGGAGCCGGTTTAAGCAGCAGCGCCGCTTTGACCGTCGCCACCCAGCGCTTCCTACAGAAGCTTTGGAACTTTTCCTTGCCCACCATCGAAATGGCCAAGATCTCTCAGGAGTCCGAACACCGCTACGCCGGAGTGAAGTGTGGCCTCCTCGATCCCATG
>Ga0164295_10005384_pt1 | contig 10101 bp, 7 predicted proteins | sample GEODES006metaG_FD_111798 | JGI IMG/M metagenome (GOLD analysis project Ga0164295, IMG submission 111798) | Oligotrophic lake water microbial communities from Sparkling Lake, Wisconsin, USA - GEODES006 metaG | ecosystem: Environmental > Aquatic > Freshwater > Lake | place: USA: Sparkling Lake... | reverse complement strand
TCGGGATCGACATGGGCGCGGTCGATCTCGTCATCCAGGTCGAGGCCCCACCCTCGGTCGCCAGCGGGCTGCAGCGGGTCGGCCGCGCCGGCCATCAGGTCGGTGAAGTCTCCCGCGGAGTGTTGCTGCCCAAGCACCGCACCGATCTGATCGGCTGCGCAGTGAGCGTCCAGCGCATGATCGCCGGTGAGATCGAAACCATGCGGGTGCCCACCAATCCGTTAGACATCCTCGCCCAACACACCGTCGCGGCCTGCGCGCTGGAGTCCGTGAACGCCGAAACGTGGTTCGACACCGTGCGACGCAGCGCCCCGTTCGCGACCCTGCCGCGCAGCGCCTACGAAGCCACACTGGATCTGCTGAGCGGCAAGTATCCGTCGACGGATTTCGCCGAACTGCGGCCCCGGCTGGTCTACGACCGCGACACCGGCACCCTGACCGGCCGCCCCGGAGCGCAACGACTGGCCGTCACCTCCGGCGGCGCAATCCCCGATCGCGGAATGTTCGCGGTGTATCTGGTGGGCGAAAAACCCTCGCGGGTAGGTGAACTCGACGAAGAGATGGTCTACGAGTCCCGGCCCGGTGACGTAATAGCACTGGGTGCGACCAGCTGGCGTATCGCCGAGATCACCCATGACCGGGTACTGGTAGTCCCTGCTCCAGGCCTGCCCGCGCGGCTTCCGTTTTGGCGCGGCGACGCCGTGGGCCGGCCTGCCGAACTCGGGGCGGCGATCGGGAGATTCACCGGTGAGCTCTCCGGACTGGATCGTGATGACTTTGACAAGCGGTGCGCTGAGATCGGTTTGGCCGACTACGCCGGAGATAATCTCTGGAAGCTGCTCGGCGATCAGCGCATCGCCACCACCGTGGTGCCCAGCGACACCACGCTGGTGGTCGAGCGGTTCCGTGACGAGTTGGGTGACTGGCGGGTCATTCTGCACTCCCCCTACGGACTGCGGGTCAACGGCCCGCTCGCGCTGGCCGTGAGCCGGAGACTGCTTCAGCGTTACGGCGTCGATGAGAAGCCGACGGCATCTGACGACGGAATTGTGGTGCGCCTGCCCGACACCGGCGAAGCCCCGGCGGGAGCGGATATCTTCGTCTTCGAGCCCGACGAGATCGAATCGCTGGTCACCGCCGAGGTCGGTGGTTCGGCGTTGTTCGCCTCCCGGTTCCGTGAGTGCGCGGCACGAGCGCTGCTGCTGCCGCGCCGGCAACCCGGAAAGCGCGCCCCACTGTGGCAGCAACGTCAGCGGGCGGCCCAACTACTTGATGTGGCTCGCAAATATCCCGACTTCCCGATCGTGCTCGAAACTGTTCGGGATTGCCTGCAGGACGTTTACGACGTTCCGATGCTGACCGAACTGATGTCGCGGATCGCCCAGCGCCGGGTCAGGATGGTCGAGGTAGAAACCCCCACGCCGTCTCCGTTCGCCGCCTCGCTGCTCTTCGGCTACGTCGGGGCGTTCATGTACGAGGGCGACAGCCCACTGGCCGAACGGCGTGCGGCAGCACTATCGCTGGACACCACCCTGCTCGCCGAACTGCTCGGCCGGATCGAGTTGCGGGAGCTGCTCGACGCCGAGGTGGTGGCTGCAACGTCGCGCCAGTTACAACACCTGGCTGAAGACCGCCGGGCCCGCGACGCCGAAGGTGTCGCTGATCTGTTGCGGCGGCTCGGACCACTGACCGCCGATGAGATCGCCGAACGCTGCACGGCATCCGACGTCGCCGCCTGGCTGGAAGGTCTCGCTGCCGCCAAGCGGGTGCTCGAGGTGTCCTATGCCGGTCAAAGGTGGTGGGTGGCCGTCGAGGACATCGGCCGATTGCGCGATGCCGTGGGAGTCGCCGTCCCCGTAGGGGTTCCGGCCAGCTTCACCGAAGAGTCGGCAGATCCGCTGGGTGAATTATTGAGCCGCTACGCCCGCACCCGCGGCCCGTTCACCACCGCCGAAGCCGCCGATCGATTCGGCCTGGGACGTCGGGTGGCCGCCGATGTGCTGGTCCGGATGTCGTTGGACACCAAGCTGGTACGCGGCGAGTTCACCGATTCTGATGAATCCGACCAGTGGTGCGATACCGAGGTTTTACGCATCCTGCGGCGGCGATCGCTGGCTGCGCTACGCGCCCAAGTGGAACCGGTCAGCACACGTGCCTACGCACGATTCCTGCCGGTGTGGCAGCAAGTCGGAACCGCAGCCGGCTCCGGTGTCGACGGGCTGGCCACCGTGATCGACCAACTCGCCGGTGTTCCACTGCCCGCCTCAGCGGTCGAATCCCTGGTGCTCGCGCCCCGGGTCCGCGGGTATCAGCCGGCAATGCTCGATGAGTTGCTGGCCTCCGGTGAAGTCATCTGGTCGGGATCCGGCGCGATCTCCGCTCATGACGGCTGGGTGGTGTTCCACCACGCCGACTCCGCAGCCCTGACACTCGGTGCTCCCGCCGAATTCGACTTCACCGATACCCATCGCGCGATCCTTGACATCTTGGGCCACCCCGGCGATTCGCGGGGCGCGTACTTCTTCCGCCAACTCGCCGACGGAGCCCCTAACGAAGATCTCGTCAAAAGCGCACTGTGGGAACTGATCTGGGGCGGCTGGGTCACCGGCGACACCTTCGCCCCGGTGCGCGCCATCCTCACCGGGGCCCGCAAGCCAGGCTCACGACGCTCCGGGACGCCCGCCCATCGACACCGCCGCGCGCCACGACTGAGCCGCTATTCGCTCACTCAGCCGCCGACCCGAACACTGGACCCCACCGTGGCCGGGCGTTGGTCGGCGGTGCCCGCCCGCGAACCCGATTCCACCTTGCGCGCCCATTTCACCGCCGAACTGCTGATGAACAGATACGGCGTTCTCACAAAGTCAGCGGTTGCCGCCGAGGGAGTGCCAGGCGGGTTCGCCATGCTCTACAAGGTGCTGACCGCTTTCGAGGAGGCCGGGCGCTGCCAACGCGGCTACTTCGTCGAATCCCTCGGCGGTGCCCAATTCGCCATCGCCTCTACCGTGGACCGGTTGCGGGGTTACGCCGACCCGTTGGACTCAGCCCAACCTCCCTACGACGCTGTGGTGCTGGCCGCGACTGACCCGGCCAACCCGTACGGCGCCGCGCTGCCCTGGCCGACAGGCGAGTCCGGGCACCGTCCCGGCCGCAAGGCCGGTGCACTGGTGGTGATGGTCGACGGCGAACTTGTCTGGTTCCTGGAGCGAGGCGGACGATCACTGGTGAACTTCAGCGCCGATCCGGACGCCCAGCGGGCCGCGGCAGGCGCCTTGGCCGAACTAGTTGGTATCGGCCGCGTCGGAGGAATCCTCATCGAAAGGCTCGACGGCGTATCCGTCCTCGACGCCGCTACCAACAGCCAGCGCGGCGACACCGTTGATTCCCTGATCGCCGCCGGCTTCGCCCGGACACCACGCGGATTACGAATGCGATGAAGCAGCCCGCACACCGTGACCTAGAATTTGCCACGTGGTCACCGAGAGGCTGTTGAACCCATGAAAGCCGTATTGCTGGCCGGCGGCTTGGGCACGCGTCTCAGTGAGGAAACCTCGGTCCGGCCGAAGCCGATGGTGGAGATCGGCGGGCGGCCGATTTTGTGGCACATCATGAAGCTCTACTCCCACCACGGTATCAACGATTTCGTCGTGTGCTGCGGCTACAAGGGCTATGTCATCAAGGAGTATTTCGCCAACTACTTCCTGCACATGTCGGACGTGACGTTCGACATCTCCACCAACACCATGGAGGTGCACGAACGTCACGCTGAGCCATGGCGGGTGACGTTGGTCGACACTGGCGATGACACTCTGACAGGTGGGCGACTAAAACGAGTGGCCCCCTACATCGCCAATGATGAAGCCTTCTGCTTCACCTACGGTGACGGACTTAGCGATCTCAATATCGGCGCGAGCATCGAGTTCCATCGTGAGCACGGGCGACAGGCCACCGTTACTGCGGTTCTCCCGCCGGGTCGCTACGGCGCGATCGAGTCCGAGGGCGGCCGTGTAACGCGCTTTGTCGAGAAACCGCGGGGCGATGGCGGTCTCATCAACGGTGGTTTCTTTGTCCTTTCGCCAGCGGTACTCGATTACATCGAAGGTGACTACACCTCATTCGAAAGTGTGCCTTTGGCAAGGCTTGCGGCCGACGGTGAACTGATGGCATTCGAGCACTCAGGTTTCTGGCAACCCATGGACACGCTTCGAGACAAGATGCATCTTGAGGAACTCTGGGCTACCGGCGAAGCGCCATGGAAATGCTGGAATTGAGCGCATTCGGCGGCGCCTATCGTGGCCGCAAAGTCCTCGTGACCGGACATACGGGCTTCAAAGGCAGCTGGCTATGCCTTTGGCTCAATGCTCTCGGGGCCGATGTGAGCGGTCTTGCATTGGACCCGTCGTCCGAGCCGAACCACTGGGATCTCTTGAAACTCCCGGTCAGAGACCATCGCATCGATATCCGCGATGAAGCAGCAGTCCGAGGTGTGTTCGCAGAGGAGCGGCCGGAGATTGTCTTCCATTTGGCTGCCCAGCCACTGGTCCGTCGGTCCTACACGGAGCCACTCGCCACTTGGGCTACGAATGTGATGGGAACGGCCCACGTTCTCGAGGCTATTTGCTACACGCCGGATGTGCGCGCTGTGGTGGTGGTAACGACGGACAAGTGCTACGAAAATCGCGAATGGCCCTGGCCGTACCGCGAACGAGATCGTCTGGGCGGCCACGACCCGTACAGCGCATCGAAGGCCGGCACTGAACTAGTAGCGGCTAGCTACCGCGATGCGTTTTTTAACCACGCCGACGCTCCCCTACTCGCCACTGCCCGAGGCGGAAACGTTATCGGTGGCGGTGACTGGTCTGAGGACCGCCTGATTCCCGATCTCGTGCGTTCGGTCGCCTCCGGCGAACCACTGGTCATCAGATCGCCGCATGCCACGCGACCTTGGCAGCATGTATTGGATTGCCTCAGCGGATATCTGCTGCTGGGTCAGAGGCTCCTCGAGCGCGACACCAAGTGTGCTGATGCGTGGAACTTCGGACCAGACGGACGGGGAAACAGGACCGTCGAGCAGGTGCTCGGAGACCTTGCCCGAACATGGCCCCAGGTTCACTGGCAGGTGACATCCGGTCCCCAACCGCACGAGGCAGGATTGCTGCAACTCGACAGCTCCAAAGCAAGGATGGATCTCGGTTGGCGCCCAGTCTGGAGCTTCGATAGCGCGATTCAGCACACCGCCAACTGGTATCGCCAATGGCTGGAAGACGGCCAAGTGCCAAGCGCTGACCAACTGGCCTCCTATCTCGCCGACGCAAGAGATTCAGGCATGGGCTGGGCGAAATCGTGATGATCATCGACACCCCCCTGGCCGATCTGAAGATCGTTCAGTCCTCGCCTCACCACGATGAGCGCGGAACGTTCTCGCGTTTGTTCTGCGCCCGTGAACTTCAACCACTGCTGGGGGAGCGGCAGATCGCGCAAATCAACTACTCAAGAACCAGCCACGTCGGGGCCGTGCGCGGCATGCACTTCCAGATCCGCCCGCATGCGGAGATGAAGATGGTCCGTTGCCTGCGCGGGAAGGTCTGGGACGTCGCCGTTGACCTGCGAGCACATTCGCCTACATTCCTGCAATGGCATGCACAAGAACTCACGCCCGATGACTCGCAGATGCTTCTCATCCCCGAAGGTTTCGCGCACGGCTTCCAGGCCTTGGAGCCCGAGACCGAATTGCTCTACCTACACACGGATTTCTACCACCCGCCGGCCGAAGGCGGCCTCCGTTACGACGATCCGCGCCTCGCCATTGACTGGCCGCTACCGCCGCGCGACCTCTCACCTCGCGACCTTGCCCATCCACTGCTGGGGACGGATTTCAGCCGATTCTCTTGAGGTACCCATCCGGCGCAACGGTGATCAGCAATTTGTTCTGAATGTCCTTACAGATCTCGAACTCGGAGTGGGTCTCGAGGTACTTCCACACCGCCGTCTTCGGGTTGTCACCGGGGCCCCACGGGCGGGCGGGGTACGCATCGCTGGGCATATCCTCCACAAGGGTATCGAACACGATGCAGTAACTGCCCACACTCACCAGAGGTGCATAGGCCTCCAACTCGGCCAGCACGTGTTCATGGGTGTGATTGCTGTCCAGGCATACCAATACGCGCTGGTAGCCGGAGGCGATGGTGCGCACGTGTTCGACCACTTCTGTGGCGACGCTTGAACCCTCGATCATCTCGATGCGTGAGGCCATCGGGTGAGCCTCAATGGCTGCGCGGTTGTGAGCACGAATATCGATATCAATGCCCAAGACCTTTCGCTGTGAGACTGCCGGGTCGATTGTCGTTCCCGCCTCGATAGCGTCAGCCATATCAAGCAAAGCAAGCATGGAGGCACTCAAGATCAGAGATCCACCGTGGGCAATTCCAGTTTCGATTACCAGATCTGGGCGGACGCTCCAGATCAGCTCTTGGACGGCGACCATGTCTTGCGGATACTGAATAATCGGGCGGGACATCCAGGCGAAGTTGTAGGAGTACTGCGACTCCACCGAAGACCGCAGGAACTCTCCGGCGCAGACACGGAGAGGCTCGTTATGCGCGACGGCTTCGATTCGCCGACTCACTTCTTGGCCGAAATCACTCATGCTGCATCCCCGCTTTTTCTACTCCGATGAGATTGAACCGATTACCTGTCATCCCCCGAATCTCCTCAAGATAGTTGGAGTTCATCACGAGTATCTCGGAGCCAGGCGCAAGAATCGCTGCGCCTTCCTCTGGCGATATCACCCGAAGTCCGGTTGCAGGCACGTATTTGCCGCACTTGCCGGGGTTGATATCAATCAGAACTTCCACCGGTGATCCGCCCCGTTCCCTCAACATCGAGTAAATGACACCTTTCGAAGCCGCTCCCCATACGGCTCTCGGCAAGGCGGGCTGACTCGACCCGGAAACTGCCATCGACATGAAGTCCTGAGGAAAATCGACACGGTCCTTCTCGCTGAATACCGGTTCGCGCAATGAGGCGAGGTCCGCGACCACGTAGAGGTATTGGCCACCGAACAGCCGCCCGATCTCTATAACGCGGCTGAACAGTCGCGAGAAGTCGTCCATCCTGAAGTAATTGACGTGCTCATAGAAGATGTCGAACCACGCGCGATTGCGCAGAATCCAGTCAAAGCAGGGAACCTCGATGTAGATCAACCCGCCGCCGTTGGCATCGCGCAAGCCACCGAGGAATCCAGCTGGATCCTCGACGTGCTCAAGCACGTGGCGCAGGACGATTCCCTTCGCGGAGACAGTGACGTTGTCGCCGAAGTAGTGGCGCTCGACCGACGGGTTCCCGCCCTCATAGGTGGGATCAAAACCGGTTATGGAGCAACCCCGCGCCTGCAGTAATTCGAGGAAATAAGCCTTGCCGCAACCGACCTCCACCAGACCCGTAATTCCGAGATTGTGTTCGACGATCGCCGCAACCTCTTCTAGATGGATCTTGAACGACGGACTGTGCGCCTGCTCGTTTTGGTACGAGGCGTCGTAGGCCATTAGCTCAGAGCGGAAGGCGGCATTACGGATAAGTCCCGAACTACCGTCTTGCACTAGCCGAATGTCACCTTTGGGACAGGCCCGCGCTTCCTCTTGTGAGTCGTACATCCGATTCTGAAAGATCGGGAAATCTAACTCCTCAAACAGCAAAATCTCGTTATTCATCCTAATTCCTCACGAACACCAATAACTCTGGGCGGATCGAAAAGATTCTCTGGCCTACTTCCGAACCGAAGCAGGTCCCGCTGACCGTATTCATCGGCAATTCTTTCAGCGAGTTGTCGCACAGTCACGCCATTTCCCGAACACACGTTCACCGCGCCTTCTCGTGCCCCCAGTGCGACGTCAGCGATCATCCGACCAGCCTCTTCCACATCAAGGAAATCGCGGACCTGCTCGCCACTGGTCAACAGGGCCTCGCGTCCGGCCGCGAGTTGTGTCCGGATGTAAGGCACCAGTCGGCGCTCGTCCTCACCTTCGCCGTAAAGATAGAAGAGCCTGCACCAGGCAAAGCTCGCGGGCTCAGTTTCCATGAATCGAGCGATGACCTGAAAGGCAGACGCTTTGCAGATCGCGTACAACGTGTCGGGAGCGAGAGTGGTATCGGTTGTGATGAGCCCGGCCGCGAGATCATATTCGGCGCAAGTCCCGATTCCGACGAAGCGCTGGCCGCCAACCGTCGCGAATGCCCTGGCAAGACGAAGGGTTCCCGCAAGGCAGTCGAGGTTGAGCGAGGATGTGAGGTACTTTCCCGGCTCGGCGTACCAAGCAGCGTGAATCACCGTCTGCGAATCGGCAAGAAACTCTCGGAGCCGGGCGGGTGACTCTCCGAAGAGGTCCTCAGTCTGGAATACCTCCACAGCTGATGACGCCGACAACTCGCCAAGGCGATGTGGATCGCGGACTATCAGACGAACACGGCAACCGCGCGTAAGCAGAGCTCGCGTAACCTGCCTGCCGACGAAGCCTGTGGCACCAGTGACCGTCACTATCACCGGATCTGTAACTCCGGTACAGCGGTAACGAAACGCGCACCACCGTCGGCGAGATCGGCCAGTTGGCCTCGAACTTCGGATGCAATATTCCAGGGCAGGATCAATACGAAGTCCGGCGGGCTCTCCCTCAAGGTTTCGGGTGCCCGGATGGGTATGTGGCTACCTGGCAGAAATTTACCCTGCTTGGCCGGCGCCGCATCGCACACATACGGCAACAGATCGGGCTTGACCCCGGCGTAATTCAACAGTGTGTTGCCTTTTGCGGCGGCACCGTAGGCAGCGACTCTCTTACCGTTGCGCTTCTGTTCGATCAGAAACAAGAGGAGATCTTCCTTCACCTTGTCGGCGCGTTCCTGAAAGGTTGTGTACGTCTCCAACCGGAGCAGCCCTGCCTTTTGCTCCCTTTCCAGCAGTTCCGCCACTCGAGGCGTGCTTTCGCGTTCTGAACCCGCGCGGCAGCCGAATACCCGCAGACTACCTCCGTGCGTTGTCAGTTCCTCGACGTCCCATACGCGCAGACCCGCCGCGTCAAAGATGCGCTCGACCGTGCTCAGCGACAAGTACGAGAAGTGCTCGTGGTAAACGGTATCGAACTGTGTGTGCTCGATCAGCTGAAGCAGGTGCGGGAACTCCAGCGTCACCACGCCCTGCGGTTTCAACAACGCTGCAAGGCCGCGCGTGAAGTCATTGATTTCAGGCACGTGGGCGTAGACGTTGTTGCCGATGATGAGATCGGCACTAAGCCCTTCCACGGTCAGCTTTTGGCCCAATGCTTCGCCGAAAAACTCACGTAACACCGGAATGCCTTGAGCCTCGGCCACCGCAGCCGTGCTGGCGGTGGGTTCAATACCTAGACAGGGAATGCCCGCCGCCACAAAATTCCGAAGCAGATAGCCGTCGTTCGACGCCACCTCAACGACATGACTGTCGGGTCCCAGACCGAGTCGCTCAGTCGCACGTCGGCAGTAATCCTGAGCATGCGTGAGCCAACTGGTGGAGGTGCTGGAGAAGTACGCATAGTCGGCGCTGAACAACTCATCTGCTTGGGCATAGTCCTCGGTCTGCACCAACCAGCAGCTTTCGCACACCATCACCCGCAGCGGATAGTACTTTTCGGGACGCGAAAGATCCGCCGAGGTCAGATAGGCGTTGGAGGGCGGAGCAAAACCCAAATCCAAGAACTTGTGATGCAGCGGACTGGCGCAGTGACGGCAGTTCATGCGATCCAGCCTTCGAAGGGATGATCGGAAATCCGAGGGTCAAATACGTCCATGACTTTACCGGTACCGCAAACGGCCAGCTCGGCCCCGCCGCCTAACCTAACCCCATGCCCGAAGGCGACACCGTCTTTCGCACCGCAGCCATCCTGCGCGAAGCGCTGGAAGGCAAGACACTCACCCGCTGCAATATCCGGGTCCCCCGCTACGCGACCGTCGACCTGACCGGCGAACGCATTGACGAGGTGCTCAGCCGCGGCAAGCATCTGTTCATCCGGGTCGGTGCGGCCAGCATCCACTCGCATCTGAAGATGGACGGCAGCTGGCGGATCAACCACACAACAC
>Ga0164295_10005380_pt1 | contig 10106 bp, 5 predicted proteins | sample GEODES006metaG_FD_111798 | JGI IMG/M metagenome (GOLD analysis project Ga0164295, IMG submission 111798) | Oligotrophic lake water microbial communities from Sparkling Lake, Wisconsin, USA - GEODES006 metaG | ecosystem: Environmental > Aquatic > Freshwater > Lake | place: USA: Sparkling Lake... | reverse complement strand
TAAAAAGTTAAAAATATTAGACAATTTCATGCAGGATCCGAAACAGGATCCGGATCCGAAATAATCTAAAAAGTCGGATCCGGATCCGGATCCGAAAAAAATCATTTCGGATCCACAACCCTGCCCCTGGATCCGGATAAGTATTGGGAATAAGGATCCGGATCCAGAACGATCAAAAAGTTCAAAAAGATGAAAAAGTCTGATATTAAGGTGATAAGAGCTTTAACCATTTTGCTAAGGGCCTGATGATTTTAAATTGAGCCTTGAAATTCTCAATCAATGTATTAAAGCAATATGTAACTGGAACAGAAAAGCAAAAATTTCCGAACAAACTTTTTCTTTCATTTTGTTCACGAAAATACCTGGATCCGAATCCTGATCCGTTTTGACCTAAAATGCTGGATCCGGATCCGGGTGCGTATTGAGATAATTACGAATCCGAAACACTGCAAATCAGTAATGAACAGTCTTTTATCGGGAATACTGCCGTTAGAAACTGGTACCGTGGATACTTTTTTACTTTGCATGAATTTTTTCTGCATTCTTCTCCATAGCTTAAGAAAATACTCTGTACCTTGAAGTATCAAGACCTTAGATGCACTATACTTGATCTCTATGGCTGTCTTGGAGGGATATTGATCATGAGCTTCTGTTGAGCAGGGATTACCTGACGTGTGAGTGGAAGGCGAAGATGGAGGGCCAGGAGACTCGGGAGTTCACCGAGGCCAACATGCCGGACTTCTCACCTAAGGTCAGTATATGTTGTTGCTTAAAGGTACACAGGCGTGAGATTCTTTTTATGCGGGTTCTTGGCAGGATCTAACTTCATCTAAGCCCAGGGGCATGCTGTCTTTATCTGTAGCCATAAATGTCACCCTAGCCGGAGTTTTCAAGGTTTAAGGTCATCACCCGTCGTCTGAGACTACCTACTCTGCATGAAAAGTTTTTTTCCAGCTAGGGCTAACCCAATGGTGTATCCTTGTTTCTGATGGGCCCAAAGAAAAGTATGCAAAAGGACTCAACTTCATAGTGACTTTTTAAGTTTTTTTTATAGATGGTCAAAATATTTGCCGCTGTCCGATCTTTTTGGGGCGTCGACTTATCCGTTTGCAGCGCCGACTGAATCAACAGAAGATCTCTCTAAGGTGTCAAGAGGGCAATTTTCTCTTTTGGCTGTCCCAGACAACGAAGAATCTCTCTCAGCGTCGCTTAGGGCGTCAACTGGGACATTGGAAAAAATCGAAAAATTCGAATAACACTGGCTACGGTGATATTTATGCCTGCAGCTAGAGACAGCAGGCTCCTGGGGTTTAATGTTGTAAGTTGATATCAAAAACCAGCTCAAATAAATCTCACGGCTGTGTACCTTTAAGTACGCGTAAGAAAGAAAATTTTTCTCAAGCTGTGTTTTGTATCCGGATCTGGAGCCATGTGGATCCGTAATAAAATGGTTCCCCTGGATCTGTATTGGAGATACAGATTCCGGTTCGGATCAAGGACAGTGTAAATTGCGTCCAAAAAGAGGAAAAATTCTTATTTTCAAGTTGAAAAGAGCTTTGACCATGTTAATGAATGCCTGAGGGTTTTTACTTGAGCCAGAAAGTCTTTTATCAAGGTCTTTATAGCAATTTGTAAAACAAAAATGCAAACAATTTTTCTTTCATTTTTGTACCGCCTATGACAAAACGTGGATCTGGATCTGTAACTACTAACCTTAAAATGCTGGATCCGGATCAGAGACACGTATTCCCTTGATATTCATCAGATTGGAAGGGGGGGGGGGGGCGACGTTGACAGATAACCAAAGGAATCATTGTTGGGTAAAAAATCTCATTGAATTGTTGTTCATGGCTTTGATTACCAATATTTTTTCGTTTCAATTATATATAATTGTCTGCTTATCAAGCCTCTCGGATCCGCATCCATTTCATGCGGATACGGATCTAGGGTATAAAACATTTGCTGATGCGGATCCGGATCCGCTACAAAAATGCGTATCCAATACGGATCCGGATCGGAAACCCTGCTTAAAAATAATGTTTCTGTTGAAGTCTCTAAAACATTCAGTCCGTGCGGGGTTTAATTGTGGAGCACACCATGTAGTCAAACTCTTTCTTGTACACTCATTACCTATGATACAATTTAATTGATTTAAATTGGACATGAAGAAGACGATAGAAGAGGCTGCAATGTTTTTCTGTTCACAGCTCGCGATAGGCTGGAAATTTTCCGGTTTTATGACATGCATGAATTGGCGGATTTCTCAAAGAATTTGTGATAAAAACGCTGCTATTCGTAGGTCCCCACAGATTCATTTGTGAATCCTCTTCCTGCCTTTTTTAGCCCGTTAGATATTGCACCAGGGTTTTTGTTCCGGATCTGTATAGGACCCGTTTTCGCTGAGTTGCTGGATCAGGATCAGAATTTTGAACATGGATCCGGATCCACATGTAGAAATTGGCTTTACAACAAAGTAATTTGAAAACACTTCAACAAATTTTTTTTGTCATTATATGCAGGCAACAAAATTTGTGATAAACTGTTTTATGCCTATTGATACCGGTAGATATTAAAAAAAACTCAACAAATTTATAAGTAAACAATAAATGTTAAGGCTGTTTGGACATATATAGCCCTGGATCCGGATCCAGGATCCGAATCTGGATCTGTAAAAATACCAATACGGATCCGAAACCCTGTATTTCCCACGCTGTGACGATTCATAACATTTATTGTGTACCCGGTACCTATATTCCAGGTTCAGCAGCAACCTAACAGCTAATACGGATAAGAAACCCTGTATTTCCCACGCTGTGCCGATTCATAACATTTATTGTGTACGGTATATTCCAGGTTCTGAAGCAACCCAACTCGAGCGACTGTGGCATATACCTGCTGCACTACGTAGAGGCCTTCTTCCTAACGCCTATCACCAACTATACTCTGCCCATCACCTCCCTCCGCTCCTGGTTTCCAGAGGAGCAGGTTAGTTATCGACTCATTTCTATTCAGGTCAAAGAAGTACCATCACTGAGATTCTTTTGCGGATACACTGTACTTGCTGCTAAGAACCGGTATAGGGTTTAATTTTGGAGAATGTTGCCGCAAAATAGGTTTTAATTGTTAATTAGGTTTTAATTCCTGAGATACTCGTTGCAAAAGAGGTTTAAATTGCTGAGAAAGTCGCTGCAAAAGAGGTTGAAAAGTGAATATTAATGCTAAAATACTTGCAGCCAAAAAAGTTGTATTTGCCGAGGATTTGCCAGAGAGGTATTGATTGCCGAGACCTAAACTTATATCAAATTAATGCTCTGGCCATGCGTATCCGGATCTGCATCAAAGCGTTACAGATCCGCAACACCAGTTAATGCTTGGTTACTCCGTGTTGCAGGTGCGTGATAAGCGGTCCTTCATCGCTGAGCTGATCCGCATCCTGGCTGAAAAGCAGAACCCCGGAAAAGATTTCAATTTCCCTATGCTACATTGCCATGCGGAGCCCAAGGGGGGCATGATGGGTCCCGGGGACCTGGAGGACGAGATAGAGGAGGACGAGGTGAAGTACCTGGAGACCGTGAAGCCTGCTCCCCGTGCCCGTCAGGTTAAGGTAAGAATTAGGTACCTATCTTATATAGTAGGGGTGAGGTTAGCGCGCCTGCTTGCCATTCGGTAGGTTCTGGGTCCGAATCCCTACCTGGGCACACTGGGGGTCCCTTTTTTGAGCAAAAGCGATGAGGATAAACGGAGCGGCTCGTTAGTGCACATCCAGTGTGGTGTCACAATAAAATACTGTAAATCCCTCCCCCCCCCCTAAAAAAAAATTTCTATTATAGTGGGGATAAATAAATCTCGCCATAGTGATAAGTATTAGGAAACTTCACTCATTCACTGGATTGTCTGGATGAACGTATTTCACTTTGAATAAGATATCATGTTGTTCCTCTATAGGGAAGCTTAAAAAAAACAAAATTTCCCCAAATTTATCGAATTCTGTAAGTTTACGGTATGATTTATAATGAAACATTTGGATCCGTACTGATCTCGATACGGATCCAGATCCAGCCTTTTAGGTTTAATACGGATCCTTCGATTTGGATCAAGGTTAGAGCATTACAAAATTAAAAGAACATTTTTATCACAAACTGTCAGTAAAACCTTGATTAATGACTTCCAGACTCAAGTGAAACCCACAGGGCCTTGAGCAAAATGGTCAATGCCCTTTTCAACTTGAGAACTCAGATTTTTTCCTTCTTCGACGTCATTTTGACTGTCCTGGATCCAGATCCGAGTTACCAAAAACGGATCCGGATCTAGGGAAGCTATTGTAATAAGGATCCACATCTGAAACACTGGCATTTACCGATGAGGAAATTTGTTTAAATTTAGATCACAGCGGGGCGGTGCCGCTCATGGTCCGCCTGACCAATAGCAATACCAAGACACAAATGGGTTGAAATGTTTAACTTTTTGATTTTATAAGTATTTTGTATGAAATTATGATGAATTTTGTTCAGTTTTTAGTTCATTTGTAAAGATCTTTTCTAAGTTTGGTGTGAAAAAGGGTCGGATCCGGATCCGCAACACTGATTGGAACGAATGACGGTATGTACCGGTACTTAAAGACCAAATTTAAGTGTAAAAGCCTGAAAAATCAAGTTTTACATCATAAAATTTGTATGCGGATCCTTCTGGATCCGGATCCTGCAAAATTTTTTGGATCCTTTCGAATCCGGATCCACATCACTTTAAAGGGAGTGACCAATGAGATGAATGGGGGGTCAAGCATACTTTAGATCGATGTCTACCGGTACTGGTCTGGTATCTGAAGCTGTGCATTTGTTTTTGTCCTGACTGTCTGCGTATTTCCGTTTCCGGCGGCGTCCAGTAAAGCATAATTAATAGGCTATTGTAAGTCAATTAGGCAAAGCGATGCAAATTTTATGCACCGCTTTCCTTTTTGAGATTTTGTTTGCTTGCAGTGCCATTAGGCAGTGAATTGAGTGCCAATAGATATAGTCAGGGGCCGTGCCCAAGAAGGAGTTTAAATGAAGCATGGGGCGTCCAAAGTGGTATGACAGGTTTCTGACCAATGAGATGGTTGCATAAAACTGGTTTCTGAGTCGCCGCCGATGTAAAAACAGGTTTTTTCATCCCATAAAAGAGATACATCCACCGTAGGGTTTAATCCCAGTACACTTCAACAATAGTAAACAATCCTCCCGTATCCACTATGGCGTAGCATCTGGAGCAGCGCCTGGCCTAATTAATATGTGAACAAAAAAGTTGAATTTAATCAAGTGTCCCAGCTTTGACAGTTGGCGTAGCAAACACTCTTGCGCCAAGATATGAGGCGTATTGGGCACACCCACGCCAGTGGGCAATGCCTGGTCATCAATTCTATGCCATTAGGTAAGGCGGTCAAAGCAGGTGAATTTTTTCACATGTTTGCCACGCCTTACCCTCTTGCGTAGAGATGTTTACAATGGTTAGCCAGTTTGCTGATTATAAGAGTGGCTGACTTGTTTGCAAAGCTTTGCCTAATTGACTTACGATAGCCTATAACTTATGCTTTACTGGGCGGAAACGGAAATACGCAGTTCAATCAGGGCACAAACAAATGCCCAGCGCCACGGTCCCAGACCAGTAGCTATTGATTACAAATATCCTTGACCCCCCATTCATCTCATTGGTCACTCCCTTTAAAATGCTTCCATTAACTTTTTCACGTCATAAATGATAGGTATGTTTAATGCAGGCCAAGAATCAGGAGACGAGCCTCGACAAGCAGAAGCTCGAGAGGTTCCTCGCCGACTTTGAGAACCTCAACTACTGGATCAAACACATCAAGACCGTCATGTCTGATGACAAATGCGGAAAGGTACCTACATCCTGAAATTCAAATGCTCTTTATCTTTAAATTTTTTTCTTTCAATACAGTGTTCCGAAGCCGGATCTAGTCGTATCCGTAATTCTTTTGCTTTCTGGATTCATATTTAAAAACCTCATAAAACATGATAAAAACAGTGTTGTCCAAACAATGAAAATTTGGGATAAATTTGATGTTTTTTTTACAATCTGTGGTTCAAAGGTCTTGGTCCCTATCCAATATTGTAGATTTTGGATTCAATGATCTGGATCCAGATCCATAATAAATAAACCCCGACCACTTTTTCAGTCATCTGAATGGGTTTAGATCGAATTCTTCTGTAGAATGTGTCCGAAGCAGAGGCCCTCCTGGAGCGACATGCCAAACGCAAATCAGAAATCGATGCCAGGTACCTACAGTAATTAATAATATTTCTCTATGCATATTTATTTTACTAAAGTTATTCCTCTCCTTCCGATTACAGATCACTGCTTTTGATCTTGCTCTTTATCTACAGTATGTATGGCACAAGAAAATTTGGTAATAATTCTTGCCAAAACAGATATACATATGAAGGAAACTATTGAACATTCTGGCCAAACTTTTCAATTCCTACCCTTTCTATTGCTCAGAGGTACTGATACCGTTGTGGTAATGTAACAATTACAAAATAGATTCAACATTTAGCCAGGAAAATTTTTCAGTCGGAATCTTTGACATTTACTGCTGTTCTGGATACGGGAAACCAGATTTTTTTTATCTTGAACATTGCTCTAACCCATTTTTACTAGTCGCAACGTTTTAAACTAAAATTTTTTCTTAGGGAGGACAGCTTCAGTGCCACCGATGAGGCGGGCAAGATGCTGCTGAAGTCCAAACACTACGCCAGCCAGGAGGTGAGCAAGATGCTCCTCCTCCTTGCCGAAGAGAAGAACCTCCTCCTCCGGAGCTGGGAGGAGTATCGTATCCACTACGAGCAGTGCAAGGACCTCGAGCTCTTCTACCGAGACAGGGAGCAGGCGGACACCTGGATGGCCAAGCAGGAGGCCTTCCTCTTCAACCAGGACCTGGAAGAGTCCCTGGACTCGGTCGAGACGCTCTTCAAGAAGCATGAGGATTTTGAGAAGAGGCTGACGGCTCAGGATGAGAAGATCAAAGCGCTGGACGAGATTGCGACCAAGCTTATCAAGAGCCACCGCTACCCGGTTGTGGAGAATGTATTGGACCGTCTGGTTAAGCGAAGTGCGCAGCTGCTTCAGAAGAGCGCAGTGCGACGCATCATGCTGGAGAAGTGTCAGCAATTTGAGCGGGACTGTGACGAGACAAAGAGCTGGATCAACGAGAAGCTGAAGGTGGCTTGCGCCGAGAACTATCTGGATCCGACCAATCTTAAAGGAGAGGTGCAGAAGCATCAGGATTTCCTGATGGAGCTGAACGTTTATAATACGCGGATCGACCAGGTCCTGAAGACCGGAGCTGACCTCATTGAGAGTGGTCACATCCAGTTAACGCGTATCCAGGAGAAGACGACGGAGATCGGCAAGCTCAGGTCGAACCTGGTCACCGCCGCGGAGAAGAAGGGGCTGCGCCTGGACGATGAGAGCAAACAGCAGCAGTACAACCGTGGCAACGAGGAGCTCCAGCTCTGGCTCAGCGAGATGGAAGGCCAGTTGCTGTCCGAGGACTACGGGAAGGATGTCACCAGCGTGCAGAACCTGCTGAAGAAGCACGAGCTGCTCGAGGAGAACGTGGGCGCGCGGCAGGATCGCATTGATGGCGTGCGCATCTCAGCGGAGCAGTTTTGCAACGCGGACCATTTCGATGCGGAGAACATTCGGGCCAAGGCAGAGAGGCTGGAGGCGCGATACCGCAACCTCATGAAGCCCATGTCGAACCGCAAGACGCGGCTCATGGAGTCCTTGGGCGTGCAGCAGCTCTTCCACGACATGGAGGAGGAGGAGGCCTGGATCTGCATGAAGGAGCCAAACATAAACTCCACCACCCGGGACCGGGATCTCATCGGGGTGCAGAACCTTATCAGGAAGCACCAGACCTTCATGGCCGAGGTGAACAACCATGAGCTTAGGATCAACGTGGTTTCTTGCTCTGCCCAGAGCATGGTGGAGCAGGGTCACTTTGCCTCGGAGCACATCAAGGCGCGGCTGAGCAGCCTTAATGACCACTGGAACCAGCTCAAGGAGAAGGCCAATCAGAGGCGCCAGGACTTGGACGACTCGCTTCAGGCGCATCAGTACTTTGCCGATGCGAGCGAGGCGGAGTCCTGGATGAGGGAGAAGGAGCCGCTGGCCGGTAACGCCGACTACGGCAAGGATGAGGATGCCAGCGAGGCGCTCCTCAAGAAGCATGAGGCCCTCATGTCTGAACTCGAGGCCTACGGCAACACCATCAAGGAACTGAAGGCGGAGGCAGCTGCCTGTCGCCAGCAGGAGACGCCGGTCATCGACATGATCGGCAAGGAGTGCGTCATGGCACTGTATGACTACACGGAAAAGTCTCCCCGCGAGGTCTCCATGAAGAAGGGCGACGTGCTCACCCTGCTCAACTCCAACAACAAAGACCGGTGGAAGGAGGAGGTCAACGACCGGCAGGGCTTCGTCCCCGCCGCTCACGTTAAGAAGATTGACCCGGGCCTAACCGCCTCGCAGCAGCAACTGGTGGCGAGCAGCTCTGTGGGCGCCCGCCAGGCCCAGATCGAGAAGATGTACGAGAACCCGCTGGAGCTGGGCAACCAGCGTCGTCGACGCCCCGACGAGACCTGCAAGGCCTACCAGCTGGTCAGTGAGGCGCAGGACCTCTCCAAATGGATCAAGAACAAGGATAAGCATGCCACCATCCAGACCCACTCTGATGATTTCGAACAGGTGGAGGTCATGCAGAAGAAGTTCGATGATTTCCAGGCTGACCTCAAGGCAACGGAGGTGCGTCTAGCCGAGATGAATGAGATCGCAATGCAGCTGGTCTCACTGGGTCAGACCGAGGCCGCCATGAAGATCCATGTGCAGCTGGAGGACCTCAACACCAAGTGGTCCAAGCTGCAGAAGGTCACCACGGAGGAGGCAAGCGCCTTCGAAAAGGCGAAAGAGGTCCAGATGTTCCATGTGGACATGGACGAGACGAAGGACTGTATAGGGGAGAAGGACGAGGCGCTGAACAAGGAGGACCTGGGCAAGGACCTGCGAACGGTGCAGCCCAACATCCAGCCCATGCTCGGACCCATCCAGAAGGTACAGACTATGGAACTATGATAAATAGGGATAAGTTTAAGACTCTGTACTAATTTGTTCAGTGATCCGGATCAGAAATTATTAATTTTATATCTCGATCCTCCAAATAATAAATCATATACGGTATTTCAGATCCCAATTTTGATCCTTCTGTTTACGAGAGAAAAGATATTCTTGTTAAAATTTGGTTACTCTCATAAGACACAAATGCATTGAAATCTTCAAGATTTATGATCAGTTTTTGTAAATAATAGGTACCAGGTACTGTTTATGAGTTACCTATATGCAGTGTTCTGGTTATAATAGGTACCCCGTACTGTTTATGAGTTATACCATATGCAGTGTTTTGGTTCCGGATCCGCTGGATCAGAAATTATTTGGCCACAAGGATCCCGAACCGAAATTATTAATTGCAAATCCGGCTACGACACCCAATCCTTCCATTTTTAACACCAATCATAATATGTTTCTAAAATGCAATAAAAAGTGAACCAACAATAAACTAATTGTATTTATAATTCTTGAATAAGTCAAAAAATGAAAGATTTCAACCCATTTATGTTTTCTTATTAACCAAAAATTAACATTTGTTTTCACTAACACTAGTTAACATAAGGATCCGGATGCAGTATCCGGATCCAGTATCCGGATCCAGCATCCGGATCCAGTATCCGGATCCAGTATCCGGATCCAGTATCCGGATCCAGTATCAGGATCCAGTATCCGGATCCAGTATCCGGATCCAGTATCCGGATCCAGTTTCCGGATCCAGTATCCGGATCCAGTATCCGGACCCAGTATCCGGATCCAGTATCCGGATCCATTACCCGGATCCAGTACCCGGTAACCAGTACCCGGTAACCAGTACCCGGTAACCAGTACCCGGTAACCAGTACCCGGTAACCAGTACCGGTACCCGGTAACCAGTACCCGGTAACCAGTACCCGGTAACCAGTACCCGGTAACCAGTACCCGGTAACCAGTACCCGGTAACCAGT
>Ga0164295_10005378_pt1 | contig 10107 bp, 5 predicted proteins | sample GEODES006metaG_FD_111798 | JGI IMG/M metagenome (GOLD analysis project Ga0164295, IMG submission 111798) | Oligotrophic lake water microbial communities from Sparkling Lake, Wisconsin, USA - GEODES006 metaG | ecosystem: Environmental > Aquatic > Freshwater > Lake | place: USA: Sparkling Lake... | reverse complement strand
ACCCTATCATCCAGTATTTCCGCCCCTGCACCTGGCAAAGAATCTAAACCCGCTTCTTTTAATGCTTTTAACACCTCAATATGTGTAGAACCCTCCAATTTAGTGATGTGTGCAATTTCAGGCGGCCCCAAAGCGTGCAATTTAAGGAGTGGGTATCGTTTTTTAAGTTCCTTGAAAAGATTAACATAATAATTCAGCCCTAAATCGGGATGATGTCCACCTTGAAGTAATAATTGCTCTCCGCCCAACCTAAAAGTTTCCTCTATTTTAACTGAATACTCTTCCAGTGAAGTAATATAGGATTCTTCGTGACCAGGTCGTCGGTAGAAATTACAAAATTTACAATTAGCCACACACACGTTCGTTGTGTTTGAATTTCTATCTATAATCCAGGTTACTTTTTTTTCAGGATTGAGTTTAAAACGGATCATATTCCCTACCTCCATTAATTCTGCGGTGGGAACATTTTCAAAAAGAAAAACACCTTCTTCAGGTGATAAAAATTCACCCTTCAAGGCAGTATGTAAAAGTGTGTCTTTGTTCATTTCCAATTTCCGTTTAAAATCATATCATTTTAGAAAACAAAGATAGTGATATGTAAGTTCAAAAAAAGAAAATGATGTGGGGCTATTATTCATCAATATGAACCTTAACAATACAAAAAATAAGAATTTTATTAAAAAAACAAAATAATTCATTATCTTTGCCGAGTAAAAATGGGAAAAAGTAAGTGAGAGGGAAATAACCCTCTTTTTTATTTTAATCCAGTTTAATGTTTATGGACGAAATTAAGGAAAAACTAAGCTATTTATTGGCAGAAAAATTTCAGGAACCTGAAATAAATCATTGCTTTTTATTGGATATCAGCATTTCTGTCAGGCAAAAAGTCGAAGTATTTATAGACAGTGATACAGGCGTTGACTTTGATGTATGTCGGACGGTCAGCCGGTTTCTGGAAGCAATTTTAGACGAAAACAAATGGTTAGGCGAAACTTATACCCTGGAAGTTTCATCACCAGGTGTTAGTCGTCCTTTAAGTCTGCCCAGGCAATATAAAAAACATTTGGGTAGAAAATTAGTTATAACCCTTGATGATGATAGTCAGGTTACTGGTATTATGAAAGAAACTGATGAGGAAGGTGTTTTAATTGTTTGGGAAGAAAAAATTTTAGAGGGGAAGAAAAAAGTAAATACCCCATTTGAGAAAAGGTGTTCATTTAGCACTATCAAAAACGCACTCGTTAAGGTTTCATTTTAAAAGGATAAAATTATGCTGAACCTTGTAGAAACATTTTCAGAATTTAAGGATGGTAAAAATATTGACCGTCCTACTATGGTAAGGGTTTTGGAGGATGTATTCCGTACCCTAATCAAAAAGAAGTTTGGCTCTGACGAAAATTTCGATGTCATTGTAAATACGCAGAAAGGCGATTTAGAATTATGGCGAGTTAGAGAAATAGTCCCCGACGGAGAAGTGGCTGATGAAAAAAGCCAAATATCTATATCTGAAGCCATTTCTATCGATGCTGATTACGAGGTGGGGGAAGAATGCTATGAGCAATTACAACTTGAGGATTTCGGCAGAAGGTCTATTATGGCTGCCCGCCAGACGCTCATTTCAAGAATTATGGATCTTGAGAAAGAAGAAGTATTCAAAAAATACAATGATAGATTAGGTGAAATAGTTACCGCTGAAGTACATCAAATACTTAAAAAAGAAATTTTAATTGTTGATGATGCCACTGGCAACGAACTTATTTTACCAAAAACTGAAATGATTAAAGGTGACTACTATCGCAAAGGAGATTTAGTTAAGGCCGTTATCAAATCCGTAGAAATGAGAAATAATAACCCAACGGTTATTGCTTCAAGAACAGATTCTTTATTTTTAGAGAAACTATTGGAACAGGAAGTACCAGAAATAGAGGATGGTCTGATTTCTATTCGTAAAATCGTCAGGATGCCGGGCGAGCGCGCGAAAGTGGCCGTGGAATCTTTTGATGACAGAATTGATCCAGTAGGCGCTTGCGTCGGAATGAAGGGGTCAAGAATACATGGTATTGTTAGAGAATTAAATAACGAGAATATTGATATTGTAAATTACACAAACAATTTACAATTGTATATCCAGCGTGCTCTCACACCAGCTAAGGTAACCTCCATCAATGTAAATCAAGACAAAAAACGCGTAAAAGTGTTTTTAGAACCGGAACAGGTTTCATTGGCTATTGGAAAAGGGGGAACAAATATTAAACTAGCGGGTTTACTCACTGGATTTGAGATTGATGTATTTAGAAATAATGAGGAATTTGAAATCGACGATGTGGATTTAGAAGAATTCTCAGACGAAATAGAAGGATGGGTTATTGATGCCCTTAAAGGCATTGGCTGTGACACTGCAAGAAGCGTGTTAACCCTAAGCAAAGAAGAACTAATTCGCCGCACAGACCTGGAAACTGAAACAATTGAAGAAGTTTTATCTGTTCTTGCGGCGGAATTTGAGGAATGATGAAATTCCTATTATAATTTAACGAAACTCTTTTGTAGTTTTGTACTGCAAAATAGTATTAAATCGAATGCCGTTGAAACTTATTCAGATAGTAAAGGAACTAAACGTGGGCTTGTCCACACTCGTTGAGCATCTTGCCAAAAAAGGATACGAGGTGGAAAATAAACCCACCGCTAAAATAACAGACCAGATGTATTCTGAGCTGTTAAAAGAGTTCCAGAAATCAGGAGATATTAAACAACAGGCAAAATCAGTCAGTTTTGGTGCGGGGAAGACCGGAAAGGAAGAGCTTGAAGTTACTGCAACAGAAGCTCCTAAAGAGATTGTAGCGCCTGTTGTAGAGGAGAAATCAGGGAGACCAGAGGGAGCTATTCAGTTGCAACGACCTACCGTTATTGGTAAAATCGATCTTTCCAGCCGTTTACAACAAAGAACTAAGGAGAAAGAAAAATCTGAAGTCGTTGTACCAGCGGCGGTAAAAACGCCTGCAAAACCTAGTGAACCGCCTGTTAATCCACCAGCTTCTACCATACCTGAAGCAAAAATTAAAGCAGAAGTACCCAAAGTGGTACAAAAACAATCTTCTGAGAAAGAAAAAAAATCAACGCCAGCATCAAACACCGTAGTAAGTTCATTACTGAATACGCCTGTTAAACCTGAAGTGCAGGCCATCAAAGTGACGCCACCAGTTGTCACTGAGGACGGAAATATGATGAGAGCGGAAACCCCTGAATTAAGAGGTTTAAAGATTTTAGGTAAAATTGATACCAATTCTTTCGATAGAAACAGAGGAAGAAGTAAGCCAGTAACTCCTCCACCCGCGGCAGCAAAACCAGCGGTGCCAGGTGGCAATCCTCCTGCTGCAGGTGCTAAACCACTAACTCCCGGCAGCCCTGAGTCAGAAGAAGCAAGAAGAAAACGCAAACGCAAACGTAAGAAAGTAGCTGGAGAAGGCACTCCCAATACCCAAAATACAGGACAAAGCCAGGGTAACAACCAGGGTTCAACCGCTAATCAAGGTCAAGGCCAAGGTCAGGGTGCCAATAACAATCAACAAAATAATAGTAATAACAATAATCCGCAAAATAGACCTAATACAGGTGGACAAGGTGGACAGAATTATCAAGGTCAGGGAGGTGCTCAACAAAGACGTCCCTCACCAGGTAACAATAGCGCCGGGCCTAATAATAACAGGCCACCAGTAAACAGACCAGCAACGGGAAGAGAGGAACCTAAAGAGGTATCTAAGAAAGAAATTGAGGATAAGATTAAAGCCACTATGGCTCGCCTTTCAGGAGGTGGAAAGAATAAACGCCAGAAGTTTCAGCGTGATAAGCGGGATCGTTTCAGAGAAAAACAGGAACAACTTGATCAAGACGAACTCACTGGTAAATTAGAGTTAACAGAGTTCATCTCCGCTCAGGAATTATCTAATCTTCTTGATGTTCCCATCTCTGAAGTTATTACCGTTTGTATGAATCTAGGCGTTATCGTCTCGATCAACCAACGTTTGGACGCTGAAATAATTGAACTCGTTGCAGGTGAATTTGGCAGAGAAGTTGAGTTTATTTCTGTAGAAGAACAAGCCGATGAGGAAGTAGTTCTTGTTGAAGATGATCCAGCCTTACTGATTCATCGCGCGCCTATCGTTACCGTAATGGGTCACGTGGATCATGGTAAAACATCTCTCTTAGATTATATTAGAAGCGCTAACGTAGTATCTGGAGAAGCAGGTGGAATCACCCAGCACATTGGTGCTTACGAGATGATTATCGGTGATAATAAAAAAATTACCTTCCTGGACACTCCAGGTCACGAAGCTTTTACAGCGATGCGTCCCCGTGGTGCTAAAGTAACGGATATTGCCATTATTATCATTGCCGCAGACGATAGCATAATGCCTCAAACAAAGGAGGCTATTTCACATGCCCAGGCTGCCAACGTACCTATTATATTCGCCATCAATAAGGTAGATAAAGTAGGTGCTCAACCTGAAAAAATAAAACAAGAACTCGCTTCCATGAATCTTTTGGTAGAAGAATGGGGTGGAAAATACCAATCTCAGGATATTTCAGCCAAAACAGGCCTCGGTATCCCTGAAATATTGGAAAAAATATTATTGGAAGCGGAGATGCTTGAGCTTAAAGCTAATCCTAACAGGTCCGCCGTTGGTACGGTTATCGAAGCTTCCCTCGACAAAGGTAGAGGTTATGTTACCAAGCTTTTGGTTCAATATGGTACACTAAGAGATAAAGACTCTCTTGTAGCTGGTGAATTTGCTGGAAAAGTTAAAGCGTTGTTGAACGAGAGAGGACAAAGAATTAAGTCTGCCGGACCGTCAACTCCCGTCTTAGTATTGGGCTTAACAGGTGCGCCTCAAGCGGGTGACCGATTCAAAGTAGTAGATTCCGATCAGGAGGCAAGGCAAATAGCGTCGAAAAGAGCACAGATTACCAGAGAGCAAACTACCCGGGCCACAAAACGTATTTCTCTTGATGAAATAGGTCGTCGTTTAGCCCTTGGTAACTTCAAAGAACTTAAACTTATCGTTAAAGGTGACGTGGATGGTTCTATCGAAGCATTAGCCGATTCTCTTATCAAGTTGTCTATTGAGAAAGTTCAGGTAAATGTAATACACAAAGCTGTGGGTGGTATCATCGAGTCTGATGTCCTTCTCGCTTCTGCCTCAGATGCCATCATTATCGGTTTCCAGGTTCGACCTTCCTCCGGTGCAAGAAAACTTGCTGAAAAAGAGGGTGTTGAAATTAAAACCTACTCTATTATTTATGAAGCCATTGAAGAAGTTAAAGCAGCCATCGAAGGTATGCTTGAACCTACCAAAGTGGAAACGGTCATAGGTATGGTGGAAATTAGAGAAATTTACAAGATTAGTAAAATCGGAACTATTGCTGGTTGTTACGTTCAAGAAGGTAAAATCAGTAGAAATAGTCATATCAGATTGGTTCGGGATGGCATTATTGTGTTCCCTACCAGAGAAAATACACACGGTGAGGTATCATCTCTCAAACGTTTCAAAGATGACGTTAAAGAGGTCAGAAATGGCATGGAATGTGGTCTATCCATAAAGAATTTCAATGAAATGAGAGTGGGTGACATTATTGAGGTGTACGAAATTACCGAGGTTAAACAACGATTGGATTAATAAATAATCCTTTATATATGCTTTCGCGAATCAAGAAATATGCCGTGTTCTTTTCAGAATCTAGTTTCTGGAACACGGTACAATCTTACGCAAAGAAAATAGGCGTGCAATCCCTTTATTCTTCTTTGCTCCTTTTCTATGCTTTTAAACGGAAAGAAACCCCAACATGGGCTAAGAACATAATCATTGGCGTGTTGGGGTATCTTATTGCTCCCATAGATTTAATCCCTGACCTAACTCCTTTCATTGGATATACGGACGATCTGGGTGTTTTAGGCATAGGACTAGTAGCCATTGCTTCTTATATCAATGATGCCGTAAAACTTCAAGCCAAAACTACATTGAAACTATGGTTTAGTAATTATGATCCAGCTGAGATTGAAAATATAGATTCAAAACTATAATATAGATATTCTATGGGTGTAAACCCCCTTTGATCCCTGAAAAACTAAGTTGTATTGACCAGCGAGTACCTTTTTTCCTTCCCAACGATACTCTTTTACCCCTTTTTGTAAGTACACTTTAGAAACAGTTTGCCCTAAGGTATTCATCAAAGTGACAGATTCCCAAAGATGATCTTCTTGGAATTTTATTGAAAATACCCCTTCACTGGGATTAGGAAACACCATAATATTAGCCGTCGGAAGGATAGGTACAGTATTCACAGCATGGCTGAAATTCACACAAAAATCTTCTATCTCTCCAAAAAATTCCACAGGAAAAACACAGGCTCCCGGTTCTTGCCGGTACTGCATCACTACACGCATGCGTGTGGAACCCAATGTTGCAGAAGCAGGAATACTCAAAATGGAGGTAACTAATCCTTTTTTAGGTGAACCTGAATTAAATAATTCCTCCTCATTTGTAAAAGAACCGTCTTGATTAAGATCAATCCAAACGATAAAAAATTCGTCGTAAGCGGTACTTAAATAGCCTGGTTCTAAGGTTAAAGGATAGGAAGTACCTGGTTTTAAAGTGGGGCCATTTTTTCTCGTAAAATCACCATATCCGTCTTTACCTGATAAATGGACAAAGTCTCCTATTTTTACTTGTGCAATCCATTCATTTTCTGCACTTACAATGGTTATTCCCTTAGGAATACAATAATTTTTCTCCAGACAATTTCCACAACCCGTCGTTTTAAACTTAAATGAGCTACTGAAGGTTATTTGATTTGAAGCACACAAACTTCTTATTTGAACATCATATTCCGAGCAAGAAGATAATCCACGAATCGACGCACCATTTTGTGATACTTGCAAAGTTTGCCAGGCAGAAGAAAGAGAATCTTTTGATAATTTCCAGCGAACAAGGTAAGCGGACGCCGCAGTCACCTTTTCCCATCTTAATACAAGTTCTGTATTTCCGATACTTACGGATTCAATATTGGCTGGATTTTTACAACAACCATCTGTTTTAAAAACAACTGTCTGACTTGCAGGATTTTCCCCATTGATGCAAGTCCTGTTCAATGCTATTTCATAATCATTGCATGGTAATAATCCAGCAATAGATAAAGGGTTCTTATTATTTGGCAGAGACATCCATGAAGTATCTCCATTTTTTCTAAAAAATAAATCTATATTTTTGATACTATCATTTGAGATCCATGACAATTGTACTTCGGTAGTAGATACATTACCCACCTCAATTTTAGCAATAGGGGGACATTTACCGCAACTATCTAAAAGAAAACGGATACTTTTCTCCATATTCAGAACGCCGCCAGAACTCACTTTATTCACCAAACTATCCAAAACAGTTACACCGCCCAGCAGGGCTTTTCTGACTAATCTTGCAGCGGCGGCAGGATCATTTCGAGATAAAACCGCTAAAGTTGGGCAGGGAGAAGCGTAAAGAAGCCCAATAGCTCCTGCAATTTGAGGGGAGACAAACGAATTACCACTTTGCTTTGCGTAGCCACCTTTATCGGCAGTGGTCAATAAATTAAAGCCCAAAGAAGTAATATCTATGGATCTTTTACCATAACCGTATCTCAATTCACCTTTATCGGAAATAGCCGTTGCCGAGATCATAAAATCACTTGGGCAAGTGGTAGGTATATCCCCGGAAACATCTACGTCGATGCTTTGATTAATGGTTGCTGCGACATTTAAGATACCTACTTCACCGAGGGCATTATAAAAATTACACCAAATAGGAAAATCCTCTGGTTTTCTTTTATCTATGCCCCATGAGGTATTGGTTGCTACAACAAAAGCCCCCTTCTTACCTTTTGATTCATTATACAATTTTCTCATAACCAAAGGATAAGAATAAGCTTCAATGGCCCTGCTTTCCGACAGTACATTGGCAATCTGGGAAGTTACCACCATCAGTTTAACCTTCCAGTTAATGCCTGTTATACCCGTTTTATTATTACCCGTCGCACCAATTAATCCAGCTACAGGCGTGCCATGAAAATTAATATAACTGACTTCGTCCGATTTAAAGTCAACATTCCAACCCAGATAATCGTCTATGTAACCATTTCCGTCGTCATCTCTGTTATTATCTGGAACTTCCGCCTGATTTACCCAAAGATTATCTTTCAGATCGGGATGAAGTATATCTACCCCATTATCAATAACGCAAATAACAATGGTATCACCGCTTGGAGTAATGCCCCCCTGCGTTACATTCCAGGCTTCAACAGCTTTTATATCCAGACCTACCAGACCTCCGTTTTGTCCTTTATTTTGCAAATAATATTGCTGAGAAAACAAAGAGTCGTTAGGAATAACGCTCCGTAATTTTATGTAATGATTTCTTTGTACAAATCTGATATTAGGCTGCTGTTTTAAAAAACGAAGCGCTTCATTTTCAGATACTAAAGAAGGATTAATATTTAACTGATAAATATTAAGTAGTTCAGAAAGCATTTTCACGGTAGAAATGCCTGTTGCTTTTTTTTCTAAAGCAAGCGAGTTAAACCATTGCAGTGCTGATACCTCAGGATTGAACTGCACTAAAAACTCATTTGGCACGTAATCAGCATCTTGAGCTCTTAGTTGAAAAGGAGCGAAGAGACAAACGAGAAGAACAATATTTAAACGTATAAAAAACATCATTTTCTTACATTCCAATCTAAACGGGTAAGGTTTAAACATCTGGGCATAGTTAACAATGGTTTAATTTAAGAAATTATTCTATAGAAACTGCATTTCTATTAAATTATTCTGTTTTAGGAACCAAATTAACCGTTCATAGAGGAAAGAAATTCATCATTTGATTTAGTTCCCACCATGTGTTTGCGAAGAAAATCCATGGCTTCTTCCGGCTTCATATCTGCCAGGTGATTCCTCAGAATAAACATTCTCTGCAGGGTTTCCTTGTCTAACAACAAATCTTCTCGTCTGGTAGATGATTTTGTAAGATCTATAGAAGGGAACATCCGTTTATTTGCCAGACCTCTGTCTAGTTGAAGCTCCATATTACCAGTACCTTTAAACTCTTCGAAGATGACACCGTCCATTTTTGAACCTGTGTCAATAAGGGCTGTGGCAAGGATAGTCAGAGATCCACCACCTTCGATATTTCTGGCTGCGCCGAAAAATTTCTTTGGTTTATGGAGAGCATTGGCCTCTACCCCACCCGAGAGAACTTTTCCGCTTGCGGGGGCGACGGTATTGTAGGCTCTTGCTAAACGAGTAATTGAATCGAGCATTATCACCACATCGTGACCACTCTCCACCAATCGCTTTGCTTTTTCTAAAACCAAATTAGCTACTCTAACATGATTTTCAGCGGGTTCATCAAAAGTGGAAGCGATAACTTCAGCATTTACACTTCTTTTAAAATCAGTAACTTCCTCAGGACGTTCATCAATGAGAAGAACGATAATATAGCATTCAGGATTATTTTTAGAAATGGCATTCGCCAAATCTTTCAAAAGAAAAGTCTTACCTGTTTTTGGTTGGGCGACGATAAGACCGCGCTGACCTTTCCCGATAGGCGTAAACAAATCAATCATTCTATTGCCCATATCTTTTCCTGAAGACGAAGCGGTGAGCTTAAATTTCTCGGTAGGAAAAAGGGGTGTTAGATAATCAAAAGGAATTCTTTCTTTTATATTATCTGGGTTGGCCCCATTTATTTTTGACACCTTTAGTAATGCAAAATATTTTTCACCTTCTTTAGGTGGCCTTAAAGTCCCTTTGATGGTATCTCCTGTTCTTAGCCCAAACAGTTTAATTTGAGAAGGAGAAACGTAAACATCATCGGGTGAGGACAAATAATTATAATCTGACGAGCGCAAGAAACCATAACCATCTGGCATCATCTCTAAACTTCCTTCGCTCTCTATAATTCCGTCTAATTCAGGTTCGAACTTGATTACTGGCGGAGGTGGAGGAGGTGCTGGTTGAGGGTTTACGGGCTGCTGCGGGATAGGTGCCTCTGGATTATTTGCATCCGTAACTAAAGGCTTTCTATT
>Ga0164295_10005377_pt1 | contig 10108 bp, 1 predicted proteins | sample GEODES006metaG_FD_111798 | JGI IMG/M metagenome (GOLD analysis project Ga0164295, IMG submission 111798) | Oligotrophic lake water microbial communities from Sparkling Lake, Wisconsin, USA - GEODES006 metaG | ecosystem: Environmental > Aquatic > Freshwater > Lake | place: USA: Sparkling Lake... | reverse complement strand
GATGAAGTTGAAGTAGTTGATCCGAAGCCCCCGTGATGCGAGACGGGAACACTTGTTTTTGTGGACGTGGATGACGTTGATGCGGCACTAGATGTTGATAACTGCGCAGCTGGTCTCCTTGCAATCACTGGCATGTCATCGTCGTCGTCACTGTCATCGTTCGCAGGTCGTGATCGATAATTTTGTGGCCGCTGACCTAAACCACCGCCACCACCACCACCGCCACTGCTATTTAACGACGCCTTGGTTGTTGTTCGCTTCTCTTCGGCCTCTTTCTCTCTTGCCTTTCTCTCCTTCTCTTTCGCTGCAGCAGCCTCTGCATCTTCCTTTGCTTTCTTCTCTTTCTTAGCCTCAGCCTCTTTCTGTTGTTGTTCTCGCTCTCGAGCAGCGACGACCTTAGCAGCAGCAGCAGCTTCTTGTTCAGCTGCTTCCTTGCGCAGCCTTTCCTTTTCGGCTGCTGATTTTGTGGCCTTCTCCTTCTCTTCTTTTCGTATTCTATCCTCCTCCTCTTCTTCTTCTTTTTTCTTTCTCATCATCAAGTTACTTCTTGTGCTAGTTGCATCACTCTCAGTGGGCTTTGATGCATCTGAAGCTGAAGGAAGAGGAGGCGGCATGACTGCTGTAGTTGCAGCAGCTGAAGAAGGTGCTGCACGCGCCAATACTGGCATTCCATCATCCTCGTCGTCACTGTCCGTTGAGGATATATTCGCTTTAAGAATGGATGCTGGAGGACGAGTGCTTGTTACCGTATATCCACCAGCACCAGAAGAAGAAGAAGAAGAAGAAGAAGAAGAAGTTGCTGCAGCAGCAGTCGAGTTTGACCCGCCAATCTTGGGACCTTGACTAGCCTGCTGAGACGCCCTTCTCTCGGCAGAATATGTACCAGGAGGCAGGTAGTCTTTCTCTTTGTATCCTGAGAAGAGCGCTGCTTTGGCCTGCTGGTTCACGCCTGTGCCAAGAGAAGCGGCAGTGCTGCTTCCCTTGGATGCAGGAGGTTTAGAGGTGGATGAAGAAGGAGTGGATGACGACTGTCCTCCACCCGATGATGATGACGTTGACGACGAAGAAGACGAAGAAGCGAGCCCAGCACCAGATAAAGGCTTGATGGGAAGGGCTCGAACCACAACTGGAAGATCGTCGTCGTCATCATTCGCAGCAGCAGAAGCTACGTTGTTATTGTTTTTTGGTTGAAGCTTTGTATTTTGTGCTGATGCAGTAGATGACGAAACGGCTGTGCCTGCTCTAGCAACAACCGGCATGTCGTCGTCGTCATCTGCTGACTTGGCTGCATTAGTAGACGAGGAGGAATCCACGGTCTTGAATGTTCTGAAATTGCTCAGCCTAGACGCTTGCCTCATTGCTGCGCTCGATAGCGATGACAGTTGGTTGTTAGAGCTGCTCGGTCGAGGCGACGGTCGAATGCCGAGGGCGTCCCTTGCGTCTTCCCTGAGTCTGTCGATGTAGGCCCTGAGCACTTCTTTGCTCTTGACTGCTGTGGACGGGAGCTCCTCCATGGCGAGCTGCATAGCGCGAATTCCTACGCGCTCCATCTTCACTGTTAGTCGAGAGAGCGAGTAGAGCCCAGAGGCCTTCGCCTGTGAGCAGCGCAACTGCAGGCAGCGCAGCCCAAACACCCAGTTAGTGCAGTCCCCTGACGATGCGCACTCAAAGTCGATGGTCATGCCCTGCGGCGGCACAGGCGCCTTGTGCGCCTTTGGGCCAACAAGCACGGCTCCCCCTCGAATAAGCACAGAGAAGCAGCGGGTCGGGTCAAGACGCACTCCTCGGCCTTCAGAAGTCAAGTAGGCCTTGAACGTGGGAGAGTCGACGCCCATGACAACCGCGCGAATGTCGGCGAAACGGACGGCCTTGCTCCAGCTCTTTCCACCGTTGATAGCCCAGGCAAGCACTTCGCCGCCATCGCTTGCCGACTGGACCTGCGAGGCAGCAGAAGCAAGAGACAAGGTGCTGGAAAGAGGAGGAATCGTAGCTAATGTAATCACGCTTGTGATAGTCACAAAGCGCTCTTCAACGGTTGCGCCGCTTCCACTCGATTTGGCCTTGTATTTTGTTAGTCGCGCACCTGAGTGTACAGCTATTTGGATCGAATCCACCTCGTTGCGGCGCCTGATTTGAGCGGTGAGGGCCTTGCGCTCAAGAGCTGCACGTTTAAGCTCCAGCTCTCGCTTCTTTAGCGCCTCTTGCGACATTTTATTGAGCACCTCCATCTCGCTCTTAACAGCTTCAACGAGCGATTGTGTCTTTTTCGTTTCTCCTCCTCGCTCTGCTGCGGCCTTTTCGAGGGCTGCTGCTGAAGCCTTGAGGGCCTCGAACTCGATGTTTCGTTCCCGGAGAGCCTTCTCCATGCTTGTGCGCACAGCCTTGTGCTCGGCTGACTGCAGCTCTGCCTGCTCCATTTTTTGACGAACAGAGGCCTGGCTCGACTGTAGCTCCTTAAGTGAGTTGACAAGGTCAGCAACAGAGGCCTCGGTTTTTGTATTAGTTTCGCTGAGGACCTCCTTTGCAGCAAGGGCATCGCTCAGTCGCTTCTGAAGCAGGGCGATCTCTTCCGTGAGGACGTCGATCTTTCGCTTCGCTTCTTCCAGCTTCGCGCCCGTCACATTGTTCTTAATCGTGGCCTCGTGCATCTCCGTGGTGAGCCGGTCGACAGCCTTTTCGTACTCTTTATTAGCAGCACGTAAACCTTCAAGGGTGGCATCGCTTCGGCTTCCAAGCAGTGACTGCATGCCCTGGCCCATGCCCTGGAGGAAATTGGACGATTTGCCATTGTTATTATTATTGTTTGATGCTCCGCCACCATTATTGCTTCCTCCAGCATCTGTTGAGGGAGATGCGCTTGCGCCCACTTCTCCTCGGCTGTTGCTACTTGTTGAACTCCTTCGACCACCATTCTTGTTGGAAGAGGAGGAAGAGTCTGTGACACCACTAGAGGATGTCGAGGTTGATCCGTGAGATCGCTCATTTGCAAGCTGCATTTCGAGCGATCGCTTATCAGCAGATGCCTTTTCCAGCATCATATTCAGCTCGCTCACCTTTGTCTTGAGTGTTTGAATGTCGGCGAGCGATCCCTCAAGCTCGGCCTGCGCAGTTTCGTTTCGTCTTCTTGCAGACGCAAGAGAGCTTTCGAGGTCAGAGACAGAGTCTCTCGCATTGTTTTCGCTGCGTTTTAGTGCAGCAATTTGAAGATCGAGTGCCGCGGCTGCCGTAGAAGCAGACGCAGCCGCAGCAGCTTTGCTGTCTGCCATGCGGGCGGACGCTTGAGCCTCTGCTAGTCGTTTCAGAGCATATTCGAGTTCAATTTCAAGTTTACTGTAGTCTTCACGCTGAGCGAGCAGAGCCGAGTGTTTTGCGCTCAAATCTGCTTCGAATTCATCGCACAAGGCCTTTGAAGCTTGTAAATCGACGCGCATGCCCTGTAGTTGATCGTTAGCGTCGATCTTAAAAGCTGTTGCTGCGCTAGCCGTTGATGCGAGCGTCTTCTTCAGTGCCGCCGCCTCTTCTCTGGCAGCTGTTAGCGCCTCGCTGTCTTTCTCTATCTTCGCCTTCAATGCTGCTGCTGCCTCTGATGCTTGTCTGTCTCCCCTGGACGTAAGCGTTTCAATCTCTTTCTTCGCCTCGAAGAGTGAAGCTCTCACAGTGTCGAGTTCCTTGTGCAGACTTTCGATCTCGGCCTTTGCGGACGCTGCGCTTGAGGCACTTGCGGCGTGCGCAGCTGCAGCTAGTGCGTCGCTGCCTCTCCTGGCTGCCTCCTTCGACGCAGCAGCAGCGGCCTTTGACGATTGGACGTTCTCCTCACGAAGGCGATCTAAAGATGCTTTCGCACGCTGACAGTCTTCCTGTGACGAGAGAAGCTGCGCAGCTGTCCTCTCCTTCTCTAGCTTGAGGGTGTGAAGGTCCCTTTTCACAGTGTCGAGCTCTTCTTCGGCCTTGTCTAGCTCGGATGCAGCAGTCTCTGCGTTTTTTAAGTTCAATTTGGATTCTCGCTCTAGTGCTTCTACTTTTGAGCTCATCTCGCGGACACGCTCAGCTGCGACAGACTCGGATTTGGTCGCGGCAAGGAGCTTGGCAGTTTGGCTTGACAGCGCGGCCTTCGTTTCGTCAAGTTCGCGAGAAACCAAAGCGTCGTGTCCGCTGCTTCCTTTTGCTGCGGTGACCGCTACAGTTGCGTCTTCTCGAGCCTTGTCTAGTGCAGTGAGCAAGTTGCGATTCTCTGTTTGTAGTCTCTCGTTCTCTTTCCGTAAGGAACTGCACACTTCAGACACTTCCGCTAGTTGATTATTGATAGATGCTAAAGCTGATGAGAGTTCGAGTACTTCTTCTGAGTCGCCAAAGACGTCCTTGTTGCCGCCACTATTAGTAGAGGAGGAAGAGGAAACGACACCGCAGCTGCGAGCTAAAGAGGACGATTCTTGAAGCGCACCTGCAACTTCAGCATTCGCTTCAACGACGATTGCAGCCAAACTAAGCACAGCCGCGCTTAAGCATTCAACACCTCCGTTAGCAAGAACGAGGGCTGCAGCCGGCCCTTTCGCCTTGCTGAGGAATTCTTTCGACAGCGACTGCCAACCAAGCTCGAGCAGTTCTCTCCTTAAAGGATCGAGGCTAGAGGGAGCAAGCGTGGACGCATTATTAAGGACCGATGCGATTGCATCGGCCGCTCGTTTTTTGGCATCTGCATCTCGAGTGTTAGATGCAGCTGCGTGTTGCTCTGCTGCCTTTTTAGCAGCACTAACTATTCCACCTGCTTTGGCCAGCGTGGGCTTTAATTGAGCCCTTGCTCGATCGAGATACTGGCCGAATATCGACGAGGAAGTTAACTTTAATGCATCTTTGCACTGTTTCTCGGAAGCTTTGGTATTAGCCACAAGGCTGGCCTTTACTTCATCTCTGAGGCTGTCACGGAGACGCTTCTTGAACGTATCCAGAGTCGACGAGGATGTGCCTTCCGGTACGTGTTGATCGAAGGCTTCGATTGCAATTTCGAGGGCCGTTTCGTGTGCGTTCTGGAGGGAGGATTCATCGCAAGGGAAGGAAGGAGGAAAGGCAGACTTGTATGCAGCTGCACCTGCCGATAGAGCACGAGCACACTCTGCACTGGCTGCGTGCGCCCATGCATCGGCCACGACTGGCACCCCGCCATTGTTGATGGCCTCGCAATATGACTCTGCCAATCGGATAAGCATTGCTCCTGTGACGCTCTTTCCATTCAGCTCTTTGGGGCGCGCCTGATTCAAAAGGAAGGAGCGCAGCGCGGAAACACCCGAGGTGAACTCACCGCGCAGCCTTTCTCGTGGAAGTTGATCCAAGGCCTGCAGATCCTCTTCGTCTTCGACAGGTCGGACAAGAGTCACGCAGTGTCTGTGAGGAAAGTACTCGCGAACGGCCTTTCTGACCTTGTTGCGCGCCCTCGTGTCCCTGTCAAAGGCAGCCTGGTCTGCTAGCGATTCTTCCATATACTCATCTGCAGAAATTTCGTTGCCGTCTCCGTCCACAATCTCTAGACTAAAGTCTCTCAACACCCACACAAATGAGGGAAGGAAACGATTCAAAGGCGTATCTGCCTCTAGGCCATGTGCAGCTGCTGGTCTTCCAGTTCCAGCAGCAGAACTAGTTGCAGAATCTCCTCCAGAAACCCTGATGACCTTGCCAAGGCTCGAAACAAAGGATAACGAAGTTATGCTGTCTTCGTCAATAGCGCCACCGCCGTTAAAAACCAGAGTCGAACAGAGAAGAGCAGATAATGCAAAAATCGTAGTATCATGCTGCAAGTCGCTTTCTGGCGCGCCTAATCCCTCGCTGTCAAGTAGCAAGAGGTCAAGCTCCTCGCCGTCTGCAGCTGTTGCTCGAAGAGGAGCAGTTGAAGCTAGCCAAATGCCCTTTGTATATGATGCAACCGTGTGCCCCACTGTCGATACGCGTCTCCCACCTGGGCTAGTAGCAGAGCCTGCCCGATTCGACATGCTTCCGCCGCCTAACTGAGACAACAGAAACGACTTTCCAGAGCGGTATTTTCCAGCAATGATAACAATCGCAAGACGGCGATCTTGTCCCAATGGAGCAAGCACCGCTGCTGCTTCAGCACCCACAGAAAAGCGCCCCAAGCTGGCATCATAAGTTATAAAAGGGATCGACAACGAGGTCATAGTTGAGTTATGAGTTGAGAGAGAATAAAAGAACGAAGATCAAAAAAATAAAAGATTTGAACTAGAAGAAATGACAGACTATAACGAAGATGATGACACAGAGTTTATGATGGCCTTTGGAGGGCGCAGAGGAGCCGCGAAGGCAAAAAAAATGAGTAGCCAGCAGCCCGCTGAAACAAACAATGAAGGCACTTCGTCACCTCGCCTTCGCATGCCTGAACGCGTTATCGCTCGAGAGGCTCGTAAGCACCACAAGGCTGTGAATACTCTTCTTCGTCGTGGAGATACTGCGCGCTTATTGGCCCTTGACGGTCTACAAGCTCTTGAACAGTCCGATAGCGTCGGGACTACGCTCCACTCCACTGACGACAAAGACGATGAAGACGAAAACAACGAAGAGAATGAAGCAGGAGGAGCTGATTTGCTTGACTCTGAAGATGGGAGTGACGTGAGGGCTCTTCTTGATCAGGCATTTCGACAGGCAATCGCTGCTGAGGCATTGTCATCTTCCGACGCAGGTTCGAAGATCGACGAGAATGTCGATGCGGTTCTGCGATCGTGGGCAGTGTGTTACGGGCTTGCAGACCGCATGCTGCAGCGCGCCACATCAGTTGAAGAGTCTGATGGGCCAGCACGTGCAATGATGGCGTCTCTGTCTCACCAAGCCGTTTTTTTGGAGCGGCAAGGCAAGCTTCGAAACGCACTAGAAGCGCTTGACAGGGCTGTGGAGCTGAGCAAGAAGAGCATGTGCGATGCAGCAATGCTGCGCGGGGTGTCCAGGCTACTAAAATCTGCAGGAAAGGTGTGCCAGCGACTTGGATCCATAGAGACAATGCACAAGAGGGTGTTAAAAGCGGTTGAAATCGACGACTTTCTTGAAGCGCGAGGAGAGAAAAAAGAGGATCATCATCAACAACAAGATCAGCAGCAACCCGTTGTTGATAAAGCAGTAAAGGAGGATGAGAAAAAGAAGAAGGAGATTGCAGCGAAGACGATAAACGGAGCTCATAAGGGACCGATTGAATCAACACCGAAAAGAGAAGAAAAGTCTGTTGATGGCTTCTCACCTTCACCTACGTCAAAAACGGCTGAAAAGGCTCCATTACTTCAGAAAAATAATGCTTCTTCTGCTCCATCTGTAATCGTTCCAGAAACGCCAAAGGCTTCTTCTACTACTCCATCCCCTATCACTACGCAAGCGCCAATCCCTTCTCTCCCAACGGTTGTTCCTACTCCTATTCCATCAGTTGCCTCTGACGGCAGCGCAAACTCCTTATTTGTTTCGGCAGCAAAGAGTGCAATGTTTCAGCAAGATTTTCAACAGCTCTTGCACTTGTTGAATCGTGCCCTGTTGGGCGATGCAATAGCGCTAGAAGCATTGTGGTGCTCGATGCCTGTCGCTAATGTGTCGCTTCTTATGGTTGCTGCTGGCTCTGATCGCTCTGACCTGGTGAAGCGACTGCTTGGATTACTTCCAGTAAAAGAGGTTCAGTCAAAGATCGTTAAAGATAAAGATATGACAGGAAGCAATGCTATAGCGCATGCGTGCGCATTGGGACGATCATCTTCATTAGATGCACTCTTGCGGCGTCTTCACGTATCAAAGCCTGCATACACACCCTTTGCGCCGACTCCTGGCGGTCCGCTAGAGTCAGCCTCTCTGAGTGATCTTGGCCTCACCCTCGATCAAGCGAGGAGTTTCCCGCCTCTACTTCAAGCTCAACTTCGTTTCTTCGTTGCTGATCCAGAGGCCTACTCAAAGACAACAGCCCCTGTGCCCATAAACGGCGTGTGGTCGGCGCCAATGCCGCAATTGATCCACCCGGTAGTGACGTTACCAATGCTGCTTGCTCAACAACAAGCATTTTTATCGAATCTGCTCACAATGGCGCAGACTACTTCTAACGGCTCGAACACTAGCGCACCAACTTCATCTTCTCTTCCTCTATCATCCTCTAACTCCTCCTCCTCCTCCTCCTCTTACGCGGCTCCTGATGCTCCTTCTCTTCCTCCACCTCCGGCGTCGTTTCTGTCTCCACGAAGTGCTGCCCAAAAACCGATCACTTTGTCTAATTCAACTGCGGCCCCACCTCCTAATAGCAATAATTCAAAGACGACGACGACAGCAACGGCGACAGCAGCAAGTGGTGGCGCAAAGGCTAAGAATAACGCAAAGGAACGAATCGTAGCCGTCCCTCAAGCCATCCCTCAGCTGACACCTAACGTATCCAAGGCAGCTGGCGAAGGCAAGCTCGTCGGAAGAAAACTCGTAGCATGGACCAATGACGACTCGAACAGCAATGGCGCGTTGATTCCAGAGGGAGAGCTTCTCGACGGAGGAGTAGCGTCAGTCGGTGGTGGAGGAGGAGGAGGAGGAGGCAAGAGCGGTGGAAGTGCAGCAAGGTTTGATCAGTTCAAGGTCAACGAGCAAAAGTTTGGGCTTAAGGCCTCGTTCGACGAGACTCAATACACCACGCCCTTGGATGCAAGCAAGTTTACAAAGGAGCAGATCGAGTCGGCTGACCGCCTTGCAGCTGAGATCAAGGCCATGGAGAGCGCAGACGCTAGCAGCAACCCGCACGTGAGGGACGAAAGGGGCCAGGCCGTGGCAGCTGACGATGACGATGAAGAAGCGCTCTACTCTGCTGTGTTGGGTAATCGAGGAGGAGGAGGAGGGAATAATAAGGACTCGTTCACTGATGCTGGAGTATCAACTCAGTCTCATAAAACAAAATGAGTTGAATAGCTCTATACTACTACGATTTTTAACGTTGCTTTTTCCTTTGTGTGTTTTTTGTTGCTCGTTTAAAGGCTGATTCAAAAAACGCACCTGCCTCTTTGCCATAGGGAGAGGATCGAGTCGAGCCACTTTTCTCGCTTATTGGAGGCCAGAACCAATGGTTCAAAGCCATGTGAATATCGTCGTCACCTTTTTCATCTCCCAATGACTCGACCTCGTGAAACCATCCCTGAGGAAGAAACAAGCAGTCCCCGGCCGAGAGCTCAAAGGTGTAGAGTGTAGCCGAGGAAAAGAGAGGGAAGTTCGTCTTCACTTCTGGCAGCTTTTGGATGCGAGATAGGACCTCATCAGGAGTCAAAGGAGACGAACTTTCATTTCGCACCTTCTTTCGCAGCTCTGCAAGTGGTATTTGACTAAAATGGTTCGGGTGCGTCGTTTTTTTGCTACCGTCTTTGAGTGATGGTTTCTCTTCTTCTTTTTTTAACATCATTAAACTAGGCCGAGCTCGTTTACGACTTATTGAAGTTGCTGATGTGGTTGCAGATACATTTAGCCGAGTAAACGAAGCATTAGAGATCGCTGTCCACATTGCATCAACCTCGGCAGCATCCTCTTCATCCTCTTCAACCTCTTCAGCAATTGGTCGTCCATCCTCAAGAGTCTCTGCTCCTTCGTAATTGATCAAACCATTCGGATGCAACTTGAGCACTTTGCCATATAAATACATGGCCTTATATGAAGATGGTGCGGCAACCGTAAATCTCTTTCGGCCGCGGAGGAGAGTGTATAAATTTGCGTGAAAGTCGTGGTGTAATCCGCTAGAGGCTCCTGAGCGGCTTGATCCGATCCATACATTTATATTCGCTGGAACGAGCTTTTCCGTTATTCGAGGTCGTAACTCAAACAATGACAGCGATGTTGAGAGTGGCGGAGCAACAAGATGTGAAGGAAGGCCAGTCTTGCTGTCATCATCAATTGGCTGAGTAGACAAGTAGACAAACTCTCCCGTGTCTCGATTTCTTAGCATCTTTGTAAATTCGCCAAACGAGGTGGAAAATCGAACGCCAAGGCCAAACGAGCCAGATCTGTTAGCGTCATCTACAGAGAGCTTTTCGACCCAAACAGTCTCCTTGCTCGCGTTCTTCTCTAGAGCGTCGAGAGTTAGACTCAATCGAGCGTCGAGAGTTCGTTTGCTTATACAAGG
>Ga0164295_10005376_pt1 | contig 10108 bp, 3 predicted proteins | sample GEODES006metaG_FD_111798 | JGI IMG/M metagenome (GOLD analysis project Ga0164295, IMG submission 111798) | Oligotrophic lake water microbial communities from Sparkling Lake, Wisconsin, USA - GEODES006 metaG | ecosystem: Environmental > Aquatic > Freshwater > Lake | place: USA: Sparkling Lake... | reverse complement strand
GTCCGCTATCTTCTGATCAATGTATTCACATCGCCCCTGCTAGCATTGATACAACTGCTCTGTCTGTATTCACTCTTTTTACTCGATGCATGACTGCAAAGCAGCGTTCGTCAACAGGTTCTGGATCATCAAGTAATAGTCAAGACATTGGAGACGTTATTTTTTCGGATTTGCGCACTCTCAACTTTTCAAAAACATCTAATAAACTCCAGCTGTGTAATCGAAAGGGGATGCGTGAACTTTTACTCGGCAATGCACTCATCAAAGGAGCAACTAGAAAAGCTACACGAGTTCATGATGCTGTGCTTCTCGGCTCTCTTCGGCTGTCTCGAGTGCTGTTTGAACATGAAAAGGTGCTCCACGCTCTTCTCAATCGAGACGATCTTCTCGAAGAAGCGAGCTCGTCGCAGGTGGATTCTGTAGATGCTGACAATAACCACCCATCGATCTTGGATGCTGCCTTGGAAGTACTCCTACTCAAGCAAGACATGAATCTCGCTCTTGGTCCAAAGCTCCTGTGCGAGTCTCTATCGTTTCTTCTCCAACTTTGGCAACGAGCTGCATCAGGGTCTGCGTCTGCAGTCATTCTTCGCGAAACGCAGCGCGTTCGAAAGATGGATCACGTGTGGCAACGAATCACCGATCTTGCTCTTCAGACTTCCCTTCACCAGGTAGAGTCTTCTGGTGAAAGTTTAACGTTTGACGAGAAGGACCTGGTTTCACTCTCCAGGAGCGTGTTTGAGGAAGAGCCGCATGCCACAGCTAAGTCCATTGTTACTGCCACGCGGGCCTCTTATGCGATCCGATCTGCTGGGCTCGCTTTGCAGCTCCTCACCTTTGAACTTTCGTGGTCTCAGAGCCGAGGCCTTTCTGGCGCCGCTAAAGGAATGGTGGACTCAAAGATTAATTCAAAGATTTTCAACGATCTTTTCGAGCGTTTCTTTGAACATTCGGCGGCCTCTATCGATCCAGCTCTTAATCAACTGTCAATCATCGGCGCTTCTGCATCAACATCTGCTGCTGGAGACACTCTCCTTCGCTTTGTGTTGGACTCGTGCACTCGTTTGAATTTTGCTCCGGTCTCTTCTTTGCATTGCAGCATGCGAGGTCTTGCTCATAGCGTCGGCATTTCACTTGAAAAGTACAGGACACCATCCCTCGATGCTATGCCACCTGTTGAAAGGCGACCAGTGCGCACAAGAACCTCAGAGAATGACAACAACAATAATCAAATGAGTGGAGACGTCGATGTTGCCGAAATGAATGATAGCTCCATTCCACAAGGATCCGCGCCTATTGTGTTTCTTAATAGCGTGTTGTTGAGCGATGCAGCAGCTCAGCCATTGTTTGGGCGAAATTACTCATTCTCGGTTGATCACCTTGCGTCCGACTTGAACTTGTCAAGTGCTTGGCTCCGAATGCAGAGCCCGTTTGTTACTCAATTAGTATCAGGTGAGAAACGAGGACTTTTTGACGAAATCAAAAATCGATTAAAACGAAATGATGCAGACAAAGTTGTGGATGCCTTCTTTTCGGATCAATCCCAAACGAACGAACTGTATCGAAAAGGAGCGTGCTTGTGGGCCATGACCTTGCATAATACCTATGCGTCTGTCGCCGCTGCTCAGCTTACTCGCCTTCGTGGAGCCATGGCTCTGTTTGTTACAGTTATCCTCGGTCCTCTATTCGAAAAACAGCGAGTGACAGCTTCGACGGCTCCAATTGAAACAAGAGTGGCTCTCATCAATTGCGCAACAATTGCTTGGTCGCGGCTTGCTAGAGGTCTTGCGTCTGCTTTCAGTCGATTTGGATTCGGTGACGATACTAGCGCTGATGCAGCTACTATTTCAGCTTGTTTTACTCTTGCGCAAGTTGCTAGCGTCTTTCTTAATGGTGCGATCTCGCTAGGATCGCACGAGAATATCGCCAAGTTTAGTCTCGGAAACAACAATTCTGGCGCTACAAGGAGCGCAGAGGCCATGATTGAAAAGGCAAAACTTGCTTGCCTTGAAGTGGTCATTGAGGGACTGCAGCGGTCGCCCATAAGGGCTGGTGCGTTTCATTCAGGAACAAGTTCGTCGAGATATCTCTCGCAACAAGCAATGCGGCTCACTGCATTACAGGTTACTGCAGCGACAAGCCTGTGCCCGCGAACTCCAATGGAGCCTTACTTGCCCCTTGAACAGGGAATATCTCTTCCCTTGACGCTTTCCAAGGGCAAACTTGACCTTCTCGCAAAAATCGCTGTAGAAGCAATGAAGGACGCGCTTGAAGGCATTCAGAATAATCTAAATACTCCATCCACAAGTACTGTTTGGTCATCGTCAGAAGCTGGGACCTTGGAGTCTGCGTCTCTTCACTTCACTGCTGGAGTTGACCTTCTCTCGAGCATGTGGAAACTTCACGCTTCTGCGTTTGCGCCGTCAGTGGATCGATCGTTTGCAAAAGCAATGTCGACCCCAATGAGGAAATCTCGTCTAACATCACCCTTCTCTCATCTCATGGCCGCTGAAGAGCTTGCGTCGTCAAATACCGGTTTTGGCGATTTTGATAATGCCCCCTCGAATTCTTCTCAATCTCCCGTGATTGAGGCGCTTCTTTTGGCAAGAGCTACGTTTGATAGCGCAACAAAAACCATTGCTGCTCTGTTATCACAGCACCACCAGAACTGGCTTCGGTTTCTTTTTTCACACGCAGATGCAGTTGAGCGTGTTTCTCGCTCCACACACGATCAGCGAGAGCATTTCTTTGCAGGCATTGGTCTTGGTAACCCCAACAGCTATAACATGGGAATTGGAGGCTCAAGTGACTCGTTGTCCGTGTTTTCTCTAGCAGCTTCTCAGCGAGCGAGCCTCTCACCGTCTGAAACGTCTACATTGCGTGGACTTTCACGTCTGATCCGCTCTTCTCTTGTTCTTGCCCATGACGTTGCATCAGGAGGAGGCATCGAACAGAAAGGAGCCATGTCAGTGGCGCAGTTAGGATTTGCAGAGTCAGTCGCCGGCAATGCCCTCTTTGTCCACATGAACTCGGTCCTTAACGAGCGAATCCAATCAGGCGCCGATGTCTGGGGAGGCATCAATTCTAATGGAGGAAAGAAAGGCTCATCTAAAAGCGCACTTCCATCACCGTTCGTGCGCCTGATTGACAACCCCGAGCGTATTTCAGCGTCAAGCGTTGCAGAGTACCTAGTTTCGCGTGGACTAATAGCATCGCGGCAAGCAGCATTACTGCTTACTTTTGCCGCCTGTGGCCATGGCCTGAGCCCGTGTGCGCCAATTAGAGGGTATGGGCAATCTGGTCTGCAACGATGCGAGCTGCACCTTGCGTGGTGTGATGCAGTTTCTCTCTGCACTGTGCTGGTGAAGGTTGCCTCGTCTCATTCAATGTATTCGTCTCTAGATGCTGTCATTACTCTAGGCGGCGTCAAGGACGTTTGTGCTAAATTCGCTGAAGGTGACGCTGGACGAATTGCTCTCTATACAGCCTTGGGAGGCTCCTCAGCGTTTCCTGCATTCTCGATTGCCGCTGCGCATGAAGCGTCCTGTGCTGCTCTCTTTCTTGCTGCGCTGTCGGACTCGTCTGTTGTTAGAACGCACCTTGCCGCTTCTTCTGTTCGAGGGCGACTTGATGAAGAAAACACAGTGCTCCTTGAAGGAACGCTCTCAAGACTTCGAGAAAGCCCCTTCTCTCACTGGAAGCGTGAAGTAAGCCACGAAAACCAATCGCTGTGTGAAGCAGCTCCTCTTTTATCTGCGTTTTCTCTTCGAGACGCCTGCGCTGCTTATAAATCACTGGCTGAACTACCAAGCGCGCTGGGTGATGATTATTTTGCTCGAGTGGGTAGGTCCTTTTCAACGCACGTCACGGAAGCGACTCCCTCTTTGCCTCTTTCTGGAGTTTCTAGAGAAGACATCATTGGCCAATTTGTTCCCTCTAGCGCTGGCATCCACCGTTTAAGGTTCGTCCCCGTGTCCGAGTCGGAGGCGTCGGCTGCCGCCCTGCATCGCAAGTCTCCTCGAGCGTCTCCGTCAGGAAGCATGTGGCGTTGTGCAGCCGTCTCTTCTTTGCGCCACCTACTTGCTTCAACGGCTGCTTTGTCTGCAGCTTCGCAGAGGATTGCGCCGAATGTGGGACTAAAGTCCTCTTCTCGATTCATTCCTGATAGCATCGATTTTCACGGAGCGTCCGTTGTACGGGCTTGGATGCTCCAAAAACTTTTGCAGGCAGACGTGCTCAGCTCACAAGATCAACACCAGATAGATCTTGCCTTAGAATCCGAGAAAGCTTCGCCGTTTGCGCGCTCAGACGCGCTTTATCGAACTCGAATGCCAAGAGACACGAGCGATATGGCAGACGAAGACGATAGCCATTCAGCTAACCTTCCACTTCCTGGCCCTGAAGACCTCTGTCTAGCGATTCACGCTGCCGTTAAGTCTGCCTTTTGCACCTCTTCGCGTTCGAATTCAGACGATGACTTTAACCACAGCTCAGGAGTGCTTCCTACCTTTCCCTCTCCTCCAACCTACTTTGTTGAATCGATCGATGAAGATGGCCAGCTAAGCGATGAGGGAAACGCTAGACTGACCTTTGCTGTTCTAGGCGTACCACACGAGGTAGGGTCCGAAATGAAGACGCTGATCCGCAATGGGCTCTTTCTTCTTTCGGTTTCTATCGATCGAAATTTCCAAGCCTGTGCCTTCATGAGCCGAAACGAAAGGGATATAATAAACGTCCCAGCCATTCGCTCCCTCTTTACATCAGCGATTGCTTCCTTTGGCGATGCGGGTCTATTAAAGACGACGCTCAAGAAGCTATTAGAAGTCGAGCTAGAATATAAACAAACAGACGAGTCGGAAAAGAGTAATAACTTTGATCGATTCGGGACAATGAGGTCTCCAACGAATATGTCGACAACGTCTAGAGGCGTAAGTGCTGGGGGAGGAGGAGATGTTCCGACAAACAATCAACGTTCTTCTGTCTATGCAGTCTTTCGTGATTCTAGGTCGACATTGGATGACGTCTTGAAGATGTATGAGGCGCAATATGTACACTCAGTCAGTGTCGGCCGAATGGAAACAATGTCGAATGCCATGACGCAAACGATTGCAAAGATTCTTGGCGACTCTGAGTCATCCTCATCTGACCCTCTTCGTTTAGAGGTTGTTGTGTCTCACTTGCTCTCTAAGATTCTCTTTATCTACTTTATGCATGAGCGACAAGCTATCTCTGGCGGCCGCTACCAAGACGATGAGTCAAACGTGGGCCTTAATCTTTTAGAACTTGCGTTTGGGGAAGACATCAACGATTTAGTCACTGGCGAAGACGAGCCGGTCGGTTCCTTTACGAGACGAATCGAAAGAGCAAAACTAGAAGACAAGAATTCTGGGTTGGACCCAATTACATATTCGCTTGGACTTGAGCTATCAAATGCAAGTGAAGCCTTTCAGGTACGAATCGTCGGGAACAAAACAGGAATGGGAGTAGGTTTAGGAGGAACTATGGAGAGTCTTGATTAGTCTCTATTGAAACACACATATATTTATATACAGTTTACGTCTTGGTTACGCTAAATCGTGCAGTGCCAATGACAGCGTCGCTACCGCCAAACCAGACGTCAAAATTGTCTACCATTCCATCAACGGGTGCTGCAGCCTCGAGGAAGACAACATTTGGAACGTTACACTCAGCGGGATAAGATCCGATTTCCCAATCTCGCGTTGGAGATAGTATCGGACTAGAAGAGCGTTGTAAAATCTGAGAAGGATCAGCGCCATTGAGAATGACAAAACCTGGATGATAAGCATTTGTTTGATTAGCACTATTGTGGAAAAAAATGTAGTTGCCGTCAGATAACGTCATCGGCGGAGGTCCAGCTTCACACAATCTGCTATCAAACATATTCGAGCGAGGAGTAATAAACGTTGAATTTAACAGTGTGTAGTTGTATAGATCATGCGTAGACCAAAGTTGAATATTAGAATCTCCTTGATAGAGAAAGTGTGGGGGGGTAGGCATTAAGAGTAACGCTGCTGATTTTCCCTTCCACATTACACCATGTCGAATCCATTCACCTGGAAAAGGAGCAGTTGGGTTCGTCGTTGTTGCATGGCACAAACCGCCATTCGGTCCAGACGAATAGCAAGTGTAGAACATATGGTAAAGACCCGTTGTTGAATCATACTTAATCCGTGGGTCCTCAGTGCCCATATCCTCTTCGGTGTTTGCTGGTGCAAAGACTAGATACGGCTGCTCAAACGAGCCGTCATTTCGTTGGGCAGAGAAAGAAATGACTGATCCACGGAAAGGATTCAAGCCGTTACATGCAATACATTTTCCTGGAGTAAACGTGCAATTCTGAGAACGAACAAGAAGGCCCTTTACTCCCATTGTTCCTGGTGATGCTTCAACCCAAGATGGATTAAACGATTGTGGAAAAGACGTCGTATTATCAAGATACGAGAGTAAAGGATCAGCAGGTAGCGAAACAAGATTCACTGAATAATCGGCAGAGGATAAAGAAATGAAGAAGGAGGAGACAAGAGAGAGAGAAAGAGAAACTGATGGGTACCTCATTCTTTCTTTGTTAAAACGAGAATTTGAAAGATTTCGAAACTCCCACTACCACTAATAGAATAGCTTCACACACGTTTCAAAATTATATAAACAAACCAGTAGGACAGCAAACAATAATTATATTTTCAATTCAACAGAGGGAAACAATTATTTGACCAGCAGCTGCTAGATGATACGTACTTCTCCATGCGTTCTATGATCCATTGTTTGCAATCTGCATATTCACTCTTCTGGTTCGTAACGCCAGCACGACATTCCTTCTTTGTAGCGACAGGAAACAACAGAGTTCCTTTCTATGCTTCCTTTTGCGGGCAGGAACATCAATTCAAATTGATGACCATAACAGCGAACGTGTACATTGGTAGTGTGGCTGAGAGGCTAGTTGCTCCTGCTGCTATCGGGACTTCTTGAGAAACGGGAGAAATTGATGTTGGATTGGAAGGAGTGTTATCGCCGTTAAGGTCGGATCCTGATAGCGTCCACAGCGTGTAGGATGGACCAGATGCTTGAACATTAGGAAAAGTGACACTAAAGGGCTGATCACCACTGTAAGAGTTGACTGCACGAAGGATGAGTGTCTTTCCGTCTTTTGTAACCTGAGCTGCAAACGGAAAGGTTGCGTTGCCAGGAGCAAATGAGGCCTTCACGGAGGTTTCTGCCCAAGTGTTTTTAATCATCACGTGAACATATCCTGGAGGCTGAAACCACGTCATGTTTGGCAAGAAAAACGAGATGCCCTGATCCCACTGATCAAAACTAGAAGAAGATCCGGAGCAGAACGACGCTGTCCTTGCATAGAGTCGGTCAGTAACTGATGAATCAAATGTGAACCAATCAATGAGATCAGCAGCCTCGTCCAATCCGCGCTTCAAGTTATGCGTGCCTGCATTGGTCTCTGCGTTGATAGCACCTTGGCTAAAACCGGTCACTGGAGGATGAGCGAAAAGATTCGCGGCAGCCTCTACTGCGCCACCAGCCCCGACATGTAAATCTGGAAGAATTCGAGAAACCACGTCTGGAGCTTGAGCGAGGAGAGCAGCGGCAATGTCAGAAGAAGGGCCATCGTTTTGGGGGTACATGTAGTAGAGAGGAGGGGAACCGACCATCTTTGATCTTGCCTCCATTGCTAAAACCTGTTCTACAAAGTGCGGATTGACGGCCTCGTTGCCTAGTTCAAAAACACGCACGGATGAATAAACAGAAGGATGTCCATCAGCTGCTCGTCTCATACCCCACGAGGTCGATTGAGCATCGCCGTAGAGATATTCAACAAGGTCTGCCCAATCCAGCGCATCGTTTGAATCGTACGCAAGAGTAATTACCGCTTCAAGATCTAGAGCTTCAGCTAGTTCTGCAAATTCAAAAGGTCCAAATCCTGCCAATAGTGAGAAGCCCCAGACCTGTTGATTGCTCGGTCTGTTCCACGCTGGGCCTCGCCAGTCCTTCCAACGCATAGACTGAGATACAGAGCCGCCAAATCGAATCAAACTAACGCCCATGGTTTGAAGAACATCACCTGCGCTCTTTAGCGTTACCGTTGGTCCGCTGCCGTCCTTCTTTGGCACTCGAGCCCATGCTCCAGGCATTAATGAAACAAAGCCAATGTTAACTCCTCCATAAGAAGAACCAGTTACGCCGATTCGAAACTCTCCGCCGCAACGCACGCAAATGTGAGCCGCGCCAGCATCTTCGCCGCAATCAATCGACGGGTCGCTACCAAAGGGAATGCCCTCGCACGTTGTTGATGCAGATGGAGTCAGAGTTACGTTGAATTGGATCCAATTAGTCCCCCAAGGTGGGCCCGTACTCTTCGCCTGAGAGTTAGAGAAAGTACGTGAGGAAGGAAAAAGAGTTAGAAGAGTGGATTATGATTTTTCAGCACAAGGGGCTAACTCACCTTGAAGTCTGCTCGAGCAAGACTAAGATTGCCTTGAGTGTAATCAACTAATTCCATGTATAAATCAGGTTCGTTACCTGCTCCTGCGCCACACCACACAAAGACGGAAGCCTCGTATGGCTGACCACCTGTAAAGACCATGCCTGCGTTGCCAATGCCGCGATTGATCATTCCAAGGGTTGCATAATCGTGATCGAGCTCAAGGCCGAGACTCGGCTTGGCACTGAATGCAGTATAATCGGTAAGGCTTGGAGCCGGAGCTGAAGAATTGATCCAAAATGGAGACCAAGAGACTGAATTCTGTGTTCCTTTGTCAAAAGCGTTGCCGTAAATCATCTCGGCAAAAAAGCCTCGGGGCGCTTGAGCGAACCCGTAGTCTAAATGACAACCCATAAAGAAGGGATTCACATTCGAATTGATGACAGTAGTAGTATCAATCGAAATAAACACTTCTGGGTTTGAGGGTGAAGGAGGCATTTGACCAACGATAAACGTAGAGCGAGCTGCGCCGTACGTCGTTCCATCTGTTACAGTCGCATCTCCGCACGGAGAAGTGTAACTGCATGGCATAGTTGTGGTTGTCGCAGCTGTAAGGTACTTGCCTGCCCAAGAACCCTTTGATCCAGAGGCGATTGTAAAGGCGTCGGTTGTGTTTGGCGGAGGAGTATAAAGAGGAGCCAGTAAAGACCACGAGGCATCATCCACATCACCTCCAGCAACAATACCAACAGTACCTGATGTAGTGTTGATGATAGATAAGAAGTAGGTAGGAAAAGATGAAGACTGAAACGAAACCATTGCTGTATTGCCATTTTGGGAGGCCACCAAGTTGAAGGAAAAGTCGGTGTTTGCATCCTCAAAAGGATTGAATGATGCGACATATGTGCAATGCCTCATACCCAGATTGAGATTCGCAAGAGGGGCAATTGTATGAAGAGGTCCAAAGGGAGGTAGTACAGACAGGAAGGACTCCTCGCGAAGCAATGAATTAGCCGATGAAACAGCCGCTCCGAATAAAAGATTAATCACACTCTTCATTTTTTTAGAATGAAAAGAGCACAGGTTTTGATTAAAACAGCGTCAGCTGCATGTATTGTAGCAGGTTACAAAGTGGCGCGCTCTGATGCAAAGCAAAGATCAAACGCTTCTGATTACGGAACAGATACAAATCAGAGGTCAACAAACTCCTCTATTGATGATACCACTAATTCATCCCTCTGGCAGAGATCGACGACCGTTGAACCAGGACTATCCACATTGACTGGGCATCGTCCTTCTTCTGGCATCTTGTCTACATTCCGAAACACTCCTTTGATTGAGATTCCTTCATTATCTAGAGCTACCGGATGTCGCATCTTAGCAAAGTGCGAGTTTCTTGTTCCTGGAGGATCTATAAAAGACCGAGCCGCATTATGCATTGTTGACGAGTTTGAGAAGAGCGGATTACTGATACCACGTGCTGCTGAGCCCTTTACAATTATTGAAGCTACTGGCGGTAATACAGGAATTGCTCTTGCATTGATTGCTGCAGCAAGAGGTTACAAATGCGTCTTGACTATGCCTAGTTCCGTCTCTCTTGAAAAGATTGAATTTGCTAGAACTCTTGGAGCCGATGTGATTGTTTGTCCGCCCTGT
>Ga0164295_10005375_pt1 | contig 10109 bp, 10 predicted proteins | sample GEODES006metaG_FD_111798 | JGI IMG/M metagenome (GOLD analysis project Ga0164295, IMG submission 111798) | Oligotrophic lake water microbial communities from Sparkling Lake, Wisconsin, USA - GEODES006 metaG | ecosystem: Environmental > Aquatic > Freshwater > Lake | place: USA: Sparkling Lake... | reverse complement strand
GCTAGAAGGGGAGAGCGTTTAGAAGCAGTAGCAAAACATATTACTGACAATGGTGGACAAGCATTATCCATAGTTGCAGATATTACTGATGAAGCTCAAGCTAAAAATCTGGTACAAACAGCTAATGCAGAATTTGGGCGCGTAGATATTTTAGTTAACAATGCAGGTATATCATTTCCAGGTCGGATTGAAAATGCAGATCCGTCAAACTGGCGGAAAATGATTGATATTAATGTTTTGGCGTTAATGTACGCAACTCACACAGTTTTACCTATTTTTAAAGCGCAAAAATCAGGACATATCGTTAATATTTCATCCGTCGCTGGACGCATTGCCCGTGCAGGAATGGCAGCTTACAATGTCACTAAGTGGGGTGTAAATGCCTTTTCGGAAGCATTAAGACAGGAAGTATATCAAGATAATATCCGGGTTACTATCATCGAGCCTGGTTTAGTAGAAACAGAAATTGATCAGCATATTACCGATGTAGTAGCAAAGCAAGAAATTGCAGCCAGACGGAAAGCAATTACACCTTTACAAAGTGAAGATATCGCAGCAGCAATAGTTTATGCTGTTACCCAACCACAGCACGTAAATGTGAATGAAATCTTGATTCGTCCAACTCAGCAAGATCGGTAATGACTATACCTGAAAATAGGTAATATTAATGTTAGAAGAAAATAGCACATCATTAAAAAAGAGCAACAAAATATTTGCTTTTTTGAAAATCTCACCTGCAATTAAATCACCCAATTTATTTGGTTTTCTCATTGGGGAAAGCGTGTCTTTTTTCGGCTCTTGGATGACACAAATTGCCCTAGTATGGATGGTTTATCAATTAACAAATTCAGCTATGTTAGTTGGTGTTGCAGGCTTCACTAATCAAGCAATGGGCTTGGTTATTACACCATTTGTAGGAGTATTACTAGATAGATGGAATTTAAAATATGTTTTGTTCACCACTCAGATAGTATCCATTATTTTATCTTCATTACTAACTTTTTTAACTGTTAGTAATCAGATAAATTTTACAGATATTATTATCATTGGTATTCTTCAAGGCATAGTCAAAGCTTTTGATTTACCAGCACGTCAAGTAACTATTCCTAGATTAGTAGAAAATAGAAGTGATACTTATAGTGCAATGGCTGTACATTCATTTTTAATTAATACAGCTAAATTTGTCAGCCCCATGATTGGGGGTTTGATAATTGCTAAAAATGGAGCATGGTTATGTTTTTTAGTAGATGCTATTAGCTACTTACCTTTTTTGTCCGCTATTTTGACTATGCAAATTAAACCAAATATCTATAGCTTATCAAAATCTAACTCTAACTCTAAAAAGATTTGGCATAACCTTAAAGAAGGATTTGTTTTTGTATACAACTTCATACCAATTAAGTTCATTTTAATCTTGCAAATTACAGTTTGCTTTATGGCAATGACTTATGTTAATTTGATGCCGATATTTGCCAAAGAAGTGCTAAAAGGCAATGCAGAAACAATGGGTTTTCTGATTACTTCTACAGCTTTTGGCTCTATCTTTTCTGGTATTTATTTAATGAGGCGTAAACAAGCAATAGGACTGGAAAAAGTTATGGCAATTTCTACTTTAGTGCTAGGATTATCATTAATATTATTTTCTCGCTCAACACGACTAGAAATTTGTTTAGTATTAATCTTTATTGTCGGATTAACTAATACCTTAACTCTAGCTTCAATTAGTAATTTTGTGCAAGTAATTCTAGTGGAAGAAGATAAAAGAGGACGAGTAACCAGTATATTTATGACTACTTTTTTGGGAATACTGCCTTTTGGTAATTTATTTTTTGGAGGATTAGCACATCATATTGGTGTTGCTAACGCCTTATTTTTTGGTGGTACTTGTTGTATTTTGGGAGCTTGTTTTTTTGCTAGACAAATCACCAAAATTAGAACAGTGGTCAACCCCATATATCAAGAAATGGGATTACTTTCTTAGAGGATGTTTAAAAAAGCTACCGTGTAGCGTTCTCTAAGCATATTTAATCGCTAAAGCAAGTAATGAATTAGACTTTTCCAACAACCAGTGAGTATTCAACCATTAGGTGAAATGCTATAGCGGTTATTGGTTAGGTGAAATACAAGAACCCCACCCCCAACCCCCCTCCCAGCAAGCGAGGAGGGGGCTTATGACTGTATCTCATTCAAGTGCATACGGCTATAAAAATAAATCTTGATAAAAAAATAAATGTATTAGACAATACTTGATTTTCAGATTTATTTGTGCAAAAGTAATATTCATAACTACTAAATTCCGATAGACATAAAGTAGTTTTGTTTTCTAAAATTTTATTCAACTTCAAATAAGCCTCAGAAATTTCCGCCATGAAAATACCATTTTTACCACAACGCCGCACAGTTTTAAACCGATTTGTTCAATATTCACTACTAGGATTGTTTACTCTATCTACACCCTTGACAGGTAGTTTATTACAAACAAGCCAAGCCCAGACAAAATCTGGATTTAGTTCTAAAGTTATCAACTTGGCTTATCAAACCTCTGGGGATATTGTCAAAGTTAAAAAAGTTGTTGAGCCACGTTTTAAAGAATTGGGTTTACTTATCCAGTAACTCTATCAACTTACCGTAGTTTTTACTTGCGGATTGGGAGAGGCTGTGGCATAATCTACTTGATAACCCCGGTATTTCGACCAAGTTACCGTAGTTTCAGAATTTAAATTTTGCTGTAAGGAATTCATCATGCTTAAAGATGGACAAGGGCTGTTAGTGACAACAGATTCAGCCGAAGCGATCGCTGCTATTAACCGTTTTATTGATCAATCCCTTGCTTATGGTAAAGATGCAAAAACAGCGATTTTAGAAGCAGTTGAGGCTGATCCAAATTGTGCTTTAGCTAATGCTTATGCAGCCGCTTATCATCTGAGTCAAGAAAGTACAAAAGATTGGCAACAGGCACAACCATATTTGCAAGTCGCACAAAGAAATTTAGGCAAAATTACTGCCAGAGAACAGTTATACGTAGAAGCAATTTTAGCTTGGGCAAATCAAGAGATTGATGTAGGAATAGCCCTTCATGAAGAGATTACCAATCAATTTCCCACTGATTTAATTTCCGTGCAGCAGGGACAGTATCACTATTTTTATACAGGCAATAAAGGAAAATTACTAGAAATTGCCCAAAAAGTTTTACCTAACAATCCCCAACAAGATTATCTATATGGGATGGTGGCCTTTGGCTTAGAACAATGTCACCAATTACCAGCAGCAGAAAAAATGGCACTTGAGGCGATCGCGTTAAATAGATATGATCCTTGGGCGCATCATGCTATTGGTCATGTAATGGAAACCCAAGGAAGAACCCAGGAGGGAATAATTTGGATGGAGAATTTTGCATATACCTGGGACAACTGTAACTCTATGCTTTATACCCACAACTGGTGGCATATAGCACTGTATTATTGGCAATTAGAAAACTACGAAAAGGTTCTGAAAATCTACGATGAGCATATTTGGCAACGTGCTAACAAACAATCTCCCAAAGACCAAGTAGGGGCAATTTCCATGTTATTACGGCTAGAATTACGTGGGGTAGATGTAGGCAACCGTTGGCAAGATATCAGTCCTTATCTTTACAGTCGCATTGATGAACACGCATTACCATTCCAGGATTTGCATTATGTCTATGCCCTTGCCAAAGCTGGACACAATAACTGGGTAAAAGAAATGCTTCAAAGTATGGAACATCACGCCTTGAGTATTAATCCCTTTCTTGGCAGGAGTTGGGTAAAGATAGCAATTCCCGCAGCTAAGGGCATGGTAGCTCATGCTCAAGGTGATTTCCAGACAACTGTTAACGAACTCAAATTTGTATTATCGCGGTTGCATGAGATTGGGGGAAGTCATGCACAACGAGTGTTATCTGCAGAAATTTATCAAGATGCTCTCTTGTGCGAACAAAAGCAGCATCGAATTTATCCTATTAGTGCTTAGAATCTTATGGGATGGGCATAGTACGGCAAGCTCAGTACAAGTCTTGCCCGTCCCTATATTATTAGCACTGATTAAGTACCAGATAATTTTCTAACTGTACAGCATCAAAACGCTTAACACTAAATTGTTTCATAATTTCTTGCAACTGAGCATCTGGTTGGAGTAGAGCCAATTGCATTTGCTGAATCAAAGAGATACCTAAACGCCGCGCTGTTACCAATGGTGGCATCGGAGAGGGTCCGATTATTTGCACCACACGTAAATGGTGTGATAATTCAGGAAAATCCCGTAATTCTTGTTCTAATACAACACTATCAATGGCTGCACAATCAGCCAGTCCTTCAACTACCCAACGAATAGAACGCTGATGAGAACCTGATTCTAGAGATTTTCCCCAGAAATTGGGTGGATATTTTTCTTCACTCAACCACCGCCAAAGTAAATGATAACCACTATTAGAACCAGAGTCATTATAGCAAAAAGTTTTCCCTGATAAATCAGCAAACTTCTGAATATTGCTATTAGTCTTAACAATCACATCTGCATAGTATACAGGACAATCACCATATCGAGATGATTGCATCACAGGCGCAACTAATGTCTGTAATTGATTTGGTGCTATTTGACTATAACGAATTAGTGGTAATCCACAAATAAAAGCCAAGTCTATTTGGTTTTTAAATAATAGAGTGTCTTTTAAGGGGTCGTATTTACTTTGATGTAGTGCAATTTCTACTTGTAAAACACGACCTAAATAAGCTGTAATCTCCTGATATAATCCAAAATAATTAGGAGCTAAATAAGATACAGCCTGTAATTTTGTAATCTTAGTCATTCTTTTTTTTAAACACTGCTATTCTGAAAAATTTTAATTAGCTTCTGCCTAGAGTAATGAATATATAAAAAACTAAGACTAGCAAAAGCAAGCAGCATGATTTTGAAAACTATTATATAAGGATGAATATACCACCATGTCCCCTTAAATAAGGATATTCCTAGTTCTGATACCTTCCCTAAAAAATGAGGATATGCTTTTTGATGGATCTGAATATTAATGTCTTGGGCTAATGTCATGATAAATTCTCTTGTCAATAAAAAACTCAAGCACAGCAACTCGATATGCTTACAGTAGATTATATCAAAAAAAATCTGGTTTTCCTATTTTGACGAATAAAAATTCCTAATAACCAGCAGTTTTATCTACCACATTACGTAAAGGCTTACCTTGACAATAGCGGTTGAAATTATCTAGAAATAGGGCAAGTGTTCTCTCTTTTACTCTAGGAGAATTTCCAGAACAATGGGGTGTAATAAACACATTTGGCAATGTCCACAAGGGACTTTCTGCTGGTAATGGTTCAGTAAATACTGTATCTAAAGCCGCACCAGCAATCCAGCCTTCCTGTAAAGCTGTAGTCAGTGCTGATTCATCAACAATTGCCCCTCGTGCAATATTAATTAAATAGGCATCTGGACGGAATAAACGCAGAGTTTCCAAATCAATTAAGCCCTTTGTTTCCGGCGTTAAAGGAGTAGCAATTACCACAATTTCTGCTTCTGGAAGTAGTTGTTTCCATTCATTTGCACCCACTACTTTATCAAAATTTGCTAATGGTCTTGCATTACGAGAACTGCCAAAAATCCGCATTCCAAATGCTTTAGCACGAACCGCAATTTCTTGACCAATACCACCTGCACCAATAATTAATAAAGTTTTATCTGTTAATTCTTGAATTGGTAAACCCCTTTGCCAATTACGTTCAGAGTGTTGCTTGTACAGACTTGGTAATTGCTTACTATAAACAAGTAAATAAGTAATCACAAATTCGGAAATAGGAATAGCATGAACACCTGCACCGTTAGTTAGAATCAAATCCCGTTCTAAATATTTGGGTGTCAAAATATGATTTACACCCGCATTTGGCGCATGATGCCAACGCAGTAAAGGCGCAGCATCTAATACTCGATGTAAAGTAGTAGGTTTGAGATAAAAGTAACTAAAGTAAACTTCGGCATCTGTGGCATCACCATCTATATTACCTTCACCATCCACGCGCACTACAACAGTACCTTCAGGTAAATGTGGCTCAATTTCATCGGCAGTTTCTACTGGTAAAATGAGTTTCATAATTGATAACTTCGATTATTTTTGATGTTCTATTTCATCTTCTGCAACAATTGATATGTTGAATCTTCTTTAGCTGTGGTTGTTACAGATTTTCCCCAACCGATATTTTTTCGATAACTTCCTAAAAGTTTAGCTTCTTCTAATGATTGTTCATTGATTCCTGTTAATGGTTCTACATCTGGTGAAACATATAGCGCATCAACTGGACAATACAATTCACACATAAAACAGGTTTGACAATCGCTTTGTCTGGCAATTCTTGGAGGTGCATTTGGTACTTTATCGAATACATTTGTTGGGCAAACTTTCACACAGATATTGCATTGAATGCACCGGGATTCACTAACTAATTCAATCATAATAAAAAACCAAAATTAATATTGATGTAGGTTGGGTAGAACGAAGTGAAACCCAACACAAGTTATGATCATGTTGAGTAGAATGAAACATAGCAAAAGTTTTGATCATGTTGGGTTTCCTTGCGTCAACCCAACCTACAATTAAACAGTTACCAGTTCTTTTACTTTTATTTCCTGTATAGGTGCAGCTTTTACCCAAACTTGATCTAAACCACCACTAATTAAATGATGTTGTTGGTTAGCATCTTGTTGTGGATAATCTAAATGTCTGTGCATACCTCTTGTTTCTTTGCGTTCCAAGGCACTGCTATACATCCATCTGGCGGTAGCTACCATTCCCGCAGCTTCCCTTGTACGGATAATATTACTATTATCTGCAACTTGGCTATTGCGAATTTCATCCCACAGAGAATGTAATCTTTGCAATGATTCCGTTAAAGTTTGTTCATTACGGAAATAATTGCGATTGTATGGAAAAACTTCCGCTTGAGTGGCTTTGATGATGTCTTCACTGTGAATTTGTTTTTCACTACCAGAAATAAATCCTACAGTACCTACAGATTGAACTGGTCTTTGGTTGGCTTGCACACCTAAATTGTGGGAGTATGTAGCCGCAGACTGTCCTGCCCAATACCCTGAAGATAGCGCCCAAGCGGCATTATGACTACCACCACCAGTAAAACCACCACAAATTAATTCCCTTGTGGCTGCATCACCAGCAGCATAGAGTCCACGTACTGAAGTAGCACAAGTATAATCGGTAATTCTAATGCCACCTGTACCCCGGACAGTCCCCTCTAAACGCAGAGTTACAGGGAAGCGTTGAGTAAAGGGATTAATACCTGCACGATCAAAAGGTAGAAAGAAATTGGGTTGAGATAACCGCATTGTTACCTGCATTTCTTCTGAGGCTTTGTCTATGATGCAATAAACTGGTTGAGTTATCCAAGTTTCGGCAATCACAGAACGCCCTTTTTGCGAACCAGCGCCGGGGATGGGTGTACCATCTTCGTAGGTGAAAGTTGCCCAATTATAGAATAAGGTTTTGGTGACAGAAGAAAAAGCAGGTGCGATACCATAGGCATTGGAAAACTCCATTCCCGACATATCAGCACCCGCTTCGGCTGCCATGAGATATCCATCCCCTGTTAGCACATTGCAACCCAAGGCTTTACTCAAGAAAGCACAGCCTCCGGTGGCAATGATCACTGAATGCGATCGCACAACCCACTTTTCTCCAGTCTGACGGTTAACCCCCGTCGCCCCAGCTACAGCCCCTTCTGCATCTACCAACAACTGCAAAGCCGGACTGTGATCTAAAATTTTCACCCCTGCCCGTTTTATTTGTTGTCTCATTAAGCGCATATATTCTGGACCTTGCAGACTGCGCCGATAGGGTTTACCTTCTTCATCTGTAGGGAAAGGATAACCCCAATCAGCTAGTTGGTTGACGTTCGCATAAGTTTGATCTAGGACCCGTTGCATCCAATCACGGCTAGATAAAAATCCTCCTAAAGCCTCTCTAGAAGCCATTGCAGCCTCTCGACTGTCGGGTTCGGGTGGAACATACCACACACCGTTACCTGATGCGGCGGCACAGCCACTTGTACCACAATAGCCTTTATCTACTAAAACCACTTTAGCACCAGCATTAGCAGCACTCCACGCTGACCAAGTACCAGCAGGTCCACCACCAATTACTAATACATCAGCTAATAAGGTTTGATCAACATCGCTATCTTGGGAAAATAATTGTTTCTGAGTCATGAAAATTCCTCTTTTTTGTAACATTAATTGACGAAAGGAAACCCAACAAAATTTTGAAAATGTTGGGTTGCGCTGTCGCTTAACCCAACCTACTCAATAACTTAAACTCCTGGTGTACTTCCACCATCAACTTGAATTTCTGCACCAGTTATAGAAGCAGCTAAATCAGAAACTAAAAATAAAGCTAAAGCTGCAATTTCTTCAGGTTTAACGATCTTTCCTAAAGGAATTGATTTCACTGCTTGGGCTTTATATTCATCTACCGTAATACCTAAACTTTGGGCATTTTGTACGGCTAATGTTTTCGCTCTTTCTGTGTCCGTTAAACCAGGAGAAATGGCATTAATTCTAATATTATCTAGGGCTAATTCTTTAGAAATGCCTCTTGTAAAGTTGAGTAGAGCCGCATTGGATGTTCCTCCTGGTAGGAAGTTGGGGCGGGGTGTGCGTCCAGCACCACCAATAATGTTAACAATACGCCCATCACCTTGATTTTTCAAATAGGGTACAACGGCTCTAACTAATCGAATGTAACCCAAAAGTTTTAAATTCCAAGCATCTAAAAATGCTTCATCACTCAATTCTAAAAACGAACCCGCACGGGCTGAACCAGCATTATTAATCAAAATGTCAACTTTACCAAATTGTTCAATTGTTGTAGAGACAAGCTTCTCAACATCTTCTGCTTTGGTTAAGTCAGCACTAACACCAATAACTTTAGCCTCTGCATTAGGTAAAAATTGAATATCAACTACTGCTTTATAAAGTTTTTCTTGATTGCGAGCAGCAATAACTACATTCACACCTTCACTATATAAAGCTTTAGCTGTAGCTAACCCAATTCCTGCACTACCACCTGTAACAATTGCTGTTTTACCTGACAGATTTAGTTCTAAACTCATAGAAATTGCACCTTTGATAAATTTACAAACAAAATAATCACAGAAAACCTAAATTTGCTTAACTGCAAAATTTTCTACGAGAAATTGCTTGAGATGTGGCTGTTCTAAATTAATGCTCAATTCATTAGCTTTTTGAGCAATTTGTTCATAAGTAAAACCTGATTGAATTGCTTCTGCAATTAAGGCTATTCCTCCGGCTCTTGCACCACCAGCACAGTGAATTAAAATTGGTTTGGGTAAATGATCAATTTCTAGAATTGCTTCTGCCGTTAATTCTTGATTTGGTGCTTGAGAATTTAAAGGAATGTTTGTATATTCCAATCCTACAATTTGTGCTTCTTGCTTTTCATCATGGAAGAAACCATTTTCATCAGGATCACGTAAATTCAAAACTGATTTAAAACCCTCAATTGCTAATTTTCTTAATTCCTCAGCAGAAATTTGTCCAGCGATACTCAAATCATCATTAACCTTTTTAAAATCAGTCATTTTGATTCCTCTTTGGATGAAATGAAATCAATAAATAGATGCTAAAACCTTATCTGCTGCGGCTCGCAATGCAGTTGCAGCACCAGCACTCATATCTCGTGGCGCACAAATCCTATTTCTCACATAAGCCAGTGTAATAGCCCCTGTAGCCGCGATAATTGGATCTATACTTTCTTTTCCACCTGTTCTTCCTCCTAGTAATAGTTCGTTATTACCATTAAGGAGATAATCAGCTAATAGTCTGAGGTGAAAATCAACAATTTCTTTGATTATTGAGATATCACCTAAAGATTGAACTCCTGAATTTTTGAGAATATCGCCAATAGCAGTTTCTCGATTATCACTTAATCTTTCTGCTGCTTCAGCCCGATATTCAATAAATTCAGCATCAAATAAATCTAAAGGTAAGGGATTACCAATAGGTTCTACACCAAATCTACGGCGTAAAAGTAAATTATTAGTAATATTGTC
>Ga0164295_10005372_pt1 | contig 10110 bp, 9 predicted proteins | sample GEODES006metaG_FD_111798 | JGI IMG/M metagenome (GOLD analysis project Ga0164295, IMG submission 111798) | Oligotrophic lake water microbial communities from Sparkling Lake, Wisconsin, USA - GEODES006 metaG | ecosystem: Environmental > Aquatic > Freshwater > Lake | place: USA: Sparkling Lake... | reverse complement strand
GCGGGCTTCCGCCTCGGCCGCCTCAACATTTTGCTCTTTCCTCACTTTGCGCGCCTCATGTGTCTCGTGCGGCGGGAGCATAGGCACATGTGGCCGGTGTGGTGAAGCCGACATAGGTGGCGATGAGGGCTGCTGGGGCACATCATCGACGGAGGGCTCACCGTTCGGTATAATGATGTCGTCGAACTCCATCCTCCCGCTCACGTCAAGTTCCATCCTGCCGCACCAAACGGACCGTCGTACGTGTCGTTTTGGGCCTCCTGGGACCAGGGACCCTGTGGGTGCGAGAGAAGAAGTTTTTGGTGAGAGAGAGAGATCTGTTTTGGAAACCAAAATTGAACAAGTTTGGAACAGAAAAGTTCTCCGTCGTTTCAGTTGCATGCGAATGTGTGCGACCCCACGGTGGGGTCGTGGCACGGGACGTGGCGAGGCCTCTGGCTCGCGTGCCGACGTGGGGTCCTGGTGGGTGCGTGAGTCTCTCCGGTCGAGACTCAGCGAGCGCCACGACGAGCGCTGTCACGTCCTTAGTTGCCGCCCTTACGCTTTACCAAGATCATGCGAGCCGAATACCTGGTTGAGCTGCTGCGTGACGCGAATGAAAGTGGTCCTGCGCGGCACCTCCTCGAGCGTGGCTGCGCCGATGTAGGTGCACGCGGAGCGCAGTCCGCCGAGCAGGTCGAGGACAATCGCCGCCGCAGGGCCCTTGTAGGGCACCTCAACGGTCTTGCCCTCGGACGAACGGTACTCGGCCACTCCGCCCGCATGCTTCTTCATCGCCGTGTTCGAAGACATGCCGTAGAACTGCTTGAACTTCTGGCCGTTCCGCTCGACGATTGCGCCAGCAGCCTCGTCGCAGCCGGCCCATATGCCGCCCATCATGATGAAGTCGCTGCCGCCGCCAAATGCCTTGGCGGCGTCACCCGGGCACGTGATGCCGCCGTCGGCACACACGTAGCCGCCGAGCCCATGCGCCGCGTCTGCGCATTCGATAACGGCCGACAGCTGTGGATAGCCCACGCCCGTCTGCTTTCGCGTCGTGCACACCGAGCCAGGGCCAATGCCCACCTTGACGATGTCTGCGCCGTGCATGATCAGCTCTTCGGTCACTGGAGAAGCCCGCAGTCACCCACCATGGTGTACGTGATTCGAGGTCAACACGTCAACAAGCAAGCCATCAGACATCGTATCGTTCGAGACGCACTTTCGTTGGTGACAACGTTGCCCGCTATGATGGTGTGCTGCGGCCACTTCTCGCGCACAGTCTTGACGGCGGAGACGAAGAACTCCGAGTAGCCGTTGGCAACGTCCAGACAGATGAAGGTGACGCCCGGGCAGGTCGACAGGATGGCGTCGCTGCGAGTTTGGGATTCGGCCACCGGTCAGTGACGAGGAGATGGCGATTTGGGCTACCAGGGGAATGAGCTTTGCCATCATATCGAGATCGCAGCGTACAGCTTGCTCATGTCGTTTGCCGAAGTTCCGGCAGACACGGCCACGTATGGGACCGCCTGCGGCTGCTCGGCTGCAAACTGCTTCCACTCGTCAACAGTATAGTGCTTGTGGATGGCGACGATGCAGTGATGCTTGGCCATCTCGGTCGCCATGGTGAAGGTGCCGACGGTGTCCATGTTTGCCACGATCATAGGCGTGCCAGTCCACGAGCGTTTCGAGTGTCGGAAGTGGAACGTGCGGTCGAGGGAAACCTCCGATCGCGACCGCAGCGTCGAGCGCTTTGGCCTTAGGAGCACGTCCTTGTAATCGAGCTTCACTTCCTCCTCAATGCGCATGCAGCTGGCGACGCCACCGGCGAAGAAAGCACCGGCCGTCGCCACGGCCGCCGCCCTCGGGAGCGAGCTTCGCAGAAGTGCGCTGAACATGTCGCGCTCAATGTGCGACTTCTAACATTCGTGCAGGACGGCAATCGCGGCGACGGCTTTAGAATGGTGGGTGTGAATGGTGTGAATGTGCAGTACTTTGAGCGGCCTGGGGCGAAACGACGTCCCGTCGATTCAAATTCACAAGACGCTTCTTTTCCCGACGAGGACAATTCGCGGAACCCTGGTCATGCGGAACGCGCGACTCACGCCGCTGCGGCTGGCTCGCAGCAGCAGCAGCCGGATGCTGCCGCGCACGACGGTGGCTGCGATGAGTACGAGCGCAGACGGCAGCTCCGCGCTTAGTGTCGCAGCGCAGCGCTTGCGCAGTCCAGTGACGTGGATCTCAGCGAGCGCCACGCTCGGTGCACTCTATGGCCTTTACCAGTTCCAGTATACGCGGCAGCTGACAACGCAGCGAATGGCAGGCAGGCCCGATCTCGGCGGCGACTTTGCGCTCGTGGATTGGGATGGCAAGCCCGTGAGCAGCAAAGACCTCGTTGGCAAGTGGGTGCTTCTATACTTTGGGTTCACCAAATGTCCCGACATCTGTCCGGACGAGCTGCACAAGGTCACGGCCGTGCTCAAGCGCCTGGAAAACCAAGGTCAGTCGATCCAGCCAGTCTTCATCACTATCGACCCGACACGAGACACGAAGGCACGCCTCAAATCTTACTTTGAGACAGCTGGCTTCCATCCACGCTTCATTGCGCTCACGGGCGACGACGCGGCGGTGAAAAAGGCTTGCAGAGCGTACCGTGTCTACTTCACGAAGCCCACTCCAGAAGAGATTAAGCGCGGTGACTACCTGCTCGACCACTCGATCATCTCCTACCTGGTCGACCCGGAGGGCGAGTTTGCCGATTACTACGGAAAGAGCCTTACCGAGGACGAGATGTTCACACGTGTGGGCAAGCTGATGGGCGACTGGGAGCGCCAGAAGTGGTGGGACAGCGTCCTGCCCGCATTTATGGCGACGCCGCAGATGACCGAGGGTCAGAAGAGGGCGGCAGAGGCTGCTAAGCCCGGCAACCGGAGCGCGGCGTGAGAGATGGCAAGTGACGCTAGCTTCACAGTCACGGATGCGGCTGCGAGCGCCAAGCGGCCATTTGGTACGCGCGGCCGTGTGCGATCATGCATGCTGCATGCTGCATGCGCGCCCATCCACCGTAGTCAGTGCATGATTGCTCCCATGGGGTGCAGGTGCGCACGAGATGAACCGACCGGATGACGCGCGGCGTGATCGGAGGACGGAGCCGAGAGGTGCCGCGACGTGTCGCGTGCGTAAACGCTCGTCGGTCACGGCGGCGCACACGACTGTCTGTCCACGTATGGTTTGCGTTTCCTTTCGTTTCGTCACACTGAATAAAATTCGCATCACCCGGGCGACGAAGCGGGCGCGTTCGCGCGGCGCCCGGGCGTCGCCGTCGGGCGTGCGCGCGTCATGCACCGCCGCGATGAGCCATGAGGCCAATTGCCGTGCATGAAAGGCTTGAGGCGGATGCGGCCGGCGGTCTCCACCGGCAACCAGACCGCGGGCCGCGCCATACGCGTGGCGTCGTCGCGTGGTACTCACCCGGATGCCGACGTGTAACGATGTACGAGTCCTCGACGGAAACGGCGGTCCTCCGAGGGACAAACGCCGGATCGACCGGTTACCCCGGGTTAGTATCACAACATAAGTACAAGCTACAAATCACCGGCTGCGGCTCCCGGATCTCACGTTATTTCTTGCCCGCGGCCGAAAAAGTCGAACGCGCGGCGGCGCGCCGGAAACGTCGTCGACTCGTATAACGCGAATCGAATTATGAAAAAAAAAAATTAACACCCGGATGCCGTTTCTTGCACCTTTGACCTTATGGAAGCCGGGCCCCTTTTGGCAGCACGTTCTACAGTGTATCGGCGCAGCGCTCTAAACCAAGAACCTCAGTCAGGAGCAGGAGTCAGCTGGAGGTGTGACGCCGTGGGCGTAGCGTGCACCGTTGAGAGGTATCTCTGGCCGCCGTCGCAGAGCACGGTAACAATGGTGTGGCCCGGTCCCAACTTGCGCGCCGCCCGCACTGCGCCAACGCAGTTCATGCCCGCCGAAGCACCGACGAAAAGGCCCTCCGCGTGCAGCAGGTGGCGCGCCATTGCCACCGACTCGTCGTCCGGCACCTTGAACGCGTCATCGACGCAGGCGGCTTCAAAATTGCGGGTCACCCGATCGCAACCCACTCCCTCCATGATCGTGTCGTACCGATGTCGTCTTGCCGTCCGCTCCTGCTGCTGCGACGTGTAGAGCACGCCGTGCGCCACACGATGATAGAGCGCCGAGCCCGGAGGGTCGGCAAGGAAGACGCGTACAGAAGGCCGGCGCGCCTTGAGGTAGCGAGAGACTCCTGCGAGTGTGCCGCCGGTACCCGCGCCCATAACGAATGCGTCGACACGCCCGTGGGTCTGCTCCCAGATCTCGCGGCCCGTCCCAGCCTCGTGCGCGCGCAGGTTGGCCAGGTTGTCGAACTGATCGCAAAAGATGGAGCCCTCACCGAGCTCGGCGGCGCGACGGCGTGCGACGTTGACTGGGTGGTCCGGATCAGCGATGGATGCGGGTCTCACCACCTCGAGGCGTGCTCCGAGCGCGCGGATGAGCCGCAGCTTCTCGGGGCTCGTGTCGTCTGCCGCAACCAAGAGGCACTTGTAGCCACATGCCCGGGCAACGAGCGCGAGCGACACGCCCGTGGAGCCCGCGGTCGCTTCGACGACGGTGCCGCCTGGATGCAGCTTGCCGGATGCCTCGGCCTCACGCACCATTGCAAGCGCCACGCGGTCTTTGCTGCTGCCGCCTGGATTGAGGAACTCAGCCTTTGCAAGGATCTCGCAACCCGTCGCAGCCGAGAGTGAGTGCAGCCGGATGAGCGGCGTGCCGCCGATGAGGTCGAGTACGCTCGCCTGCACGGCCGAGGAAGCGTGGACCGGTCGCCGCGTGCGTCGCAGCAGCAGCAGCAAAAATCCTATGCCGACGCAGACCGCTGCGTTCAACGCTGCGGAGCTGCGTTGAACGCTGGTAAAGAGCGCCATCGCGGGTCGGCTGTGAAAATGAAAGGACCGGTATACCGGTAAAAAGACACCGGCTGACTTATCTTTGCAAGCTGATAGATGTCCAGGCGAATGTGAGGATAGCTTTGTTGGGGCACTAAATGAATCTCCAATTTCAGTTTGGAAACGCAAGATTCCGCAATGCAGGGTTGGTCTGTGGTCTTGTCGTAAACCAACAATGTTATCTTGGGCCGTGATCGCAGTGGCCGGCGCGACGACAAGCGTGCCCGCATGGGCGAGGCGCACCACGCCAGCGGTGATGCTCTTGGGTAAGCGGGCGCCGCCCGAGATTTACCAGAAGCTCAAGCCGACCAACTCTGGGACTGGCAGAGGGCTCGCGTCTGTGAGTGAGATCGACGCCATTTGGAGTGCGTTCGAATCAGCGTATGGCAGTAGAGACCGAGCTCTTGAGGCCAGCCGCAGGAACTCGCAGGTACTGCTTCCCTTTATTAACAGACCGTCTACAATCTCGGGTGCACATGCCGTTCTGGTCCAACTGTTCGGGAAGGCAGGTGCGCTAGACATCATCACCAAGAATCCAGGCGTGCTCGCTTGTAATCCCGCGTCACTCGCACGGGCGTCCAAGCAGGACATCATAAATGCCGCCAACCTTGTGAATTCGATCGACACGATGCCTCCGAACATCAAGTCTGGCATTCCCTTCCTAACGCTCCTGGCCATCGTGGGGGCCGTCGGCACTCGGCTCGTTCAGTGCGGCGGTGGCGGCGTTTGTGGCACTGCAGCAGAATGGGACCTCCAGGGCGGCCTTGGCCCTTCTTTTGTGCGGGCAGTCTCGGGGTTGATGTCGGGTTGATCATTCATGCACGGAGCACGGTTCTACCGAGTACCGAGTACCGAGTGCGGGTCCGTTGCACACTTGCAGGTTGCAGCTTGTGGTGAATAAGAGCTCTGAGCTGATGCCACAAGCACTAGCATCAGATATGCGCACAGATCGGCTTATGTTTGCCGGCGAGCAGTCTCTACTAGGTAGTCTCAAAATGCGTGATCCGTGATCGGACCGCTTATCTAAGAGCTTAATCGGTGCGAGTGCCTAACCCTATATGTATACACAAACACATTCACCAGGGACATTCACATTCACACATACGTCCGTAGCACCAGTATCCAGTTGTCGCGTCTGTCGTGTTTACGTTCACACATACAGGACGCGTGTGGGTTTTATCACAAGAAAGTACTGTGAAGTCTAGCTATTCTCCGCCTGCATGTGTCTCATGTCCTGTATTGCTGTGGTGCCGTTCACGTGTTGTGTGTTAGAAGTCACACAGAGCCGTAGCGCCGGTTGTCGTCGTGTTAACGTTCACACATACACACATTCACATTCACACTAAGTGTGTTTTCAGATTGGAAGTCAAGTCGATCGTCATGGAGCCCGTGATGGATCCATCGGCGTGCAGCATCTGCGGCCGCTGGATCCGGCGGTGCAAATGCAGTGCCAACGGCGGTGCAAATGCATCTGCGGCCGCAGATGAGTCCAGTCAACGCACCAGCGATATGTTCGGCTCTCTACCGCACGACGTGACTCTGCTGCTATGGTCGCGCTGCTCCTTGAGTGCGTTGGGTTGCCTTGCGTGCACGTCAAAGCAACTGCGTCAAGGTCTGTACACGCGCGAAGTGTGGGAGGCCCTGCGCAAGACGTGGGCTGGTGGGCCGCTCGACGAACCGCCGGCAGGCGTGAGCACGCGCACGGCCGTGCGTGCGGCGATCGAGATAGAGCGTCGGTGGCGCGCGCCAGGGTCGTGGACTCAGAGTGCTTTGCCACAGCACCGCTGCCGCGCGAATGAGAAGATAGGCGAAGTGCTGGGTGCGGACTTGCTCTCCGATGGGAGGCGCGTCGTCGTGAGCGGGCGCATGCCAGCCTTGCTGCAAGTGTGGTCGTTGACCCGCTCATCCTCGCACATGCTCACACATTGCCTGCGCGGGCGCACGTACGTGAACGGTCTCGAACCCGGTTCCCATGCGCCTAACACTCCTCTGTCCTCAGCTTTGCTTACCCACCGGTGATGGGGAGCGAGTCGCGAATTTTCACAGGTGCGACCTCTTCTACTCTCTCTTGCTTCCGCCGCTGCCTGGCAGTGCGTCTGGCGGTCGAGCGCTCTCGCAGGACGTGCGTCGCACCAAGGCAGTTCTCTGGCTGTGGAATGATGTGCCCGCGGCTGGCCGCGCTGCAGTGGCAGCTGCGCCGCAGAAGCTGCTGCTGGCGGGCTCCTCGACTCGAGTACTGAGCTGCGCCGTGTGCGCCGCCACCTCAATCCTCGCCAGCACGGATGAGGAAGGCAACGTCTACCTCTTTGCGATTGGCGCGCCGACTGCGGCGCTCATCGGGTGCCATCGCGTCGGTTCACCGCTCGAGTGCCTGCGGATGACACTCGAGGAGGCCTCGTTGGTGCTCTTGTGCGGCGCGAGGGATGGCACGATCAAGCTGCTGCTACGCTCGAACGATTGCGATGCCTCTGCGAGCCCAGCTTCACCATTAGGAACCGAGACGCGTGAGGCCAGCCCACTGCTGCCAGAGCCTGCTGCCGAGGGCGATGTCTCCCTGGCGAAGGCGCCACCATTGGAAGCACTGCCGCTTCCGCTGCCGCTTGCGCTTCTCGCCGAAAGCACCACGCCTGGGCATTCTGACTGGGTGACGCAGATCGCCCTCCGCCCTCAGCATTTCGACAGGAAAGCCGATGCCAAGGGAACGGCTCGCGAGGAGGGCATGGGCCTCTTCTGCTCAGCTTCTCGTGATCATTCGGTGCGTGTTTGGCACGTGGACGTCCACTCGCGCACTGCCCCGTCCATTCGGGTCCACTGCCTCCATGTGCTCCATGGCCACGCGAGGTGGGTCACTGGGTTGGCTATCGGTGCAGCACGGGCACATTTGTGCTCACCGGCCGATCCGATCGGCGCCCATGGACACCCGCTCACCACCGCGGATGGCGACAACAGACCCATCCCATTTGTCGTGAGCGCCTCGGCAGATGGCACGCTGCGTGTGTGGCGCCTAACCGACGGCGTGTGTCTCGGAGTGCTCGAAGGCCACACACGATCAGTAACCGACCTCGATCTCCGTGGTGCTCGAGTGCTCTCTGCTTCCATGGACGGCACGATACGCAGCTGGGAGTTGGCGCCGCTCTTGATCGATCAGCGGACCTTTTCTCGCCGCCCCGACGCGAATGCCGTTGCATCCGATGGGCCAGCAGCCCAAGGTCAGGAGGGAGACGAAGTCAGAGACGTAGAGCGCATCCATCGCGTGAGCCACCACCTCTGCATGCGAGGCCACGACGACTTCGTAAGGACATGCCGCTTTGACCAGCGGCGCGTCGTGAGCGCCTCGGATGACAACAAGGTACTAGTCTGGGCTTTCGACAGCGCCGTGATGCCAGGAGCGAGTTGGTCATAGGACATAGGCCCAATACACCGCACAGTATAGAGGCGATAGATGCCCCTGGTCGCTGGCTGGTGCCGAGAGCGCTGATCGTGTGTTTGACCAGAGCATCAGGATCGCTGGTGAGCGTCGAGACGAGATAGGAGTGATCGGCGTGAACGACAAAAGAACCGAACTAAGCTTAGCGGCATGCGAGATGCGTCGTGTTACGTTATACGTAGTCGATCGCTCGGCTCGAGCGAGACAGTAGTTACTAGATTCTTAGTCTGAAGTCTTTACTTGGTAGTTGCGAGATATTACTGTAGTTACCAACTCCAGTCTCCGTTATATACTGTGCTCCGTGCAAGACCGCCCTTCCCGCGCGTCGGGACGTGAACGGCCAGCCCGGAGCGGGCGAGGCGCGTGACAGAGCACGGAGAGCACGTGCGGTGAGAGCAGAGCGTGACACCTAAGACCTAGCATGACCCTTCACCTCGCGCGCAGGCATATCCGTTTCTCGCGAGTGTTCGTAAGAGTATCATTTGATTGCCGACGGATCGGCACCTTCGCTCCCAAAGTAGGTTGTGTACGGCTCGCGGTTTGGCCACTGCACAGCCGAAGGAACCATCTCCACGAGGGGTGAGGGAGATGTGCCATCTGGCAGTTGACCGCCCGGGAGACCGTACACCTTTGCCAGCACGGCGCGGATCAGGGGATGATCCTGCGTTTCCAGGAATTCATAGACAGGCATCCATGTGATCTCCGAGATCTCGTCTGGGCATGCGCGCAGGTTGGCCGCTTCGCCCTCAGAAACGAGCTCGAGACGGGCCACGTAGTACAGATCGCTCTGCCCCCATGCCAATCCATGCCGATGCCAAAAGCTCAGAATAGATCGGCACGATGTCTTGAGGCCTGTCTCTTCAAAGACCTCGCGAACAGCTGCCTGCTCAAACGCCTCACCCCGGTCAAGCAGCCCACCGGGTAACTTCCACTGTGCAGAGGGCTGCCGCGTGCCATCGGACCCGTCGCGCCACTCTTTCACAAGCAGTATGCGGCCGTTGCAGATAACGAGCCCAGCGATGCCTACCTGGTGGGTGGCAAATGGTGGCACCTTGTCCGGCAGAGTGGGCTGCAGCCACCGCTTCAAGACAGCTGTGCGACCTTCAGCATGGTGGAACTCAAAGCCGTGAGAAGCTGCTACCGCGGCCAGCCCCGCGTGCTCTATCGCCAGACGCAGCATGCAAGACTTTTTGCCTTGTGCAGCCCAAAGTTCGAGCGAAGGTGGGAGGAGTTCCTCAAAAGTTGGAACATCATCCTCTGTGATTTCGACCAAGACACCGCGGTAGGGCAGCTGTGTTGCGCGCAGCGTACTCGATGCGGCGGCGACTGGGCACGCTCCAGCTAGTGTGCGTGCACGTGAGGCCGCTGAGAGGAGCATGGGCACAAGCGAGGGATGCCGTAACATGGTCGCAAGACCCGTCACCCGACCACACTTGTGTGAATGTGAATGAGTGGGCCACTGCGCTACAACCCCGACCCCTCGGCGTCCGCAGTGCTCGTGTTTCGTGTGAATGAAAATTCTCCCCGCGGCGCGACGGTGCCGGCGTCGGTGGTGACGGCGGTGGTGGTGTCTGTTTTTTGGCCATGCTGCCTTCGGTCCGATTTTACCTCGTGCCGACCAACGAAACGCTCAAATTAGCTGAGCGCGTGCCCCAGCTCGGTGAATCGTGGGCGACACCCGCAAGCCGGCCGAAGCGGCGTGGCGGTGCTCACCCATCTGTGCTGCCT
>Ga0164295_10005371_pt1 | contig 10112 bp, 7 predicted proteins | sample GEODES006metaG_FD_111798 | JGI IMG/M metagenome (GOLD analysis project Ga0164295, IMG submission 111798) | Oligotrophic lake water microbial communities from Sparkling Lake, Wisconsin, USA - GEODES006 metaG | ecosystem: Environmental > Aquatic > Freshwater > Lake | place: USA: Sparkling Lake... | reverse complement strand
TCTGCTAGGTCGTCTTCGGTGCCTCCGTCGCAAAGGAGGTAAAGGAGGTAGAGAATAGTTTATAAATTTATGAATATACCAACAAATAAAACATGATTAATGACATCTTGAAATGCGTACTAGCCGGTGGCACAACAGGTGTGATCACAGACCTCTTATTATTTCACGTCGATACATTAAAAACGCAGCTCCAGTCCCGAAGTTCTGGGAAAAAGGCGCCAACTTTTAGTTGGCTGCCTAAAACGTCATCTTATCGCGGACTCGCGTCTGCTTTGCTCGGCGGCTTTCCATCGGCTGCTACATTTTGGACAGTCTATGAGTCTTGCCGGAAATTTTTAGCACCCGTTGGGGCGCCCCAGTTCGCAATCGATGGCGCATCTGCGGCACTTTCTGAAATTTGCGTTTGCTTGGTTCGAAATCCATTCGAGGTGGTTAAGCAGCAGGTGCAGGCCGGAAACTATCCTTCAAGCAGAGCTGCTTTACGTGGTCTTGTTAGCCCAGAAGGTGGTGGAGCTTTGGGGTTATATCGGGGTATTTTCCCCACACTATTACGAGACGCGTCGTTTAATGCGTTGCAATATTCATTCAAGAGCATTATTGAACGGCGGGGCTCTTCTTCTATAATAAACAGTAACAGAGATATTGCTTTTGATTTAACTCTATGGCAAAATGGTCTCGTTGGGGCAATATCTGGAGGAACAGCTGCTGCAATGACAACTCCGTTCGATGTCGTAAAGACGAGGTTGATGACACAAGGGATACAAATGAAGGGTTCAATAGACGCACAAGGGAATAATGTAGTTGTTAATTATAGAGGCGTCGTTGATGCTTTTGTACGCATTGCTAGGGAAGAAGGATTTCTGGCACTTTTTTCAGGAATCCGACCGAGAATCGTTTTTTGTGCACTTGGAGGGTCGATTTGGATAGGAACTTACTATGAATTAAGGCGTATTATAGAGACATTATAGAAGATTAGGTAGTTGATAATAGTGGTGAATGTATGAATTGTTAAAGCAATAGTTTGACGAAGTCTAGCATAATCTCCCATTTTTTTTGTTTTTTTAAGGGGTGCGGGTCCTCGTCCAGGTGACAGAGGTCCGCTAGCTCCAGGAATAGCTGCAAGTGCAGTTCCGAAGCAATGCAGCATTCCGTTTGAATAATTTGTCATCATTTGCATGTAACTCGCAACGGATCCATTGATCGTTCGAGCCACATCTGCATCTAACTTCGCCAAGATACCCTGCAGTTCTTCTTCTAGTTCTCTAAACTCTTTTTGCACAATTGCTAATTTTTGTTGGTTGCTCTCCGCCTTTGCCTCCTTTTTCGCATCGCCTCCAGTCTTTGCATCGTTTGCCAATGACACTATCTTACCCTTGTAATGCTCAATTTCTGCGCGCACAAACGCTCTTCTGTCAATCTTTTTCAGTGCTGATGCACACATTGCTATCAATCCATCCAACGGTGCCTCGATTGTTGACTTCATTTCATCAACGAGTGCCACCGAGTCGTGGAAAATGTTACCGCCCTGATTCAACGTAGCTACCGCAACCGAGAGCTTCTCCGACGCAGGGTAAAGGTTCGCTATATCCTCGTGCAGAGCTGCCGTGTTTGAGTTGTGATCTAAGAATGACTTATAGTAGAACGTTAAGGTACGCTTTAATGTGGTTGCTGCGTCTGAAATCTCGGTAACAGTTCTGGAATGATGATGTTATGAGTTATTGATAAACGTGATTAGACTGATGACCAGATAGATAATAAAGGTCAACGAGATGAATGCATGGTACTCACTTTCTGTCATCAGCATCTGCGCCTGAAGATGTCGACGCGACAGCGACCGTCTCTTTCATTTGACGGAGGGCTCTCAGCATCTTCTTTGCTGAAGAGGTTATATCGATCTAGAACGAACGTCTATAAAAATCTTACGTTTGTATACTTATATACAGCAAAACAATGGCAAAAAAGGTTCAAACAAAGACAGGGCGTGGCCGTTCTCAATCTGTTTCAACAACTGCTAATTCTCCATCGAGGAGTCCGAGTGCCCCTCCTGCTGCTGCGGTTACAGCAACTCCCAAAAGCACTGTTAAGACCAGTCGTGCCTTAATCAATGTAAGTGATACTGATTCACTCCCTTTATCTGAGCGATCGATTGATTACTGGCTTCTCGTTTGGTATGGTGTTTTTTGGTTCACCGTGGTTTGGACAGACTTGCACAACTTTTCTGCCTCTCTTCGAACAGCGGTGCAGTGGGAAGGAAAGAGCTGGAGTGTGCAGGACCTAGAACGACACGTAATGGATGAAGGAAAATCACTGTACATCCCTCCGCACTTCTTGAGCTACCTCTACTTTAGGTGGGCGAGGACTGCTGATCCTCTCTTATATCAAAACCCGATCTGGTGGCAATGCATCGAGTGGGTAAACCTTCTCTGCTTGATGCCGTTTTCATTAGTTGCTCTTAGGGCATTCTATGTCGGCAACAACAACATTCGCCTTCCTGCCATTATTGTTTCTAGCTTCACCTTTTACTCGTTGATCTTGTGCATCGGATCTTCTCTCTTTGGCGACGAACCATCAAAAGTTAGTGCAAACCCAGAGATTTTCTTCTTCATCTATGTCCCCTACATGCTCTTCCCAATGATAGTAGTCGCTAGGTTGTGGTGCGAAAAGCCCTTTTCAAGAAAACTGAACGCGTCCTTGGACTTTACCCTCAAGGCCATGTGTGCGTTGATCTTTTCCTCCTTTGGTGCAGCAGGAATCGCTTGGTATCTGAAATGCGAAGCTGGAACTAAGGAGCAGAACTTAAAGGCGTGCCCTCTTTGTGCTGCTAAATAACTTATAGAAGAACCTGAGTTTCACTTGATATTGTTTTTCTTTCATCTGACAATTGAATCGCTTGCGTCGGAATCGACAGATTTATCTGAATCTGTCTCATATCCACTGGTTCCAGCTACTCTTACTGTATTCTCAGCTCCAAATTCGTTCGCATTTGCTGATTGCAAGTGAGAGAGGAGAGGAGAAGAGACTCCCATACTAGTGGACGGGGTAGATGTTGCTGGACTTCGTGGAATAAGTGCTGCAGCATCATCCATATCATGGATTGCAAACCTCAACACGGAGCAAAGCCCGCCCAACTGAGCAACTTGTTCTCCGGTTGCATGCAGGGAAGATACCAAGTGCACCTTTGCACCAAGACCTTTTGCCTCTGACACAAGAGTTGCATAGGCTGTTCGCGCTCCAACATCCCTGACTCGCATTAGACTATCACAAATTAGAAGGCAGTCAACGGCACCTCTATCAACAGCAACACGAACATGACGCCATCCATATTGTGCACGAGAGGGGTCAGACCCCAAGACCTCAAAGAACTTAGCTAGAGCTGCAATATCGCCAGCAGCTCGAGTGTCAGAAAGGCGACTGGCTACTGTCTGATCAGCAAGTGCTTGCGGAAGCGATCTGGAGTTTCCAGAGGAGGAATGTGCCAAGATGATCTTGCTCTTATGTTCAATGAAAGGCTTAAATTCTGACCGGCTTCCCGAGCTTGCAGTTTGCATTAAAAAGGTGAAGAAATCATCCTTGACAAAACCAGGAGAAGCAATAACAAGCACCTTTACGCTTTCATCCGCAATGTTTACATGTCGCAGCAAGGATTGCGCCGTGGCCTCGAAAAAGCGCTGCATGCCTTGTTCATGACCTTGTGCGCCAGCTCGTTTCTTCGGAACACTGACCTCGACCTTCCCTTTTACATTCGTTAGGCTGTTTCCAACAAATAGGATTTGCGCAGACCCAGCCTCTAGCATAACCACTGCGACATCGCCCGAGGCTTTCTTAGCTTCAGCCATCTCTGAAAGTCTCGGAAGGTGAACTAGGGCGTCCCACTTGTCTTTAAAGATTGAAACCGGATGTCCTGGATCGATCCCAAGTGTGTGATGTTGACCAAGTTTGATATGCTCGCTCGCTTCTGTGTTTCGTCCTAACACTCGAATTTGGCCAGTCTGAGGATCAAACGTTGCCTTTTCTCGAACGCTTATTACTGAAAGGGTTAAGCGAAGCCTAACACGAATACCGTCAGCAGTCTTTCGGTCATCAGAGGCCTGAACCAAGTCTCCATCCTCAAGTAACTGAAAGATTGACCATGTATCTTCAGCTGTCTCTGGGTGAAAGTCAACACGGCCTTGAAGATTCTTCTCAAGGTGCTTAAAGAGACGCATGATAACGTGGTTACAAGGTTTTTATCATTCTTGTTAGATTCTCATTCAAGAAAAACTCCCTCCCCAAAAAGAGATATCCAAGAAATTAAAGAAAATGGCTACCAACGATCTACCCCCTTTTGTTCGTGGTAAGTAATTACAAGTCCTCCAATTCTTTTTTCAATTCTTTTTTCAAATCTTCGCATCTGACGTTTTTTCCACAAAAATCCTCCCGTCCTTTTTCCTCCCCTAGGTGTAACCAATGGCGTTGAATGGCTGACAGCATCTCTTAAGAAGCGCATTATGATGATTGATGGTGCCATGGGCACAATGGTTCAGAAGCACAAGCTGCAGGAGGCTGATTACCGCGGAGAGAGGTTTAAGGACTGGCCCATTCTCGTAAAGGGCAACAACGATTTGCTTTCGCTAACAAAGCCAGACGTGATTTCTGGCATTCATGATGGCTACTATGCTGCTGGAGCTGATATCATCGAGACCAACACGTTCAACAGCACCTCCATCTCGCTGCTCGACTACGGCATGGAGACATTAGCTTACGAATTAAATGTCGCCTCTGCAAAGCTCGCGTGTGCGTCAAGGGACCGCTTCGAGGCCAAGGACGGAAAGACGCGTTTTGTTGCTGGTGCTGTCGGCCCAACAAGCCGTACCGCGTCGATGAGCCCGAAAGTCGACGACCCGTCCTTCCGCGCGGTCACCTTTGACGACCTCGCTGAAGCCTACGAGGAGCAGATTCGCGGACTCGTTGACGGTGGCGTGGATATCATCTTGATCGAGACAATCTTTGACACGTTAAATGCTAAAGCTGCTGCATTTGCGTTAGATACGTACTGGGAGAAGCGAGAAGCTGAAGCCAAGGCCGCTGGCAATCCCCCAGTAGTGCGACTGCCTCTCATGTTCTCAGGCACGATTGTGGACCAGTCTGGGCGCACGCTTTCAGGCCAAACGACCGAGGCCTTCTTTATTTCTCACTCTCACTGCAAGCCTCTTGCTATTGGTCTCAACTGCGCTCTTGGTGCAAAGCAAATGAAACCCTTCATGCGTCGATTGTCGCAGATTGCTGGTTGCTTTACCTTTTGCAACCCAAACGCTGGTCTTCCCAACGCAATGGGAGGTTACGATGACACTCCCGCAGAGATGGCAGCTGACGTTAAGGACTTTGCCATGGAAGGGTTTTTGAACCTAGCTGGTGGGTGCTGCGGCTCTACTCCTCCTCACATTGAGGCTATTGCAAAGGCTCTTCAGACTGTTAAGCCTCGAGAGCTCCCAAACAAGACCCCTGTGATGATGATTTCAGGGCTTGAGCCTCTCAACATCACCAAGGACCTCTATCGGTTTGTCAATATTGGCGAGCGCTGCAACATTGCCGGGTCGATCGAGTTCAAGAAGCTCATCTTGGCTGGAAAGTTCCAAGATGCAATGGCCGTGGCAAGAAAGCAGGTTGAAGACGGTGCAATGGTTGTCGATGTTAACATGGATGAAGGAATGCTTGACGGCAAGGCTGCCATGGTCAAGTTTTTGCGAATCGCAGCGACAGAGCCTGACGTGAGCAAGGTGCCCTTCATGATCGACTCGTCCAAGTTTGACATTATCGAGGCAGGCCTCAAGTGCGTCCAAGGTAAGTGTATCGTCAATTCAATCTCTCTCAAGGTTGGTGAGGCTGAGTTCATTCGCCACGCAACGATCGTGAAGAAGTACGGCGCAGCCGTTGTCGTTATGGCCTTCGACGAGCTAGGACAGGCAGCAACAGAGCAAGATAAGGTTAGAATCTGCAAGCGATCGTATGACATTCTTGTCGGCCCGCAGGTTGGCTTCAACCCGGTCGATATTATCTTTGACCCCAACATTTTGACAATCGCAACAGGAATCGAAGAACACAACAAGTATGCTCTCGACTTTATCAATGCCACAAAGACAATCAAGGAGCTCTGCCCTGGAAGCAAGATTTCTGGCGGAGTTTCAAATCTTAGTTTTGGATTCAGAGGAGTAAATGTGATCCGCGAGGCGATGCATTCTTCGTTTCTTTACCACGCCATCAATAACGGAATGGACATGGGCATTGTAAATGCCGGAATGCTGCAGGTGTACGACGACATTCCGAAAGACCTTCTCACTCTTGTTGAGGACGTTGTTCACGCACGCGGACAGCCCGAAGCCACCGAGAAGCTCCTCGAGCGAGCTCAAGAAGAGAGAGTCAAGGCCGAGGAAGCAAAGAAGGGCAACGTCGGCTCTACAGGTGTTAAGATCGGCCTCGAGTGGCGCGAACAAAGCGTTACTGAGAGGCTGACGTACTCTTTAGTGAAGGGCATTCCAGACTTTATCGAAGCCGACACTGAAGAGATGAGAAAAGTCTGCGAGCGCCCCCTCTCTGTGATTGAAGGCCCGCTAATGAGCGGAATGAGCGTAGTTGGCGACCTCTTTGGCGCCGGAAAAATGTTCTTGCCACAGGTGATCAAGTCAGCCAGAGTGATGAAGAAGGCAGTTGCCTATTTGATCCCCTTTATGGAGGAAGAAAAGGCGAAGAAACTTGCTGCCTTGGGCAAGGACGCTACCGCAGATGACGACTCTATGTATGCAGGAAAGGTTCTCCTAGCCACAGTGAAGGGCGACGTGCACGACATCGGAAAGAACATTGTCGGTGTTGTTCTTGGCTGCAACAACTACAAGGTGATTGACATTGGTGTTATGTGTGCGTGTGATGTTATTCTCCAGCGTGCAAAGGAGGAAAAGGTCGATATCATTGGCTTGTCTGGCTTAATCACCCCGTCGTTGGATGAAATGGTCTTTGTAGCAAAGGAGATGGCCAAGGCCGGAATGAAGCAGCCGCTGTTGATTGGCGGCGCCACCACGTCAAGAATGCACACAGCGGTGAAGATTGCCCCACAGTACGGCAATATAGCGCACCCTGTCATTCACGTACTCGATGCGTCTCGCTCAGTTGTTGTCGTCTCGAGTCTCCTCGATGCTGAAAAGGAGCGCAGGGAGGGCTACTGCCAAGACGTTCTTGATCTGTACGATGAGATGTGCGAGGAACACTATGCAGGTCTTGAGGAGCGAAAGTACCTAACGCTCGCAGAAGCTAGAAAGAAGGCATTGGCGATCGACTGGGAGGCCAAGAAAGGACCCGAGGGTGCCGTGCCTTGGGTTCCAAAGATGCTTGGAGTCACGGCCACGACAGTATCTATCCGCGAGCTGATCCCATATATCGACTGGAACCCCTTCTTTCAAACCTGGGAGCTTCGTGGAAAGTATCCTAACCGCTCGTACCCAAAGATCTTTGACGATGCAGACGTTGGCCCAGAGGCGAAGAGGCTTTACAATGACGCGTGCGCCATGTTAGAGGAAATTTGCAACGGAAACTGGCTTCAAGCTAAGGGCGTCGTTGGAATCTTCCCAGCAAACGCAGTGGGCGATGACCTAGAGATCTTTGCTCCAGCCGACGACTTGAATCGAAATGGTAGCGCCCCGATTGGCAAGTTCTGCACCCTTCGTCAACAGGCCGAAAAGGAGACCGATGAGCCTTACCTCGCGCTTTCAGACTTTGTGGCTCCAAAATCGTCAAACGTCCGCGACTATGTCGGCGCCTTTGCTGTCGGCATCCACGGCTCTGACGTGCAAGTGGCAAAGTTCGAGGCCGACCACGATGACTTCAAGAAGATCATGGTTCAGGCCCTAGCAGATCGTCTAGCCGAGGCCTATGCAGAGAACCTTCACGCACGAGTGAGAAAGGAAATCTGGGGCTATGCGCAGGATGAGTCTCTCGACAATGCGGACCTCTTGAAGACAAAGTACCAAGGCATTCGCCCGGCTCCTGGCTACCCATCGCAGCCTGACCACACCGAGAAGAAGATGATGTGGAAGCTGCTCGAAGCTGAGAAGCACTCTGGAGTGCAGTTGACAGAGTCGCTTGCTATGCTTCCTGCGCCATCAGTGTCTGCCTTGTTGTTTGCAGCGCCCGAGTCGTCCTACTTTGCTCTTGGAAAAATCGCAAAGGACCAAGTGGAGGAGTACGCGTCAAGGAAAAGCATGCCGTTAGAAGACGTTGAAAAGTGGTGTGCCCCCTTTCTCTCATACGATAGAGTAGATTCAATTGAAACAAAATCATAGTTGAAAAGTTATATAGCTGTAAGAGTCGCGAGAGTGTTGAGAGTGTTAAGAGCTAGAGAGGACGTTAGAGAGAAGCTTAATGTTTAGATACGTTTCTTGTTCATCAAGGTTTCTTAATTCATCCCATTCAAAGTAAGGAATAGTGATAAGTAATGCGAACTGATCACACTTCTTCAAGAGAGCATTTCGAAGACAAGTTTTGCCATTCAATGGCCCAACTTTATCTAAGGCCAACACCCTTAGAAATTGGAAAGGTCCATCAACCGCAATTGCAACATTGATCACGCGTCGAAAAGAGCCATCACATGAAGGCTTCTCAATCACTATATCAGTCGTGACAAGCCCATCGAAGACTGGAACCTCGATCTGAGGAGTATAGCCAAGACGAGTTAGAGTAGAAGAGACTTCGAGTTGTCGTTAACTAGTAGTGATGGGCTGAGGGTTCGCAAAAAGAATAGCGTGAAAGTGCTTGACAGCCTTATCACTTAGAGTGAGTCCAGAATAGTGAGCCTGAAGACATTGTTGAGCTTCATCCACTCGAGTGATTGACTTGAAACGCTCAGAGACAGCTGCAGTGAGAGGACGAGTGATTTCTGTGTCAGCCATGTTGAGGACAGCAGCTGACCACAAGGTGTTTGATGCAGCTTGAGGATCTAGATTTCCGATGCGATCAATACAGACTTGAGCGAGGGCTGCAATTTTAATTGCATCAGAGACGCCTAGAGTGCCAATCGCCCAAATGCTATTGGATGCTTCTTGAGGGCTTAGATCTTTTGCATTATACATTGCTGCACGAGCGAGAGCATAGGTTGTTTCTACATCTGATATCTCAAAAGTTGCGATCGCCCATAACGCATTGGCTGCATTTTGAGCACTGAATTCTTTAGCACGATGACAACAAGCGCGAGTCAGAATGGACAGCAACGTTGCGTCAACTAGACGAAGAGTTGCAGCAGCGAATATTGCATTAGATGCGTCGTTAGCATTTAAATCACGATTTAGGTCAACACAGGCTTGAGTTAAGGGAGCGTTAATAGTATCTTGCCGTGGAGCGATCCCGAGACCGTTTTTTTCCAATTGAATTTTTCAAATATCCCGCCCTGTAATTTTTTCAACCCATTCCCTGCTGCTTGTGATGCAGCTAAAAAATGCCGTGGGAGCTAGAGCTCCAAAACGCAAATCTGAAAATGGTGGTTTTTTCACTTCAAATTTTCTTCTGTACTCGATTGTTTTCTTCATCGGCGTTTATGCTCTCGCTCAACTTTGGTTCCTTGGCTTTCTCGGTGGTGTGTTTACAACGGGCCAGGCTGCGATTGATAAAGCGCACGACAAGGCTGCAAAAAAGGCAGCACTTGCTGAAGCCAGCAACCACGCGTCGTTTTCTACACCTGGCGATGATTCTGAGACTGTCGTTGCTGGACAAAGCGTTAGCTCTGGTAGTAGCATCGGGGGCGATGGTTCAATGGCCTTTTCTTTTGGGCGATCAGAGGAGCTTCCGTTTCCACCTGTAGAGATGGATGACGAAGGCGTTCCTGCGCTGTCCGTGGTGAAGCCTGAGTATATAGAGCGAGGGCGACAGCTCCGAGAAATGAAGGAGGCTGAACGGAACAAACCCAAAGAGACTCGAGTTGAAAAGTATGGCAAGTACGCAGGCGTGCAAGTGACGGTTAAAACCCCTTGTTGGGCAGACTATCGCTTGCTATGGCGGATGGGCCTTGACTTCATGGCAGATGACCAAGAAGACGACGAGGTGCCAGGAGAGACTAGACGATCTCGAGCACCGCATGCGTTTGCTGACTTGGC
>Ga0164295_10005369_pt1 | contig 10114 bp, 7 predicted proteins | sample GEODES006metaG_FD_111798 | JGI IMG/M metagenome (GOLD analysis project Ga0164295, IMG submission 111798) | Oligotrophic lake water microbial communities from Sparkling Lake, Wisconsin, USA - GEODES006 metaG | ecosystem: Environmental > Aquatic > Freshwater > Lake | place: USA: Sparkling Lake... | reverse complement strand
GCGGCTTTTGACGGTCGTGGCGAACTCGCGCTAGCCAAATGGACATCGTCTTTCCTCAGTGCGGGCCTGTGGAGTCGACTGCGAGGGATGTTGGAAGTTGCGCGTCAGCGCGCAGATGTCTATCACGTGACGGGTGACGTCCACTTTCTGAGCTTGGCGCTACCCCGATCGCGCACCGTGCTCACGATTCATGATGTCGGCTTTCTGACTCGGGGACGCACCGCTCTGCAGCGATGGATACTGAAAAAGCTATGGCTCGACCTGCCAGTCCGCCACTGCAGTGTCGTCACCGCCGTGTCAGAGGCCACGCGGGCGGAGATCATTCGTCACACGGGTTGTCCGCCGGAAAAAATCGTGGTCGTTCCCACCGTCATTCCCCAAAGCCTCAGGCCTGTGCCAAAAGCATTTAATGAGGATTGCCCCACCGTTCTGCATATTGGCATGGCGCCCAACAAGAATTTTTTCCGTCACGTCGAAGCAGTGGCCGGTTTGCGCTGCAAGCTCCGCATCATTGGCCGACTGGACGAAAAGCACCTTGAGCATCTGCGTAAACACGCTATCGATTACAGCGCCGCGCACAGTCTAAGCAATGAGCAGGTGAGAGACGCCTACGAAGCCTGCGACATCGTGCTGTTTGCCTCCACCCTTGAGGGCTTTGGCATGCCCATCATCGAGGCGAATACCGTCGAGAGAGTTGTGGTGACCAGCAACCTGTCCTCAATGCCTGAAATCGCTGGTTCGGCGGCCTGTCTCGTCGATCCTTACCGGGTGGAGAGCATCCGCGAAGGCCTCTTGCGAGTGATGAGTGACAGCGAGTACAGAGAGCAGCTGCTTGCCGCCGGCCGAGAAAATCGGTCGCGTTTTACGCCTGCCGCAGTGGCGAATCAGTATCGGGAAATCTATGCCCGCGTGAGCGGGTTAAAAAGCATTCGGTGACGAATTTCTGCCAGTGTTCAACGATCCCTTGCTGCCTGCATTCGTCTCGCAGCTTAGGCGGACTCGACCGAGTATGAGGCTCGGCAATTCAGAACCCGCTCAAGCCAACACGGCGACTTTTGAAGTTTTCTGCAGGTAGCTACCCAATACCACCAGCGCCCACGCTCGGGACCACATGGGGGAATCCGGGGCTGCCAGAAACGCGCGCCAGATGTTGTCTACGCCTTCAGGCTGAAGTAAGCCGGACTGCTTGATTCGCGCCATGGCGTCTTCGCAACGAGCGCGCAGGGGCCCTAGCATCCAGCGACCTATCGGTAGTGAAAAGCCTTTCTTGCTTTGTGCCAGCAAGGTCGGCGTCAACAGAGACGGAAAGGCTTGTCGCAATAGCGTCTTTTCTGGACGGCGCCCTGGCATGCGAATCTGGTCGGGCACCCGTGCCAAAAGTTCCACCAGGCGTCGGTCTAACATGGGCACCCGCAGTTCAAGTCCGTGAGCCATGCTATTGGCGTCGCTGTCGCGTAGCAGCGTGTTGGCTTGATAAAAGTGCATTTCCAGCTGAGAGATGGCCCACAGCGGCGATGCACCGGCGAGTTCCAGTCCGGTCCAGCTTTCGGGCACGAGGAAACCTTGATCAAGTCCAAGCGCTTGGGCGTTAAGCCCGAGTTGCGCCAGGAATCCGTTTGACAACAGGCGGCGCCGTTGAAGAAAAAGGGCTTCGAGACTCCCATCCGTCTGGAGCATATCCCGCAGTTTCTCCCGTCCCGATTCCGAAGCTGAACGCATCAACAGCTGCGCTCCCCAGTCCCTGCAACTTCTCGGTATGTATCTGGCAGGTTTGAAAAAACGGGCAAGACGTGGCACTTCGCTGAAGCTGGGATAGCCGCCAAACAGCTCGTCCCCTCCCAGCCCTGACAGTGCCACCTTGATGCCCTGAGCGCGCACTGCGCGTGAGATCACGAAGGTATTCATGCCATCAATGGAGGGCTGGTCGATAGCGTCGAGCCAGTCTGTGGTCGCGTGTGCGGCCTCATCCCCGGTGATGGAGATTTCGGTGTGTTGGAGTTTGAAGCGCGCGGCCGTCTCGGCCGCGGCCGCAAACTCGCTCATGTCTGGCTGGTCGGCAAAACCCACGGTAAAGCTGCGCTGCTGGTCCGTGTGCGCGGCCGCCAGGCCCGCCAAAATAGTGCTGTCCAGGCCTGAGGACAGAAAGACGCCCACCGGGACGTCCGCTACCAGCTGGTCGCGGACGGCAGCTTGGAGGGTATCTGCCACCTCTGAAATAGTGGCCGGCGCGGTGCGGAACTCTGGCCGTGGGGCGCGCCAGAATGACTGTGGCGTTCCCTTGTTGTTCGGCGTGATTTGCTGATAGCAGCCCTGCGGGAACGACTGTATGCCCTCGATCAACGTGAAGGGATGCTGGGGCGCGCCGTAGGCGAGCATGCCGGCAAGCCCGCGCATGTCGATACGCGGCTCAATCAGGCCCGAGGCGAGCAGCGCCCGGGTTTCGCTAGCGAATACCAAGCCCTCGGGTAGAGCCGCGACATAGAGGGGCTTTATGCCCTGCGGGTCGCGGGCCAGCACCAGTTCCTGCTCGCGCGCCCGGTACCAGGCAAGCGCATACATACCGTTCAGGCGCGAGAAGGTCGCCACGCCGTACTTGGTGAGAGCATGGAGCAGTACTTCGGTGTCGCTATGTCCCCGAAACAGGACACCAGAGGCGCTGAGTTCCTCGCGCAGAACCCGGAAATTATAAATTTCGCCATTGAAGACCAACCAATCGCCCGTGTCCGGGTGAACCATTGGTTGATGTCCGGTGGGGCTCAGATCCAGCACGGAGAGCCTGCGATGCCCCAACAACAACTGACGATTGCCTAAGGACAGCGCTACGCTGCCCTCATCGTCAGGACCACGGTGATGTTGTGAGTGCAGCATGCGGTTCATTCGCAGCTGCAGTCCGGCGACATCACCGTAGGTCAGAATTCCGGCTATTCCGCACATGGCTTGGGAGGTGAACTCATCAATTCTGGGACCTGAGCCTGATACAAGTAAGCGTCGCCCGGGCGGTTTAGGGAGGCGTGTCTTCTAAAACACGCGCGCCGATGGTAACAGCCTATCTCCTCAGGAGATGCATCGCCGGGATAAATGATGCGGCTTCACGATGAATGTATTTTGGACAGAAAAGCGCACCTCAGTAGCGGACCCGAGCGAGGTGAAAACCGGGTCGCGCGCCTGCAGGATCCCAATGGCCCTCTGGCTCATTCGCCCTCAACTCCTCACCGCGCGCGAGACGACCTGATTCAGCGTCATCAGGTACCGACGCTCAACGCGAGTGAATAATTCTGCGACGCCCAGCGCCAAGGCGCCGCTTGCGGTGGCGACCGCCAGTGAGTGCGCAAAATCGAAGCGCTTGAACTCAACCATCTGGAGGATCGCCCACGACGTGAACGAGATAAGCACGGCGAACTGGGTGAGGTAGAGCGGGAATGAAATTCGCCCGAGATAGCGTGAAAGCTTATTGGAAAAGAACGTAAGACAGGTCTGATTGGAGTAGAGCCCAAACACCAGGCCAACCGCGATCAGTATCGAGGCTTGAGGAGGCTTGGCGTTTAGTTCCATCAAAATCGAGTCCGCCAGGAAGGGATACACGGGGAAGCTCGCCCCACAGGTCTCGCGCGTGAAGAGGGACAACAGCAACGCCATCCAGCCCCGCATACCTTCGATGTAATCCTATTGATTGACCATGGTCTGGCATTCTTTTGGGCCGAAACGACTGAAAACCGGGTCATGGCCTGCGTACCGCACTTAGAGAATTAGCGTCAGGCACTTGAGGAAGCGGCGCCACTTTTGAGCTTCTCTGAAACGGCCGTTCACAGCAGATCCAGAAAACTGTAGCGACCAGCAGGTGCAGAAAAAATTGCAGCCCAAGATTAGCCGGGACGGAAATTGTTGAGGGAATCATCAGGCTCGCCACTTTTGCGACCGCCGTCAGGTTGAACTGATGCACTAGATAGAGGCTGTAAGAAATCGTGCCTATTGCCGCGATTGGTCGCCACAACCACTGGCGCGCCAGGACCGCATCGTAGGGTCTTAGCAGGAGCAGCGTTAGCACTGTCCCGATCGAAACCACATACTCGCCGAACACGCGCTGCGACTCGACGAATTGGTGAGTTTGTATTTCCAGCGAACGCCAGATGACGAAGCCGAGCAGAAGAACGAGTGCGACACTCGCAGTTGCCCACCGGCGAGACCCTCCGCACAGCAGGAAATACAAGCCTGCGCCAAGTCCAAAATGCGCCCAGTACTCAATGAAGAACCCGCGCGCGGCGAGTGCCGGCCAGCCCAAGTTGAGCACCATCGCTATCAGCGTCAGTGCGCCGACAACTTGCACCAAGGGCACGCGGCGATAACGGGCAAGCGCAAGTCCCACCGCTATCACGAGATAGAACTGAATCTCATAATTCAGTGACCAAAAGGCCGTGACGAACAGTGTCGGGTTCTGCGGCGCATCCGCCATGGGATGCAGCACTAGCGTTAACCACTGAGTGAGCGTGAGGTTTTGCAGCCAAGCTGTTAACGACGGCGCCCAGGCTTCTCCGGTAATCAGAAAGCGCACCAGCCGAGTTGTTGCGAAGAACGCTACGGCCAGCAGGTAAGGCGGATAAATTCGACGGATGCGGTTGTAGATGAAACTCCGAGTCGTGGTGTCTTTGCGTATGCCGGATATCGCGCTGGCCGTGATGCAATACCCGCTGATAACGAAGAACATCATCACGCAGTAATGCCCAATGTCGGCAACATGCAGGTGATGAAGAACAACGCCGGAGGCGGCGATGCCTCGAAAGCCGTCCAGCAGTTCGTACTTCTCGGGCCAAGGCTGTGATGATTTCTGCGGCGACTCGCTCATCCGCTCGGGATCCTGTTGCACAGATGGAGATAAATGTCAGGCAAGGCTCCCATATTTCTATGACTCTTCTAATAGCGATGAGACTAGAAAGTGAGACTTCGTCATTGGGTCAGCGCACCGGGCGGTCCTGCCCTCACCCACGGGGGCACACCATAGAGCAGCCAATAGGCCGGGATTTTCAAGAATTCCTGCGCCGCTCCCCGGTTTTCGTCGGCATGCCCGCGGGGCGTATCCCACCACTGGCGACGGGCGCCTGTGATCCCGAATTCGATAGTCGGTATTCGCTGCTGGAAGGTGGACAGCACACGCCTTGTGTGGAAATTGGAGGTCACGATCAGCGCTCGCTGAACTCCGGCCGCCTCCAGCAGCGGCCGCGAAAACAGTGCGTTCTCTAAAGTGGACGAAGATTTTGGTTCGACCTTAATCCGCTCCGCTGGGACACCGCGCTCACGCAGGAGCCTGATGGATTCAGCATGGTCACCCTCGCCAATCACGAACAGCAGCGGCGCTATGCCTTGCTGGTAAAGCCTTGCGCCCGCGATCGGTCTGGCTTCGGATTCGCCACCCAAAACGAGAATCGCATCGGCCTTCGCGAGCGGTCTTTCTATGGACAGCAAGGGCAGGCCCCAATCAATAAACACGGTAGGTAGGCCGGAGCTTAGCCAGAGCGTAGGCAGGATGGCCACAGCGGCGACATTTACCAACACTAGCCAAAGCAAAATCTTCTTGAACGACACAAAAAACCTGACGCTAGTCTGAGGATGAAATGAGCGCTGCGGTTGAACAGCGTCGTCAATGGTGGTCTGACAAAAAAATCCTGCGGGTTCCGACCCCAAGCGTGGGTTAGCGACCTACCGAAGGAGGTTTTTGTACCGAATCTGAAGCGTATTTGGCGGGCTTTGGGTTTTTGTCTCGCGCGAAGCGACCCCCTTTTTGGCAAAAACAAAATGGAGTAAGGCGATGATGGCGGTTGCTCGCATCCACTGTACATACTGCACGGCGATCGAGCCCTCAGACGCAAGAATCAGGAACTGGGTGGTGGTCAGGAGGACGAGGAGATCGGTGATGGTAATTTCACGTGTGCAATCAAAGCGTCCCCCAATGAATCCGATGCCCATACCGAAGACACTCATCCCTACCAACACCCCTGCCCAACCAAAGTTCCAATACATCTCGCCCAGATGCGAAGGTGAAATGTACGTGTAGGCCACCGCGGACACTCGAAATTCCTTGTTCAGCAATTGCCCCGTCTGGACGTCCAGCTTGTCCGGCCAAATGATCCGCGGAATGAAGGCCGCCAACATTGGAATCAGCGTGTACCCGTTCTGGAATTGATGCCCATTCTCGATGCCATCAACGATCATCACGACGCTCCCTTTGAGCGATAGTCTCTCAAAAGAAGTATTGGCGCGTTCCGGCCCTTTCATCACGCTGTCGCTGGCATTAACGGCAGCGCTGAAGACCTCATCCAGACGCATCAATGTTTCCATGGCGTCGATGCCCTTAGCCCCGCGCACGGCGCGATTGGCCTGCATAACAGGAAAAGCGAGAACGAGGAGCGCCAGGATGACTGCCACCCACACCTTGGGGATGGCCCCTTTAATCAGCAGACAACAAATTGCCACCAGCACGTACCCAATGAGAATGCTGCCCTTTGAATCAACCACGAACCCCACCATCATCTGAACTAACAACATGGCGATCAGGACGGGTAAGACCGCCTTCCGGTTGAACCGAAAATACGCATACGACAGAAACAGGATGCCCATTGGCTGGACAAGGCTCGCAAGTATGAAGCCCATCGTTTCAAGAGGTCCTAGACTTGCAAGGCCGTTCGCGACCGTTTCGGCCGTCTGGGCCTTGATGATAAAAATTTTGAAATAAGCCGAGGCGGTTGTGGTGACCAGCCAGATTGCGCCACCAAACCACAGAATCGTGGATTCGTTCCAGTCTTTGGAGATCGTCAGGCGATTGTCACGCCCGAAACGGCAGCCCAGATGATAGGTAAGGTGCGCCATTAAACCGCCGGCCAGAATCACTGCCTCGGATAGGCTTGGCAAATCGCTGTCTTGACGATCGGTTACGCCCTGCACGAGATGAATCACGTCCAGAAGGCCGAAATGTTGGAAATAAACGGCTGAAAACAGCGTCAGCAGCACGTATCTGTCGTTTAGCTGCCGCATGAACATCAACGGACTGCTACAGATCGCGAACAGCAGCGTGAGATAAATCAAACGCCCGGTACTCACGTCGGTCACCGCACTGCCGGCGGCGAGCAAGAGTACGAAAAGAAAAATAGCGCCGACGTAGAGCCCTGTGAAGTTCACCCCTTAAACCCTCTCAGTGTCGGCATCCGCACTGCGCGGAGGCCGCGTCACCGCAGACCACCTTTCCCCAGAAGGGTTCAGCCGCGATGGACGTTCTGGCGCCCGGACAACTATTTTGAAAGAGCACGCTGTTTTGCGCCGCCCGGGCACTTCCCATTTGAATGGCGGTAGCGCGAGTGGCGCCCGGACGCCGACACCCCTTCAAGGGTTTGCTACGCGCCCCCACAATCACGTTGCCAAAAAGCATGGTGCCGCTCACGAGCGGCGAGGAAAGCTTGCTCGGTCCTGAATAGGACACCGATATGGAACCGCCGCCCTCTGCATCGGCCCGCGTAATTTGGTTATGTGCGATCGACAAACCGTACGCCATGATGAGCGGCGGCTTAGCGCCTTTGGTGGTGCCAGCGGTCAAAGCGATACCCGACGGACTGCAGTCGTTGTTGGGGTCATACTCACCGTTGATTTGATTGCCCCGGATTTCCGACGAGTAGACCGCATAGGAAGAGTGTTCGCAGTTTGCACACTCGGTTCCGCGCTCGGCGGTGTAGGGATGCAACAGAATGCCGTCGGTATCCATCTGCGTGTTGCCGGCGATAGCGCTGTCGGTGGCCTGTGCCCACAGACTGATGCCGCCTCCTTTGGTGTCGCTGGCATTGCCCTTGCGACACAGCGGCGTGCGATGGTCCACCGTATTACCCACGACATAGAGCTGCCAGAAGGTTCGGCCCACGTCGATGCGGCTGCTGTCCGCTACGGGTGTCACATCCCACTCGGGACTCACGGTGAAGTTCACCGCGCCGGACGCTTTGTCGACGACATAGCTCGAGATCTTTCTTGCCTGACCCACACCCGGGCCATCCCCGACGAATATCCAATGGCCCACGTAGTAACGAGACACCTCCAGCTCACGGCTGGACTGCGTAGCGAGCAGTGGTCCGGCAATCGTTACGGTGTTCTTGCTCGCGGCCGTCACCGTACGGGCCGCATCTAGCGCGAAGGTGTTGCCATTGTTGTCGAAGGCAAAGGCTTCGCCGTCGCCGGCCTTATCACCGGTGCAGCTTGCCGTGTTGTCGGAGACCAGCACCATTTCCTGATTGTTGTTCAGGTGCCAGAAAAAAGCGGCCCGCCAACCTGGCGCGTCGGTGGGCGAATACTGAAATTCCTTGTCTGTGCCATCGGCGATATTGCCGCTGAAATCCACCCTGCGCGCCGCCCCGAACTGTGCGGCGATGGTGCCCTGACGGGTGCGGGCATCCACATAGCTGCCGGGCTTGAATACATTGTTTCTGATCACCGAATCTTCAAGTCGGAAAACCTGATGCACCTGAAACCGGTTACCTCCCAGTTCCAGCGCGCTCGTAAATGCGCCAAACACATTGTTGGCGAGCATCAGTTCGCGAATCGGTGCGCCGCTGTCGGCGATCGCGACATTGCTGCGGTCGAAGACGTTGCGGGCTATCACGACGTTCTCAACCAGGCCTGCGTTTGGCGCGACTCCTCGAGGGCTCTCGCCGCGAAAGTAACCTAGACGCAGCACAGGGGCTGGGCGGTCGTTCGCTGTGTAGCGCCGCTGGTCGGCGAAGCGGATGCCCGAAATGACGTTATTTCCGAGCAATGTGAAGCTTGGGCGATCCTGACCCTCCCGGGGGGACCAGTCAGTCCCCCGCTCCAGCGTCGTGCTGGTTGCGTCGGCACCCACCAGACTGACTCCCTTGCCGATCACCAAACCATCGCCACCCACCCCTGTGGGATTGGTGAGCCGCCAGATGCCTCGAGCGAGTTCGATCCTGCCCCCACCAGCGGCGGCAGCCGCCTTCAGGGCGGCTGCTATACAGGGGGTGTCGTCCCGCTCGTCGTTGGGTTTGCAGCCGCCAAACTGCGCGTCCGCAAGCGGAAAAGTGGTCGACCCGCCGCGCCTTGGACGCACCTCGAACTTTTGTCCCTGAACTTCAACCCAGTGCTTGCCGTCACGACTGACGCTCACCCGGTATTTACCGGGTGCAAGCTTTTCCGGTAACGCAGACTCAGCGACAAACTCAGCGGTGCTGGCCAAACCAACCGTCGCATCCAGAGTGACTGTTTGTGGCCCAGCGAGTCTGATTTTCGTTTTCGAACCAGGCGCGGCGCCAAGGTTGCGTCCAATCACCTTGATCGCACGCGGAAGGCCTGCGACCGCACCCGCATCCAACGCGTAAGAAGGGCTAAGCCATAATGGCCGGGCATCGTTGATGAATGCGGGTTCGCTCCAGGCCCCTTCCGCATTACGCACCCAGATGGCGTAGGCCTGCCCAGCACGCATCTGCGCAGGGAGTTTGATAGTGAGTGAATTCGGCACATAGTCCGTGCTGACAAGCTCAGCGGTCCCCGAAGTGGCGCTCGATTGGGTCGGGACGTCGTCGGGATGCGTCACTTCATTAAGCGCCCCGTCTACTGCCAGGTAGACCACCACGTCCTTGGCCGACAGGCCGTATCCCGGCAGGAACAGCAAGTCATCAGGTTCTCCCCGCACTGGGGCACCGTAACCGGGCGTTCTAAACAGCTGAGGCGTGCTGGCCGGCGCGGCAGAAAAAGCGGGCAGGGTGGCCAGCCAGAGCATCGTGAACATCAGAGCGCGAGTACCGACCGCGCTCCGGCGCAAGCCTTGTGGCGTCGTCGTTATCAAGCGCTGGCCCATCTGTCCATTGCCGGACCGGGAAGGAACGGCAAATGCGAGTAAGAACATGTTGATTGCCTTGAATTCTCGAGCGGGCTCATCGAGCACGATTCGAATAGCTGGACCTGAACGATTGCAGAGAATCACCGCGCCGCTGCGCCCATTGATAAACCGGTTTTCAGGCCTCCACTAACGCGCCTGCCGAGACGTTCTCGAGCCTGAAGATTACGGTTTATATCACAAGCGCAAGACGGCTCATGAGCCTTTTTCAAGCCTAAGCATTCCCTCAAGCTT
>Ga0164295_10005368_pt1 | contig 10114 bp, 8 predicted proteins | sample GEODES006metaG_FD_111798 | JGI IMG/M metagenome (GOLD analysis project Ga0164295, IMG submission 111798) | Oligotrophic lake water microbial communities from Sparkling Lake, Wisconsin, USA - GEODES006 metaG | ecosystem: Environmental > Aquatic > Freshwater > Lake | place: USA: Sparkling Lake... | reverse complement strand
TGGTGGTTCGAGGGATGGTGGTGGTGTTCGTGACTGGCCGGGGCGGGGTGGTTGACCGGGGCCGTACCGAGGGAAGTCGCACGGGGGGCCGAATTGGCTGACACGCTGCTGCCGCAATCGCCGCGAGCCCAGCTACAAGTGCCACTCGCCGATCTCGTCGCACCGGTTCGTCAGTGCGTTCCGTAGGCGTAATGACTGCTGAATCCTCAGGTTCCATCGTGTATCCCCGCCGCTTTTCCGTGGCGCTTTATCGGTTGTTTCTGCTGTTCACCTTGAGCACAATCCGAGGCGTGCCAAACCCTCGTGTGCGACCATTGGGCGTACGGGGCGTCCATGCAGGACATGAACATCAGGGCGTGAATGCGTTCTGCTGGTTCTGCGCAGAGGAGGCCTCATGGGTTGGTGGATCGCACTCGGGGTAGTGGTTGTGTTGCTCCTGTACTTGGTGGCATCGGTCAAGGTGATCAACGAGTACGAGCGGGGAGTGGTGTTTCTCTTCGGCAAGATCCGTGCAGTGCGCGAGCCCGGTCTGCAGTTCGTTCCGGCGATCGTGGAGCGCATGGTGCGGGTCAGTTTGCAGATCACCACGATTGACATTCCCGCCCGTGAACTCATCACCAGCGACAGCGTGACCGTTCAGGTCAACGCAGTTGCCTGGTACAAGGTGACTGATCCGGTGGCTGCACTCGTCAAGGTGCGCGACTACGGCTACGCGGTGGCGGAACTTGCCAACGCCACGCTGCTCTCAGCGCTGCGCGAAGTACCCCTTGATTCTTTGCTTCGGCACCGAGAGGAAATACAAGAACGACTCACCGCCATGATGGAGACCACGACCGAACCGTGGGGGATGACCGTCACCCTTGTGGAGGTCCGAGATGTGTTGCTGCCCGAAAGTATGCGCCGAGCAATGGCGAAAGAAGCCGAGGCAGAGCGTGAGCGTCGAGCGAAGATTGTCAATGCGCAGGGTGAGTTAGAAGCCGCCGATGCACTGAGTAGGGCAGCCGGATTGCTGGAAACCCATCACTCGGCGTTGCGGCTCAGGGAGTTGTCGACGCTGGTGGAAATTGCGGCCGAGAAGAACTCCACGATCGTGTTCCCGATGCCAATCGAACTGCTGAACCTGGCAACCGTGGCCGCCGAGCACCTTGGGGGTACTCACACCAATGGGACAGCACTCAGTGGCAACGGCCACGACGCACATGAGCACGAGCCGCGGGTGCCGCACCATGATGCTCCGGTTCAGCCGGTAGTGAGATAGCCGCAATTGGCCTTGTGGATGGACAATTCGCTTCCCTCACATCAGGAGCAGCTGAGAAATCACCATTGTGTTGGTTATTCCTCCGGATTACGGTGCGGCTGAGGAGTTTGTGCCGCAGTGGAATGCGGTCACGAACGTGGGAGGGGAACCAATGGATTCGGGGCGCACATCTATGTGGCGGAGCCGTTGGGCGGCAATCGGTGCAGCCGTAGCTGTGGCCGCTGGTGCCGGGGGCATCGCTTTTGCCGGTGCGGTGGATTCTCCTGCCTCATCCACTGTGACAATCTCGCCGTGCAGGCTCATGGATACACGTACAGCGCCACGGACTGTTGGCCCACGATCAACCGCCCTTGCTAGCGGAAGCCCTTACACCTTTAGGGTTCGCGGGACGAATGGTCGGTGCACCATTCCGGCCACAGCGAACTCAGTAATCCTCAACATCACCGTGCTGCCGGCCTCCGGCGCTGGGTTCTTGTCGGTTTCACCAACGGCCGTTGGTGTGCCTCAAACCTCTAATTTGAATTGGAACGCCAGCCAAACGGTTGTGGTCAACCAAGCGATTGTTCAACTCGCTACCGACGGATCACTGACGGCCTATCTCTCGGGAACAACCGCCAACCTAATTATCGATATTGGTGGGTATCTGCTCACTGCCGCTCCGGCTACTACCGCCACATCAGCGGTGAACCCCACCACCACGACCATCCTTCCTGGCGCAACATTCCAACCTGCGGAGTTGGTATCGCGCGCTCCCTCTGGCGAGGCGCCGCTGGGGCTGAGCGGACAGCTCAACGATGTGAGTTCCGACGGCCGCTATGTGCTCTTTAGTCGTCAGGACGATTGCGGGCCGGTCCTGCGCGACCGAACCGCAGGGACCACCGCCCGACTCTTTACGCGCCTTTCTGATGGCTCGTGTCCGGTGCGTGCAGACTTTGCCCCGCAACTGTCTGGGTCAGGAGCAAAGGTCGCGGTGAGTCGAATAACGACTACGTGCAGCCCTGGCGGTTTCTCGTTCGGCGGCAGCGGAGTGTTCACGCCGCAAGTCTTAACGGTCGCTAACTTGGTTGCTCAAGAACCGTTCAACTGTACCGACCTCGCATATTTCGGTTCGGGCTACCTCGATCCCAACCCATTCACCACGCCTGCGGTGCTGACCGGGGCCACTAACGGACGGGTGGATCAAGTCGTGCTTTCTGGCGACGGCCTGTCGCTTGTGTTCATCCACACAAAGACAGTCGGCAACTATGTCGAAGGGTGCCTTGGGGGAGGCGGTTTCTCCTTTGCTGCAGGGACGCCGTGCTACCAACTTTCCACCGCCCGTTACGTCCAAACGGTGGAGCGAATAGCGGTAAGCAGCGGCGTGAAGACCGTTCTGGGCACACTCTTCGACCAGTCCGTTAGTCGAGACACCACCGGAAATCTTCCCTATGTGAGCGTGCCAACCGTCGAACTCATCGGCACCGATACCACCGGTTCGATGGCGGTCATTAACTCCGACTCTGCGCTACAGGTATCTGATACCAATAACAAGACAGACGGATACGTCGTCTCGGCAGGCACGCTGAGCCGACTACCCGGCGGCGCTGCGGGATCTATTGCGGGGGCGCTGAGTTCCAACGGTCAATTCGTGGTGTTCTCCTCTGCCGCTGCTGCGATAGTGGACGGCAGAGATTCCAATAATCAGCCCGATGCCTTCCTGTTCAAACGGACTGGCTCAACCACCGAACGCGTGAGTATTGGCGTGGCCGACGCACAGTCCAACCGTCCCATCGGAGCGCAAGGGATGAGCGTCTCTGACAGCGGTCGTTACGTGTCATTTGTGAGCGATGCCTCCACGATTGGATGCCCAGGCAACGTGAGCACCTACTTCATTCGCGATCGCACGCTGGCACGCACCTATGCGCCGCTTCGTCGACCGAATGGCCAGCCTGCAAACTCCGGATTCTCTGCCTCCTCGCTGAGTTTCGCTTTCGGCGGGGTCGGTGGATCCATGATCTCCGCTGACGGGTCGCGGTTCGTTGCATCCACGGAGGACTGGGTCGGGTCGGCTGCATCGGACCCCGGTCTTGCCGCTGCAGAACGGGTGTGGGCCAGTCCGGCAGCTGCATTGAACACAGTCTGCTGATATTGGCGCTCAGGTTGCGGAACGGCTGGGCCAACCCGGCCATGTTGGTGGTTGGTGGAGCGGCGTTGTTGATCGGCCTCGTAGGTTGCTCCGAGAGCGGCGCGCAGGTTGCTCGACCAGCATCCAAGTCGGAATCCCTCAAAGTGGTGGCCACTCGGGTCGACCCCTCAACATCGTCGATCGGACCAGCACCGGGTACTCCCTTGGCTCAGGTTGAGCGCGACGCTGGGGTGAGCGCCCGACTGCGCGACGGATCTGTGGTCTGGTTCTTCGGTGACACGGCTGTTCGATTCCCCAGCGGAGCGCTTCGGTTCTTCGCTGTGGGTTCTGCAGCATGGTCCCTGCCTGGTGAGCCCGCGGTTACCCGCGATTACGTCGAGAACGGTGAAGCCGTTCCCTTCTCAGAGGTCCAGCCGTCGGACTTTTCCTGCCCGACCGAGGCGCCAACCGCAGGGCGCTGGCCGCTGTCTGCCGTGGTGGACTCCACTGGTGCGACGGATCGGGTGGTGTTGTGGATGGGAAACGTGTGCCTCGGTGGCGGTCAAGCCATCGACCGAGGTGTCGCTGTTGGGGAGTGGATCTACGACCCGGCACAACCGCCAATAGGTAGACCCATCACTGTCAAACTGCTGAACCCTCGACTGTTCAGCGACAACGCTGCGGGTGACGCTGCGTTCCTCGATCCAGACGGGCGGGTCTACACCTATGGATGCGGCGGAGCAGGATTCACAGATGGGTTGAGTCGACGCCAGCGGCCCTGCAGAGTGTCGCGAGTTGGCTTTGCTGACATTGGCAATGCCGCCAACTACGAGTTTTGGGACGGCAGGCGTTGGAGCGTCAACGAAAAGGGCAAGCCAATGGCGTTTCAGCCGGGTGCGAACGGATCGAGCAATCCCCAAGGCGCATTCTCTGCGATGTGGGATGAGGAACGTCGGGCGTACCTCATGGCCTATAGCCCGTGGCCAGGATTTGTTCCCTTAGGTGCGATCCGAGTGGCTAACTCACCCCAAGGGCCATGGAGTGCGCCGGCCGAGTTCGACCTGCCCGAGTGCAGCGACGGCCTGACCGAACCCGAGCGGGCCTGCTACGGGGTGAACTTCCAGCCCGACTTCTCGGTAAACGGGCGCGTGGGAATCGGCTACTCCGATCGTCGTGTTGAATCAGCGATGAACCGCGGAGCGTTCTTGGTGACCACAATTGGCCTCACAGTGAGCGGCCGTCGCACCGGGCGCTGACCAGCAATTCGGGCGGTCGGTCCAGTCGGTTTCAATTGCCGCAGCCGAGACTCTGATTGGTACAGTCCGGTCGGGTGCCGTTGCGTCAACAACTAGCGGCATGAGGAGAGGGACTCATGAGGAGATGGTTTCTAGCCGCCACTGCGGTGTTCGCTCTTGGGATTGGAGCGGTGGCTTCGGGCCAACCTGTTGCCGCTGCGGCTCCAACGACACGAGTGTCGGCACTCACCCTGCTCGGCCAACTCCCAGTCAGAGAAGAAGTCAGCGGATATTCGCGCTCGCAGTTTGGATCAGGGTGGGCGACGATTCGGGGCTGCAGCGTCCGGGCGTGGGTGTTGGTGTCTGAAGCACAGGTTCGCCCCAGCATCGGCTCGCGTTGTCGACTGACCGGCGGAAAATGGGCTTCGTCATACGACGGTAAGACGCTGTGGTGGTCGGGATCGCTAGATATCGACCATATGGTTCCGCTCGCTGAAGCATGGGAATCAGGCGCTCGCTACTGGTCGCCCACTTCAAGATTGTTGTTCGCAAATGACCTCGGATACCGGTATTCGCTGAACGCAGTTACTTCATCGCTCAACCGATCTAAAGGGGCAAGCGAGCCGCTGGTGTGGATGCCACCGAGTCGTTCCTACCAATGCACCTATTTGGCATCTTGGGTTGCGGTGAAATGGCGTTGGAACCTGGCTGTTGACTCGGTGGAGAAGTTCCAGATGAACCGTAAGTTGCAGGCCTGCGGCGCAGCGGGAGTGCTCATTGAACGTCCGAGCCGGGCTCCCGTTACGGCGGCCCCAGCGACGCGTCCGCCGGTCACCCCAGTTCGCCCACCGGTCACCACGGTTCGTCCGCCGGCTACCTCGGGGAACGACCCTCGCTTTGGCACCTGTGGTGAGGCAAAGGGGGCTGGGTACGGCCCCTACAGGCGAGGGGTCGACCCGGAGTACGCCTGGTACCGAGATGGCGACAGCGACGGCATCGTCTGTGAGTGATTCAGGCCACTACTGAGTCAGCTGAGTTGTCCCAAAGATTGGCGTCCGCTGGTTCTTCACTGAAGTACCAGCCGTTCGCAGTCTCGGTAACTGACTGACACTCGCGAGCAACCCGCCAGAGCGCTGCAGTAACTGGTGTTGCATCAAACCGATAGAGGTCGGGAAACGCCGCAGCGATTGCTTGTGTTGCTTGTTTCGCTCGGTAATGGGGGATGCGGGCATCTAGGTGGTGCGCCACATGGGTGGTCCCGATGTGATGATGAAGCCGGTCAATGACTCGCGGATACGGACGGTCGACGGTCTGGAATGCCCCGAGCAGCCACGACCATTGCGGGTCGCTGAAATGGGGAATGTTGGTGTCGGTGTGCTGGAGCCACGTGTAGGCAACGAGCCAAGCGTTCACTACCAAATACGGCCCCAGATAGAGAGCAAGAACCGGTACGACCGAACCTGCAAGTACCGCCCACATTGTGAGCAGACCGAGCACTGCGATCACTCCAGCAAGTGATGCCCAGACACGGGCGTGCCAGCGTTGCGGAAAGAGCTCGGACTCAAAGGGAGCCACCGGCCAGAAGTGATTGGCGGTGCTGCGACTCGGGCCAGCGGTCGCACCTGCAAGTAAGTACGCGGGCCAACCAAGCAGCAAGGTTCGGGTGAGGATGCCCGCTGTGGCGAGCGAACTGCGTGGTGGTTGAACAACGCCGTCGTGAGACCGTTGCGGGACATGAGTTTCACCGTCGTCAAGGTGGTTTGTGGAGGCGTGGTGGACCGCATGGCTGTGTTGCCAAGAGAAGTAGGGCACCAACATTGACGAATGGAGAATGAATCCAACGGTGTTGCGCAGTGCCCGGTTGCTGCTGAATGCACCGTGGCCGCACTCATGCGCGATCACCCACAGGCCCACCGCAGCAGTGCCAGATACCAGTGCATAGAACACCCAGATGGGAGTCCACGCCCAGGTCATGGGCAACAGCGTGGCGGCAAGTGCAACTGAGGCGCCGGTGACGGCGAGCGAGAAGGCCAGAGCAGCAAATGATTTCAGCAGGTTTGGCTGTCGGCATTCATCGGGAATGGCGTTGCGAACATCGGAACGAGTGGGAAGAGTGGCGATCACGTAGAGGAGGGTCTTTGATTTGGGGCTGGCGGGAGTACCAACACATATGCGACGCCGACCCTAGGGCAGGCGAACTCCACTGCCACATCAGCGAGGCGAAACCCGCCGCGCCGAGTGCTTGCTACTGAACGCCGTTCGGGTCATCATTCACAGACCGGTGCAGGTGCGCCGGAATGTTCGATCCGGGGGGACGACAGTGAGATTGCAAGCGCGTGCAGTAATTGGGGTAGCAGTTGGTTCGGTAGCGATTCTGGCGGGGGCGTGTGCTCCGGCCCCTGCTCCGACGCCGCCCACCACCGTTCCGGCCACCACCACCACGGTTGCACCCACGACCACTGTTGCACCAACGACAACGGCTCCGACCACCACCACAACTGTGGCGCCGACCACCACCACGACCACAACGACGACTACCACGACCACAACTGTGGCGCCGACAACCACAGTGGCTCCGACTACAACGGCTGCACCCACCACCACAGCGGCTCCGACCACCACAGTGCCGGCCGGTCCAGTGCGCACCGCGCTTGCGGCCACGTGCCAGGCCACCGCAATTGGCCAGACCAGCACCTCGGCACTTGATTCGGGCGTGACAGTTGAGGGGCCGTCATCGGTAGCAAGCGGTGCCAACTTCCAGGTCAAGCTCACCGCTGACCCCATCGTTGTGCCCACAAGCGGCGGCGGCTTCTCCATCAACAATCTCAACACTGTGCGAATTCGTTTCACGCTGCCTGCCGGTACCACCTATGTGGGCGCAACGCTTACGGGCGGCGCCCTCCTTGGCTCAGGTACCCCTTCGGTTGCATTGAGCGGTTCACAGATCGTGTTGAGCGTCCCAGGCAATCTGTCTCCCGGGACCACCGCAACGCTTCCCACTGTGGTGGCAACGCTGAAGGCAACCGGAGCAGCTGGCGGATCCATTCCGCTTCAACTCGCTGGAACTGGTTACGCCAGCCCCGGCATCTCGTTCACCGCTCGGGTCGCTGTGCTCTTCGGTGTAGATGCCGTCACCAACTGCTACGTGCCGAACAACCCGGTGCTCAAGACCATCGCAATCGTCTGAGTCGACCGACTCCTGCGAAGTAATCAATTCGTGTCCACAAGGGCCGTCCGAACCAGTGCGTTGCGCTGGGGTCGGGCGGCCTTTGCCGTTAGGGGGAAGGATTCTGATATTTCGCTCCGCAAGGACTACGCATGATCCCGTAGTATTTGCGGCGTGAACGACTTATCTGACCTTGGTGATGTAGACCCAGTAACCCGAACCGAACTCCGCCGTTTGGCTGTTCGCAACGGCGGGCCCTGTGTCTCCATTTTTCTTCCTACTCACCGGTACCGCCCCGACATTCAGCAGGATCCGCTGAGGTTGCGTCGTCTGCTCGATGATGCCCACGACCGCCTCTGCGCTCTGGGACTGAAGTCCGCACAAGCGTGGGAGTTGCTCGCACCGCATCGAGAATTGCTGGGCCGCTTGGAGTTTTGGCTGCACCAGTCCCACGGACTCGCTCTCTTTTCGGCCCCTGGGTTTCATCGCCGCTATCGAGTTCCGGTGGCCCTCGCTGAAGAGGTCACTGTCGGCACCAACTTTCGTGTTCGTCCCTTGCTAGGACTGCCATCGGCGGAGACTCGATTTCACGTACTCGCGTTGAGTCCTCACCGCGTTCGTCTCTTTGTAGGAACGCCCACCACGTTCGCTGAGCTGCCGCTGGGTGCGGTGCCTCCGGACCTCGCCGCTGCCGTGGCGTTCGATGACATCGAGCGGCAATCGCATCAGCGTTCGCCAGGTGGTCGCGACGAGAAGTTGCATGGACACGGGGGCGACGATGCCCCAAGTGAGCAGGAGTTCGACAGGTTTCTCCGTGCCGTTGACCGAGGTCTGCGCGCAGCGCTCGGTCCCGAGCCAGTCCCGCTGGTACTCGCTGGAGTCGCGCGAGATGTCGATCAGTTTCGGGCAATCACCACACAGGTCGACGTCCTCAAAGAATGCGTGCCGGGCAACCCGGATCTTCGCAACCTTCGTGAGCTCCATGATTTTGCGCTTGCTATTGCGGCTCCAGCTCTCGACGCCGAACGCAACCAGGCGGTTCAACATGCGCAGATCACAAACGACGACCACATTGTGATTGACCTCAATGAGATTGCCCGTGCTGCGTCTGAGGGTCGTATTGCCTCGTTGCTGGTGTCTGATAAAGCGCCCATCGGGCCGTGGGCCGGCGACACACTGGATCGGGCTATCGCCGAGACGCTCGAACACGGTGGTTCAGCATTGGAGGTTGCTGTCATTGATTTGCGCAACATCCCGGCCACTTCCGCCGCCGCAGTGGAGGAGTCGGGAGCAATGGCCGTGTTGCGCTACTGAACCTGCCGGTTCAGAACTTGACGGTTCAGAACTTGACTTGGGGCGGGGCTTCGTTGGCCTCGGGTGCGTCATAGAACACACCCTTTTCCACACCGGACATGCCGACGAGCATCGAGTACGGAATGGTGACCATGGTGCGGTTCAGCGTGGCGCAGGCATCGTTGTAGTACTGCCGGGCAAAGGCCAGTTGGTCCTCGGTGCGGGCAAGTTCGGACTGCAACTGCTGGAAGTTCGTGGATGCTTTGAGGTCGGGGTAGGCCTCAGCGACTGCAAAGAGATTTGCTAGCGCTTGGCGCATCTGGCCATCTGCGGCGGCCTTTTCGTCAACGGACCCGGCCGATTGAGCTGATGCCCGCGCTTGGGTGACTGCCTCAAAGACGCCCTTCTCGTGGGACGCATAGCCCTTGACGGTCTCTACAAGGTTGGGGACCAACTCGGCCCGACGGGTGAGTTGAACGTCGATCCCAGCGAACGCCTCATCAACGCTGACGCGCAATTGGCGAAGCTTGTTGAGGGCCGTAACGACGAACAATCCAATCGCTACGACGAGTACAACGACGATGAGTATGACAACCAGCATGCGATCTCCCTTGCTGTGGCCTTATGAGACTAGAAGAACATCGAGTGATTGAAGCTGCACGTCATGGACTGCGCAGGTTGATAGCGGTCAGGTTTCAACAGTGAACGGGGCGGGTCACCACGATCCGCCGCCGCCGCCTCCGCCGCCGGAGCCACCACTAAATCCGCCGCCGACGCTGCTTGCGATGGAACTCGCTTGAGCCGCGGAGTAACTCGCCGAGGCTGCGGAGATGGCCGAGTCGAAGGAAGCGGTCATGGACATGTCGGACCATCCACCCATGCCGCCGTACCAGAACATCCACGGGACGGCATTGCTTGCCAACTGCACACCCTGGGCCTCATAGCGCTGTGCCCATTCGGCGGTCACGCCAAGGGCCACGGCCCACGGCAGGTAGCGAGGGAACCAGTCCATGTGAGCCGCAGCATCAAAGCGCGACTCCGACGAGTCGGTAGAGAGA